>ULVF01037255.1_pt1 | contig 38046 bp, 32 predicted proteins | sample 1959201 | NCBI WGS metagenome assembly ULVF01 (sample SAMEA4835779, study PRJEB28245) | human gut metagenome | biome: gut microbiome; material: fecal sample | place: Denmark | collected 2008 | reverse complement strand
TTCCATGTTCCCATGCCATGAGTATACAATAATTTCTGATTCTATTGATCCTGCAATCTTTCTGCAATCATGGTTCTTTCATCACTTTGAATTCCCTTCGAACAATAATCCTGAAGTTTTTTGAGTATCATCCGCTGGCTTTCCCTTGTATGGATCATTGCATAGTAGTTTTTCCCGTACTTTGCCCGTCGCTCTTCCTCCAGAATTCCGGCAGCTTTTCCTTTCTCTGTAACACGTTTTACTTTTTCCTCACCCTGTAGAACCTCTTCAAGATATCCCTTTTCAACCAACAGCTCATTGACAAAAGCGGCTGTCAGTTTCTTTCGGTCTGGCTCCTCGCAGAGCGCATTAATCCGGTTTGTCAGTTCTGAAAGCATACAGGTGTCAGTCAGTTCCACCTCATCGAGTTTTTCCGGAACGATATAAAACGGCAGCTTCTTTTTTCTTGCAGGGACTGCTGTCGTAGTGTCTACTGTCATGCCAGACAATGCCTCCGTTATTGCGGTTTCTCCCCCATGCTCGTTCAGAAATGCTGTGATAACCTGTGTAAAACGTGCACCGTAACTTTCGATTTTTTTTGCCCCCATTCCGTACACGGTCTCCATTGCCCCAGAATCCACCGGACATTTGGCGCACATATCTTTTAACGTCTTATCGGAACAGATGATATATGGCGGCACACCTTTTTCCACGGCAAGATCTGCCCGGCATTTGCGAAGCTGTTCAAACAGTTGCTGCCCTTCTGGTGTCAGATCAGCAAACTGCAGTGCCTTTTTCTTCTCTCTTCCGCTCCGGATATAAGTTTCCTCCGCCTCATCTTCCACAACCACGCAGTTGCTGCATTTTTCACAGGTGCACGGACTGTTGTCCCCAAAATAGGACAGGATAAACTGGCGCAGACACTCATCGGTCTCGCAGTAACGGATCATCTCATTAAGTTTCCGGTGCTCATTTGCACGCACCACAGGATCATCGGATGCCTGTCCGGATGTCACTTTATACTGTAACAGGCGTTTGTTGATCATGATATCCTGTTTCGAGAAAAATAGCACGCACTCCGATTCTTCTCCGTCACGCCCGGCACGGCCAGCTTCCTGATAATAATATTCCAGACTCTGTGGCATATTGTAATGAAGCACATAGCGCACATTGGATTTGTCGATTCCCATGCCGAATGCATTGGTTGCAACCATCACACGGATTCTGTCATAAGTAAAATCATCCTGATTCTTTTTTCGTTCCTCTAAAGACAGCCCCGCATGATAACGTCCCGCCGCAATACCATATTGCAGCAAAAGAGCATACACACTGTCCACGTTCTTTTTGGTGGCACAATAGATAATTCCACTATCATCCTCATGCCTTTTCACATAATTTATTATACTATTATCCGTCTCTTTCCCACCCTTGCGGTTGACCACACGAAAGAACAGATTCGGACGGTCAAATCCTGTCACGACTGTCACCGGATTCTGCAAATGCAAACTTGCGGTAATATCCTGCTTAACACGCTCTGTGGCGGTCGCGGTAAATGCACTGACTACCGGACGGTCTGGCAGTTTTGCTAAAAAATCCGCAATTTCAAGATAACTCGGTCGAAAATCCTGTCCCCACTGGGAAATACAGTGTGCCTCATCCACCGTAACCATGGAAATATCAGCATAATATGCAAAGTCCAGAAAACGCGCGGTGTTGAGCCGCTCTGGTGCCACATAGATAATTTTGTATTTTCCCTGCGCTGCATAGGCAAGTGCTGCGCGTATCTGGTTTTCTGTCAGGGAACTGTTAATGTAAGCTGCGTGTACGCCTGCCTGATTCAGTGCCTTGACCTGATCCGACATGAGCGAAATCAGCGGGGAAATCACAAGCGTAATTCCCTCGAGCATCAGCGCTGGAACCTGATAACACAGAGATTTTCCCGCACCTGTCGGCATGATGCCAAGGACATCCTTTCCCTGTAGGATTCCGTCCATCAGTTCCTGCTGGCCGGGCCGCAGGCTATCGTATCCAAAATAATGTTTTAAAGTCTCGAGTAAGTTCAATTGATTCTCCTTAGTAGTGTTTTCTTGTACCATGTCCAAATATTATTTCTTGTTCAGGTGCTAAGTAGACAAAAAACATATCATACAAATACTTTTTTTCCATCTGCTGGCGCAACTGTTTTATTACCTGCTGACTGCTGCATCATCTGTGATAGACTTTTGTCTGTTTCATTTCCTGTTTCATTCCTGTTGTTTTTCTCATTCATTCCATTCATTTTATCTATACAAGCCGAAAATGTTCTTTCATTAACTCACGAAACAGTGCATCTGCTGTCCAGAATACATTGTGAGATGTAACAATCGCTTTCAATGCAACCGGCTGCCCCCCTGTTGCCTTATATTCTGCCAGAAAAGCGTCTACCTGCTGTGGATTCATACCAGAAAACACCATCATTTCCGTTGCAAAATCCGGTCCATCATACTGTTTCTTTTCTTTTAGAAATCCTTTGATTCCGGCTAACACACCAAGTTTCTGTCCATAATCTTTGCGGGCAACTTCCGTCACATTCGCTCCCAGTTTCTGTGCCACTGCACGTACGGCTTTTTCCTTTTCTTTTTTTAATCCAAACAATAATATAACTGCCATCATTTCACCTCGTTTTCTGTTCTGTAAACAAAGCTTTCGCCTTTGCATGTGAGAAATTGTATTCGCGCAATCCTTCTTTTTCTTCCTCCAGAGTTTGCACAACATATTTTCCATATTTCTCAGCCCATTCGCCATTTTGTGTGGCAATTACAGGTGCTGCATCGGTGGACAATGTCTGCAAATAATTGTAATCAATTGCATTTTCTTCTCTCATATGATTCATATGTGCAACGTCATATTTTGCAATCCAGTAATCCGGGTGCGCAACACCAAGTGCAAATACACAGACCGTCACAACCACGATCGTATAACGGAACATTGGAAATTTATTCACATAAATCTGTACCAGAATACCGGTCAGAAGAATACCGATCACGGCAAGCATCCACAGCACAAAAAGCCGTAAAAAAGTAAGATTGTAATGCTGAATGTACAAACACATCCGGAATGCGGATGATGCAATCATAATATACGTGCATCCACAGATTACAGTGAGCAGGATCTTTTTGAAATGATTTTCCCGGAATAACCCCATGAACAACAGCACCAGTCCGACATTGATCATACATACAAACAAAAGCTGGAAAAAGCCCTCTCTGGCATATCTTGCGTACGTATATCCATCCGGCAGTCGCATCTTTCCAAGAAAGAGCGAAAAAATCTGGATAAACGAAAATGCCGCATACACGATAGATATCAGTACCAGAATTGTATTTGCGATCATCGGCTCAAAATGCCGCATGTCTTTGCTTTCCGCTGAAATCTTTTCCGATGCCAGAAAGCGGATGCCACAGTAAGCTGCCAGCAAAGCATAGCCAAACATAAATACCATTCCTACCCATGTACCGAAATGAAAATCTATGGAGAACAAGCTGCCAAATAAATTGGCAAACACCGCATCCGCCTGATACAACAGAGCAACTACAATTGCAAGAACCGGAATAGAAATCAATACGCCGATCACAATATACCCTGCTTTTCCTGTTTCCTTTTTCTTTTTAAATTTGCGGAAACAACTCAGGTCACTGAATGGTTCCCCAATATAACTGATTGCACCTCCGATTGCAACGAAAATCGAACCTACACCTTTTGCAAGTGTCCATTTTTTCGTATTGCAAAATTCAAAAAGAAGCATACAGATCAGCAGACATACAATTCCTGCCTCATTTAACATCCAGATCCATTCGTTTCCGGTACTTGCCGTACAAATGGCCAGACCAAGCATCCCAATCATACAGAACAGGCTCATTGGTTTGACATGAAATTCTTTCTGATTCATTTTGTACAAATGAGTTTTCAGATACATACAGTAACCAATTGTAATCACAACAAAAAGCGACAACGCAATACTTTGATAATTGTTGTACAAAAGAACCGTATAAAGTGCCGCATAGATGCATGTCGGCATTGCCATAATGGAGAATATTTCCGCACGACGCTCCTTCTGTTGCTGTGTTTCCCCAAACTGCATCTGCTGTGCAACATATGGTGGCATGTTTGATTGTGTACCATATCCTGGTACATGCTGTCCGTTTTCCTGTCCCTGCATATTCATTTGTGGCTGCATACTGTTTTGCTGTTCCATAATATTTCCCGCTCCTTTCTGAATCTCTACGATTCCGTCTCATCCGGAACATATTCAAATAAATCTCCTGGCTGGCAGTCCAGCGCCGCACATAATTTATTCAATGTTTCAACTTTCACCGCTTTTGCCTTTCCATTCTTTAGAATAGAGACATTTGCCATTGTGATTCCAAGCTTTTCCGAAAGTTCTGTCACACTCATTTTCCGCTTGGCGAGCATGACATCAATATTTACGATAATTGCCATACTTCCACCTCTAAATTGTCAATTCGTTTTCACGTTTCACATCATATGCATACTGCACCAGACGGGAAAGACATTCACACAATATTGTAAAAATTGCAGCGATAAGAATCTCTCCGATCACAAATACAATCTTATATATATCCGCTTTTCCAACTGCTGCCACCCAGATCATTCGGGCTGCAAATCCAAGAATACCACCAATTCCATAAAGTCCCATATGATGAAAATACTTCGCATTTTCCAGGGAAAAGGAATTATCTTTTCCAATCTGTGTACAGACACGCCAGAATTCAAACAAAATGAGATAGCACAGTACTGCGATATACCAGCTGAATCCGACCCAGCCCCACAGTACATTTCCCTGTGCTTTCAACTGAAATGCATACGCGGTCAGCGCACCAAAAAAGAAAATGCCCATCACAGCAAGCAAAATCGTCATTCCCTTTAACCAGTATGATATTTTTGTCTGTTTCATAATCATCACCTCATAAAATTATTATTTACGTTTTCTGTAGTATATCCCATATGACAATAAAAAGCAACATAAATTTATCGTATTTCAATAAATTTATGTTGCTACATAATATTTTATCACTATTTTACTTTGATTGATACAATGTCGGAATACGCTCCATAATACTTCGTTCCGTTATAAGTTTTGTATGCACGCACCTTATAATGCTTCGTCGATCCTTTTTTCAGCTTCGCATCCTTGTAAGTAACTGTTTTTCCGCTTTTTACGGTAGCAATTCTTACATATTTCTTTGTTTTGCTGTCATAACGATATACTGCATATCCACTGGAACGGGCTACCTTGCCCCAGCTTATAGTCACCGCAGAGGACTTAGTGCTCAGTTTCAGATTCTTTGTTTTGGACGGATTTGTACTCTCTTTATAGACAACCGAACTACTTCCCCATACATTTCCATCCTCCGCCTTTTTATATGCACGGACTTTAAACTGATACTCCGTTGCGGACGCAAGTCCTGTGACCTTGTATGAAGTCGTACTTCCACTTGCAATCGTGGTGACTTTTTCATAAGCTTTTGTCTTTGTATTATATTTGTATACACGATATCCGCTCGCACCGGAAACTTTTTTCCAGGAAAGTGTCAGATAGGTACTGCTCTTCTTGGCAGTATTTACACTGGATACTTTTGCCGGAGGCGTTGTCACCGATACAACAGAAGAATAATTTCCATAATAATTTGTTCCACCAATGGTCCAGTAACAGCGTACCCTATATTGGTACGTCTTGCCACTTCTTACATCCTCATCGGAATAACTGCGGCTTTTGGTCGATTTCAGATAAACATACTTATCCTCTGTCGCATCGTACCGATATACGCGGTATCCTGTCACATCCGCAGCCGCCTTGCTCCAGCTTAAAGTTACCGGTCCAGATGCCGATGGCGCCTCCGCTTTTAATCCGGTTGTCTTGATACTTGTATCTTTGTACCAGAAATCTGCATCCAGATTTCCGGTATATCCACTGACTCTTGAAACAGAGGAATACTGCCAGAAATCATAATCATACGGTACATCCCCGTACGCACTTCCACTCTTGGAATTGCTGGTCGTTGTATTATTATAACGAGCAATCCAAATCCCACATTTATCGAGCGAGTCGGTATCAATATAGGATTTGATCCATGCATATGATGCATATACACTCGCCTGATATCCCGCCTTTGTAATCGTGTCTGCAAAAGCCTGGCAGACAGCTGTCTCCTTGGTCTTGGATAACTTTCCTCCAGTCAGACGATTATGACTTCCTTTCTCACGGTCGATCACGATCGGAAGTGTCACATCCCAATCATATTTCTTCAGCTGTTTTAATACAAAATTAGCTTCTTCCCTTGCTTCCTTTTCTGTAAGTGCCTGAGAAAAAATATATAGCCCGATATTGATATCGTTGTCCAAAGCCGCCTGAATATGGGAATCCGCTGCGGTATCAAAATAAATGCTGCCATCTGCCGTATCTCTTGATCCTACGCGGACAAATGCAAAATCAATCCCTGCATCGTGGGCTTTTTCCCAATTCACTGATGTTACCTTTTTATCTTTTGTCTGCCACCAGGAAACATCGATTCCGTTAAATAACTGATAATCTTCATAATCCACTTTATGATAATAGGTTGCACGCGTATAAGTTCCTGCCGTGGTAAAAGAACTGTCCAGAAAATCCTGCGAATAGGAGGAACCTTTTGCCGCCCTCATGGTCGGTAATGAATATGTTGCCGCAGCACCTTGCATAATCAAACCATCCAGATTCGACGTTTCCTCATATGCCGTCTCATCTTCCATACTCTGTCCCATGACACCGTCCATCTGCGCTGCCGGAACTTCTGCCTTTAACTGCTGCGGGGCAACCACACATGCCGCCGCCAGTACCAATCCTGCTACCATTAATTTTGCTTTTGAAAATTTCAATTGTATATCTCCCGTATATCTTACTATGTTTTTTCTTTCGTGTGCCCAAAGCGCACAATTTATATCTAACCAAAAGATACCATTTCTGTCAATGTTATTTTCTTCCATCTCATCGTATCATTGCAAACACAACACTTACATTCTGTACGCAAAGCATAACCATAACCTTCATAAGAAGACCCGCGATCATTGGCCGGATCCATTTGCGGATAATCCGGAATACCTGTAATGTAATCAGATAATCATACAAATGATATGCCAGCATAAAAAAACTGCAGGACGCCGCAATACTGCAGCCAAATCCCGCGATTGCAAACAAAACTCCAACAACCGCATTTCCACCGATGTTCCATCCCACATAATACCCGACTGCTGCCAGTGTCTTACACAAAATGGATCCGGGAAGCACATTTACCGCAGGCACAATATATCCATAATACTGCTGCCCCGTAATAAAACCTCCCTCGACAAAAAATCCATCTGCGATGGTCAGATACGCATCACCACCCCCAAAAGATGCCCATGTAGAAAGCACGCCTTCTCCTGAAAAGACAATTGCGGACCGACTTTCAATCACTGCCGGAAGTAATAGAATCAGAAAAAACAGTAACCATATTCCGACATCTTTTACTATCTCTCTACGATCGGCTTCCCCTTGCCACTGGTTCTCCCTGATATTACAACAAACCCCATAAATACTTAATATCGCCATAAAAATATAAACTGTATAACGGAGCACAACATATTCTGCACCGAAATAAACGCTATTGGTATATAAATACATTGCTGAAGTGATTGCCAGCAATAACATATTTTTGCGACAATAATTTCCCCTCGTGAAAAAGATTCCAAAAAAGGCAAGCACCAGCACCTGCATGGTAGATACAAAAAAAGACAACACAAAAATGCCCAGCATCAAAGCCACCGCTTTTCGTTTTCTGCTTTTTCCGTCCTCCGCGCAGGACTTTAACATATTCCGGATATACGCCATAAGCATATATATGATAAATGCCGAAACAACAACCGAAACCATTTGTACCACATTGAGAATCTGTTCCTGAAAGACCGAAAGAATGGTCACAAGAAGAACTGTCAGCACCGTCCCCGGCAGCGCCATCATCACAGCTCCCGCGATCATTCCTTTCCGTCCGAATCCTCTTCGTCCAATCGATGCCGCAATTTCTACCGGCAACGCGCCGGGCGTAATACTGGCAACAACGACATCTTTATCTATATTTTGTTTCGCGTCTAGTCCCTGCTTCTCTGCAATTTCCTGCTCTATAATCGGAATCAGCGCACTTCCTCCACCGAACCCAATACATCCGATGTAGAACATGGATTGAAGAAAACGTCTGAATTTCTTCCTCCCGGCTGCTACAACAGACAGCCGAGCCGATTCAATATATGATCCACACATGCTTCCACATCCATTTCCGCTGTATCCACTGCAACATCCGGATGCTCCGGCACTTCATAAGGGCTTGTAATCCCCGTAAAATGCGCAATTTTTCCTTCTCGTGCAGCTTTATATAAGCCTTTGACATCCCGCTTTTCACACTCTGCGATTGAAGTACTGACATATACTTCCCGAAATCCTTCTCCAATGATCTTTTTCGCATTTCTGCGATCCTGCCGGTACGGAGAGATAAATGCGGTAATCACAATCAGTCCCGCATCATTCATGAGCTTTGCAACCTCTGCAATCCGCCGAATATTCTCTATCCGGTCCTCATCGGAAAATCCAAGGTTACTGTTTAATCCCATACGTACATTGTCCCCATCCAAAAGCATGGTCTTCTTTCCCATTGCATACAAACGCTTTTCCAACGCATTCGCAATTGTTGACTTTCCCGCTCCCGACAGGCCGCTCATCCAAATTGTGCAGGCATTCTGCCCCATTTGTTGTTCCCTTAATGTCCGGTCTATATCCATATTATGCCATGTAAGATTTCGTTCCATATGATTCTACCTGCTCTTTATGTTTCTATTTTTCTTCTTACTTTCGCTTAAAAACTCTGTTCCACAAAGTCCGAAACGGATGTTTTACCTTCCACATAAACTGCATAAAACGATTTCTAAGACGTTCGTTTTCATATCGTAGCCGTTCCGTCTCTTTTTGCAGCTTACGAATTTCTGTTTCCTGCTCCGCACTCCTGCGATAAAGATCAATGGATACCGAAGAGAAAAATGCGATCACATCCGGAAGCATCTGTGGATTGTCCGCATCCCACTTCGGAACATTCTTAATCTGTTGTGAAAAAAGCGGTTTCCCATCTTTGAGATATGTCTCTGCAACATATGTATTTCCGGCTTCGTATGGTGCAAGAAACTCTTCCAATTCCTCTACCGAAAGCATCTCTGATGGTTTTTCTTTTGTTCCATCTGTTGAAAGCGTCTTTAATGCCTGCCCCAGATAAGCCACTTCTTCTCTGCTCAAATTTGGAACCGTATTCACGATACGCTTGATTTCCGTCTCATTTTTTCCCAATCGAAGATTTGCATCCTCCTCAAGCTCCATAAACGACTCCGTAACCGGAATTCCAATTGCCTCCATAAAATCATGAATAATAGAACCATCCACCCAGCTCGTAGGTTCGAATCTGCGCACGATCAGATTGTCTGCTCCAAAAATGTCTGCAATCTGATCCAGTTTGTGTGCATAATTTAAAATTTTTCCATCTTTTTTCAAGGTTTTTCTTATATACTCGTCACAGGACAATACGGAACTATACCCGACATTTTGTTTTACCGCCTGATTCCAGCGTGACAAAAAGAAGGTATCCTGCCGGCGAAGATATACGATAATTTTTACCTGATAGTGATTGTCATCTGCCTGCTTTTTTAAATCCGTAAACAGGTCTTTACACGAATAGCTGGACGCAAACCAGACAGACTCGTCAGAAAGGATGACATGATCATAGGTTTGAAATTCTTTAGCTATAAGATCATATCCTTCCTGCAGGTACTGTTTTTCCAGTTCATGATCTCTGCCACCCTCTGCTTTTTCTACTTTCCGGACAAGGAAATGACCATTACGACGAGAATTTACATTCAGATACCGATGCAGGGATTTTGGGAAAACATATCCCTTGCTTTCAAGCACTTCCCTGTTTTGTGCCAAAAATTTCTGAATGGAAGAGGTCGCAGTCTTCGGTGTGCCTATATGTAAATAAAGTGTTTTCATGTATCATTCCTCCTGATGTACTATCATCATAAGGAGGTTTCCTTGAAAAAGCCTTGAAAGGAATTGCAAAAGGAAAAATTTATGATTTATAATAAAAATTATAGGAGAACAATATGAGAATTTTAATAATTGAAGACAGCGTCCGGCTGACTGATACCATTGCCGACGCATTACGTGATGAAAATTATATAGTAGATATTGCAAATGACGGATTGCAGGGATATGAAAATGCGGCAAGTGGCATCTATGATATGCTTATTTTAGATCTGATGCTGCCGAAAATGAACGGATACGAGGTTCTTTCCTCCCTTCGCAAAGATGGAAATGATGTCCCCGTGCTTATTCTCTCCGCCCGCACAGAACTTGACGATAAGATACAGGGATTTACAGTAGGTGCAGATGATTATGTCACCAAACCATTTGAAATTCAGGAACTTCTCATGCGGATTCAGGCCATCAGCCGACGACGCATCCACCATGACATTCTTCGTCCACATGCCGGAAACCTGTCTTTTGACAGCAATACCTGTGAAATTTCCAACACCAGCACCGGAAAATCCATGAAAATAAGTGGAAAAGAAATGCAGCTTTGCGAATTTCTGTTGATAAATCAAAATCAAGTGCTCGAAAAAGAACAGATTGCAACAAAAATATGGGGATATGATTCCAACGCAGAATATAACAATGTGGAAGTTTATATTTCTTTTTTGCGCAGAAAATTTCACTATTTACAGGTCAACGTAACGATCCGCGCCGTCCGTGGTGTAGGATACATTCTGGAGGTAGCCAATGATTAAAAAATTACAAAAAAAGCTAACTACGCTGCTTATTTTCCTACTCACTATTATCTGGATTGGAATTTTACTTCTCTTTTTAAATTCTACATACAAGAATAATCTAAAAGATGTGAAAGAAGATGTTCGCTCCGCTCTCCGGGAAATCAAATGGAAAAATTTTATTCGTACACAGGGAACTGCATTAGATCTCGAAGATATTGGTTATTGTGTATTTCAAATTGATGATTATAAACAACCTCATATTTTATTCCAAACTTTCACCAACAAAACAGATGAGGAATTGTTGCGATATGCAAAAAAATATTCATTGACATGGAAAAAAACACACCAGACATACAAATATATTTATATTTACAAACTACGGAAAAAACAGTTAATGTTGATCAGCTCTGCTCCGGCTCTGCAGGCTACCATTCCGGCAATTGTATTATGTATCTTTCTTCTGTTTGGCGGACTGATCCTTTTTACATTTTCTTCCCGTATTATCTCCCGCTGGCTGACACAGCCCATCGAGGATATGATCAGTTCTGAAAAAAAATTTATTTCGAATGCCAGCCACGAACTGAAGACACCTCTTGCAGTCATTCGCGCCAACACACAGCTTCTGCAAAAAGAGATTTCTGCAGATAACAAGCACCTGGAATATATTCATCAGGAAACGGAACGCATGATTGTTCTTGTAAACAAAATGCTTACACTTGTGCGCCTTGATACGGCGCAAAATCAGGCCCAGCCGAAACGTTTTCGTGTGGATGAAGCTTTATATGATATTATCTATCCAATGGAAAGTGTTGCATATGAGAAAAAAATCCGCATGACAGTGGATATTCAGAAAGAAATGTATATCGATGGAATCGAAGATCAGATTCAGAATCTTCTGTCCATTCTGCTGAACAATGCGATCAGCTACACACCAGAGTACGGTGAAATTGTTATTCGCGCTTATATTCAGGCAAAGAAATTTTATCTTAAGGTTTCTAATTCCGGTGATCCAATTCCGGAAGAAATACGTGACCGTCTCTTCGAACGCTTTTTCCGTGCGGATGAAGCACGTGAAGATAACGGTCACTATGGTCTTGGTCTGTCAATTGCCAGCAGCATTGCCGCCAATCACGGCGGACGTATCCGCGTGGACTACGAACATCACAAAAATGTTTTCTCCGTTGTCCTTAACGCGCATTCGCCGGCTCAACATTAACTGATTTTCCTTTGATCTTGACATTTTTCATGCCACGGAGTACATCTTTTCCGTACTCCTGTGGTACCTCAACAAATGTATAATTATCATACATATCGATGGCACCTACCAGCTTACCCGGAATCTTTGCCTCACCGGCAACCGCACCGAGGATATCTCCCGGACGGATTCTCTGGCTTTTTCCAATATTAATAAACAAGCGCACCATGCCTTCTTCGGCTCCGGTGTCACCAGACAATGCATCTTCGATATCCCGATCCTCTTTGGAAAGTTCCACTCCACCGATCGCCTGTTTCAAAAATGCAGCTGCAATGTCCATAGCTGTATAATCGCTGTTGTTGACCTGACGCTCGATGAGATCGATCATATCATTTAACTTGCCCTCTTCAATAATCTGTCCGATTTCTCCGAGAACTTTCTCTGCTTTGATTTCTGCCACATCATCCGATGACGGAATTGGCTGTGCATAAATCTTTGTCTTGCAGTAACGCTGTATTTCTTTCAGTTTATAGACTTCCTTGCCTTTTACAAAATTAAAAGCCCGTCCCGTACGGCCTGCACGTCCTGTACGACCGATGCGGTGCACATAGTACTCATTATCCTGTGGCAGATCATAATTAAATACTGCCTCCACATCATCGACATCGATTCCACGCGCCGCCACATCTGTGGCGATAAGAATATCACATCTTCCGTTTCGGAAACTCTTCATCACACGGTCTCTCTGCTGCTGCTTCATATCTCCATGAATGCCTTCTGCCGCATACCCGCGTCCCTGTAACTCAGAGGCAAGTTCATCGACCATACGCTTTGTGTTGCAGAATACCAAAGAAAGCTTCGGATTGTAGTAATCCAACAGTCTTGTCAGTACATCGACCTTATCATTACGACGTACATCATAATAGTACTGGTCAATATTCGGAACCGTAAGTTCCTTCTTTGTCACTTTAATTGTGGTCGCATTCTTCTGATATTTCTTTGTAATATCCAAAATCGGCTTTGGCATGGTTGCAGAAAAAAGCACAGTCTGACGGTCTTCGTTCGTGATATACGATAAAATCGTCTCGATATCTTCGCGAAATCCCATGTTGAGCATCTCATCTGCCTCATCAAGTACGATGGTATTCACATGATCACAACGGATCGTTTTGCGACGCAGATGGTCCATAATACGTCCCGGTGTACCAATGATAATCGTTGCACCGCCTTTTAACGCTTTGATCTGACGTCCGATATCCTGACCTCCGTATACCGGAAGCACTTTGATTCCATGCATATATTTGGCAAGCTTGCGAATCTCCTCCGCGCTCTGGATTGCCAGCTCTCTTGTCGGAGAAAGCACGATTGCCTGTGTCTTTTTATTGTTCGGGTCCACTTTCATAAGAAGCGGAATACCAAATGAAGCGGTTTTACCGGTTCCTGTCTGTGCCTGACCGATCACATCCACACCACTCATTACAACCGGAATGGCCTGCGCCTGAATCGGTGTTGCCTCCTCAAATCCCATCTCCTTAATTGCCCGCAAAAGCTGCGGGTATAAACCTAATTCTTCAAATTTAACTGATTCCATTCTTTTCCTTTTCGTTGCTTGTTAACATGTATCATTGTGATAAATCCATCACAATATCATCGGATTCCATGATGTCTCCGATGCAATAATTATTTCTGCTGAAATTTTTGACCTTATACAACATATCGTCCGCCACATGCAGATAATCCCACATACGGTTTCCTCTCAGCGGAATGCCCCAGCAGGCCCCCTGAGAAATTGTGACCATCGGCATAACTTTGGAGTACCGATGTTCCAATCCACAATCCAGCACGCGCTCACGCAGTTTCGAGCAAAAAGCAACCATCTCATCATGAGAAATTCCCTTGATAATGATTACAAACTCATCTCCACCGTAACGTGCGCAAAAGGCATCGTACTCTTCTGTCAGTTTTTTAATTACATTCGCAATCGTCAACAGACATTCATCTCCACGCTGATGTCCATAATTGTCATTAAATTCTTTAAAATAATCCACATCCAGAATTTCTACTGTGAGCGGAGTCTCATCCTGCAGCGCCTGTGCAAAAATCTCATCGGAAAAATCATTCAGACGATAGCGGTTCGCCATACCGGTCAGTGCATCCAGTTCCGATTTCTTTTGCAGAATCATTTTCTCCTGCTCTGCCTTCTGCCGGGCTTTCTTGACCGACTCCAGCTTTTTGCGCAGTTCAATTACATTTCCCATAATACCGCGCGCCTCATTCTCCATGCGGGTAGAAAGCTCGTAATACAATCCTGCCGCCTGTAAAAACTCTGCACTCTGATCATGTTTACGATAAAACTGCATTTTTAATGACAATATTTTTAATTGCAAATTAATAATGTTGAAATTACGTGCCAGAGGCTCTAACATTTCGATTATATGCCAGAATGACGCATCCAGATCCGTCTCCAAAAGAACCGTACAACAATTGTAAAAATCATTAAAAAGATCCAAAACTACCAGATTCTCCGGAAGTATTTCATCTATCATGCGAACACTCTCATCTCTGTGGGCAACATCACCCAACCGATGATAATACAATACTTCTACACAACAGATTGACAATTTATCGTATACTTCACAATAGGGCCAGTGCACCTGATAGATCTCTTCCAGTATCGGTGCCACTTCTTTTAACCGATTTTGAAATACAAGACTTCGAATTAAATTATTGTAAATGCCAATCATGCATATATGATATATCTCGTCCTTCGGGTGCTTTTGTACACATGCATAAGCATCCCTCAAGGATTCCTCTGCATCCTTATAACGTCCGCATTCGTTATAAAGCATTCCCATATTTATGTACAAATAAATAATTAATTCTTCAATCTGATGTTCTTTTGCATAATTTAATCCGTTTAAGTAATAGTCCAGCGCAATCGGTGCATTACCACGGTTCATTGCAGCAATTCCCAGATAATTGTAGCAGCGCACCATCAGCTCCCACTCCTCTGCCTGGTCCAGATAAGACAATGCACGGTTAATCGTCTCAAAAAAATGGCTGCCATCATTGAGTGTAAAATACGTTTCTCCACTGTAATAGTAACCAAATCCAAGCAGAAAAGCATCGTTGTGCTGCTCTCCATATGCTATGATTTTCCCGCTGTACTGTAAGGTCTGTGCCGCATCAATTCCTCGACTTTGAAGCACAAGTCGTCTCCACTCATTCACTTCATCTGTATAATTATCAAAATTCACTCTGCGGCCCCCTTTTTCGTAACAGACCAGACTCTCCCGATCCAATCTATTCCTCAGCAAAATTTAAAAGGTGCTTTTTAAAAAAGCACCCTTAATTGTATCAAAAATAAAAGTAAAGTCAAATAGGTTCTTCCTAATCCAATGTATTCATCGGCATTTCCGGCAGATATTCCTTTGGATTAACCGGCTTGCCATCCTTTTGCAGTTCGAAGTACACATTACTTCCCTCTGTGGAATAGTATTTCGTAGGTTCTCCCACGTATCCAATAGTTTGACCTGCCTCTATCATATCACCCTTTTTAAAATTAAGTTCTTTTAACTGTCCGTAGATAGCTGTATAACCGTCTCCCAGATCCTGTTTTACCGTACAGCCGGTCACTTCATTTTCTGAAATATCGGTAATTTTTCCTTTTGCAACTGCATTTACCTTATCATTAACCGCCGCGGAAATAACGATTGCCGGATTATAACGGTACTGCTCCAAAGTCGGAAAATACACCGTCGCATCCATACTGTAATCCAAAAGGATCTCTCCTTCAAGCGGCCACTGCATGCCTGTTTTCGTGTCGAAATGCAGACTGTTTTCTGCTGCGGTTGCTACAGTCTCCGTTTTTTCTGCCTTTTTTTCATTGTCCTCTTTTTCTTCCGTTGCTTCCGTCTGCGACTTCTCCTTTTCAGAAACCTTTACAGCATCCTCCTCTACTTCCGGCGCATTCTCTGCCTGCTTGTCAGTCTTTGGCTTGATTTCATAAGAGGCCGCAGACAACTGCTCCGTAGACTCCTGCTGAATTGCGTAATCACTGTCATTACGCTTTTCCTGATTTTTTTCCGTTGCATACACACTTGCAAAACCAATTGCTCCTGCCACAAGACATGCGACAGCAGCTATATACTGTTGTTTTTTCATAGGGCTTTCCTCCATCATCAAATTATTCTGATTTCAGTATTTCCACCCTGTGAACTTTTATACATTGTAACTAATTACGTTTCATTTTTGCATTGATAATATTGCTCAGCTTTGCAAACTGTTCCAGAGAGAGTGCCTCGCCACGAATATTTACCGGTACGCCAAGCTCCTCGATGCTCTTTTGAATCTCTTCTTTTCCCAAAGAAAAACTTCCGAAATTGTTGAGTCCGTTGGCAAGTGTTTTTCTTCTCTGGTTAAACGATGCGCGAATCACCTGAAACATGAGTTTTTCATTATCCACATCCACCGGTGGATTCTCATGTCTTGTCAACCGGATGACCGCACTCCCCACTTTCGGCTGTGGCATAAAACAGCTCGGCGGTACATTAACAACGATCTCCGGCTTTGCATAATACTGCACAGCCAGCGACAGCGCACCATATTCCTTGCTTCCCGGTCCTTCCTGCATACGATCTGCCACTTCCTTCTGCACCATGATTGTAATGCTGTCGATTGGAACATGACTTTCAAAAAGCCCCATAATAATCGGGGTTGTGATGTAGTATGGCAGATTTGCCACTACTTTGATCGGTTTACCGCCATTTCGTTCGTCCGCAAGTTTTGCAATATCTACTTTGAGGATATCTGCATTCATTACCTCTACATTATCATATGCAGACAATGTATCGCCTAGAATCGGAATCAGATTTGTATCAATCTCTACCGCAACCACCTCTCTGGCCGCCTCACAAAGATACTGTGTCATCGTTCCGATTCCCGGACCTATCTCTAAAACGAAATCCTCTCTCGTAATCTCTGCAGCATCAATGATCTCTTCGAGAATACTCGTGTTGATCAGGAAATTCTGACCGAATTTTTTTTGAAAATTGAAGTGATACTTCTGCAGCACTTCAATTGTATTTTTTGGATTTCCTAATGTAGCCATAGCTTTCTCCTTTTAAAACATTGCATCATACATTGCAAGCAGAAATTCTTTGTACAGACGGTTGTATTCTTCATGAAATGTCGCTGCGATATTTTCATCATTTCCACCGTTCATCTGCGCTTCTTCGTAGATTGCAAATGCCGTCTCATACAAATCCGGGTTCTTATCATAGAAAGCTTCCGTCAGACTGTCCTGAAATGTAAACTGTGCTGTCTGTGACAGATTGTCCATAAAATCATCTCTGTTTATATTGCCACTTTCTCCATAATCTGATACAAAAATATGTTTATCGGATGCTTTGACAAAATCCTCATATGCATCCTTCACATCGGCATATGTGATCGGAACATAGTTTTCATTCCAATATGCATCAAAGGATTCTCTATCTTTTAATTTTTCAAATAAGTCTTCCATTATATATCTCCATTTCATTTAATTGTACTCTATTCAAGTTCCTTTATATTTTATACTAAAAACAGTGCCTCGTAAATGCAAAAAAAGAACAGCGCACCGGAATTTCCATGTGCACTGCCCATTTCAGTAACCTTATTATCCTTTTACACTTCCAACTGCCACACCCTGCACAATATATCTTGATAAGAATAAGTACACGATGATAACCGGGAAGATTGAGAATGCGATCATTACATAAACCTGACCCATATCAAACTTCAACCAGTCTGCTGCTCGAAGCTGTGCAATCAGAATAGGTAATGTCTTTTTCTTGTCATCATGTAATACAAGTGCCGGAGTAAAGTAATTATTCCAGCTGCTTACGAATGTGAAGATTGCCTGTACGGCGATTGCCGGTTTCATAATCGGAAGAACCACACTGTTGAATGTATGGAACTCACCGGATCCATCCATTCTGGCTGCCTCAATCAGTGATGCCGGCAGTGAACTCTCCATATACTGTTTCATATAGAAGAAAGTAACCGGTGCTGCAATTGTTGGAACGATAAGAGGGATGAATGAATCCATCAGTCCCATCCTGTTCACCAGCTTGATAAATCCAAGTGCAGTAACCTGTGTTGGAATCATCATAACCGCAAGAATAAACGGATAAATATATTTCTTTAACTTAAAGTCATATGCATGAATCGCATATGCTGTCATCGTCGAAAAATATACACACAGGATTGCACTAAATGTCGCAATAATCAAACTGTTGAACAAACCATTCCAAATAGGAAGTGTTCCTTTTACCAGATTTTTCCAGTTATCCATAAAATGGGTACTTGGAAATGCCTGGAATCCTGACTGCAGCTCTCCGTTTGATCTGGTTGCGTTAATAAATAATATGTAAAACCAGAACAAGCAGAAGAACGTAATAATTATTAATACGATATAGGCGATTACTCGTCTTGCATGGAGACCAACGCCTTTTTTTAATCCATTGCTTTTGTTGTCTGCCATGTTACTCACCCCTTCCTCTTATCATTACCTGTCACCTTAAAAATAATAAGACTTAAGATTCCGGTAATAATAAACAGTACTACAGACAAGGCTCCTGCCATACCATAGTTCTTACTATATAAGTGTTTGTTCAGGTACATGATCAATGTCATGGTTGAACGAACCGGATTTCCTGTACCATTTGTCAAAATCTGTGGTACATCAAATAACTGGATACCACCGATCAATGACGTAATGATTACATATACGAGAATCGGGCGAAGAAGCGGTAATGTAATTTTGAAAAATACCTGTGTAGATGTTGCGCCATCTACTTCTGCTGCTTCAAAGAGCGATGTATCAATTCCCATCATACCAGCCATCAGAAGAATGGTGGTATTACCGAACCACATCAGGCAGTTCATCAATGCGATCAAACCTCTCGCACTTCCTGTATGTGACAAAAATTTATATGGCTCGGAAATAAATCCAATCTGCATCAACAGAGAGTTAATCGGACCTCCATCTGCAAACAATGTAAAGAATAACATAGAAAATGCAGATGCCATAATCAGGTTCGGAAGATAAATAACTGTCTTAAAAAATCTTGAACCTTTAATTTTGAGGCGGGTATCTGAGAACCAGGCGCCTAATAATAAGGAGAGGAAAATCTGTGGAATAAAACACATAATCCAAAGCACCATTGTATTCTTAAAATATACCCAGACGTCCCCGCCGGTAAATAACTTTCTGTAATTTTCAAATCCAACAAAGTTAGGTCCAATCTGCGTCAGACCTGACATGTAGTTCTCAAAAAAGCTGTAATAAATTGTTGTAACAAGCGGTATCAACTGAAAGACAATATATACCACAATGAATGGAATCAGAAAAATATATCCCCATTTATTATATCTGACTGCTTTTCCTCCACTTTTCTTCATAAAAATACCTCCCATGTCGGACCTTCACAAAAACCCAACATATGAATTGTGCCTGCCTCCCTTTCGGTGCGGCAGGCACATTCCTTTTATTTGTTATTTGTCAAATTCAGTCAAACAATATTAGTGAGATAATTCTGGATATTTCTCTTCAGCTGCTTTATAGAACTGATCCAGTGCCTCATCTAATGTTGCACTTCCTTCGAAGTAGCCCTTCATAGCGTTCTGGAATTCCTCGTTACATCCCTGATCGTAAGAAGAAAGGTTGCTTAAGTCAAGATTTTCAACACCTGCACAGTACATGCTTAATGGGTTCTGACCACCGAGAATCTTGCTGCTGTAGCTTGAATCTTTTGCCATTGCTTCCATGACTGTCTTGTTGTTTACGAAATCATCATCCTTAACTACGATATCTTTCATGATATCATCGTCAGTTGTCATCTTTAACATAATGTCTTTGATTAAGCTTGCGTTATCTGTTCCCTGTGCTGCACAGATCCATGTACCGCCCCAGAAGAAGCCCTGTGGTCCCTGAGCTGCGCCCCAGCCACCTTCATAACCGATAGATCCTTTTGTGTCTGCTGCCATTGAGAAGTTTACTAACCAAGCTGGTCCAAAGTAGCAGAATACTTTTCCGTCTGGATAGAAGCCTTTCTTCCAGTCATCACTCCAAAGTTCTGCAGAACTTGTTTCTTTTGCATCATACAGTGCCTTAGAATCCTCAACCCACTTCATAATGTTGTCGTCGATTGTGATTTTTCCATCGTTTACCCACTTTGTAGATACGTTGTTAGAATATACACGATATGAATCGTTTACAGAAGATGTCATCTTGTATCCGGCATCTTTCATCTTCTTTGCAGTATCGTTAAAGGTATCCCAATCCTTAACATACTTCTGAACTTCATCCGGATCATCTGTTCCAAGTACTTCCTTGGCAGCTTCTCTGTTATAGAAGAGAACACCCGGGCAGCCCTGCCATGATACGCCTTTTAATGTTCCGTTGGAATCTGTTACGATATCCTTTGTGTACTGATACTGTTTTGACAAATCATCGTCAGTGATTCCAAGATCCTTGATTGGCATTGTGTAATCGCTGTCAACATACTTTAATGCGTAATCAGCTTCAACTAAGAATAAGTCGATCTTGTCATCTGCTGCTGCATCTGCCTGACTTAATAATGTTGTGTCCAGATTGTTCTGGTAAGCATTATCATCATTTGGCGTAATGTTCCAGTTAACCTCTACATCACCGATTTTTCCATGTGTAGCATCTACTTCCTCATATCCAGGATAGTGATCTGTGATACGGCTCTTGAACTCTTCATTCCAGCAGTAAATGTTAAGGACTTTTCCGTCATCAGAGCTGTCGGATACTGTAGCATCACCTGATGCCTGTGAACTATCCTTTTTAGCATCTCCGGAATCTCCGGAATCTCCTGAGCTTCCACATCCTGCAAACATTGTTGCTACCATTGTTGCACATAATAATGCGCTGACGATTTTCTTCTTCATATGAAAAACCTCCTCCTTCATATATGTGGTCTTACGACCGATTGTTTGTTTTTTTCAGGAATTTCTATCCCGTGTGAAAATCTGTTACTTTCGTATCTCCCCTACAGACTTTCCTGGTATTAGACTTCCTTCTATAACGACTCTCTCAACGAGAGTTGTTCGCGGTTGTTCGATGGTGTGAATCAGTCTTGCTGCAGCTTCTGTTCCGATGATTTCCGTGTTCTGGCGAATCGTTGTAAGCTTCGGATGAAGCAACTGCGACATTCTCGTTCCATCATATCCTGCTACGGATATATCTTTTGGGATTCGAAGTCCCATCTCAATGATGACATTACGTCCTCCTATTAAAGAGGTGTCATCCGGATAAATAATACAGGTCGGTGCATTCTGCAGATTCAGCAGTTCTTTTGTTTGTTTTGCGGCTCCTTTGGTTTCGAGATAATCCGCTGTCCGAATATACTCATCCGGGATTACCAGTCCAAGCTTATCTACCGTCCGGTAAAAGCTCGCCAGCCGGTCTCTTGTTACATATAAACCATCCTGACCATGTATATATGCAATTTTTCGGTGTCCCTGACTGTAAATATACTTCACAAGTTCTTCCATACCCTGTATATTGTTGGAGCATACTGCAGTGCAATTATGATGTACATAATCAATGGTCACTACTGGCAGCTCACTGTTCATCAGCTCCATGACATCGGGATCATTAAAATCGGCACAGACAATTGCGACTCCCTCAAAATTCCGGTATCTGCAATGTTCGTAATAGGACATCTTCCTATTCTCATAACAGGTATTGATAAAGGTAATATCATATCCCTGTTTTTCTGCCTGCACTTTCAATCCATTCAATACTCCGGAGAAATATTCATGGGTCAGACCACTTCCTGCTTCTTCTTCGAAGAGAACTCCTATATTATAGGAACGGTTCGTTTTTAATGCTCTGGCTGCGGCATTTGGGAAATATCCAAGTTCATCCGCAACCTTCTTAACCCGGTCTTTTGTCTCTTTGCTGATATCTTTATGACCATTTAAGGCCTTACTTACCGTCGCAGTGGACACTCCACATCTTTGGGCGATTGTTTTTAAAGATACCATTCATTCCTCCTGTTTCTGAAAACTCGCTTAATCGTTTTCGTAGCTTTACTATACCCCTAATGTCAGACAATTGCAACTGTTTTTGTGCATTTCGTCACGTTTCACACTTTATTATCATACTTTTTGTGCATATTTTACCCTAAAAATTCTAGGAACAACCCTTTTTACCTTATATTTATATTTCACTTACACGTTTACGCAATTTCATTCGTAATTTATTGTTTCGAAGCCGTTTGTCAGTTTGCTGTATTTTTCATTGTTCTTTTTGTTCAATATGCCATATTTTCCTATTTATTGGCTTTTTCTGTTGCTTTTTCTACTTTTAGAATATATACTCTATCTTAAGAATTCGATTACTTAATCGTTTTCGTTATAATCGTTGCGTAAACACAGTATAAATATATTATCAATGGAGGTTATTTATGAAATACGGATATTTTGATGATGCCAGAAAAGAATATGTCATCACATCCCCAAAGACTCCACTCCCATGGATCAACTATCTTGGATCTGAGGATTTCTTCTCTCTGATTTCCAATACATGTGGAGGTTATAGTTTCTATAAAGATGCGAAGCTTCTTCGTCTGACACGTTATCGTTACAACAACGTTCCTTATGACAGCAACGGACATTACTACTACATTAAGGAGAATGACACGATCTGGAATCCTGGATGGATGCCGACAAAGACAGATCTGGATTCTTATGAATGCCATCACGGAATGGGATATTCTACCTTCCGAAGCACAAAGAATCAGTTACAGGCAGAGCTGACAGCCTTTGTACCGGTCGGACGCAGTTGCGAGATCAACGAACTGACACTTACGAACCAGAGTGATGCTCCAAAAGAATTCTCTGTATTTTCTTATGTAGAGTTCTGTCTGTGGAATGCTATGGATGATATGACCAACTTCCAGCGTAACTTCTCCACCGGAGAGGTTGAGATCCACGGATCTGCAATCTATCACAAAACAGAGTACCGTGAACGCCGGAATCACTACGCATTATATGCAGTCAATGCTCCAATTGAAGGATTTGATACAGATCGCGAGTCTTTCCTCGGCGCATATGGTGAGAACTCCGCTCCGGAAGTTGTCGTAACCGGCACTTCCAAGAATTCCGTAGCAAGCGGCTGGTCTCCGGTTGGTTCCCATCATTTGAAAGTTTCTCTGGCTCCTGGAGAATCAAAGACCTTCGTATTTATTCTTGCTTATGTTGAGAATCCGGTAGAAGAGAAATGGATCGGTCGTCCGGAAGATGGTGTCATTAACCGCGCACCAGCAGAAAAGCTGATGGCTGAATTTGATACCAAGGAAAAAGCCGATGCCGCACTTGCAAAATTAAAAGAATACTGGGATGAACTTTTATCCCATTTCACAATTTCTTCTTCCGAAGAAAAGCTCGACCGTATGGTCAATGTATGGCACCAGTACCAGTGTATGGTAACTTTTAACATGAGCCGTTCTGCATCTTACTTTGAATCAGGAATCGGCCGAGGCATGGGATTCCGTGACTCCTGTCAGGATCTGTTAGGATTTGTTCACCTGATTCCGGATCGTGCAAGAGAACGTATTCTGGATATTGCAGCAACCCAGTTTGAAGACGGAAGTGCTTATCATCAGTATCAGCCACTTACCAAGAAAGGTAATTCCGATATCGGAAGCGGATTTAACGATGATCCATTATGGCTGATTGCAGGAACTGCTGCTTACATAAAAGAAACCGGTGATTACACCATCCTTGATGAAATGACACCATATGACAGTGATCCATCCAAGGCAACCGACTTCATGGAGCATCTGAGACGTTCTTTCCACTATACCATTGACCATCTTGGACCTCACAATCTGCCACTGATCGGTCGTGCAGACTGGAACGACTGTCTGAACTTAAACTGCTTCTCTACAGAGCCTGGAGAATCCTTCCAGACATTCGGACCATCCGAAGGACCAAACGCAGAATCTGTTTTTATTGCAGGCATGTTTGTCCGTTACGGTAAAGATTATGTTGAAATCTGCCGCCACCGCGGTCTGGATGATGAAGCAGCTTTGGCTGAAAAAGCCATTGCAGATATGGAAAAAACAGTTCTCGATGCCGGATGGGACGGCGAATGGTTCCTTCGTGCATACGATCACTATAAGAACAAGATCGGTTCTAAGGAATGCGAAGAAGGCAAGATTTTCATCGAGCCTCAGGGATTCTGCGTTATGGCCGAAATCGGTCTGAAAGAAGGCAACTGTCTGAAGGCTATGCAGTCAGTTGAGAAATATCTCGACACCAAATACGGCATCGTATTACTGCAGCCTGCTTACCATAGATACCATGTTGAGCTTGGTGAAATTTCTTCTTATCCACCAGGATATAAAGAAAATGCCGGTATCTTCTGTCACAACAACCCATGGATTTCCATCGCAGAGACCGTTGTCGGACGAGGCAATCGTGCATGGCAGGTATACACAAGAACCTGTCCTGCTTATATTGAAGATATCAGCGAGATTCACCGCACCGAACCTTATGTATACTCCCAGATGATTGCCGGTAAAGATGCAAAGAATTTCGGTGAAGCAAAGAACAGCTGGCTTACAGGTACCGCAGCATGGACTTTTCTGGATGTATCCCAGTACATTCTTGGCATCCGTCCGGATTATGACGGACTGGTTGTTGATCCATGTATTCCATCTACTTTGGATGGTTTTGAAGCCAAACGTGATTTCCGCGGAGTTACTTATCATATTACAGTTAAGAACCCAAAACATGTGGAAAAAGGCGTTTCGTCCATGACGGTCGACGGCGTTTCCGTTGCCGGCAACATGATTCCATTACCAACAGATAAAAAAGAAGTTACTGTTGAAGTCGTAATGGGTTAATAAGCTTAATTATGAAAGGAAACGGCGAGACATGTACGATATTCACAGGTTCTTCCAGCAGTTCAAGCAGTAGTTCTTCCAACTACAAATCACTGTTCTGGGGAACAAAATCCGCAAGCAACTGGAATCAGGCAGTATCTGTTATGACTTCCCCCTCCCCTATATAGACCCGGTATCCCAATGGATTCCGGGTCTTTTTGTATCTTTTTCAACATCCCTGTAAATTTTTATTTATCTTTTCCACAAGGTCTGCTACACTATTAACGACAGATGGTTCAAAGACTATAAACCGGCTGTCTATCACAAACAAGGAGGATGTTTATGAACTATTCAATTGAAGGGGAACCATTACCAGTTGTTATTTGCAATCTTGAAGCAAATGAAACTATGATTACAGAAAAGGGCGCTATGTCCTGGATGTCTCCGAACATGCAGATGGAGACTACAAGCAACGGTGGAATCGGCAAAATGTTTGGCCGCGCTTTTTCCGGCGAGAGCATGTTCGTCAACCGTTACACAGCAAGAAACGGAAACGGACTGATTGCATTCGCATCCAGTTTTCCGGGATCTATCCGTGCATTTGAAATCGCACCGGGACAGGAGATTGTTGCACAGAAGAGTGCTTTCTTAGCTTCCAGTGCCTCCGTAGAAATGTCCATTTTCTTCCAGAAGAGATTCGGCAGTGGCCTGTTCGGCGGAGAAGGTTTCATTATGCAGCGTATCTCCGGAAACGGCATTGCATTTCTGGAATTTGACGGCTACGTAAAAGAGTATGAACTGGCTCCGGGTCAGCAGATTGTCATCGATACCGGATACCTTGCAGCAATGACAGGAACCTGCAGCATCGATATCCAGACCGGACCGGGTGTAAAGAATATTCTCTTCGGCGGAGAGGGCTTATTCAATACCGTAATTACCGGACCGGGACGTGTATGGTTACAGAGTATGCCGGTTGCACAGCTCGCTGGTGCGATTCGCCCATACATTCCAACAAGCAATAATTAATTGGATTTTTCCCTTGTATACATATGCATAAAGCATACAAAAGGGTGTGTGAAAAACTTTCGTTTTTCACACACCCTTTACTTTTTATCCTGATACACGGACACGGGAGAACAATCGAAATGCATTGTCTCTTGTGGTCTGTTCCACAATCTCCGGTGTCACACCTTTGATCTCTGCAATCTTTGCAATGATATACGGAATATTACGCGAATCGTTTCTCGTACCTCTGTGTGGTTCCGGCGCCATATATGGGCAGTCAGTTTCCAGAAGAATCCGCTCAAGCGGAATCTCTTCCACTGTACGCACCAGTTTCTTCGCATTTTTGAACGTTACCACACCACCTACACCGATGTAATATCCAAGCCTGATAAATTCCTGTGCCATCTCCGGTGAATAGGAATAACAATGGATTACGCCCGGCTCTGTAATTCCGGCATCGTGTTCTTTTTGCACAATTTCCATTGTATCTTCTGCCGCATCCCGCGAATGGATGATAACCGGCAGATCTGCCTGATGCGCAAGTTCCATCTGGCGGGTAAACCAATACCGCTGCCGTTCCTGCACATCCGCTTCTTTATCCCAGTAATAATCCAGTCCGATTTCTCCGACTGCGACCGTTTTCTCATATGTTGTCTGTTGCGTAAGCCACGCAAATGTCTCTTCATTGAGACCATCAATATCACTCGGATGCACGCCGACTGCTGCATAGATGAAATCATATTTCTGTGCCAATTCTAATGTCGTCCTGGTGGATGCAATAGAAGCTCCCACATTGATGACCGGTGAAATTCCCTTGCGTGGAAGATCCGCCAGCACACTTTCCTGATCCTCTGTAAATCGCTCGTCATCATAATGCGCATGTGTCTCAAATATCATGAAAATGTTCCTCCAGCATATCTAATTCCTCGATGTCAATGCAGTTTGGAATTGTATTTTCAATGACTGCTTTTCGGCATGCCTGGTACTCCATCCACATAACACTGTCGATCTCTTCTTTCTGAACGACAAAGTCTTCTGCTTCCCGATCCAGCCACATCAGATATACATTGCATACCTGCCGGTCCGTATACGGGTGCTCATGAAATTCGGAAGTGACAGTGACACGCTTTTTGCCACAGAATATCAAATCCTCTTCCTTTGCGGTAACTCCAAGTTCTTCGCGAAGTTCACGCAAAGCGGATGGTACATAATCCATTCCTGCCGGGATATGTCCCGCACTGGAAATGTCATAACAGCCCGGAAAGGAATCCTTCTCCATGCATCGTTTCTGCAGGAGAAGTTCGATATTTCCACACTTTTTGCGCGCAATCCAAAGATGCGCCGTGCGGTGCTGGATGCCTTCCCTATGGGCAGTCTTACGTTCTACCGTCTTTCCGGTAGGTATTCCATTATCATCTACAATATCAAGGATTTCCATACGCGATCCTCCTGTTTTATCTGTTATGCGATTTCAGCTCCTGAAGGCATTGGCTTCTCAGGTGTCATAAGTGACAGCTGGCCATTCTCATCCTCTGCGCAAAGCAGCATTCCTTCGGATAAAACGCCTGCAAGCTTGGCTGGCTTTAAGTTCACAAGAACCATAACTTTCTTGCCGACCATCTCTTCCGGTGAATAATCCTTGCGGATTCCGGATACGATCTGTTTTACCTGAGAACCGATCTTTACCTGGGAGCAGAGAAGTTTCTTGGATTTTGGAACTGCTTCACAGGAAAGGATTTCACCAACCTGGAACTGAAGCTTCATGAAATCATCAAAGGTAATCTCATCCTTTGGTTCAATATCGATTGCACCTTCCTCTGCTGTATCAGCGTCACCGTTTAATGCCTTCTGCTCCTTTTCATACTCCTCTTTCTGCTTTGCCTGAATTGCATCTACCTTAGGCATAATCTCTTTTGCATCAAGTCTTGCGAACAGGATTTCCGGTGTCTCAGTTACCTTTGTTCCGTTTGCGTACAGACCAAACTTATCAAGGTCATCAAAATCACGCAGGCTGGTAGAAAGCTGTGCAACAATCTTCTCTGCGGTCTCCGGAAGGAAAGAGTGAAGCAGGCTTGCACCGATCGTAATGGATTCGGTCAGGTTGTAAAGTACTTCTGCCAGACGATCCTGCTGTGCCTCGTCCTTTGCCAGTACCCAAGGCGTTGTCTCATCAATGTATTTGTTGCAGCGGCGGAACAGCGCAAATACTTCAGAGATAGCATCTGCCACACGAAGTTTCTCCATCTTCTTTGCAATGCGGTCTCTTGTTCCTGTTACAACTGCTTTAAGATCTGCGTCTGCTTCTCCGGTAACGCCTGTGGACTTTACAACACCATCAAAATATTTATTGCTCATGGAAACGGTACGGTTTACCAGATTTCCCAGAATATTCGCAAGATCGGAATTGTATCTCTCGACTACAAGATCCCATGTGATGACACCATCATTCTCAAATGGCATCTCATGAAGTACGAAGTAACGTGTCGCATCCACACCAAACAGGTCTACCATATCATCTGCATAAATTACGTTTCCTTTGGACTTGCTCATCTTGTCACCGCCCTGCAGGAGCCATGGATGACCAAATACCTGCTTCGGAAGCGGAAGATCAAGTGCCATAAGGAATATCGGCCAGTAAATCGTGTGGAAACGTACGATATCCTTACCGATGAGATGTAAATCTGCCGGCCAGTTTTTCTTAAACAGCTCACTTGAGCCATCCGGATCATAACCAATCTTTGTGATATAGTTCGTCAAAGCATCCAGCCATACATATACGACATGCTTTGGATCGAAATCTACCGGAATTCCCCAGCTGAAAGATGTTCTTGAGACACACAGATCCTGTAATCCCGGAAGAAGGAAGTTGTTCATCATTTCGTTCTTTCTTGAAACCGGCTGAATAAAATCCGGATGTGTATTGATGTAATCGATCAGACGATCTGCGTATTTGCTCATTTTGAAGAAATATGCCTCTTCTTTTGCAGGCTTTACTTCACGTCCACAGTCCGGGCACTTTCCATCTACAAGCTGTGACTCTGTCCAGAAAGACTCACAAGGTGTACAGTACATTCCCTCATAAGATCCTTTGTAGATATCTCCCTGATCATAGAGTTTCTTAAAAATTTTCTTTACACACTTCTCATGATCTTCGTCCGTTGTACGTACGAAATTATCATAAGATGCGTTGACAAGATCCCAGATTCTCTTTACCTCTGTGGATACTTCATCAACAAAGGCCTTCGGTGTGATTCCAGCTGCTTCTGCCTTCTCCTGAATTTTCTGTCCATGCTCGTCGGTTCCTGTCTGGAAATAGACATCGTAACCTTCTGCACGTTTATATCTTGCGATTGCGTCCGCAAGAATGATCTCATATGTGTTTCCAATATGCGGCTTGCCAGATGTGTAGGCAATCGCAGTTGTCATGTAATACTTTCCCTTATTTGCCATGGTTTTGCTCCTTTTTTATAAATGTAAAAAAGCCCATCTTCCGGAAATCCAGAAGACGAGCTATAATCCCGTGATACCACTTCTATTCACTGATACCCAACGATATCAGCCTCATTGTCCGCAATAACAGGCGGTCCCGTCAGAGCCTGGCCTTTGATTGCTCATGCATTTATCTCCAGTTCGTCTCTGCCACTCCAAAGCCATCTTCCATCCGCTTTCCCTCATTTCCTCTCAGCCTTACCGGAAATTTCTCTGTAAAGATTCTGCTGATGTACTTTCTTTTTCCCAGTGTTTTCTATATCATAGTATATCCAAATAATAACCGATTCATTCGGATTTGTAAAGTGGCGAGATCATAAAGTTCTATCATTTCGATGTTTTCTCTACTTCTTCATACAGATCACCCGCTACTTCCTTTAATTTTTCTTTTTCTTGTTCACTCAAGGTTTCATCGTATACATTATCCTTTATTTGCTGTTCCATATTCCACCTTTCCTGATCATCTATCTCATGCAAATATACACAACATACAGCACATACAACAGCACCATGATCAAACCTTCGCCACGCTTGATTTCTTTCTTCGTCCAGGCAAAAAGCCATACGATCAAACTGAACACAAGAAGAATTACAATATCGATCACATTCTCGGTAAGGAACGCCATCGGGCTGATTGCGCCTGCAACACCCAAAACAAACAGGATATTAAATACGTTAGAACCGATTGCGTTACCCAATGCCATATCGACTTCATTCTTACGGGCTGCAACGATGGAAGTCACAAGCTCCGGAAGCGAAGTTCCGACAGCCACAATGGTCAATCCGATCAATGTCTGGCTCATTCCGAATTTTGCGGCGATATTACTTGCACTGTCTACGACCACATCGCCACCTATAACAATTCCAACTGCTCCGATTACAATGAATAAAAGGCTCTTCCATACCGGCATAATTTTGATTTCCTCTGCCGCCTCAATTTCTTCACTTGCAACCGCATTTCCTTCCTTGCTGGCTTTCAGGGCACTGCAGATCATAAGTCCAATAAAACCCGCAAAGAGAATAAGGAAAATGACACCATCTGCATGTCCCAATGACATTGGTCCGATCAGACCCAGAACCAAAAGCAAAATAGCGCAAATAACAGAAAACGGAAAATCCCTTTTTAAAGTTGCTTTGTTGACAGCTACCGGTGTCATGATCGCACACACACCGATTACCATCATAAGGTTAAAAATATTCGATCCAATAACATTACTGACAGCAAGTGCATTTTTATTTGCAATGGAAGCTGTCACGGATACGGCTGCCTCCGGCAGTGATGTTCCCATTGCAACAATCGTCAGTCCGATAATAATGGACGGTACTTTAAACTTCTTGGCAATACTTGAACTTCCTTCAACAAAAATATCTGCCCCCTTTACAAGAAATACAAATCCAATTACCAGAAATAATATTGCCAGTGGCAATGCGCAGTTTGTAATAAACTCTGTCATAATAATCTCCTTTTTTCGTTCTGTCCTCGATACTCCAATTCTTTAGAATGGAAGTATGCCCAAATGCTCGAGAAGTATTTTTAATCCAATCAGAATTAAAATAATTCCTCCTATAATCTCCGCCTTCTTTTTGTAACGTGTTCCAAAGAAATTGCCTACGATCACGCCCACAATAGAAAGTACAAATGTGGTACAGCCAATGATTACAATTGCTTCTATGATCGGTGTATCAAGAAGTGCGAATGTGATTCCTACCGCCAGTGCATCGATGCTTGTCGCTACTGCCAGAAGAAACATTTCTTTATGATCAAGTGGCTGATTCTTTTTTCCCACTACCTCATGATCTCTGTCACGAACGGCTTCCACAACCATCTTTCCACCGATACATACAAGCAGAATAAATGCGATCCAATGATCGATCGAGGTAATATACTGCTGGAATCGGATTCCGAGAAACCAGCCGATCAATGGCATCAGCGCCTGAAATCCTCCAAAGTACAAACCAATGGTAAATGCTTGCTTTTTGTTGATTTTCTCCATTCCAAGTCCCTTGCAGATTGATACTGCAAAAGCGTCCATGGACAAACCAACACCGATCAAAAACAACTCGATAATTAGTGCCATGCATCTTCTCCCTTTCTCCTAGTATAGCGTTTTCTAAATATATACTAGTGTCTCTTTTGTAGTCCATAACATACATCCGGTGTGCTTTTTACATAGCAATTCCATCTATTAAACAAACAAAAAACTCACGCATACAAAGATAGACTACCTCTATCAATGTATACATGAGTCTCATTCTTTAAGATTTGCCAGGTCATACGACCGGGACTGTTGACAAACCACACTGTGTGCGAACTACTCCCTCACATGGTGCCTTATAAAATTTACAAAGCGTTATGCTGCCACCCGTTTGAATGGCTTTCTAAAAGAATAACAGAGAGACAATCTGTTAGTCAACACGAACTTCTAGTTTACTGCAACTACCTTTGCAAACTTCTTCTTTCCGCGTTTTACAACCTTGCCTTCGCCAGCGAAATCATCCAGTGTATAGGTTGTGCTGATGTCTGTTACTTTCTCTCCATCAACGCTGACTCCACCCTGCTGCACACCACGGCGTGCCTCAGAACGGCTCTCGCAAAGGCCGGCTTTTACTAATACAGCCATGATGTCCATTGTTCCGTTTGCAAAATCGTCTGCATTCACCTCGATCGTAGGCATATTAGCAGATGCTCCTGCTCCTGAGAACAATGCATGAGAAGCTTCTTTTGCTTTCTCTGCCTCTTCCTCACCGTGTACCATCTTGGTAAGCTCGAATGCAAGAATCTCTTTTGCTTCGTTCAGCTGTGCGCCTTCCCACTTGTCCATCTCATCAATCTGCTCAAGTGGCAGGAATGTCAGCATACGCAGGCATTTTAATACATCCGCATCCGATACGTTTCTCCAGTACTGGAAGAAATCAAATGGGGATGTTTTGTTTGGATCAAGCCATACGGCACCGGACTGTGTCTTTCCCATCTTCTTTCCTTCGGAATTCAAAAGCAGATTGATGGTCATGGCATATGCGTCTTTTCCAAGCTTACGACGAATCAGCTCGGTTCCACCAAGCATGTTGCTCCACTGATCATCTCCACCAAACTCCATATTACATCCATATTTCTGGAATAAGGTATAGAAATCATAACTCTGCATGATCATGTAATTGAATTCCAGGAAGCTTAATCCCTTCTCCATACGCTGTTTGTAGCATTCTGCGGTAAGCATACGGTTTACAGAGAAATGCGCACCAACTTCACGCAATACATCTACATAATTTAAATCCATCAGCCAGTCTGCATTGTTTACCAGCATTGCCTTATCTTCGCCGAACTCGATGAAACGGCTCATCTGTTTCTTGAAGCACTCTACATTATGGTTAATGGTCTCTTTTGTCATCATCTGACGCATGTCGGTACGTCCGGACGGGTCACCGATCATAGCTGTTCCGCCACCAATCAGTGCAATTGGTTTGTTTCCTGCCATCTGAAGACGTTTCATAAGGCAAAGCGCCATGAAATGTCCTACATGAAGGCTGTCCGCCGTCGGGTCAAAGCCGATGTAAAATACGGCTTTTCCATTATTGATTAATTCTTTGATTTCTTCTTCATCGGTTACCTGGGCAATGAGGCCGCGGGCAACTAATTCGTCATATACTGTCATTTTGTTCCTCCTCATTTTCTGGTTTTCAAAAATTCATCTAAAAATAAAAATCCCCTCGTCCTACACATAAGGACGAGGGGGATTACTCGTGATACCACCTTAATTCGTAAATTGCTCACACAATTTACCTTTGCGAGTGTCCGACAACACTCCAGTGCTCTTAACGTGCACCACTCCGTCACAGCCTACTGACCTAATCCTGCGTTCGGTGTGAAGCTCAGAGATGTATTCCCATATCTGCTTTCTGCGCGCCTCTCATCACCCGGCTGCTTTCTGTGCATTCCACAAATCGGTACTTGTTCCCGTCTACGCTTTCAATGCTTCAATTGCATTTATTATAGACATTGTCCGGTGGATTTGTCAACCATCCTTTCATTTTCCCAGAATGATTTTGTGGTCTTTATGTTTATTCGCCTGGTTGATTCAGTAACGTGATCGATTCCTTTTTCAACAACCGTTTCATCGGTATGTAAGTAATCATGTATCCAATGAGCAAAAGCAGAATTGCAATCAGAATCCAGCTTCCCCAATTAATTGAAAAGCACTGGAATCCCTTTACTTTTGCAATACTGCAAATCTTTCTATTGATCAATGCTCTTACTCCACAGGATAGAAGCACAGCCAGCACCACAGCACTTCCATTTATGATCGTATTTTCCAAAAGATATATATTACTAATATCTCTGTTGCAAATTCCAATTGCAGTGTAGATTCCGATGGTTTTCCGCTCACCTTTTACATTGTTGGTAAGATAAGTAATCAATGTAACGGATATCAAAGCTAGTAGTACAATATAAATACCAAACCATAATGCCCTGAGATTTTTGGTTACTTCCCCATAACCATATAATTGCTCGCAGACCATATCATCTGCAAATATGCCCGATTTTTCCAAATGACTTATTGTATTCTTAGGATCTGTTCCCATCGATGTCAAAAAGGCATCACAGGATGCATAATGAAAATAGTCCAGCATAACATTTTGAAATATCTCATCTGTAACAATTACATTTCCATAATCATCCTCCAGAGTGGTCTCATCATAAATTCCCACAATAGAAATATTCTGTCCCATATACTCTGACAAATTTGGAATTTTTGCATATTCTCCTACCACTTTGTTGCCATGCATATTTGGAATTCGAATTTCTTCCGGAAGATATCCATCATACTCATCTTTTATTTTTTCAGCCATTTCTGATGAAATCAGAACCTCATTTGAGGCCATTGGCATCCTGCCGGATAATAACTTGTAATTTTCCTTCTCCAGGTATTTTACACTACCGAATGTTTCAATCTCATATACAAAAGAACTTTTGTCGGCTGCCACACTAATATCCGCACCTTGCAGATTGTAATATTTTTCTTCTTTTATTTTCATATCCGAAGTTAAGATTACATACGCATTGCTTTCCGGCAATTTCGCCAAACTGATTCCGACTACGGTATATGTATTCTGCCCGATGCTTACCGCATCTCCGATTGCAACGGTATCGGCAAGTGCATGACTAATTACAATCTCACTTTCATTCTCCGGTGCATTTCCCTCCAATCCGGAAGACAGCAATACCTGCGATGTATCTACATACACTTCCACATCTTCTGTCTCCTCCGTCTCAGGGATTTCAAGGGTCTCCTCTGCATACTCTTTTACAATGGCATCTCCCACCTGCTTTTGTAATAACTGATAAAGCGTTTTCCCGCTCTGCATTTCGCCATAAGAATTTCCTGCATATTTAAAGCGGACCGCATCGTATTTTCCCGCCTCAACATAATTCACGACCGACTTATCATAATTATTTCCAGCCACAAGATTTACGGAAAAAAGCATCGTATTGATAACGGCAATCACAAGAATCATTAACGCAAATTTTGTTTTTTTCTTTTTAATATTTGCTATTACTTTTTGACCTATGTTCTTTATTCCAAGCGATTTTCCAGTTGCACCTTCACCACTCCAATGAACCTTTTCCCTTTCCTTGTCCTCCATCGGAATCTTTCTGACCGATAAGTCAACCGAAACTTCCTCTCTTCCCTGAAGAAAACACTCCAACTCCTTTTTTATATTAATGTCTTTGAATCTTCCATGTATCTTCTGATTCTCATGCGAAATGGAAATCTCATATGGCTGTTCATATAGCTTTTTTAAGTCACGGTTGTCAATATCCCCCACAACGTTTCCATCCGACAACGTGATAATGCGATCTCCATACTTTTCGGCAGCAACTGCATCATGCGAAATTAAAATAACAAGACAATTTTTTGAAATTTTGTTAAACAAGTTCAAAATATTCTCTGTATTCTTTTGGTCAAGATTTCCCGTAGCCTCATCTGCCAGCAATACCTTCGGCTTTTTAATAATAGCTCTGGCGATAGCAATTCTCTGTCTCTGTCCTGCGCTTAAATCACACACCTTGCGATCTTCATATCCCTGCAAGCCCACATAAACAAGAATATCCTCTATTCTTTTAGCATATTCCGCTTCTGGTATTTTCTGAATTTTGAGCGGTATCAACAGATTATCTCTTACTGAAATATCCTCAATCAAATTGTAATTCTGAAAGACAATTCCAATCTGGGTATTTCTGTACCAGCTCCATTTATTTTCATCGGCTATCTGCATTTCCTGAGCATCATAATAAACTTTTCCACTCGTAGAATGATCCAGACCCGAAATAATATTCATTAACGTAGTTTTACCACTACCACTAATTCCATTAATGAATACAAAACCTTTCTTATCAAACCCCAAAGTCACATCGCTTAATGCTACTTTTTTCTCTTTGTCACTTTGATATACTTTGCATATATGTTCGACTTTAATCATTTTTTCCCTCGTTGGACTTAATACATTCGACAACACATTAATGCTCATATCTTCCTCATCAACATTAATATCCTCTTTATACTTTTGAAACATTTTCAATTTATCTGTTCCAATATAAAAGAAATTAAAGTTCTTTTTCTTCTCTAAGACTTTTCATTTGATTCAATACACTTTTTTATTTCATCCAAAATATCCTGATATAGTAAATTTGGATTTTTATCCAAATAGTTATTTGTATATTGTGTCCAAAAGCCATAGTAGTCTAACCGATCACCATACATAACCACCCGGCCTATACTCAGATCCCCATCCTCAAAGTCCAGATCTTTGTTATATTTTTTAAATAATGTCAGTTTTTCCTTTCCAATATAAAAGTAATTGAAATTCTTGTACTTATCTGTTAATTCCATAAGATATTTTACATCTTCATCTGTAAGTTTTATTTTTCCGCTTAAGTCATTTATAACAAGATATACATAATCTGCATCTAATTCCTCATTCCCCAGGTTTAAATCGTTTAATTTTTTATATTTAAATTCTTCTGGGAAATTAATGTTATCTCCATACAAATACATTTTAAAATCTACTTCATTATTCAGATACGAAATTTCTTCGCTATAATCATTTTCGTTTTCCGGTGTATAAGATTGAATTATCCGTGAAACGGAAAATCCTATTAAAACAATAGCCATTACTGCTATTATTATCCCTACTATTTTTTTCATTCTTGACCCCTTTCTACATTTTACTTTTCAAACTTAAATGTGTATTTACGCTTTGCCTTATTTTTCATTACATAGTCCATATATACATAGCTAGGACTGCGTTTTTTGTTTTCTGCTACCCATTCTCCTTAATTTTTTATTTGTTCCTTTCTTCCAAGACAAAATTTCTTATCCTATAGCAAAAAAAGACTGCAAAAGTTTTCCTTTTGCAGCCGATCTGTCATACGCATCTCTTTGGTTTAGACTCTAGCTTTGCGTCCTCACATTTCTGTAAGTTTGCCAATAGTGTATTCGATTTCGCCTTTCCGTTCTATTTTAATAAATTGTTTATTTATTTACAATGAAAACTTCACCAACGACATAATTTTTACACCAACGACATTTAAAAAATAAAAAATTTGATTATATTTTTCATTAAATTTTAAAGTATAATCCTGAAAATAATGATATGGTTCTTCCGTATTTTTATAAAAATTATTTTTTTGACTCTGGCATCCAACAAGCATAAATACACACATACATGCAATTAACAAACTACTAAATCTTTTCATATTACATTTTCTCTCCATTGCATATACTCTTCATACTTTCTGGTTACTGCATTCCGGTATACTCTTCCTATCGGAATACGCTCCTGGATTCCCTCCATATGCAAATCGCTATCTATAAACATGACTTTTGAAAAGTTCACCACATACGATTTATGTACACGAACAAACAGAAACGGTTGCAGTTTTTGCTCTAATTCTCCCAGCCTTCTGGATATCAGCATCTTCTGCTTACCATTTTTGGTATTTACATGAACTCTTGTATAACTTCCTGCGCCTTCAAAGTACAAGATTTCTTTCACCCTGACATCCTGTTTTCCTATATCACTTTGTAATTGCAGCTTTAGATTCCCCTGTTTTGCAACCCATACCTCTGTAATCATTTTCTCAATGTCCGATTTCTTCACCGGTTTCTGTAAAAATCCGATTGTTTTATGTGAAAATGCCTGTAGCACCAAATGAATATCTGTTGCGTGAAAAATAATTTTCCAGATCTGATCCGTTTTCTTTACATATTCCATCAGTCTGTTTCCGTTCGCTCCGTCCATCTCAATGTCCAGAAACAGAAGATCTATCCTCGGATTATCTCTGTTTTCACAATAATGTATAACTGCATCTCCATCCAAAAAATTATGATACATAATCTCTATCTCATGATTTCTGCAAATAGATGTGCAAATTGTTTGTATTCTCCCTGCATCATTATCTTTATCGCATATTCCTATAATAAACATGTTTATCTGTCGGTATCTCCTTATGTTATGTATAGTATTATGCCTCTCGTTACTACTTCCCCTGTATATAACATATTATGATATGAGGGTCAAAAGGTATTTTGCCCCTCA
>ULVF01022254.1_pt1 | contig 38355 bp, 28 predicted proteins | sample 1959201 | NCBI WGS metagenome assembly ULVF01 (sample SAMEA4835779, study PRJEB28245) | human gut metagenome | biome: gut microbiome; material: fecal sample | place: Denmark | collected 2008 | reverse complement strand
GGATAGTGTTTAACTTGTCCAACTTTTTGGGGTCACTTCATCACGAGGCAGCCTTCCCGAATATCCAATTGAATTTGTTAGGGTTAGTATAAGCATTTGTAAATGCTCAATTGCAAATATACGATTTTATTTGATTGCTTGATAAAAATCTTTCCAATTCTTGCTGAAATCTGACATAGAATGGAAAAGATAATTAGCTCCTTCGTCCAGTAAGACTTTATCAGGCAGAGGACCAGTATTTACAGCTACTGTAAAGATACCAGCAGCTACACCAGCACGGACTCCGAGAGGAGCATTTTCTACAACGATAGCTTCATTGGCTTTGACACCGGCTTTCTGAAGTCCCATCAGATAAGGTTCCGGATTGGGCTTTCCATATTTTACATCGAAAGCTGTTACCATAAGCTCGCCTTTGAAAATATTTGGAAAATTTCTGTTCAAGCGTTCCAGCAATGATTTCTGTCCTGAGCCTGTTACTACCACTGGAATCAAATTGTCTTCCTTTATCTGATTGAGCAGTTCGAGTGCTCCCGGCATTCGTTCGGCCTTAGGAAGGGAATTGAAAATATCGCTTTTAGTCTGATAGATTTCTTTTATTTCCTCTTCGGTTGCTTCTCTATGACGCTGTCGGGTACTTACTATATTGATTGTTGATGCCCCTGTACGTCCTTCGTGCATATATGCTTCTTCCGGACTCAGATGCATACCGTACTGCTTCATGGCTTCGTGCCAGGCTGCTGCATGATTTTTCATGGAATCGAATAATACACCGTCCATATCAAACAGTACAGCTTTCAGGTTCAGTTTATCAAAATGATGGGTTGTGAGATAATTTTCTATTGCTTGTTGGAACATCTTTTTCAGTTTAAGAATAAACTACATATGTGTAAATAATGAAAAAATGAATAATGATAAATGAAGAGCGGTATTGATACTGGTTACCGCTTTCCACTTATCATTATTCATTTTTTATTGTTTAATTTTTATTTTAAACGAGCTTGAATAGCCTTAGTTTCTTCTTCATATCCAGGTTTATTCAACAAAGCAAACATGTTTTTCTTGTAAGCTTCTACACCTGGCTGGTTGAACGGATTAATTTCAAGCAGATAGCCGCTGATACCGCAAGCTTTTTCGAAGAAATAAATCAATTGTCCCAAATAGTATTCGTTCAGTTTTGGAACACTTACGCGCATGTTAGGTACTCCACCGTCAACGTGTGCCAGCTGAGTTCCAAGTTCTGCCATTTTATTGACTTCATCTACGCGTTTTCCTGCCAGGAAGTTCAAGCCGTCCAGATTTTCTTCGTCTGAAGGTACATGAAGTTCGTGGTTAGGAGTTTCAACAGAAATCACAGTTTCATAGATGGTACGTTCACCTTCCTGAATCCATTGTCCCATAGAGTGCAGGTCAGTAGAGAAGTCTACAGAGCTAGGATAGATACCTTTGTGATCTTTACCTTCAGATTCTCCGTAAAGCTGTTTCCACCATTCCATGAAATAATGCAACTTAGGTTGGAAGTTTACCAGAATTTCAATCTTCTTTCCGTTCTGATACAGTTCGTTACGAGTTGCTGCATAAAGAGCGGCAGGATTTTCCATCATATTCTGGTTAGCACAAACTTCTTCCATCTTGCGCGCACCTTCTACCAATTGGTCGATATCGATACCTGCTACAGCGATAGGCAATAATCCTACTGGAGTCAGAACAGAGAAACGACCACCTACATTATCAGGAATAATGAATGATTTGTAGCCTTCTTTGTCAGCAGTTACGCGAGCAGCACCTTTCTTTGCATCAGTTACGGCAACGATAACCTTACGTGCCATTTCTTTGCCGCGCTGGTCTTCGCATTGTTTTTTCAGCAGGCGGAAAGCCAAAGCTGTTTCAGTAGTAGTACCTGATTTAGAGATATTGATTACACCGAATTTCTTGTCTTTCAGGAAAGAAGTCAGCTCGTACAAGTAATCTTCACCAATGTTGTGTCCGGCAAAGATGATAGTAGGCTGTCCTGCTTTCTTTTCTTGCAACCACAAGAAGCTGTTGGACATAGCTTCGATAACGGCGCGGGCACCCAGATAGCTTCCGCCGATACCAGCAACAACTACAACTTCACAGTTTTCGCGCAGAACCTGTGCTGTAGCTTTTAAGTCGTCCAGATGTTCTTTAGTAATGGAAGAAGGCAAATGTAACCAGCCCAGGAAGTCATTTCCCAATCCTGTACCTTTTTCCAATGTTTCCATACATGCTCTTACCTTAGGTTCGTAAGCAGCTAGTTTGTCTTTGGAAATAAAACCTAAAGACTTGTTGATGTCAAGTTTAATATTTTCCATAAATATTTTTCTTTATTATCTGAATGAATCAGTCAGTAATTTGATTTCAATCATTGGAGAAATCCGTTCATACAAAATGTTGTAAACGGCGTCTACTATCGGCATATTGACGTGCAGATGCTTGTTCAGTTCCTTGATACATTTGGTTCCGTAATAGCCTTCGGCTATCATTTCCATTTCTATCTGTGCACTTTTTACCGAATATCCTTTTCCTATCATTGTTCCGAATACACGGTTACGGCTGAAGTTGGAATATGATGTAACCAACAGGTCGCCCAAGTAAGCCGAATCGTTTGTACACCGGTCTACCGGATGTACTGTATTGAGAAAACGGTTCATTTCCTGAAGAGCATTCGAAACCAGTACTGCCTGAAAGTTATCTCCGTATTTCAGGCCGCTGCATATTCCGGCAGCTATGGCATACACATTCTTCAAAACAGATGCATATTCTATACCTGCTACATCGGTATTGACCGATGTCTTGATATAGTGTCCCGAAAGCTGTCGGGCAAACATCTTCGCTTTTTCAATGTCTTTACATCCGACGGTCAGATAAGACAAGCGTTCCAATGCCACTTCTTCTGCATGACATGGACCAGCCAATACAGCAATGTTCTCTTCTGGAACATCGTACATTTTATGAAAGTAGTCGGACACAATCAAGTTTTCATCGGGAACAATTCCCTTGATTGCCGTCACAATGAATTTATCCTTGAGTTTTGTCTTTAGCTTTTTAAGGTGGCTTTTCAGATATGGCGAAGGAGTTACGAATATTAGTGTATCCGATTCCTTTACTACCTTATTTATATCTGATGAAAAGTTGATGCACCTCATGTCGAAGCGCACACTAGTCAGGTAAGCCGGATTATGCCCCAGACGCCGAAATTCTTCAATTCGGTCGTCGCGGCGCATATACCAGTTTATCGAGTCGGCCTGGGACAATATAATTTTGGCTATTGCCGTTGCCCAGCTTCCTCCACCCATGATTGCTATTTTCCCGGGGAGTTTCATTTTAGCCTATTTTCTGTATCCAGCCAGCTACTTCGTCGACGCTAGGATTCTTCAATTCTAATTTATATTTTTTATTCACTCCGCAGATGTCCTGATGTAATTTTTGCGGATTAACATCTTTCATGTCTGAAACCAAGTTGTAACCGGCTTTCTGAATCACCGGAACCCATTCTTCGGCAATACCCAGTTCCATGAACTTAGCAGGAGCGTCTTTCGGGATAACCTTTTCCGGACGCATCTGCGGGAAGAACAATACTTCCTGAATAGTGCTTTGTCCTGTCATCAGCATGACCAGACGGTCCATACCGATTCCCATACCAGAAGTAGGAGGCATACCGTATTCCAGTGCGCGAACAAAGTCTTTGTCGATAATCATAGCCTCGTCGTCACCCTTTTCGCTCAGACGCATCTGTTCTTCGAAACGTTCAAGCTGGTCAATCGGGTCGTTAAGTTCTGAATATGCGTTACAAAGTTCTTTTCCGTTAACCATCAACTCGAAACGTTCTGTCAGATCCGGATTGTTGCGATGACGTTTAGTCAGCGGTGACATTTCGATAGGATAATCAGTGATGAAAGTAGGCTGGATATAATTTCCTTCGCAGAATTCGCCGAAGATTTCGTCTATCAGCTTGCCTTTTCCCATTGTATCGTCTATCTCCATGTTCAGTTTCTGGCAGACTTCGCGGATCTGTTCTTCATTCATTCCGGTGAGGTCGTATCCTGTAAATTCTTTGATTGAATCGAGCATGGTAACACGCTTGAACGGAGCCTTGAAGTTGATTATGTTATCACCTACCTTAACTTCTGTTGTACCGTTTACATCCATACAGATCTTTTCGATCATATTTTCAGTAAACTTCATCATCCAGTTGTAATCCTTGTAGGCTACGTAAATTTCCATACAAGTGAATTCTGGGTTATGAGTACGGTCCATACCTTCATTACGGAAGTTCTTTCCGATTTCGTATACACCTTCAAATCCACCTACGATCAGACGTTTCAGGTAAAGTTCGCTGGCAATACGCATATACAAAGGAATATCAAGTGCATTATGGTGAGTAATGAACGGACGTGCCGCAGCTCCTCCGGCGATAGATTGCAGGATAGGAGTTTCAACTTCGATGTATCCTTTCGAATTGAAATACTCACGCATAGAGTTATATACCTTATTGCGTTTCAGGAATATATCTTTTACTCCATCGTTTACTACCAGGTCTACGTAGCGCTGGCGGTAACGGAGTTCTGGATCATCGAATTTATCGTAAGCTACACCATCTTTATATTTTACGATAGGAAGCGGGCGGATAGATTTTGACAAAACAGTCAGTTTCTGTGCATGGATAGAAATTTCACCCATCTGAGTACGGAATACGAAACCTTCAATGCCGATAAAATCACCCAGGTCGAGCAGACGTTTGAATACTACATTGTATAAATCCTTGTTTTCATCAGGGCATATATCATCGCGGGTAATGTATATCTGAATACGACCTTTAGAGTCTTGTAACTCAACGAAAGAAGCCTTACCCATAACACGGCGTGACATGATACGTCCTGCAACAGAAACTTTGCGCGGTTCTGCCTCGTCATCCTTAAATTCGGCTTTTATATCAGTCGAAAATGCATTGGTTACATACTCGGCAGCAGGGTACGGATCGATGCCCATCGCTCTCATTTCATTCAGACTGTTACGTCTGATAATCTCCTGTTCACTTAGTTCTAATACGTTCATTTGTTGATACATTAACTCAATTTCGCTACAAAAATAACAAAGTTTTTGTAAACAACATCTAAATCAGGCTACTTTTATTACCTTTGGGCGTACTGAATTTATGGAAACGGATATGGAAATGAATAAACAAACATCATTTATAAAGGTGACAGTCTTACAGACAGATATAGTTTGGGAGGAGACGAAAGTAAACCGTATGGCTGTAGAACAGCTGATAGAAAAGCATTGTGATACGGATTTATTTGTTTTACCAGAAATGTTTTCTACCGGCTTCAGTATGAATCCGATGGAAATAGCCGAGGATGCAGGAGGAGAAACTTTGCAATGGATGTGCCGGATTGCTGCTTTGCGTCAGTGTGCTATAGCCGGAAGTCTTTCGGTTAGAGAGGCAGGGAAATTTTACAACCGTTTCTATTTTGTATGTCCTGACGGTACGGTGTATCATTATGATAAGCGGCATTTGTTTGGTTTTGGGGGTGAAGATAAGCAATACACTTCGGGAGATGAAAGAGTGATTGTTTCTTATAAAGGTTTTCGCTTTCTTTTACAAATATGTTACGATTTACGCTTTCCTGTATGGTCGCGTTGCCGGAATGATTATGATGCGGTTATATATGTAGCCAACTGGCCTGCCAGTCGCCGGGAAGTATGGAATATATTGCTGAAAGCTCGGGCACTTGAAAACCAGTGTTATGTAATAGGAGTGAATCGGGTAGGAAATGATCCGCAATGTCTGTACGATGGTGGAAGTATGATAATCAGTCCTTATGGTAAGATATTGGTTGCGTGCACTGACGGTAAAAAAGAGGTAGCAGGAGCATTGCTTGCCCGTGAACCATTGGATAGCTTCAGAAAACGTTTTCCTGTTTTAGATGATGGAGATGACTTTGAACTGCTTGTTTAAATAATAGAGGGAAGATTTGAGCTTATCAGAAAGATTTCTCAGATGATAAAAACCATATAATTCATTTCTGTATGAGAATTGTATTGTTTTGATAATCTAAAAGTTATATTTGAAAAAATGTAAGAATCGTATAAATACATGCAGGTAAATGGCATTCGAAATAATGCTATAGATGGAAATTTCCGTTCTGATTTTATTTACTCAATAATAAATTTTAGTAATTTTGTTTTGTTAAATATAATGATATTTATTTGTAAATCTTTGTATTTAGTAACCTTAAGTCGGTAAGGCTGTTCTATTTTATTATCTCTAAAAAGATATTTACTCTTTAGTATCGTATTTCACTAGTTTGGTCAGAAGTATTTTTAGTGAAATAGTTTTCTTTTTTGTGAGAATGAAAATGGTTTTTATGTTAGATATAAAGGTTTGAGATAAAATATCTTGTGGTTTTTGGGAAAAAGAAGATCTGTGTTAATTAATAGTTTGTCATAAACGAACCATAGTAGAGGTGAATCTAAAGTTGTATTATGAAACATTCTGATGACGAAAATAAAGAATTTGAAGCACTTTTTCGTATGATGTATCCAAAGGTAAAAGCTTTTGCACGAGGTTTATTACAGTCGGAAGAAGATGCTGAAGATGTCGCTCAGGATGTGTTTATAAAATTATTGAAATATCCGCATGCGTGGGAGAATGTGGAAACTCGTAGTAGCTATATTTATACTTTAACTAAAAATCAGATTTTTAATCTTTTAAAACACCGTAAGATAGAAAGTAAGTATCAGGAAAATATCCAGTTTGCAGCAGAAGAATTTTATGTAAGTGATGATGAAATACACAACCAGTTATTTGCAAAAGAGATAAGGATGTTGGCTGAATTAACAATACAACGTATGCCAGAACAGCGTCGTAGAGTATTTGTTATGAGTCGTGTTCAGAAAAAAACACATGCAGAAATAGCAGATGAATTAAATCTTTCTGTCCGGACTGTAGAGCGGCATATTTATCTTGCATTGAGTGAACTAAAAAAAATAATTTCACTATTCTTGCTTTTATGGGTTGAGTAGTTCTTAAGGAATAATTGTTTTATAGATAGAATTACTATAAAACACTAACCTTTATGCTAACACAGAAAAAACATTTTGTTGCAAGCTCCCTTTGGGGGTTGTTTGCCGTATGTACGGCTATGCCAGTATCGGCTGATGACCATCGTTTGAATATCGTATATATATTGGCTGATGATATGGGGTATGGAGATATTTCCTTTTATAATAGTCAGTCAAAAATACCAACACCTGCGCTAGATTCTTTGGCTGCTTCGGGAATTGTTTTTACTGATGCTCACAGTAATTCATCAGTTAGTACTCCGACAAGGTATGGCACATTGACTGGGAGGTATGCTTTTCGTTCACGGTTAAAAAAGAGTGTGCTTACGGGTTATTCTTCTTCTTTGATAGAGCCTGAACGTGAAACTGTGGCTTCTTTTTTGCAAGCACAAGGATATCAGACTGCTTGTATCGGTAAGTGGCATTTAGGTTTGAATTGGGTAAAGAAAGATCCTTTAAAGCCTTTGTATACAGGTAGTGAATGGGACTTGGAAGATACATCGAATGTTGATTATCAGGCAAAAATAAGTGGCGGTCCGGTTGACTGTGGGTTTGGATACAGCTATATTTTACCAGCTTCATTGGATATGTCACCTTATGTTTATATTGAAAATGGATTAATTACTTCCCCAGTGACATCATATGCCAAAGATTATAGAGAAGCTGGAGTACGTGGAGCACATTATCGGCATGGAGATATGGCTGATAATTTTCGTCATGATGAATGTTTATCACATTTTACACAGAAATCAGTAGATTATATTCTTCAGGCCTCGCAGAGTAATCAACCATATTTCTTATATTGTGCACTGACTGCACCTCATTCTCCTTGGTTGCTTCAACCTGAATTCAGAGGACGTTCGGGAGCTGGAGTATATGGAGATTTTGTTTGTATGGTTGATGATGCCGTGCGGCGTATTTGCGATGCAGTATATAAAAGCGGAAAAGCATCTCAGACATTAATCATATTTACTACTGATAACGGAGCAATGTGGCAGCCAGCCGATATTAATGAAACGAAACATTATGCAAATGGGGGATGGAGTGGAATGAAGTCGGATCTTTGGGAAGGAGGTCATAGAGTTCCATTAATAGCTTCTTGTCCAGAGATTATACCTGTCGGTACGATATCTGATGCTTTGGTTAGTTCGACCGACTTATTTGCTACGCTAGCAGATATGCTACATGTGCAGATTCCTCATGGAGTGGCGGGAGATAGTTTCAGTTATTGGAGTGAACTGACAAAACATAGATCCGTTAATAAAGAAAATGCTACAAGAGAGTCTATGATATATCATTCGGATCAAGGGTATTTTGCTTTACGCAGGGGAGAATGGGTATTATTGGATTGTAAAGGATCAGGTGGGTGGACATTACCTGAGGACTCGGTTATTCAAAGTCCAGTCATGCAACTATATAATTTAAAAAAAGATCCAGCTCAGCAACATAATTTGGTTGATCAATATCCACAAATTGTAGAAGATATGAAGAAAGAGTTGGAGGAGATAAAGTTAAAGCCTTGGTAATATATTTTGTAAAAAGAATAAATCGTATGAAAACACATTATTATCGTATCTGTCTTTTGTCAGCTTCGATTGGTTTGACAGCTGGAGTGTTTGCTCAGCAAGGGAAATCTCCCAATGTAATATTAATTATGGCTGATGATTTGGGATGGGGAGATGTAGGCTTTAATGGTAATACTTGTATAAAAACTCCTTTCTTGGATCAGATGGCTACCGAGGGTACAGTTTTTACAAATTTTTATGCAGGTGCTCCTCTTTCTTCTCCGACTCGTGCCAGTGTTTTGACTGGACGTAATGCTTTTAGGATGGGAGTTTTTGCTCCTAATATAGGTATTCTCCGTCCTGAAGAACATACATTGCCTGAATATTTACATGATTTAGGGTATACTACAGGGCATTTTGGTAAGTGGCATTTGGGAACATTGACTTGTACTGAAGTTGATGCTAATAGGGGAAGGCCAGAAAATTCACATTTAGTCAATTTACCGGATGAGCATGGTTACGATGAAGCTTTTGTTACAGAATCGAAAGTTCCTACGTGTGATCCGATGTTTGCACCAATAGAAAATAACGGGCGTTTTTGGGATTGTATTCCTCAAGGAGCTTCTCGTAAACTGTATGGTACATATTATTGGGATGCTAAAGGGCAGAAAGTACAGGATAATTTAAACGGAGATGATAGCCGTGTTGTGATGGACCGTGTATTGCCGTTTATTTCTCGAGCTGTGAAGAAAAAACAACCATTTTTGGCGACAGTGTGGTTTCACACTCCTCATCTTCCTTGTGTTGCAGAACCTGAGTATGCCAAGATGTATGCAGGATTATCTATTGAAGAAAGAAATTATTATGGTTGCATTACTGCTATGGATGCACAGATCCGGCGTCTGGTTGATTTTCTGAAACAGAAAGGAGTGTATGAAAATACCATTATTTTCTTTTGTTCTGATAATGGACCTGAACTGAATACTCCAGGTACAGCTGGACAGTATAAAGGGAAAAAACGTTCTCTTTATGAAGGAGGCATTCGTGTGCCTTCGTTGATGCTTTGGCAGGCACAGCAACATAAATTACCCAAAACGGTGTCTGTTCCTTGTTGTACATCTGATTACCTTCCTACTGTAGCTCAAATAATAGGATTTACTTTAGATAAGAAGAGAAAGCTTGATGGAGAATCGTTTATGCCGATGCTTTTGGGTGAATCTGAGCATAGAAATACTCCACTTGTATTTTGCTCTGATACGCAGGGTGCGGTTATTTCCGACCGTTATAAACTGTATGTAAATAAAAATACCGTAGAACTTTATGATTTGGAATCAGATCCTTATGAAAAAATGAATTTATGTAATGATCATATTGAAATTGCGGATTCCTTGAAAAATTATTTACATATACAGATGGATGAATTTCAGCAATCGTTTTCAGGAAAAGAATATGGAATAAAATCTGTTGAAAGAATGAAACAGAAATGGCATGATATATTTGCAGAAAAAAATAATTAAAAAAAAGTGTATTTCGTATTGAGTACCCCTCTTTACTTAGTTGTTTTAAGAATGTAAAGCTTATAACAATGAAAAATTATTTTAAAGATATTATAGCTCTTTTTACAGCTTCGGTTCAAAATGAAGATATGAAAAGAAAATTTCATCGGTGGCTCATTGATGAAGAGCATGCCGATGAAAAAGATGCTGCTTTATATGATTATTGGGTAAGTAGTCAAGGTAGTTCTGAAGATAATGTAGAAATGGCACTGCAGAAAATATATGAGAAAGCAGGAGATCGGTCTTTGACTGGGTACCGGTCCTATTGGCTTAAACCATTGAGATATGCAGCGATTATAGCTGTTTTGATATCAGCATCTGTTTATATTACTTATTATTATACGAAAAAAACATATACTCAGATAGCTACAATTGAGAACTATGTGTCTCCTGGCCAGATGCGATTAATAGAATTGCCAGATGGAAGTAAAGTACAAGTCAACTCAGGAAGTTTGTTACTTTATCCGGAGAAATTTGTAGGGAATACACGAACAGTTTTTTTAGTAGGTGAAGCTAATTTTAAGGTAAAGAAAAATCCTGAACAACCTTTTATAGTTCGTTCCAGTACTATGGCAGTAACGGCTTTAGGTACAGAGTTTAATATAAGTTCATACTCGGATGATGAGGAAATTACTGCTACATTATTGGAAGGAAAAGTAAAGGTTGTTTGTGGAGTAGAGGGTAAAAGTTATTTATTGGAACCAGGACAGCAAGTTATTTATAATAAAGAAATGGGAGCAAGTCGGTTATGTAAAGCCGAACTGGACGATGTTACTGCATGGCAGCGTGGAGAATTGGTATTCAGTAGTGTAACAGTTGAGGATATGTTGGTTATTTTGCAACGTCGCTTTGATGTGCACTTCCATTATCGTCCGGGACGTTTCAATGAAGATAAGTATAATATTCGTTTTTCTGATAAGGCATCATTTGAAGAAGTTCTGAAGGTTATGAAAGCTGTGATTGGAAATTTTCAATATCGTATAGTGGGTGAAGAATGTTATATCCAATGATTGTATGTCAAAGAATTAAGATTTAAATAACAATTGTATAACCTGAATTAGAGAAAAACACATGAAAAAAAGTATCCGGATGAGGTGGGCGCCTAAACATCCGGATATGAAATCAAAAAATGTTCTTTAGCATTTGCGTATAACGCACGATTGGAAATTTTAATATTATGAATTATAAACACTAAAAAACGCTGAAAGATATGAATAAATATCGAATAAGAGCAAAGGTTATAACATTATTTAGCTGTTTGGTCTTCTCTCAGGCAGCTTTATGGGCTCAAGATAGCCATAAAATATCTATTCATAAAAATTCGCTTACAGTAAAAGAAGCTTTACATGAAGTTGAGAAACAGACTAAAACTTCTATTGCATATAACGAATCTCAATTAGGAGCAAATAAAATTATTTCATTGAATTTACGTGATGCCAGTCTGGAAACTGCGATGAGCAGTATTCTGAAAGATACAGGCTTTTCTTATCGTGTAGAAGGTAATTATATCATTCTTTCTCCTGACGAAAAAAAAGGGAAAGATAAGAAAATAACAGGACACGTTGTTGACGACCAAAACGAACCAATGATTGGTGTGAATGTCATGATTAAAGGTAAATCAGGAGTCGGTACTATTACTGATTTTGATGGGAATTTTACTCTTGATGTAGCAGAAGGAGATGTTTTGGAGATTTCATATGTAGGTTTTGCTTCTCAAACTGTAAAAGTGCTGGCCGCAAATGAATATAATGTGCAGTTAAAGGCTGATACGGAAACTTTGGAGGAAGTTGTTGTTACGGCACTTGGAATTAAACGTAAATCAAAAGCTTTGGGATATAATTTGACCGAAGTAAAATCGGATGAAATAACAACTGTAAAAGATGCAAACTTTGTTAACTCACTGACTGGTAAAATTGCAGGTTTACAGATAAATAGTAGTGCTGGTATTGGTGGTTCTACTAAAGTTGTAATGCGTGGTACCAAGTCTATTAGTAAAAGTAATAATGTGTTGTATGTAGTTGATGGTGTTCCTTTGAATAATACAAACGGTGGAGATGTAGAAACAGACCAAGGCTTTTATACGACAGCTCCTAAAGGTGAAGGTATTGCCGATTTCAATCCGGAGGATATTGAAAGTATGTCTGTTTTAACAGGACCTGCTGCGGCTGCCCTTTATGGTAGTAATGCTGCAAATGGAGCTATTTTGATTACCACCAAAAAAGGAGCTGCGGGTAAACCTAAAATAACCCTCTCTCATAATACAGACTTTTCTAATCCGTTTGTTTTACCTCGTTTTCAGAATACTTATGGAAATAAACCTGGAGAATTTTCTAGTTGGGGAGATAAATTAGATTCTCCTTCTTCGTATGATCCTAATGATTTCTTCCGTACAGGTTATAATACTACAACTTCATTGTCTATTTCATTAGGTAATGAAAAAAATCAGACTTTTGCATCTGCATCTACTACTGCTGCAGAAGGTATTGTCCCTAATAATAAATATCAGCGCCATAATTTTACAATGCGTAATTCTACTAACTTTTTTAATGATAAAATGACCATGGATTTAGGTTTTAGCTATATCATTCAAAAAGATCAGAATATGTTATCTCAGGGACAGTATTTCAATCCATTAGTTCCGGTCTATTTATTCCCTAGAGGAGAGGATTTTACTCCATATCGCATGTTTGAACGTTATGATGAGGGACGTCAGCTAATGACTCAATATTGGCCATATGGTGAAATGGGATTAGCTATGCAGAATCCATATTGGATTACTGAAAGAAATATGTTCAATAATAATCGTGACCGTTACATGGCTAATGCTGGATTGAAATATAAGGTATTTGACTGGATGGAAGTAAGTGGCCGTGTTCGTATTGATAATGCTATAACCCGACATACTAAAAAGTTGTATGCAGGTACAGACGCTAAGTATGCCCAAAGTAAGGGGTATTATGGTGATTTTAGTGATGTTGATAAACAAGTATATGCAGATTTATTGGTCAATATAAATAAACGGTTTAATGAATTTGACCTGACAGCTAATATAGGAACCAGTATTCAGAATATCAGCTTCGAAAGAAACGGAGCAGAGGGACAGTTAAGTATGATTCCTAATTTTTTCACTTTGCATAATGTGGATTTGGGAGCCAATAATTCACGCTTGAAGCAGGATGGATGGAAAGAACAGACACAATCTGTTTTTGCTAGTGCAGAATTAGGATGGAGAAGTATGATCTATTTGAGTGTAACAGCTCGTAATGATTGGGCTTCAGCTTTGCAAAATACACCGAATACATCTTTTTTCTATCCTTCAATAGGTTTGTCTGGAGTAATTACTGAAATGATAAAGATGCCAGAATGGCTGACTTTTTGGAAAGTAAGAACTTCTTACAGTTCGGTTGGTAATGCACCTTCCCGATATTTAACAATTCCCACATATGGATATAATTCGAATGGAGATTTTCAAACTAATACTCATATGCCCATACCTGAATTAGAGGCAGAACGTACTAAATCTTTTGAAATAGGTACAAATGCTAAATTTTTAAATGGTAAATTAGGCTTTGATTTTACATATTATAAATCAAATACTTATAATCAGACTTTTGAAGCAAAAGCTTCTCCTTCATCAGGCTATTCTACTTTCTTTATTCAGGCTGGTGATATAGAAAACTGGGGTATCGAGGCTATGTTGTCGTACGATGATACTTTTGGAAATTTAAAATGGGGTTCACAGTTGACATTTAGTATGAACCGTAATCGTATAAATGAATTGGTTCGTGATTATCCTGATCCTACAACCGGAGAATTGATTAGTATTCCGAGTTTGGAAGTTTCAAAATTTGGAACCTATCGCATGATTTTGGAAGAAGGAGGATCAATGGGAGATTTATACGTAACTAGTCGTTTACGTGAAGATGGTAGTGGTTTTATTTATGTAGATCCTGATACAAATCAATTGCAGACAGTAGAAGAAATTCAGAAAGTTGGAAATGCAAACCCTGATTTCAATTTAGGTTTTCGTAATAACTTTTCTTGGAAAGGTATCAATTTAGGCTTTTTGATTTCAGCTCGTATCGGGGGAGAGGTAATGTCTGCTACTCAGGCTATTTTAGACCGTTTTGGAGTTTCTGAAGCATCAGCTATTGCTCGTGATAATGGAGGAGTACCTGTCAATTTTGGAAAGATGGATGCACAGTATTTTTATGAATACATAGGTAATGGAGATACAGGTATGCTATCTAATTATGTTTATAGTGCAACGAATGTTCGTCTTCAAGAGCTGACTTTGGGTTATGAGTTGCCGAGAAAGTGGTTTAATGAGAAAGTCGGAATGACCGTTTCATTTGTGGGACGTAATTTGTGGATGATATATAATAAGGCTCCTTTTGATCCTGAAGCTATAGCTTTTACTGGAACATACTTTCAAGGTTTGGACTATTTTATGCAGCCGAGTATGCGTAATTTAGGGTTCAGTGTACGTATGAACTTTTAATGATAAATGAAAAATATAGTTATGAAAAACGCAATAAAAATATTTAATCGAACTTTGTTGTTTGCTGGAGTTTTATCCATTTCAGCTTGTACCGGTTGGTTTGATAATGTTCCACCTTACGAAGCTACAGAAGATATATTGGATGGAGATAATGTAAAAATTGGGGCATTTTTCCCTCAGTTGCAACGTAATGTAGTTTCTACTCATAATAACCAGTTTCAGTTATCACAGAATCTTGTTGGAGATATTTATTCTGGTTATATGGCTATCCCAACTAATTTTAATAGCAATAAAAATAATGCTACTTATTTTTTTCAGGACAATTGGTTGAATATGCCATTTGAAAAAGTTTATACGCAAGCTATTGGCGCTTATATGGAAATTAAGCGTAATACGGGGGGAGATGAAAACTCTCATGTTTATCAGTGGGCACAAATCTTGAAAATTGCTTCTATGCATCGATTTACAGATATGTGGGGACCACTCCCATATATTCAAGTTGGCAGTGGTTCTATGACAACTCCATACGATAGCCAAGAAGCTGTGTATATGAAATTTTTTGAAGAATTAGATAAGGCCGTTGATGTTCTTTATCAATTCACAGTGAATAATTCCGGATCTAAGCCTATGGCTGAATACGATTTGGTATATGGCGGTGATTATACAAAGTGGGTAAAGTTTGCGAATTCATTACACTTGCGTCTGGCTATGCGCTTAGCTTATATAAAGCCTGATATTGCAAAACTAGAAGCTGAAAAGGCTGTTTCACATCCTGGTGGATTGATTACTTCAAATGATGATAATGCTGGAGTAAAGTCTGTAGGAGCTAATGATGTAGTGAACCAATTGTATACTATGTGGGCACAATATCAGGATATTCGTATGGGAGCCTCTATGCTGTCTATTTTGGATGGATATGATGATCCTCGTTTAGGTAAGATGTTTACTCAAGGTAATGTGAATGGTAAAGATGGATATTTTGCTTTACGTACTGGTTTGAATTTAGATTCGAACAAGGATTCACGCTTGGGATATTCATCTCCTAATATTCAGTCTAATACACCTATTTTATGGATGAATGCAGCTGAAGTTGCTTTTCTGAAAGCAGAAGGAGCTCTTCGAGGATGGAATATGGGCGTTGAGGCTCGAGATGCTTATCAGCAAGGCATTGCACTTTCTTTCAGTGAATGGGGAGCAAGTGGGGCCGATACGTATATGTTAGATTCGGATAAAATGGCTGCTGATTATGTAGATCCTTTAGTTAGTTCAAATAATATTGGTGCAGTAAGTAAAATTACAATTGCTTGGCAGGATACAGATTCTAAAGAAAAGAATCTAGAACGCATTATTACTCAAAAATGGATTGCCATGTTTCCAAATGGTCAGGAAGCCTGGACGGAGTTTCGCAGAACTGGATATCCCCAATTATTTCCTGTGAAAGTAAATAACAGTGCAGGTACTGTTGATACTGATATTCAGGTGCGTAGATTACCTTTTGCCAGATCTGAATATACTTTAAACCCAGATAATATTACAAAAGCTGTAGAATTATTAGGAGGACCTGATACAGGTGGTACTCGGGTTTGGTGGGATGTAGAAAATAAATCCGTTAACTAATATCGATTTTTTATAATATGAAAAATATAATAAGATTTGTAGGTTTGTGTTTAAGCTTGGCTTTTGTTTTACAAGCTTGTGATGATTGGACTATCCCTGAAAATAATGTAATTCAGGATTTGCAGGGTACTCCTAAATCCGAAGAATATTATGAGAATTTACGTGCATATAAAAAATCAGATCATCAACTAGCTTTTGGATGGTTTGGATTTTGGAATGGAGGAACTGGAACAAGTGCTCGTGGTTCTTTGAGAAGTGTACCTGATAGTGTGGATATCATTTCGATTTGGGGGCAGGAACATGCTTTTGATTTATCTCAAGTCAAAATTAATGATATGCGTTATGTTCAAGAAAAATATGGGACAAAAGTTCTGTTTACAATTTTTGCTCATGAAATACCTGAACCATTTGATTCAACTCCTGAAGGAATAGAAGCTTTTGCTTCTGCTATGTGTGATTCTGTATATAAATATGGTTATGATGGTCTTGATTTAGATTATGAACCTGGCTTTGGAGGTACAGGTCCATTGGTCTCTGGTCCTGGACATATGGATAATATGGAAATATTTGTGAGAAAGTTAAGTGAAAAATTAGGTCCGGCATCTGGAACTTCCAAATTATTAGTAATAGATGGTGTTCCCTATCATTTAAATGAGGGATTATCTCAACTTTTTAATTATGGAATTGTACAAGCTTATTCTTCTTATGGAGATTCTGATTTACAATCAAGGTTTAATAATGCTTATAGTAATGGATGGAAACCAGAACAATATATTTTTACTGAAAACTTTGAAAGTCTATGGAAGTCAGGAGGTACAACAGATTATTGTGATAAAGATGGTAATATAATGAATTCATTGCAAGGGATGGCACGATTTAATCCAGAACAAGGTCGTAAGGGAGGTTGTGGTACTTATCATATGGAGTATGAATATGCTCACAATCCTGAATATAAATATTTACGTCAGGCTATTCAGATTATGAATCCTGCAAATCATAATAATTGATGGAGGGTATATTATGAAGTATAAATTAAAAAGTGGAATATTAGCTTTAGTCATGTGTTGTTTGGCTGCATCTTGTCAATCAGAATATGATATAATAGACAATGGTGTGTATTTGACGGATGCTCAAAGTTCTTCTATAAAACGGGTAACGATTGATAATACAGGGGCAAAAACTGCCATAACTTCTCGTTTAGGTGCTTTGTCGGAACAGGATGTTGTCGTAAATTATGGATTTGATCCACAAGCTTTGATTGCTTACAATCGAAAAAATGGAACAGATTATCAGCTTTTACCTGAATCATATTATTCATTTTCTGAAAATCAAGCAATTATTAAAGCGGGAACTATATCTTCAGAACCTGTTGAGTTACAAATCAAACCATTTGATGAAAGTATTGATGTTACGAAAAAATATGCAGTACCTGTTGCTATTGTAAGTTCTTCGGGAATGGAACGTTTGGAAACCTCATCGACATTGATGGTATTGCTTGATCAAATTGTCGTTACAACAGTTCCTTATCTAGGAAGTGGAAATTATATATCAGTAACACCGGAACAGCCATTAGAGGGACTTTCATCGTGGACTTTAGAATGGAATTTATACATGGATTCTTATACTCGTAATAATGTGACTCAATGGAAAATCTATGGAATAGACGATAAAGTTACTGTTTATACTCGCTTTGGTGATGTTACATGTGATCCTAATCAATTCCAGGCTAAGGTTGGTGCAGGAAAGCCTCAAAGTATTACTCGATTTACTGCTAAAAAATGGTATCATTTAGCATTTACTTATGATGGTTCTAATTTACGATTGTACGTAGATGGAAAGTTGGATTTTACTTATCCACATGCAACACCAGGTGAAGTTTTTGTATTTAAAAAAATTGTGTTTGCAAATGATGAAAAGTCTACATATTCTTTGAATGGTATGGTTAGCGAACTTCGAGTATGGTCTGTAGCTCGTAGCCAAACTGAGATAGAGAATAATATGTATGTGGTATCTCCTGATTCTCCGGGACTAGAAGTATACTGGAAATGCAATGAAGGAGGTGGTACTATGATAAAAGATCATAGTAATCACAGTCGTGATGGAAAGTTGGCTAAAGAAGCTACTTGGGAAGACGGAATACGTTTTCCGGATGATGGAAAATAAAATTTATTCAAGTTTCATAAATTAAGGTTTCTGGGAAGCTGTGCTGAAGTGATTTTAGTCAGCTTCCCTTTCAGAACTGATAATGTAATTGTGCTATATTAAAATTTTTAGTTATAGATAGGTATGAAAAATATATATTGGGTGTCAGGTTTAGTTTTACCTTTTTGCTCCTTGCAAATATTGAAGGCTGAGAAACAGCCAAATATTATTTTTATTATCACAGATCAGCAGCGTGGTGATGCTTTAGGGTGTAGTGGAAATGAGCGTATTATAACTCCCAATATAGATGCATTGGCGCATGATGGTTATTATTTCTCGAATGCATATTCTGCTACTCCGAGTAGTACTCCTGCCAGAGCTGGACTACTTACCGGAATGACTCCGTGGCATCATGGAATGTTGGGATATGGAAACGTGGCAGAACATTATCGTTATGAATTACCACAGATGTTGAGTGATTGTGGTTATCTGACATTAGGTATCGGTAAGATGCATTGGAAGCCTCAAAATGCTTTGCATGGGTTTGATGCCACTATTCTGGATGAGAGTAGACGTGTAGAATCTCCTTATTTTATGAGTGATTACCGAAAATGGTTTCAGACGGTAGCATTGGGAAAAGATCCTGATGAAACGGGTATAGGATGGAATGATCATGCAGCAGCAACATATAAATTAAATGAGAACTTGCATCCTACTGTGTGGACAGCCGATGTAGCAGTACGTACTATAGAGCATTACGAGGGAGAAAAACCTTTGTTTTTGAAAATTTCCTTTGCTCGTCCTCATAGTCCGTATGATCCTCCAAAGCGTTTATTGGATAAATATCAAGATATAGAAATGGAGGCTCCGATACATAGTGACTGGAGTAAAGATATTGGTGCTGATTTGACAGATCCTAAAGCTGATCCTACAGCAGCTTTTGCACAGTTTGATGATGAATATGTGAAAAATAGTAAGAAACATTATTATGCGGCTATTACTTTTATTGATGAACAGGTAGGTAGAATTGTGAAAGCTCTGAAAGATAAGGGATTGTATGATAACTCAATTATTTGTTTTACATCCGATCATGGTGATATGATGGGGGATCATCATCATTGGCGAAAAACTTATGCGTATGAAGGATCGTCTGCGATTCCGTATATAGTGAAGTTTCCTAAAACGTTGAAAACTGTGAAACCAGTTGGGACGGTAGTAGAAAACCCAGTAGAGTTACGGGATTTTTTACCGACATTTGTGGAGCTGGCAGGAGGTAATGTTCCTGCAGATATAGACGGGAAGTCTTTGGTGACGCTGGTAAGGGATAGTCTGCCTCAGTGGCGTAAATGGATTGATATGGAGCATGCCACCTGCTATTCAGAGGATAATTACTGGTGTGCTCTGACAGACGGTAAGATAAAATATATCTGGTTTGTACATACGGGAGAGGAACAATTGTTTGATTTAGTAAATGATCCGAAAGAAATGAAAGACGTTTCTAAAGAGCGTAAGTATAAGAAGCAGATAAAGGATTTACGTGCAGCTATGGTACAGCATTTAAGTGAAAGAGGAGATGGATGGGTTAAAGATGGAAAACTAGTGGTACGTAAGGAATCGATGCTTTATAGCCCTAATTATCCTCAAAAATAAGGTTTAAATATTAAAATACTATGAAACAGAGTTGGTTTGTGGGATTGGGAGGTATGATGCTTACGGCGTGTATTCCGACAGAGAATGAGGTAAGAGAGCCACTGAATATCGTATTAATCAATTTGGATGATGCCGGTAATGGTGATTTTTCCTTTAAGGGGGCAGTTGGGTATAAAACTCCTAATATAGATTGTTTGGCCGCAGAGGGAATGTCTATGACCAATTTTTATGCGGTCCAACCAATTAGTGGGGCATCTCGTGCAGGATTATTAACGGGGTGTTATCCTAATCGTATAGGGTTTGCTTATGCTCCCAATCCTAATTCTCCTACTGGCATTTCAGATGAAGAGGAGACAATTGCAGAGTTATTAAAGGCTAAAGGATATGCTACAGCTATTTTCGGCAAATGGCATTTGGGGGATGCACGTAAGTTTTTGCCTTTGCAACATGGGTTTGATGAGTATTATGGTTTGCCGTATTCGAATGATATGTGGCCGTATCACCCACAGTATGAGTTTCCGGATCTACCATTGATCGAAGGTAATGAGGTGATAGGATACAATATAGATCAGACCCAATTAACTACGGAGTATACAACTCACGCAGTAGACTTTATCCGTCGTAAAACGGAGTCAGGACAACCGTTTTTCCTGTATTTGGCTCATTCTATGCCACATGTGCCGTTGGCTGTATCTGATAAGTTTAAGGGTAAGAGCAAGCAGGGATTGTATGGTGATGTGATGATGGAACTCGACTGGAGCGTAGGTGAAATAATGAAAACATTAAGAGAACAGGGAGTGGAGGAAAATACATTAGTAGTGTTGACTTCGGATAATGGTCCGTGGGCTAATTATGGAAATCATGCAGGATCGTCAGGAGGACTTCGTGAAGCAAAAGCGACTACGTTCAATGGGGGAATGCGTGTTCCTTGTATTTTTTACTGGAAAGGAAAAATTGAGGCAGGTCGTGTTTGTAATGATTTAATGTCAAATATCGATCTGTTACCTACTTTTGTAGAACTGGCAGATGCCCAAATGCCCAAATTGCCAATTGACGGCTTGAGCATGGTGCCAGTTTTAAATGGAGAAAATAAGGAGCCGGTCCGTAAATCGTTGTGTATCTATTATCACAAGAATTCATTGGAGGCGGTTACAGATGGTATGTATAAATTGATTTTCCCGCATAAATATGTGTCATATGAAACACAGGAGCCTGGTAATAATGGTCAGCCGGGAGAATTAGGCAGTCGAGAAGTCAAAGAATGCGAATTGTATGATTTACGTCGAGATCCAGGTGAGCGGGTAAATGTGATAGATTTGTATCCGGAAGTTGTAGAGAGGCTGAAGTCTATTGCTGATGATTGTCGGGAGGACTTGGGTGATGATTTAATAGGAAAGACTGGAAAGAACAGACGTGAACCAGGGAGAATTGATTAACTTTTAAGGAAGGTAACTATGAAATGGATAAACATATTTAAAATCTGTTTTTTAGGTAGTTTATTATTGATTGGAACTGCTTGCTCTTCAAAGGAAGAAAGTTCAGCAAGGTATATCAATTTACCCAAAGCTGCGTTTTTGCAGGAAAATTCTGCTGAAAGTAGCTTTATAATGGATCAATGCACAGGTATTGTTTATCCTCAGAGAGATAGCCTGTTTCGAAGCCGTGCTCTTTGGTTATCAGAAGTTATTGCCAAGTTGACCAATCAAAGGTTAAGTGTTTATGAAGAGGGAACAGAAACTGGTAAGTGTATTCGGTTGGTACGGCAGTTTGATTTACCTTTTGAAGGATTTCAGGTTATTGTGTCAAAAGATTCAGTAATAGTTGGAGCAGGTGATGGCTCAGGAGTATTTTATGGTGTACAGCTTCTTGCTCAGTCTTTAACTTTACAAGATAAAGGTCACATCCTGAAGCTTCCTGCTTGTCGGATAAAAGATTATCCCGAACTTCATTATCGTGGAGCTATGTTGGATGTAAGTCGTAATTTTTTTACATCTGATCAGATAAAGCATTTTATTGACATGCTTGCAGTGCATCGCCTGAATTATTTTCATTGGCATCTTACAGATGATCAAGGTTGGCGTATTGAAATAAAGAAATATCCGAAACTGACTGAAGTTGGGGCTTGGCGGGGTGAAGGAGAACAGAAACAAGGAGGTTTTTATACTCAAGATGAGGTACGGGACATTATACATTATGCATCTTTGCGTGGAATAACAGTTATTCCAGAAATTGATTTACCGGGACATTCTTCTGCTGCTTTAGCCGCTTATCCTGTTTTAGGTTGCACTGAAGGGCCTTATCAAGTAGCGATGGAAAGAGGTGGAGTGCATAAAGATGTACTCTGTTTGGGTAAAGATGAAACTTATCAGTTTGCAAAAGATGTGTTGAAAGAAGTGGCAGGTCTGTTTCCGGCTCCATATATTCATATAGGGGGGGATGAAGTACCTCGTACTCGTTGGGAAGAATGCCCAAAATGTCAGCAGGCCATTGTTCGTTATGGACTGAAAGATAAAAAAGGTCATTCTGCTGAGGATATGTTACAAGGAGAATTTAATCGGCAAATGGCTGAATACCTGAAAACGCTGGGGAAGCAAATGATTGGTTGGGATGAGATTTTATCAGAAAATATAGATAAAGAAACTGTGGTTATGTCTTGGAGAGGATTACCACGTGGTATACAGGCATTAAAAGCAGGTCATCCTGTTATTTTTTCATCAAACAGTCATTTTTATCTGAATAACTATCAGGCAGAAGATATGGAAAATGAGCCGGCAGGAACTGGAGGTCTAGTTGAGATGCAGACTGTATATGAAGCAAATTGGGACTCTGCTGATTTATCGGCTGATGAAAAGAAACGGATTTTAGGAGCAGAAGTATGTCTTTGGACTTCATTTGTTGAGGATGATTATTCATTGCAATATATGATGCTACCTCGTTTGGCTGCGTTTGCTGAACTATCATGGTCAGGAAGCCGGCGTACCGGTTATACGGATTTCTTAAACCGTTTGTCTGATATGCTTTACCTCTATGATAGAATGGGCTGGCATTTTGCGCCGCATTATTTTAAATTGAAAGCTGAGTATGTGCCAAATCAAAATCAGAAAGAGTTGGAGGTTAGATTGAGTACTTTAGAAGGAGCTGATATTTATTACACATTGGATGGCACATTACCTTCAAAATCATCTTTAAGGTATACTGCTCCTTTACGCCTTTCACAAAGTGCGAATTTGATGGCTTTGGCTTATTGGCCAAATGGCTTGGTTTCAGATACATTTAAAGTAAAAGTAGAAATTAACAAAGCTACATTTTGTCCGGTCAAACTGAATACTTCTCCTTCAGAACGTTATAGAGGTGATGGAGGCAAAGTTCTGGTTGATGGAATCAGAAGTAAAGCTTTTCATACAAATGGATTATGGGTCGGCTATTATAATGAGCCGATGGATGTCATAATAGATTTGGGAACAAAACAGAACTGTTCTAAAGTTGTAGTTTCGTCTTTGACGGACATGGGATCGTACATAATGGGAATCAAAAAACTGAAAATATGGATATCTGCTGATGGAAAGAATTTTACAAAAGTCGCTGAACGTACTTTGCCGGAACCTCCTGTGCAGATGGAGGGAAAACGGATTGACAATTGGGAGTTATCTTTCCCTTCAGTTGAGGCTTGTTGTGTTAAAATAGTGGCTGAAGGTTTTTCAGTACTTCCCGAATGGCATTCGGGAGCAGGTGAAACTCCATTTTTGTTTGTAGATGAAATAGGCATTTATTAAAGACAGAAATATTATGATGAATATTAAGAAACTTATTTCTGCTTCCATGGTTGCTGTAGCGTTAAGCGGATGCCAGAGAGAGGCTGTAAAACCAAATGTGTTGTTTATTTTAGTCGATGATATGCAGGCTGATGCCATTGCTGCATTGGGGAACAGAGATACCTATACTCCGAATATCGATAGACTGATTAATGAAGGTATGGCGTTTACAAGAGCCTATACCAATGGAGCTTTGTGTGGAGCTTTATCCATGCCTAGTCGTGCTATGTTACTTACCGGAAGGGGAGTGTTCGAAGTGCAGAGTGATGGAATGAAGATACCTGCTTCGCAAATCACATTGCCTGAGCATTTGAAAAACAATGGTTACCGGACATTTGCTACCGGGAAATGGCATTCAGACCATGCTTCGTTTGCTCGTTCCTTTACCGAAGGAGATAATATCTTTTTCGGAGGAATGCATCCTTATGAAGAAAATGGACATTGTGCTCCTCGCTTACATCATTTTGACCCGACTGGAAAATATGATGAGCCGCCTTTTGTAGGGCAAAACTTTTCTTCGAAAATGTATGCTGATGCAGCCATAAATTTTCTGAAGACTACGGAACATAATAATCAGCCGTTTATGGCATTTGTTTCTTTCACTTCTCCTCATGATCCGCGAAATATTCTGCCTGATTATGGAAAGAAATATTGTCCGGCGGAACTTTCTGTTCCAGATAATTTTCTGCCAGAGCATCCGTTTGATAATGGAGAATTAAATATTCGGGATGAACAATTGTTACCTGTCCCCCGTACTCCTGAGCAGTTGAAGAAAGAATTGTCTTTATATTATGGAATGGTAAGTGAGGTTGATTTACAGATTGGAAGAGTTGTAGATGCTTTGGAAGAAAGTGGAAATATGGATAATACGATTATTGTATTTGCATCAGATAATGGACTGGCTATGGGGCAGAATGGACTAATCGGTAAACAAAGTCTGTATGAGCATAGCGTTGGAGTACCGATGGCTATTATCACTCCGGATGGTTTGTCGTCAGGTAAACGTTCAGATGCTTTGTGTTATTTGTATGATCTTTATCCTACCTTGTGTGATTTGATGGGATTGGACGTACCTGTATCCGTTACTGGCAAGTCGTTGAAACCGGTTATGGAAGGAAAGCAGGAACAGATACGTGAACAGGTTTTTCTTGCTTATTCCAATCAGCAGCGAGCTGTAGTTTCTGGTGATTATAAGTATATTATTTATAATGTGGAAGGTAAGATAACCGAACAGTTGTTCAATTTGCAAAAGGATCCGGGAGAACTGGTAAATCTGGCTGATGAGTTAACTGAAAAGAAGAATGAACTTCATGATTTGTTGATGAATCAAATGGTAGAGAATCATGATTTTTGTGACTTGACTCAACCATTGTGGTGGAAAGATGGACATAAACTTACTTGGGATGAGTTAATTAACTTATATGTTTTCGAGTGAGAATTTGCTGTGATAAGTTAAAACTGTTAGATATGATGAACTGGAAATATTTACTGACAGGTGTGTTGGCTGGTAGTACATTAGCCTTACGGGCTGCTGGCGAAGCAAAAGATGAACGTCCGAATATATTATTTATTTTAAGTGACGACCATACTTCTCAAACTTGGGGTATTTATGGTGGTATTTTATCAGAATATGCCCAGACAGAGAATATTCGTCGGCTTGCTGATGAAGGGGCAGTCTTGGATAATTGTTTCTGTACAAACTCTATATCTACACCGAGTCGTGCTGCTATATTGACAGGAAGGTATAGTCATTGCAATGGGGTATATACATTAGATGATACCTTGGATGTTTCCTTGCCTACTTTTGCGAAAGAATTACAGAAGGCTGGATATCACACCGGACTGGTAGGAAAGTGGCATTTGAAATCACAACCTCAGGGTTTTGATTATTATTCTGTATTTCATGATCAGGGAGAATATCGTGATCCTACTTTCAAGAATAGTGATGATCCTTGGCCGGGACAGCGTAATTTTGGAGAGCGTATACATGGTTTTTCCACTGATATTGTAACAGAAAAAGCTATCAGATGGATGAAAGCTCAGGATAAAAGTCAGCCTTTTTTGATGTGTTGTCATTTTAAGGCCACACATGAGCCTTATGATTTTCCGGAACGTATGCGACATTTATATGATGGCGTAGTGTTTCCTGAACCGGAGAATTTGTTAGACTGGGGGCCTGAAACCAACGGACGTACTTTCGTCGGACAAAAACTGGAAACTATCGGACACAATTGGGAGGTGGCTTCGGCTGATCCAGATAAATGGTGGTGTCGTTATCCGGAACTTCCTTTTACGGCAAAAGGAATGAGCCGGATTGCTGCAAGAAAAGCTATTTATCAAAAACTGATTCGAGATTATTTACGCTGCGCTGCTACGGTAGATGATAATATTGGAAAACTGTTGGATGCTTTAGACGAAATGGGGATTGCAGATAATACTATTGTTGTCTATGTTGCCGATCAGGGATACTTTTTAGGAGAGCATGGATTTTATGACAAACGGATGTTTTATGAAGAATCGGCACGTATGCCATTTGTTATCCGTTATCCCAAATGTATTCCGGCTGGCAAGCGTGTGAACGAACTTGTTTTGAATGTAGATTTTGCTTCTACATTGTGTGATTTTGCCGGAGTAAAATCTCCGGAAGGTACACAGGGCAGAAGTTTTAAAGATGTTCTGGCAGGAAAAACTCCTAAGGACTGGCGGAAGAGTATTTATTACCGTTATTGGACTCAACATGATATCCGTCCGGCCCACATCGGTGTACGTAATGAGCGTTATAAGTTGATATTTTTGTATGGTGACCGATTGAATATGACAGGGTCTTCAGACTACAAATCAACTCCATCTTGGGAGTTTTACGATTTACAGAAAGATCCGAAAGAAAACCATAATGCTTACGGGGAGAAAGAATATGAATCGGTAATTCGTGAAATGAAAAAAGAAATGATGCGCTTGCGCGAAGAGGTGAAAGATACGGATGAGGGAGAAATAAGAATGATGGAAATTTTAAGAAAAGAAGGACTGGAAAAATAAGTCTTTATAATTGATATATAGGTTGTTAAACAAAGATGAAGATGTTCTCTCCGATTCATGATATCGAATCGGAGAAAATGTCCTCATCTTTTTAATTTTTATGTACGAACTTTCAGGAAAAGATGAAGATGTTTTCATTAAAATAAGCTGAAAAACAGATGCGCATTTGTTGAAAGTGCATAAAAAACGTATCTTTGTACATCTTTCGTCTCAAAATAAAAACAATCAGATTTTATGTATACGAATAAAGAAATATGGAATGTCACTTACCCGATATTCTTGGGGTTGCTTGCGCAAAATGTTATCAATGTCACCGACACGGCTTTTTTAGGACATGTGGGTGAGGTAGCTTTGGGTGCAGCCGCAATGGGAGGACTGCTATATATCTGTGTATATACCGTAGCATTCGGGTTCAGTGTCGGTTCGCAGATTTTGATAGCCCGTCGTAATGGGGAAGGGAATTTTCATGCCATAGGACCGGTTATGTGGCAGGGTACAGCATTCAGTTTGGGGATGGGAGTAGCTTTACTTGCCATATTGCTGGTATGTGCCGAACCATTGATTCGTCTGCTGATTACTTCGGATACTATTTTTCATGCTACATACGAGTTTTTTACATGGCGTATCTGGGGATTTCTTTTTGCCTTTGTCAATGTCATGTTCCGTGCGCTTTATATAGGTATAACCAAGACAAAGGTACTGACCATGAATGCTGTCGTCATGGCCTTGGTGAATGTATTCCTCGACTATGCGATGATATTCGGAAAGTGTGGATTCCCTGAAATGGGAATACGTGGAGCGGCATTGGCATCGGTTATAGCAGAAGCATCTTCTATGCTGTTTTTTATTGTGTATACGTATGGTAAAATTGACTTGAAGAAATATGGGCTGAATCGTTTCGGACATTTTGATTGGGATATGGTGATGCGTATCTTGCGCATTTCCTGCTTCACCATGGTGCAGTATTTTCTTTCCATGGCCATCTGGTTTGTATTTTTCATGGCACTTGAACGACTCGGACAACGGCAGCTTGCCATTGCCAACATTGTGCGTAGCGTATATGTTGTGCTGTTAATACCTGTCCAGTCGCTTTCTACTACGGCAAATACACTGGTCAGCAATCTGATTGGTTCGGGAGGAGTAGCAGGAGTTGTCAGATTACTGCATAAAATAGCCCGGATGTCATTCCTTATTATGGTAGTATGTGTGGCCCTTTGTGTTATCTTCCCTCAGGCTATTTTGTCGGTTTATACCAATGAGGAAGCACTGCTTCTTGAATCGGTTCCGGCATTATATGTCGTTTGCGGTGCAATGTTGATAGCTGCTCTTGCAAATATTTATTTCAATGGAATTTCGGGTACGGGTAATACACAGGCTGCTTTGGGACTGGAAGTCGGAGTACAGATCTTTTATGCATTGTATATTATTGTAGTAGGAATGATGCTTCGTGCTCCGGTAGATGTTTGTTTTACTACCGAAGTCATCTATTACTCGTTAATGCTGACATTCAGCGTTATTTACTTGAAAAAGGCGAAATGGCAGAATAAAAAGATTTGATGCATCCGATTATTTTTGTAATTTTGCGCCCTGACAAATTGGAAAAATAAAAAACAAGAAAAATATATGTTCGATAATTTAAGTGAAAGACTAGAACGGTCGTTTAAAATATTGAAAGGTGAAGGTAAAATCACCGAGATCAATGTGGCCGAAACGTTGAAAGACGTACGTCGTGCATTGCTGGATGCCGATGTGAACTATAAGGTAGCAAAGAGCTTTACCGACACTGTAAAGGAAAAAGCTTTAGGACAAAACGTGTTGACTGCCGTTAAGCCTAGCCAGTTGATGGTTAAGATTGTGCATGATGAGCTGACCAAACTGATGGGTGGCGATACTGCCGAAATCGAATTGAAAGGTCGTCCTGCCGTAATCCTGATGTCAGGTTTGCAAGGTTCTGGTAAGACAACTTTCTCAGGAAAGCTGGCACGCATGCTGAAAACCAAGAAAAACCGTAAGCCGTTGCTGGTTGCCTGCGACGTATATCGTCCTGCTGCTATCGAACAGCTGAAAGTATTGGGACAGCAGATCGAAGTGCCTGTATATTGCGAATTGGATAGCAAAGATCCTGTTCAGATTGCACTGAATGCCATTCAGGAAGCAAAGGCAAAAGGTTATGACTTGGTTATTGTCGATACAGCGGGACGTCTTGCTGTAGACGAACAGATGATGAACGAGATTGAAGCAATTAAAAATGCAATCAATCCGGATGAAACGTTGTTTGTTGTTGACTCAATGACTGGTCAGGATGCCGTAAATACAGCTCGCGAATTTAACGAACGTCTGGACTTCAACGGTGTAGTTCTTACTAAGTTGGATGGTGATACCCGTGGTGGTGCTGCTCTGTCTATCCGTACCGTTGTGAATAAGCCTATCAAGTTTGTGGGAACAGGTGAAAAGCTTGATGCGATTGATCAGTTCCATCCGGCCCGTATGGCAGACCGTATCCTTGGTATGGGTGATATCGTTTCATTGGTAGAACGTGCACAGGAACAATACGACGAAGAAGAAGCTAAACGTCTTCAGAAAAAAATTCAGAAAAACCAGTTCGACTTTAATGACTTCCTGACTCAGATTCATCAGATTAAGAAGATGGGTAACTTGAAGGAACTTGCTTCTATGATTCCGGGTGTAGGAAAAGCTATTAAAGATATTGATATCGATGATAATGCATTCAAGAGCATTGAGGCTATTATTTATTCAATGACTCCGGAAGAACGTACTCATCCTGAAATCCTGAATGGAACTCGCCGTACACGTATTGCTAAGGGTAGTGGTACAAGCATTCAGGAAGTAAACCGTTTGCTGAAACAGTTTGACCAGACTCGCAAGATGATGAAGATGGTTACTGGCAGTAAGATGGCAGGCATGATGCAGAAAATGAAAAAGAAATAAAATATTTTTTACCCTCTCTGGTACGGAAGCAGATGAGTCTGTTTTACGTGCCGGTTAGAAGCGAGGAGAGAGAATCAGCAGATGGAAAGATTCTTTCTCCTCGCTTGTTTTTATATGATCTTGATCAGGACTTATTCATGAAGAAATGACTTGGCAGTAAGTTAAAATCGTAATCATGTGAGAATATCTTTGGATAATCTGAAAAAATCTGTTATTTTAGAAAGGTTTTGGCAAGTGGAAGAGCTAGTATAATCAGATATTTAAACTACATAACGATGAAAAGGACTAAGATATGGAGCTATGCTTTCGGTGTGACTATGGTATTGTCACTTGCTGGTTGCGGTAATAGTGCCAAGAAACAGGTTAATGAAAAAATGAATGCAGATAGTATGAGTGTAATAAGTAATCAAGTTGGTTTGCAGGAAGATAGTACTTTGTCGACGTTGGTACTCGACGGAGTAAAAGCTACATGGATTCGTGATAACGCTTCTGCGAAACTGATGCCTCCTTCACTCTTTCCGGATGCTGGTGAGGACTTGATGAAAAAACTTTCGCTCGAAAACGGAATACCTTCTTCCATTAGTACGTTTTTGATAGAAAGCAATGGTATACAAATTCTTTTTGATACGGGAATGGGGGCATCCGATAGTCGCTTATTGGTTGGGTTACATGCTTTAGGGATTACTCCTGCCGACATTAAATATATATATCTTACTCATTTTCATGGTGATCATATCGGAGGACTGATGAAAAACGATAGTGTAGTGTATCCTCATGCTGAAATTTATGCTTCTAAGGCTGAGTATGATAGTTGGATGAAAATGGAAGCTGAAAAGAACGGACAAGTTGTGAGAGCCATGAATGCATATAAGGACCGTTTGCACCTGTTTGCTTTTGGTGATACGTTGCCGGGAAAAGTGGTAGCAATGGAAGCTGTTGGACATACTCCCGGACATACTGTTTTTCAGGCAGGTAAATTATTGATAATTGGAGATTTGATTCATGGGGCAGCTCTGCAATTAGAACATCCGGAGATTTGTGCTACCTATGATATGGATAAGCAGGAAGCAATAAAGACTCGTAAAAACTTATTGCAGTATGCTCGTGAGAATGGACTGGTTATAGCAGGTATGCATTTGCCAGTTCCTGCATTTATAAAATAGATAAGCACACCGGTATAAATTGTCAGGTATTATAGATTCCTTTCACTCATACCGGTATGTTTTTATCTGATCTTTAAATTTTATTGTCCAGCCAGGCATCAATCAGTTGGCGGGCAATGCTGAGCTTTTTCGGTATTTCCGGCAGGTTATTTCGGTTGTAAAAGGCTCCTGCACTCAGTTCTTCATCCTGCAACTTGATGGTTCCGCTTTCGTATTCGGCATAATATCCTACCATGATTCCGCTGGGGTAGGGCCACGGTTGACTGCCGAAATATTTCAGGTTTTTTATGGTCAGTCCTGTTTCTTCCATGACTTCGCGGTGAACACACTCTTCCAACGTTTCTCCAGGTTCGAGAAAACCGGCTACCAATCCTTTAAACGTCCCCCGGAAGTTGCGGGCATGTACAAGCAAGATACTGTCTTCCTTTTTAATAAGTACAATGACCGCCGGAGAAATACGCGGATAAAATTCCTGCCGGCATTCTGGACATCGTTTGGCTATGGGGGAAACTTGTACCGTAGGTACACCACACATGGGGCAATAACGGCTGTTCTTGTCCCAGTTCAATATTTGTGAAGCTTTTCCGGCACGCTTGTATTCTTCCAGAGGAAGTACATCGAAAGAAGCACGCAAGTCCTTCATCATGCGTGGACTGTTTTCATCTCCACTTACTGGAATATGAATAGCATACGTCTTGGCAGGATAACCGTTTATCTCTCCGATGGTATGAATGGTACTTCCGACGGGAACCTCAACCGGAGGTTCAGGTCCGTAAGGAATATGATATCCGTTTTCTTTTTTTTCTATCAAAACCTGTCCGCTGTTGAAGACGAACCATCCGCATGTCTGTTTTTCTGTTTCCATCAATTAAGTCCTTTCATTGTAAGCTGAATGCGCTTGCGTTCATGGTCAATACTGAGTACACGTACGCGTACATGCTGGTGCATACTGACTACTGTTGTCGGATCGCTGACAAACTTATCGGCAAGCTGGGAGATATGTACCAGTCCGTTTTCTTTAATCCCTATATCTACGAAGCATCCGAAATTGGTAATGTTGTTGATGATGCCCGGCAATTCCATACCTTCCCGCAGGTCGTCGATAGTCTGCACGTTCTTGTCAAATTCGAAGACCTGAATCTTTTGGCGCGGGTCACGTCCCGGTTTATCCAGCTCTTGTAGAATATCAGTCAGTGTAGGCAGTCCTACGGTATCAGTTACATAGTTTTTTATGTCTATTTGGCTACGTAATTCCTTGTTTTTTATCAGGTCGGCAACGGAGCATTTCAAGTCCTTTGCCATCTTTTCTACTATGGCATAACTTTCCGGATGTACAGCCGAATTGTCGAGCGGATTGTCTGCTTGCGGAATACGCAAGAATCCGGCACACTGTTCAAACGCCTTTGCTCCCATACGCGGTACCTTCAGCAGTTCCTTACGCGAATGGAATGCTCCGTTTTCCGTACGGTAATCTACAATGTTTTGAGCCAGTGTCGGTCCCAGTCCCGATACATATGTCAACAGATGTTTGCTGGCCGTATTGACATTTACTCCGACAAGGTTCACGCAACTCTCTACTGTCTGGTCGAGTGATGCCTTCAGTTTACTTTGATCTACATCGTGCTGATATTGTCCCACACCGATAGATTTGGCATCTATCTTCACAAGTTCGGCTAGCGGGTCCATCAGTCGGCGACCGATTGACACAGCTCCTCGCACAGTTACGTCATATTCAGGAAACTCATCTCGTGCGATTTTCGATGCAGAATAGATGGAGGCACCGTCTTCGCTGACAACAAACACCTGCACTTCGCGGTCGTATCGTTGAGAAGTGACGAAACGTTCGGTTTCACGGCTTGCCGTACCATTTCCGATGGCGATGGCTTCTATCTTATATTGTTCGACGAGTTTGACAAGCTTGCGTCCGGCCAGAGCTGTTTCCGATTTGGGTGGATGCGGATAAATTGCTTCATTGTGCAGCAATGTACCTTGGGCGTCCAGACAGACAACTTTGCAACCGGTACGATATCCCGGATCGATACCCATTGTGCGCTTTTGTCCCAAAGGAGGAGCAAGCAACAGTTGCCGGAGATTTTCAGCAAAGACACGGATAGCCTCTTCGTCTGCCTTTTCCTTGCTGAGTGCGGAAAATTCTGTTTCTATAGCGGGTTTCAACAGACGTTTGTATGCGTCGTTCACGGCTTCTGCTACTTGTGCGGAACATTCTCCGTTTCCATGTACATACAGTCTTTCCAATCGTTCGGTACATGCTGATTCATCGTCGGGAGTGATGGATACTTTCAGGATACCTTCGGCTTCTCCACGGCGGATGGCGAGCAGACGGTGAGAGGTACACTTCTTCAACGGTTCACTGAAGTCGAAGTAGTCGCGGTATTTTAAGGCTGCTTCTTCTTTTTCTTTGCCCTTGACTACTTTCGATGTAATCATAGCCTGACGGCTAAACTGGTTTCGTATCAGATTACGGGCACGTTCATCCTCATTCACTTGTTCGGCAATGATGTCGCGTGCTCCTTTCAGAGCATCCTCTTCGTCCTTGACATCTCCCTTGACAAACTGGCGTACCCGGGCAGATAAGTTGTTTTCCCGCTGCATCAATAGTAGCATGGCAAGCGGTTCCAGTCCCTTCTGGCGTGCAGCCTCGGCACGAGTTTTTCGTTTGGGCTTAAAAGGCAGGTAAATATCTTCCAGTTCTGTCGCATCCCAACAATTGGAAATGCGTTCTCGTAAAGTGTCTGTCAGTTTTCCTTGTTCTTCGATGGTAGAAAGAACCGTTTCCTTTCGTTTGGCAAGTTCACAGAGCTTTTCGTAACGCGTATGGATATCTCCTATCTGTACTTCGTCGAGGCCTCCGGTTGCTTCTTTTCGGTAACGGCTTATAAAAGGTATTGTAGCACCTCCCTGAAGCAGTTTCAATGTGTTTTCTACCCGATGGACAGGTAGCTTCAGGGCTGTGGCAATCATTTGACTGAATTGTTCCATGTATATGTTTTTCTAATAATGTGGCACAAATGTAATTAAAAAAAGGATTCGAGGGAGGAGAGGACTCATTTTGAAAATAATTTAAGAGATGGTTTTAAGCTTTATTCGGATTTGAAAGACGTTTTCGAGGATTGAAAATGTTCGCTAAAGAAGGCGTGAATAGCAACTGACATTACGTATAGGAAAGTTCAAACAGGTGGATGCACAGAAAGAGGAACCCGAAGAATATTTGCTGGCTAAAGCTTTGAAAGCGGAAATAGATACAATGAACCTTTTTCCAAAACCATTTGTTACTTGTTAATATAAGATATTATTCCGGAAATATTATATGATAACTTAAACTAACGCTATGACTTATGAATAAAAAAACAAGATTATGGTGCATAATCCTTTTTTCTTTTTTAGGCACATCGGTAGTAATGGCGCAGAAGTCAGAGAAAGACCGGCATTGGGTATGGGAACTCTATGGTGGCGCGAACAATTATATGACATGGGAAATAGAAACGGATGTCGTATATAAACCGTGGCGTTTTATTGGAGTTGGAGCAGGCTTTCTTTTTACTCCTCCAATAGATGGAAATAAGACTTATTCTGGAGAAGCAAGAGATAAAAACTTGCGCTGGCAGATTGAGGAAAACCGTTTGATGTATCTGTTTGCGTTCCGGTCGGGAGTTTATCTGTATTCGCCTCCTGTTTATCTGAATCATGACCATGATGTGGCATTATCGTTTCGTGTGTCTCCTGGAGTTACCATTCCTTTGCCTCCCAATTTAAGTACTAGTGTAGATTATGTTCCGAAGGATGCGATTATCCATGTACCCGCCACTTCAGGAGAAGTCAGTAATTCGCATGCGAAGGCATGTTATTATCATGTGAAATTTGCTATGGCTTTGGAAGTGGAACGTGTATCGGTATTGCTTGGGTATACGACCTCCAATTATGATTTATACGGAGGAAGCCGTAATATGATAGTCGAAGGACAAAAAATAGAATTACCTCGAAAAAAGCAGGCGGGAACTTTCTTTATCGGGCTGACCTACGATTTCTGATACATATTGAAGAAAACAGGACCTCATAACCCCTTTTTATAAAAATACCCCCGCCATAAATTTTTATAGCGGGGGTAAATTATACATTATGGGAATTATCTGCGGTAGAAACGCAACTCATTTTCCAGACTTCTTACTTTATTTTGCAAGTTGTCTATTTTTGTCAGTAAGTGGCGGATAGCATCGATCCCTTCTATATTGATGGACAAGTCATAATATAAATGAGTATACCTTTCCAGTTCATTCAGCTGAGAAGCCGGAAAATAACTGGTATCATCTATTACTTCGATATCTATCAGACCGTCTTCACCTAGCATGAGGATGAAGTCGGGTTCGATATTGCAATGTGTGCAATAGTCGTTTATGATGATTAAATCGTTCTGCATAGTCGTACGGTTTTAAATTATCCTTGCTGCAACTGTCGGAACAGGTCTTTCTGCTTTTCCGTCAGTGTAGTAGGAATTGTTACATGATAAGTTACAATCAAATCGCCTGTGACGCCTTCCTGCTTGTATACAGGAAATCCTTTTCCTTTCAGGCGAACTTTAGCGTCATTCTGAGTACCCGGACGAACTTTCAGTTTTACTTGTCCGTCTAATGTGTTGACTGTAACTTCACCTCCCAGTACGGCAGTGTATAAGTCGATTGTTACATCTGTGTACAAGTCATTTTCTTTCCGTTTAAAGACAGGGTCGTCAGGAATAACGAAAGTGATATACAAATCTCCGTCGGGTCCTCCGTTTGTTCCTTTACCTCCATGTCCCTTCAGTTTGATAACCTGACCGTCTGCTACTCCGGCTGGAACTGTAATACGTAATGTTTCACCGTTGATGCTGAATGTTTGTTTATGAGTGGTTGCAGCCTCACGTAGAGACAACTGTAGAGAAGCCTCAATATCTTGCCCTCTGAATCCGCCTCTTGCATTACGTCCTCTGCCGGCTCCATGCCCGAACAGTTCTTCGAAGAAATCAGAGAATCCACTGGCATTTCCACCAAATCCATGCATACCTTCTCCTCCGAATCCACTTGTAAAATGTTGTCCGTCGGTAGAATACCAATATTCACCGCCGTTACCTGTACCGCCTTGAGCACGATATGCTTGCTGTTGAGCTTCGAACTCGTCGGCGTGTTTCCAATTCTCCCCGTAAGCATCGTATTTCTTACGCTTTTCAGGGTCGCTCAGTACCTCGTTAGCTTCGTTTATCTCCTGAAACTTGTCCTTGGCCGTTGGGTCATTCGGATTTAAGTCCGGGTGATATTTGCGAGCCAGCTTACGGTACGCTTTCTTGATTTCGTCTTGAGTTGCCGTTTTGTCAACTCCAAGAACTTTGTAATAGTCTATGTAAGCCATACAGTCTGTTTTTTTATTTGAGAATGAGGCAAAGAATGTGCCAGATAGTCCGTTTGTTAACAGACTTTTAACCATATTGAAAGGTATTTATCTTTTTGTGGGTTTTGCAGGTGGTAAAGTTCCATTATCTTTGTAGTTACTTATTGGATATACTATGAAAATGTGACATTTTGTCGTTTATATATCACTTAACCCGCTAGATTTATGATGAAACTATTTACCAGTTTGATGCTTGTTCTTGCTTTAGGCGTTACAAGTCCTGCTTATGCTTCGCAAGACGGTGAAGTAACTTTGAAACTTATTGAAACGAGTGATGTGCACGGATGCTATTTCTCTTATGACTTTATAAGTATGAAGCCTCGCAAAGGAGGGCTGGCTTGTGTCAGTTCATTTGTAAAAGAACAGCGTGAGCAGTATGGAGATGGAGTTGTTCTGATGGATAATGGAGATATTTTACAAGGACAGCCCATTGCTTATTATTACAATTACATCGATACAACTTCTGTTCATGTAACTTCAGCGATGCTGAACTATATGAAATACGATGTAGGTACTATGGGAAATCATGATGTGGAGACTGGACATGCCGTGTACGACCGTTGGGTGAAACAGTGTGCTTTTCCTGTACTTGGGGCAAATATTGTGGACAATAAAACGGGGGAACCTTATCTTACTCCCTATAAAATAATCGAACGGAAAGGAGTAAAAATAGCAGTTTTAGGTATGATAACTCCTGCCATTCCTTCATGGCTTCCCGAACAGCTGTGGAACGGGCTGCATTTTGAAGACATGGAGGATTGCGCACGTAAATGGGTAAAGATTATCAAGGAAAAAGAGAATCCGGACATTTTGATCGGATTATTTCATGCCGGACCTGAAGGTAATAAACTGGATAATGTTGTAGAGAATGGTTCGGGCGATGTAGCAAAAAATGTTCCGGGCTTCGATGTAGTATTTATGGGACACGATCATGTGCGCCGGTGTGAGAAGATTGTCAATGTGGCAGGAGATTCTGTTTTACTCGTCGATCCTGCCAATGCGGCCAGATATGTTTCGGATGTTACAGTCAAAGTGACTAAAGCTGGAGGTAAGCTTGTGAGAAAATCTGTAGAGGGTGCTTTGGCAGATGTTTCCCGCTATGCTGCTGATGAGGATTTCATGCGGGAGTTTGCCGGACAATATCAGGCAACAGTCGACTTTGTATCTCGTAAGATTGGACGTATCGAAGAAACCATTACAACCAAAGATGCCTATTTTGGTCCTTCTGCATTTATCGATTTGCTTCATCAGTTGCAGCTTGATATTACGGGTGCCGATATATCTTTCTGTGCTCCTCTCTCGTTCTCAGCAGAAATCAAGAAAGGAGATATTTATATGAGTGATATGTTTAACTTGTATAAATACGAGAACCTGCTTTATACGATGAAGCTGACAGGTAAAGAAATCAAGGATTTTCTGGAAATGTCGTATGCTTTATGGACTAACCAGATGAAATCATCCGACGACCATTTAATGTTGTTTAATGAAGAAGATAAAGGGTTCGGCCGTTTCAAGAATCCAAGTTTCAATTTCGATTCGGCAGCAGGCATTATTTATACAGTGGATGTAACGAAACCTCAGGGTGAAAAAATCAAGATAGAAAGGATGGCAAACGGAGAGCCGTTTGATATGAATAAAACATATCGGGTAGCTGTTAATTCGTATCGTGGAAACGGTGGGGGAGATTTGCTGACAAAAGGTGCTGGTATTCCCAAGACAGAACTGGCAAAACGTATCGTATACTCCACAGATAAAGATTTACGTTTTTATCTGATGAAACGGATAGAAGAAGTAAAAGTTCTCGATCCGAAGCCGCTGAATCAGTGGAAGTTTATTCCGGAAGACTGGACTGTACCTGCATCGAAAAGAGTAAAGCCAAGCCTTTGTTTTGATTGAAATCAG
>ULVF01074235.1_pt1 | contig 39230 bp, 58 predicted proteins | sample 1959201 | NCBI WGS metagenome assembly ULVF01 (sample SAMEA4835779, study PRJEB28245) | human gut metagenome | biome: gut microbiome; material: fecal sample | place: Denmark | collected 2008 | reverse complement strand
GTCCCACGTGGCATTTTTGCAATTCAAGATGAAATGTTAACGTTGAATTTGATGAATTTCATCTTGAATTGCTTATATGCACTTTGCACAAAAATAACTGTCAATTATTTTCTTTTGCAGTGATCACCTTAAAAATCCCTGCATTTTTTATCATTCGAGAGCATATCGGGCAAGGTTCTGCATTGATAATTTTGCCATTTTCTTCGCCATAAAGATATAATGTTGAATTGATCATATCCTTACGAGCGGCAGAAATCATTGCATTCATTTCAGCATGCACGCTTTCACAGTCACCATAATCGCCATCGTTATGTTCATGACCGAGTCTTTTGCAGGCATCTGTACTGTCACAACAATTCATTTCACCTCTAGGCGAGCCATTATATCCTGTTGCGATGATTTCATCATTTTTAACTATCACCGCTCCATATTGTCTTCGCATGCAGGTCGACCGTCTGCTGACAGCCGCTGCAATACCAAGATAATATTCTTCGATTGTAGGTCTTTTCATTACTTTTTCTCCAATACAGTATTACCGATAACGAGTACATCTGTACCGCTAGTGATCCAGCTCTTTACTGCTACTTCAGCCGATTCAATGATCGGGTAATTGTGCAAGTTGAAACTCGTATTGATAAGTGCCTTCTTACCAGTTAACTCTTGATATTTGTTCAGTACGCTCCAGATGAACGGGTCTTCATCCTGAGAGACTATCTGAGGTCTTGCAGTATTATCTACGTGGCAAGCAGCAGGATAGTCTCTGGCGAATTCTGGCGTACAATCGAACGTCATCGTCATATGCTTTGCGCTGTCTCTGCCACCATCAAGTTCCAAGAACAGGTCATCCGCTACTTCTTCACGGCATACAGGAGCGAAAGGCATAAATTCTGTGCGGCCAAGCTTGTCATTCAGCCAAGTATTGGTTTCCTTTGTGTCGCAGTTATACAAGATGCTACGGTGACAAAGAGCACGAGGACCAAATTCCATCTTACCCTTAACGAGGCAAACAATCTTATTTTCACTGAGCATCTCTGCGATTGTCTTTGCCAATTCATTATCGTCAGCAATTCTGCGGCAAGAATACTTGTCAGACTCACCTACGATCAGACGTTCGTTTGCAATCGTGCCACACTGATTCGGACTGATTTTTGCTTTAGGAATACAACCGATAATTGCATAAGCAGCACCAATTGCATTACCTTCATCTCCCATTGCAGGGCACACATAAACATTCTTGAAGATGCCCAATTCCTTTACTCTCTGATTGATTTTCACATTTGCAAACAATCCACCAGACAGATAGCAATTGTGACCACGTTCGTTGACGTTCTCATATATCCATTTGCAAACACACTGCTCTGCATATTCCTGAACTGTAGCAGCAATGTCCTCACGTGTTGCTCCTGCCGCTTTCAGATTTTCAACGAGTGAGTAAGTTGTTTTCTTCAGTTTGAGGAAATCACTGAAATCATAGATGTAAGATTCCTTCACCATCTGTTCTTCTTCCTCTGTCAAAACTACCTTGCGAGATTCAACTTCCAAAGAATAGAATTCTCTCAGATATTTTGGCTGGCCAAATGCAGCAAGTCCTGTAATTTTTCCTTCATGTTTATGCTCTGTGAAGCCTAATGCTCCTGTCACAAATTGGTACACCAGACCAATTGACGCTCTGAGTGGCAAATCTGCGCTAACGTCAATATCGCCATATTCGCAGATGATTCCACTACTGCCATCACCAAAACCGTCAGAAGTGATGAGGTAATCACCAAACTCAGGATTGTCATAAAATGCAGTTGTAGCATACGCATGAGCCCAATGATGGTGTACATGTACAATTTTCTCAATTTCAATTCCACTGAAGTAATTGTGAATCACATCTTGCCATTTGTCACCGTGAAGATTGTACTTTTTACCGTACTTCTGCAAATAACTAACGCTGATGTTCTCATAGTGAGATACTGCGAGAGCTTCAAAATTGTATACACCAGTAATCTCACAGCACTTCAGAGCAGCATCGAAAGGAAGCTCTTTGGTGTTCTTTTCACCGTTCAAGCGTTCCTGAGAGATAGCTGCAAGCACTCCTCGTTCATTAGATACAACACACGCAGATGCGTTAAAACCAAATGAGATTCCGAGATAAAATTTTTCCATGATAGTTCCTCCTCAAATAAATTCATTCGTCCGGATTTTCTTTACGTTCTTTCAATTCTTCTTCGAGTCGTTTATTATCTGCACTCAAAAACAATATGCTCAACAAGCAAAAAGTAATAATTCCGACTTCAAACATTCAAAAATTCCCCCATATAAGGCAGCGACTCAATCCATTCACAGAATGTTCTCCACTCATCGAGCTTGTGATTCTTTCTCGAATGGTACATATTCAACAGCACCTCGTAGTTGAGTTGTACTGTTGCACGCTGATTATAACTGCTAGGCAACAGTTGGATAATCTGCCACCAGTAGTTTTTATCGTGGCTTTTCAAATACAACTCTCTAAACTTGTTTAACGCACAAATCAAATATTGTAAAATATCTGTAGGCGTTTCCTCTCCATATTCGCCGGGAAACAAATGTTCGTGCGAAAAATCATCGATTGTAAATTCTTTCGCTGTGATTTTGTGCATCGTTGAGCATGAATCACGAACAGTACCAACCTTGTATGTGTCAAACTCTTTCCACCAATACAACGGTGCTGTGATGTCAACTGTCACATTTATCATACGAAGGAATTTTCTATGATCTGTACCTGCTTTGACGAGTTTCTTCATCAGAGCAAGGTCATTCTCACCGATGCAAAAACCAAACTCTCCGTCGTTGCATTCGATCCCCGGTTCTGTTCCATGCATAATGTGAAAGCAATCATTGCAATCACATCTTCCACTATCTGACTTGCCCCAACTGTTCATTGGATTTCTCATTCCACGAATGGCTGCTTCCCATCCGTATACTTCATTATTTTCAATTTTTATCATCTTTCACACTCCCATAATGCCCACACAATGACGATTGTCAAACACAACCACATCATTTGTTTACCACCACTTTCTTTTTGGCATATTCGATTGTTTCACACAAGCTGTCAAGTTCTTCAGTAATGTGGTCGAGTTTCTCTTGCATGCAATTCTCATCAAAGTCATAATCAAATAACTGATTCGGTGTAACTTCCAAAATATCACATATTTTCAACAATGTGCTTACTTTTGGATAACAAATTCCTCTTTCCCATACAGAGCAATTTGTTTGATCCACATCAAGTTTTTGTGACAATTCCTTTTGCGAAAGTCCTTTTTGCTTACGAAAAATTTTCAAATTTTCTGAAAAACTCATTGCACGTTCTCCTTAATACCATATTGTTCGTGCTTGCATTTAATATACTCTTCAAAATCAATTTTACCGAGTGTCAACACGTCGTAATAATGTGTTAACAACTCGTGTTCAATTGATGTGATTTGCCGTAATATACCAGTTCGTCTGCTTTCACGTGAATATTTGTTCAGTGCCGCATGATATTGTTTGAGTTGTCCTCTAACAATATCACCCGCCAATTGAATATATCCTTCATCCATGCTTACACTCCTGTACTACCAAAGGCTCCAGTTCCACGTTGTTCAAAATCATCAGTGATGAAATCAGCGATAACAATCGGCATTATGAGAAGTTGTCCGATTCTGTCTCCATCATGTACAACAACTGCTTTAGTACTACAATTGGTAACGATCGCGTGAATCTCTCCACGGTAACCTGAATCAATCGGAGGCAACTCACACGTAATACCTTTGCTACTTAAACCGCTTCGTGGAAATACGAAAGCTGCATAACCGTCAGGAAGCACTAAACCCAAACCTAACGGAATTTTTACCGTTGTATTTGGAGCGATCGTGATAGCACCGCTTTGTCCTTCAGAACCAATAATGTGAGCATGGACATCTGCACCTGCATCATTTGCATGAGCTCTTTTTGGAAGGCTTTCATAGCCAAAATCCAACACCTTAATTTTCATATGTTTCCTCCTTCAAAATACCATAATCTTCACATGTCAGAACCAAATCAATTTTTGGACTGTCACTTGTTTCCACAATGTGTTCCAAAATAAATTTGTATTGCATCAACTTTTCAAAATCTACTGAAATTTGAAGAGTTGGAACGGCATTTGCTGCAAATTCAATGTCAGCATAATTGCGTTCGTAAACGTGAAGACTTACAACAGTGTGAGTATATGTACCGTACGGAACACCAACTCTTTTCGCAATATACTTCGTGAGTTCCGTAAAGAAAATAGTGTCATACGGTAAACCAAACCAAACATCGTTGCTGCGCATAATACCGTAACAATTGAGCTTACCGTCTCGAATCAAGAACTGCAAAGCAATTGTGCAAATCTCATCCTTTGTTTCAATTACATGTTCGTTTGGAACATTGAAATTGATAACGGCTCGTCTGCTTGTAGGGTCATTGCATAAAAGCTGAATAATCTTCTCGACCTGATTGAAACCGTGTCTGCTGAAGACAATATCACCATATGCTGAATATGAGGTTACTCCGTCATCAGAGATGCGACCCCAAAGGCCAGCAAACTTGTTTATGAACCCTACATCGTTGCGCCCCAGAGCGTACCAGAGCAGCTCTCCGCAAATGTAAGATTTTGAGATATTTCTCACATTGATAACGTTGTTATCCAAATTAGTCAGTGTGAAGGAATACCCGTTCAGCTCTTTCGTTCCTCTTACCTGAGGTGCCTGCATCAAATCAAAGCAAATACCTCTATAGATGTCATCCATATTATCTGCGATCATCTTTCATCTCTCCTAACATTTCATCGATAATTTCATCGATTGTTTTATTTGTTGTATCAACCACAGTGAAGCCACATTCTTCTGCTACGCTCAGATAGTCCAGATTTATCTGGATGAACTTTTCAGAATCAGCGATAAATTCATCGCCTCGCTTATCAATGCGCTCCAGAATCGTTTCTGGCTTCGCTGTGAGTATAAATACCTTCACATTGTTCTGCTCAATGAAATTTAGCAGGTTAGGTACAATGTTTTTGTCCAATCTACTTTCTCTTCCAAAATACTTTGGATAGATAATTTCACTGAGGAAAGTTCTGTCGTGTACAACATTTTCACATTCCATCAATTCGACATATGCTTGTTGTGAACGATCACCGTTATATGTCAATCTGATGATGTTGCAGCCAAGTTTGTTGGCAAGTTTCTCGCTGATTGTAGTTTTTCCTGTACCATCACAACCATCAATCAAAATTCTCATTTGTTCCTCCTTAAAATTCACACGTAAGGGCTCGAATCTGTAGCAGCTTATTTTCCAAGTGCTTCGAATAACTATCGGCATTCTTAAACAATAACGAGTCAACTGTCACATTGTAATGCTTTGCAATTGCGATGAGGATGTCAACACTTGGAACATGTTCCATTGATTCATATCCTCGAAGTGTACTTACCGATACGTAAATTGCATTTGCCAAATGATTTTGAGTTTCTTTGTTCAGTCTGCGCAATTCTTTCAAGCGCTCTGAAAAATACTTACGGTTCATTTTTGACATACCTCACAATTGCAACAAATTTTTTTCGGTTGAGGTCATACGTCATATGCCAATCAATTACTGCAACCTTACGAGAAATTTCCTCCAACTTTGCTGCAAGACTGATTCTATTCATGGCCTCAAAACTGATGCACTCGATCATTACATACTCTCTTTCTTGACAAATATCCGATACTTCTTACCTTTAATTGTCTTGTCCTTGATTTCAAAATCAAACTGCTTTTTGACTTGTTTTGAAAATTCAATATTTGACATTGGATTGAATGCATTTGCCAAACAAAATTCATTATATTGTCTGTAAATTTCTTTTGTTGGTTCATTCTCAATGTCATTTGCATCAACTTCCTTGAAGAATAATTGAATAGGATTGTTTGTCTCTTCATATTCTTCAATTGATTTCTGAACTTTGTCAGATTTCGTAAATGCATTGTTTTTCAAAATACGCTTAAGGCCTTGAATGCCTAACACAATGAGATATTCCAAAACATCAGGCTCAATCAGTTTATATTTGATATATGGATCAAAATCAGGGTCATCCTTAGAAAATGTGGCATCAAACGGAATGATAACCAATCGACTTAATACCGCACCAGATTTATCTTTCATTCTTGGAATATTGTTCGCTGAGAATAAGAGCTTACAATATGGTGCGAAGAAGAATTCATTTTGGCCTTTCTTTTCACCCTTTATTGGGTCACCAGAAACGATTTTCTTAAATATCGAAGGATTTGCAATAAAATCATCGCCAATATCATCACCGATATTTGCCAATTTTCCGAATAATGATGCTGATGAAAACCTGTCACCTAATTCATTTAGGTCTAATGCTGCTGTATTATCATCACCGAGCAATTCTTTGAGCATTGACAAATATGTAGATTTACCATTCTTCTTGTCACCTGTGAGGATAAACGATTTTCTCAACTCATTTCGTCGATAGAAACAATAGCCCACAGCTTCCTCAAGCAACGCTCTGACATTCTTATCGTTACACGATAATTTATTAAGGGTAGTATCTAAAAGCTCACTGGAAGCGTCAGGATTATAATCGAAATTGATTTTGTTAGTGATTATTATGTCAGGAGAAAAATCAATCAATCTATCATCCTCAATGTCATATATTCCATTTTTGAAAGCAATATATTTTGCATGACTAGGACGAGTATTTTGTCGCGTAAGTACTTCCAAATAACTCAATACCTCAGTTCGCTTTGAGCGATTCAAATTTGGAATGTGTTCAATCATCGCTGCTTCAATTTCAAGCTGACCAGGAACATAGATTCCATCATGATAAATATGCAGCTGTCCATTGATTCTCACAATGTGGTGAATCTTCTTCAAATATATTGCAAACTTATCAAATTGGAATTTTCCATTTTTGAAAAACATTGGTTTTTTGAATACTTCATCTCTGAGAATTGTATTCAGTTCTGATTCATCCAATGGGTCTTTCAGAAGATACTTATTTATGATGTTGATACATTCACGAACTTCTTCAATCGAAAAATCATTTGATTGTAAAGTTAAAATGTAATTGAAAAACGTTTGGTTTCTACCGTCACCGCTCTCCATTTCCAAGAAATCAATTGAACTTTTGACTGGCACCAACCATTTTGGAACGGTTTCATAATCATCACAATCGTAAATTATTTCACGTTCCTTATTGTCATATTTCAATATGGAATATGAGTTTTTTGTACCTATCTTAATATCTGCAGTTAGACCGCAAGCCAACTTTGTACGAATCTTGTTCGTTTCAAGTTTGTCATTGATAAATAAAAAATGCTTACCTCTATTGGTTTGATAAACTCTGCATCGCAACTTCATATTTTGAACAATCTTGAACAAAATTTCTGACTGCTCAAAATCATCAATATCAATCAGAGCGGTTTCATCAGATAAAATACCAGCATATTCAGGTAAGTTTTTCACCTGATCGTACGTTTGCAATTCACTTGCTGTTTTACCTTTGAATTTTAATAGGCATTTTTTATCTTTTGTAGGAACAAACCCCTTAAAAAATGTCATTTTTTTATGCAATGAATACACCTCGTAGATTTTTCTAACCTCAAATTGTCACCACGAACAATGTAGGTTTTTCCGCATAGACCGCAACGGCATAACCAATATGCTTGCTTTTTTCTTGAGAGATGCGAAAATTTTAATACTTTCCATTCGCCAAATTGTTTGCCGACCATCTCTATCATATAATCACTCCAAATTGCTTCAATCTACTTTTTGCCATGCTAATATACCATTCTTTGTCAAGTCTCCAACCAACAGTTGCTTTTTTCACATCGTCATTCACGATGAAGCAATGTTCAGGTGTGTTTGCAAATTTTTCGATTGTGTTATTGCCTTCTTTTTGTTTTCCAATGTAGGAATCACAATCGCGTGTACTGGCAAAAACTCTAAAGCATTTTTCTGTAAAAATCTTGCCATTATGAACAACATGCTTGAATTTACCTGAAAGCTTGACGATTTTTTGGAACATAATCAGTGCATCGCATTCATTGATTGTCTTCTCAATTGGTATGTCATAAATCAAATAATCAACAATTGCTTTATTGACAATCGGCAAATCAAAATCTAAAGGGCTAAGTGATTTGACATATGCACCCTTACTTTCGATTTCACCATCTTCATTGACAAACAAATAATTGTTGACGTCTTTTTGATAGATTCTTGTGATAATTGGGTCGAATGCCAATTTTACATGTGTAAGCTGTTCCCATTCCCAACAAATATCATCTATCAATTCATAATCATCAATTGAGTAAAGCTTTACGATCAGACCATCTGTATTGCTCTGAATCAGCTTGCAATGAGGTTCCAACATTTCAATCAAAAGCAGCAATGCGAGCTGACCTGTGACACAAATGTTATTTGCATTGAGCGGATCAAATAATTTGTTGTATTTATCCTTCATCGCACCATAGGCTTTATTGTTACAAGTCTTGTAACCTGTTCGCTTTTTCTTAAGCTCAGGAAATGCTTTCAGTCTAATAGATTCTTTTCGCATCATCTCATATCTTCGTTTTCCTTCATCTGAAGCTGCACGACTAAAATAGTTGTGACCAGTCATCAAACTTGGATAATACTGAGATACGTCAATGTGCAAAAAATAACCTTTACCAAAGTATTTTGGTAATGCTCCATGCAAACCTCCCCAAGCAAATACATGAGGTACGCCTGCAACTTCAGTTTCCAAATTCTGTCCATAGATTTCTTTCTTTTGGTCATCTGAAAGAATTTTGTCTGTCTTGAACTTTTTGAACCAATCGACAATATACTTATACTTCTTGATTTTGTTCAAATACTCAGGAAAATTGATGTTGAAATCATCACCAAATCTTACTGATTTTGCTTCAAGAATTTCAGCAGTGAGCTGTGTTTGTGTTTTAGTAACAAATGAGAGTGGCAAATTGAATTCTTTTATCAGTTCCAATTGCACATCAAGATCGTCTTTCCTTTGCAAGAAAACTTCGATAGTTTGTTCAACGTCATGTCGGCAATATTTGACGGTTTCTTCTATCTCACTTTCTGTCAATTTTCTGTCAATATCGAAAGGAATGGATGTTTCTTTGATGTTGCTTCCCATAAATCCCTCAAGCGACTTAAGCCCTCCGTCATTACGTTGCATAACATCAAAATTGTACATTTGGAACTTCCTAAACAATGAACTGAATTGCCATCCTTTTTTGTCTTCCCTAATGATGAAGTCATTGACTTCTTTAGGATTGAAACCACAAAGAATTGCTTTCATTATGTATTGGTCATAATGGTTGTTGTTATAACCAACCCAAATTTGATTCTTGTGAGCATCATAATATTCTTGCAGCTTCTTTTTATTGTTGATAATTACCTCTTCTGATTTCTCATATGGATTGATAATTACAACAAGCCAATCTTCCTTGAACACTTCGAAGTCGTAAAAATTAAGAATTGAACTCACCTCCTGACTAACCTGCCTTCCCGCCCAGTCAAAAGAATTATTCTACTTCGAACGAATCAATAATTTCGAATGTGTTATAGCCTTTCTTGTTCTCACCATAGTCAAGAACAAATTCAACCTTGTCCTCGATTTCTTCGAAGATGTCTGCAAGCATCTCAGCATACTGAGAGTAAGACTCGAACTGTACATCAACAGTAGTTTCAAGAGAACGTAAGAACTCATCTGCGATGTGAATCTGGAAGCCCTGAGTAATAACCTGATTCATAAAGATCAGAGAACCCTTATACTCACCATTGGTAATCTTGAACCAAACACTCACCATCGGATCACCCTTCTTGGATTCTGTCAGTTCGAGCTTGGTGATTGCTACCTCGTACTTAGCGTGAGGTACTTCCTTGAAATCACCACCGCCATTTTCCTCTGCGTCCTTAATGTCGTTCTTCAGACCTTCAAGGTCTACCTGCTTGTCAAATTTGCTGAAATCCATATTTTTTCCTCCTGTTATTTATTCTCAATTGTCAACAATCCTGTTTTGTAGCTGACAACGAAAAACAATGTAATGATTATGACTTTGAGCAAAAACTTCATCGTGCTCTTCTTACGTAAAAACTCACTCAGTTTCATCATTCTGTGCGCTTCTTTCTTGTTCTGCGTTTAGGCTTTTCCTCAGAAACGTCTGGAGCTACCTCAGGCGCTTTTTCTTCAGGTTCTGATGTAGTTACATCTGCCTTTTCAGTTGTTTCATTGGGAGTCTTCTTGACGCATTCATGCTGCGCTTCTTCAGTAGCTTCAGCGTAAACTTCCATGAGGTCGTCGTATGTGCAAGGAATCTCCTTACCAACAACGTTGAGACGACCACCACCAAAAATTACGTTGTCAGTCTTAAAGCTGATTGTTCTCGTGTCATCATCCTTAACGATAATTCTTGCAACAATGTCAACCATGCCAGCAAGCTTAGTAGCAATTGCTTCCTGAATATTTGGTCCAATACGAGTAATCTGTTCACCGCTCTTCTTGGTGATAGTCTTTGTGACATCTTCATGAGAGCAAATGATGATGTTGTCATAGTCCAAATTGAAGAAACGTCTCATTGTGGACAAATACTCAGTTTTGATAACATCCCAGCCCTTACCAAAACCGCTGTCAGATTCGTGCTGAATGCCCATCTTGTCGTACATGTACAAGCGGCACATTTCACGAGTATCTTCAACAAGGTCAAGTGTGATTGTCTTGAAGTCATTCTGCTTCTTTTCCAGTTCATCCAAGATTTCCTTGAATACTTCCCACGCAAACTTACGATTGGTAACTCTACCCGTAACGGTGACTTCGTCCTTGATGTAGAGATACGGAGCGGTAACGTTCTTGATGTTGCCGTCAGTGGTAAGAATCAACGGATCAGGAAATTTGTCCGTCAACGTTGTCTTACCTGCGAACGGTGGAGCATACAGCCAAATTTTCTTCTTGTTGGAGATTTCAATCTCTCGACGTTCATTCTTTGGAAGGTTCATGTAATCAATTCCTTTCTCACAATAAAGTTGGTATTCACACCAATCACAAAGGCGTGTTGGATTTTTTATATATTCAGTATCTTCAACGCAATGCTTTGTGTTGATGAGATACTCAATAACTTTGTTTGGCTCATAGTCAATTTTCTTGACTATGATTTCCTTTTGTTCAAGGTCTTCCATACATCTTCTTCGAAACTCGTAAATAGTTTCATCTATTGGATTTGTTTTGTTCTTGCGCTTCATTCTCAAATTGCATTTTGGAACAAAAACAAAGTAGAGATTTCGGATATGTTTACCCGGATTTGTAAGCTCAAAGAAGTACTTGTAAAGATGAAGCTGTGCTGAGTCCAAATATCCTTTCACGTTATTAGAATATTTGAAGTCGTAGATGTCATAAGTATCAGTCGATATTGTAACCTTGGTTCCCATTGGAGTGAATTCCCATTCATCTGCTGGCACAAGTAAATCAATGAATCCAACAAAATCTTCAGTTTCAATCTTTACTTCATGTTGGCCTTCAGGTAACAACTTCTTGACTTTGGGAATCAAATACTCAAGCTTCATCGCTTCAGTTACATGTGCATCGTCAATAATCGGATATGCTCCATAATATTCATCGATTGCGGCAGCAACGTCTTTCTCAATTCCTGTGTGCAACGCATGCCCTAAAACCAGTGCATTCTGTGGATCGCAATTGAAAATAGTTTTCAATTTATCATGATATCGCAACTTGAATTGATATGGGCATTTCTCATGCGTTGACACTCTTGAATAGCTTACTTGCATAATCAATCCACCAAGAAATTCGTATCAAGTGCAAACCAATGGGTTGCAGTAGATTGGTCTTCGGAAAACACCATTACGATGTCGCCATCAGATTCAATTTTCCATCTTGCAATCATCGGCACATTGCCACTCGCACTTTTGTTCTGAAGAAAATGATATACTCTCGTCGGTCTATGACCAACCGGCAATGTTGCAACCACAACACTATCTCCTGTAATTCCCTTGATACCACCACGAATGTAAACTACTTCGCCGATTTTTCGATACTGCGGAATAACAGAATCGGAATTCGGTGTGATTCCACTTTTCAGTGGTAACGTTTTCCAGCCGCTGTCTGCGGTCATTTCGTAAACACCTTTCATGCATCATACCTCCTTAAATTTCAAAGCACATGTGAATCGGAAACCATTTAGATTCATCAAATGAAGCACCGTCTGAAATAGCTTCCAATTTGATTTCTCCTGCAGCATTGATTGTGAATCTTGCAAACATTGGAAAACCTCCTTCACGAAGCGACGTGTTTTGAATAAAACTAATCGTTGCTGTAGGCCGATAACCAGAAGGAAGAGTTGCAAGAACCCCTGTTCCAAATACGTTCTTGACTGCACCTCGAACAAATACTGTACTGCCAACTTTACGACATTGTGGAACTTGAGAATCTGCATATGACACAACGCCACTTGCAAGTGAAATATTTGTCCAACCGGTATCAGTTGAATCAAATGCCTTCCATGTTCCCCAAGAATTTGAATAGTAACAGCGTTCAAAATACAACTTTTCATCTTTACGACAAATCGTGTATTTCTGAATTTTCTGTCCTCCAGAACCGCCACAATACACTTCCAACATACCAGTATAATTTGTAGCAGCTGTAGGTGCATTGAGCAGACTCTGTGCAACCGTGACTGTTGGAATGATATACCGACCACAATCCAAATTGTTCAGATCAGTACCAGCAACAAGTGTTTGGCCATCGAGAGCTTCGACTTTCACGAGACGTGCATTATGCAACGTCACTGTCGTTTGTAATGCTGCAACCTGTTCTTGTAACGTTGCAACATCATCATAGATGTTTGCCATGTCATTCTCCTTTCAAGTCAGAATAAATACTTACGTACATATTCTTAATATTGATTTTTGCGTCTGAATTGCTTTTAGGTGGTACTCTTCTCAAATGTGAACTATTTTCAACTGGCGTAATATCCATAACACCAATATCATCTGGAAGTACGTTTGAGATTCTGCACATGCTTTTTTCACTGTCATCTGTAAAAAATATACAGTGTTCACAGTCAGCTTCGTTTTTGCAAATATCTCTCAGCTTGTCCAAAAATTCATTTGCATTCATTTCCAAATTACCTCCATTTCACGGTCAAACCGTTCTTGTTTAAGGTCTTTGACGAACTCTTTGAATTTTGGAAACGCTGAAGGATAGAGTACTAATGAAAAACCACGAGCTTCACGAATTTTATCAATATTGTGAAGCTGAAGTTCAGAAGGTTTTCCGTTTTGTGCTTTCACTTCAATGCCAACAAAGTAACCATTGATGCAAGCCAAAATGTCAGGAATACCAGACTTAGTGAACTGACTGCCCGCCCAATATTTAATGAACCAGCATCCTTCACTTTCAAGGAACTTTTTCACCTTGTTTTCAAATGTTTTTTCTTGAGCCAAGTTATCACCTCAATCTTCAAAATCAACAGCAAAAATGCTGTCATCATTTACGTTGTTATGGAACCAAAATCCCAATTCAACGATCGCAAGAAACCCGAATGCAATTCCGTAAATCATTTTTGATTACCTCCTTTATTTGATATATTCATTATACAACATTAGTTGTATGAGATAATCTGTTTTCTGAAAACAATTTATAAATCATTTGTGAACAAGCGTTCCGTAAAGTCACGTCTCATTTTCAAAGTTCCATATATTTTTTCTTCAACAGAATTACGGCAAATCAAATAATAGTAGAAACACGTTCTTTTTTGTCCAATACGATGTGTACGTTTTTTACTCTGTTCAAATAATTCGCTTGAAAGCGGTGGGGTAAAGTACAAAATCTTATTGGATTTTTGTAAGTTCAACCCCATCGCTCCAGCTTGATACTGAATCAAAGTAACAGAATTTTCAAAATTCTCATAAGCTGACAAATCCTTTGTATCACCATTTATGATACTAACTGGACGATCTGAATCAATAACAATTTCAGATAACTTCATCAACTCATTTTGAAAATTGTAGAAAACAATGAGCCTGTCATTGGTTGAATTCAGTAAATCCTTGAACAAATTAAGCTTATCCTTATTTAACGCTCCACAAAGCATTCTTTCATAAAGCATTTTCGTAAGAGACGTGTCACCTACAAGTTCTTGGTCATTGAATTTTACTATTGCATCTTTGTGGAATTTGCGGTATTCTTTAGATACAGTACAATGGAGATTGGTATCGATTTGTTGAGGCAAATCAAATACTTCTTCAGATTTCATGAATACCGCACCATGTTCACGAAGTTTACGTTTCAAACGATCGACGTTTTTATATCCATCGATAATTTTGACTGGAAAACCGTCGAAATCTTCAAAATGATATTTCACATATGTATTCCAAAATGCTGTTTTAGAAATGTCCCAACCTAAAAGTTGACATTGACTCCATAGCTTCTCATATTTACCACCTGTTGGTGTACCCGATAGAAGTATCACATTTTCAGGTTTCAATTTCTTGAGAATAAACTTGGAACGCTTGGACGTCTCATTTTGCACTAATGACGACTCATCCAAAATCAAAGTGAAATCTCTCAGCTTTGAAAGTTCAGATCGTCTGAAAATCAAGTCATAATTGATAATGCCAACAATTGCATGTGGAATCGCTTCACATAAATGAACGAAACTCTCGAATTTATCAATTTTCAATGTCGCCAAATCAACGACTTCGCATTGATAATTCTTTTCGAAGTGGTCACACCAATCTTGAACTTTTGACTTTTGACAAATAACCAAATTGACTTTGGCCCCAATCTCTCGCATTTTCTCACTACCAACAAAGGTCTTGCCGAGACCCATATCTAAATAATAAGCAACGCGATTTTGAGATGAAGTCATTTCAAGTGCTTGTTTTTGATGTGGGAATAACGTCACCATTCGACAATCTCCAAATCTGCTGGTCCAATAACTCTATATCCGAAATATCCATTGTTGTCAAAAGAAAATCCATACAAATAAAGCGGTTCAGTATTGATAAGCGTTTCATACGGATTTATCTCAGTTGGCAATTTTCCAGTTCTCCAACGACAATCATTCTTTTCTGCTTCTTGCAAAAATTCCATGACATTTTTAGGTGTTACCCTAACTGCGATTTCGTGATTCTTAAATTTTTCCCAATCAAACATTGATTCTTTGTCAGAAAATTTCATAACACCGTCAACAACCGAAATGTAAATAGTTTCTGGTAAATCAAAAAGCGTGCCTAACAGTTCCTTAAAAAATTCACCAAAGTCTTTGGACTTGAACAAAGAGGAAATTTTTTCTTCTGTTTTAAACGGATTCCATTCACTTGCTTTGTGATGTCCCCATGTCAAATCATGAGCATCACACTCCTTAAGGAACGCATCAATATTTTCACGAGTTACCGCTTTTTTAATTTTACCAGCTGCAAAAGCATTCCAATCAAAAGCAGAATTCTTCATCGCTTCAAACATACGAAAAACTGCCAGCCATGTGCCTGTTTCAAAATCAAACTCATCTTCAGGGCAGCATCTTGCAAGTCCTTCTTCCATTACCTCACCGTTGAGATAATACTTTGCGATTGTCTTATTACCCTTGCGAGTAATGACGATCTTCTCTTCATCGAATTTTCTTGCTGCAACCGGAATCAATGTTTCAGCAAATTGAGAACCAGGCATGAATCGATCGAAGGTGCATTCACTTTCAATGTTCTTGTAATAGCACCAAGTGCAATCAACCTTTGTGATTTCGATGATGTTTCCGATTTCGGAAGAATCTCCGCCTACCTTATAACGTTCACCAACAATAAACTTTCTCATAGTTAACTTACCTTTCCGATATATTCATATATCTTATGTTCACTAATGTGATACGTCCATTTACTAGACATTTTCACAGCATATCCAAATGGTAAAATTCCTCGTTGTAAACCAATTCTTACGAATTGTTCGCTTTTTCCAAGTAGCTTAGCAGCTTCCTTCACTGTCATCGTTACTATCATCCTCAATGAAAATTTTCCGAATTTCCTCATTAGTCAGACAATAACGTTTTGCAATGACAGCAATCTCATGTTGACTAAATGAACTTTTACCACACAATTTATTAGTAGCAGTTTGACGACTGACCCCCAATAAATCTGAAAGACTCTGAGAAAATTTCTCATCACCACACAAAATCATTTTTGATTTCAACAGTGTCGAATTCATCATGTTCATCACCTCCTTAAAATTATTTTAGTATAACATTCGCTGTACTGAACTGCGCTTGTTACATTCTTTATTATACAGCTTTTTCCAGCATTTGTAAATATGGCAAAGCTCACAAAGTTATATTAGAATAACAGTTCATTTTTAACAAATAGTTCAGTTTTCTTACCGAGACGGTAAATTCATTATAGTAAGATAGTTGTCTCTAATCAATAGCGAAAATAGAACGTATGTACTTTGTATATTACGTAGAGTATTATAGAAACTTGCAGACAAATTTAGAAGAATTTGAGGGGTGATTATGACAATTTTATTACAAATCAAAATTCAAGATAAATTCAACCAATTCAACATTATTTGAATGATCTTGACTTGCAAAAAAGTGCGCAATATCAATGGTTTTTTGACTTCCAATTCAACAATTCAACTTAAAATGCTCATTTTATATAAGCTTATACGTTAAGTTTTTTTAACGGTGAAAAATTATGGCGTAGATATAATAGTAATATAGAGTTATTATATTATCTTGACTTGGACAACAAAGGAGAATGTACTATGAAAAATCCAAATGGATATGGATCAGTATTTAAATTAGGAGGAAATCGCCGAAGACCCTGGTGTGCCAGGATAACAATTGGATGGACAGATGATGGCAAGCAAAAGTACAAGAATATTGGATATTACGAAGAACGAAGTGATGCACTGATTGCATTGGCAAAATACAATGATGACCCATACGACTTAGATGCCAACAAAATCACATTCGCTGAGATATACGAAAAATGGTCTGAAGAGAAATTTCCGAAGATTTCGCAAAGTAATATTAGAGGCTATCGAACGTCTTTCAATAAATGCTCAAGGCTTCACGATATGAAATTCAGACAGATCAAGAAAATACACATGCAAAAAGTAATTACTGAGAATGAACATCTGTCATTTCAAGTAAGAAGCAAAATCAAAACATTGTTTTCACAACTATATCAATTTGGATTAGAGAATGACATCGTTGAGAAAGATTATTCGCAATTTGTTGATGCAGGAGAAATGACAACTAAGATAATACGTACTCCTTTCTCAGACGATGAAATAGAACTGCTCTGGGGCAATCTGGATACACCTTACGTTGATACAATATTGATTATGATATACACAGGAATGCGCGTTGGAGAGCTTCTGGAGATACGATGTGATGACATTGACATAGATTCTTGTATTATGATTGGAGGAATAAAAACAGCAGCGAGCAAAAATCGTACAATTCCAATTCACAGACGAATTTTGCCATTAGTCAAAAAGCAACTCGATCAAGAATATTTGGTGCAAAGCCCAACAGGCAAGAAATTTTCTTACAACAATTACATACAACGCCAATTTACACCAATCATGACCAAGCTGAAAATGAGCCATCTTCCACATGATTGTCGACATACAACTGCAACCTTATTGGATAATGCTGGCGTTGACAGAACAATAATCAAACGAATACTTGGACATACTAGCAATGATGTCACAGAAAGAGTATATACGCACAAGACGCCTGAACAGCTTCTAAGCGCTATCAATAAAATATAAGGTAATTTAGCGCCAAACAAATAAAAACGCATCCTGAACGATTCTGATGCATCTGAGCGCATTATAAAAGCCACTCATTCGAGTGGCTTTATTTTTATTCTTCATATTCGTAAAATTTATCGTTGAACCATTTGAGTGCTTTGTCCATATCTTCTTTGGTTCCTTCATTTTCAAACATTATATTTGCTAGTGCTTCATATACCTCACTTCTGATTTTGTCTTGCTTCCATGTTTTGTAGTCTTTTGTCATTTTTATGACCTCCTCTATTGGTATAATCTCATTATACAACAATAGATGTATTATGTACACAAGTATATTATTTGTATATTACATCAGGCAAATAATATACTTTCAGAAGAAGCTGAATGCGATAGTATCAACGTTTGAGCTATATGAGTATGTACGAAGATAGTATATACCATTTGTGCTCAGAATGCGACCAGAATCGCATCCAGCTATTTCTGATGTGTATTACGTGAATATTATTTGCAGAAAATAAGGCGCATCCAGACGAATCTGAGTTAACCTTCGATAGAACGACTGTTTGCCAAGGTTTTACCCTCGTTTCTTCCTTTTTCAAATGCTCTTATGTCGTTATTGGTTTTCAATGTGCTCTGAACTGTTTTCCAATTCGCAGTTTTTTCATCAAAAGATTTTTTGACTTCTTCAGGCGTAACAATCATGAGTGCAACACACTGCTTGCCAAGTACATCATTGATACCTTGACAAAATCCCAAGAGAAATGTGTTTTTTACTCCACGAGTGTTTTCACCTTTCTTATAATATTCATAATAGCATCTGTCTGCAAGCTTATTTCCAGTTGTGAAGAGGAATTTGAAAACGTCCAGAGCAATCTTCGCATCGCTCTCATATCCATAAAATACAACTTTGGATTTGTCGATGAAATAAGCTCTGCATCTGAAGTTCTTTGCAATTATTGCAGCAAGTCTAACCTTCCATTTGTCACCCTTACCACATACAAATGATTCTTCAATGATCGTCATGCTGTCATCAGGGGTTTCGATATCAGCCACGTTGATGTTGTATTCAGCCATGAGCTTTTGTGCTCTGAGAGCAGCTACCATTGCTTCATTTTCAGAAGCACCGTTTTCCTGAGTCATATTGAGAAGCTTTTTGATTTTTTCAATAATTTTTTCCATGATAATTCCCTCTTTCTGGGAGTTATTCCCGACACTCTCTTTCGAGAGTGTTTCGTCTTAATTCTCAAAGACTCATCAGGGGAATTTATTTTGTGATTTCAATGATTCCGTAAATTCTACCGTCACTGACATAGATGTCTCTACCGTCGGAAGTTGTCTTCCAAAATTTATAAGTAACTGTTGCGACATAGTCTGTATCGCTTACAATCTTATTGCCATGCTTTGCAACAATGTGTTCAAGCTGTACACGAATTGATTTCTTATTTACCTTGATGATTTTTCCACTGTAAGTACTGCTGTCAATGATTATTCCAATGCAGTGGCTCTTATATGCTTCAACATTCATTCCGATTTCTAAATTTTTCATTTTTAATTTCTCCTTTAGTTTAAGCTCTTCAGCTTGATTACAGTTATTATTATACCACAATTGTTGTAGTTTGTACATAGTCAAAATACACAAAGATTTCCTCATAAAACAGTGTACAATGTACAACAATAGATGTATAATAAGAATATACCAATTAAGGAGGAAACAAAATGCTATTAGATTTACTCGATGAACTTGAATTCAAAGGACATGAATACGAAATCCAAAATGGATGGTTTCAAATGACCTTAGGGAAATCATTCATTCGTTTTAGAATCACAGACGAATATGAAATCGGTGAATTACTTTACATGATATGAAATTCGGCCACTCAAAAAATTGAGTGGCCTTTTTTCAGATGATATTTACATATTCGCTCAGAATTTCCAGCGCTTCATCGTATGATTGTGCACAATAGATTCTGTCACGCATCTCGTTGTACGCTTCAGGAATATGCCGGATAGCTTTACGAGCGATCCCAATAAGGTTGAAGATGTTTCCATCTTCACCTATCATTTTGGCATTCGGCTTCAATTTTGGGTTCTTTTTGAAGTTTTCTGCAATTTTGTTCATGCTTCTTCCTCCGTTTTCTTTTTTCTTGGTTTAGTTGGTGTAGTGAATGCTTTTTCAACTGTCCAACCAGAAATATAGATTCTTGCGAAGAGTGTCTGACCACTCATTCCAAGTTCCTTTGCCCATTGATTCAGGTTCTTGGATTCACCGTTATACTCAATCATCTTGCCGCGAGACTTCTTAGCAGGTTTTTCAGTTTCTTCTGAGTCATCCTGAGCGTTCTGAGTAATATCTTCGTGATGACATTCAGCAATAACAGTCACACCTCCATTTGAATTTTTAGTAACGATTGTGTAGTCTTCAGACACATTTTCTTCTTCAACGATAGATTCTTCGTTAGTGGTTTCTTCTGCGTCCTCAGTGTCATTCTGGATGCTCTGGATAGCAGCGATGAGCTCTGCTTTCTTAAGGTTCCACCAGTTCTTGACCTTCAGCTCTTTTGCCATTGCCTTGAGTTCTTTGCTTGTCATGTTTTCGATGTTCATAATATTTGACCTCCGTTTTGGTTTGTTGTTGATTACATTATTTATTATACAACATTTGTTGTAGATTGTACATGGCCAAAACAACCAAAGTTCAAGTTATTTTCTTGTGCAATATAACCTGTTGTGTTTTGAGAATCAAACCATATAACAATTGGTGTACATCATACCACAATCGTTGTATAATAATATCAGACACACAATAAAGGAGAAGATGAACATGGAACTTGGTCAAACAGTAATGACACGAACAGTTGGAAATGCAGTAGTGGAAAATTATTTATTTTATCATTTTGTGTTTAGTAGTTTGGAAAGATATAAGAAGCATGATTGGGGAGATTTGCCTACTGAAGATAAACACATGAATGATAGAGGTGACGATAGAATTGTCGCACGCTATAATAGTGAATATGGCGACATCTATATAATTACTGAGTACGATCGTTCTTACACGACGATACTATTCACCAATGAATATTGAGGAGGTAACATATGACAAAACTGAAAACACTGAGGCAGGCCAAAGGCTTGTCTCAGTCTCAGCTTGCTGAGAAAGCCGAAATCAATGTGCGAGTATTACAGCATTATGAGCAAGGTTCTAGGGATTTCGATCACGCTAATATTGGTACAATTTTGAGAGTATGCATTGCTCTTGATTGTAAATTGGAAGACGTGATTGAAAAACAGGAGTACATTGATCTTCTGAAAAAAGTCACATCATAAAACAAAGAGGCCACTGAATAATTTCAGTGGCCTCTGCTTTTTACTTTTCGATGTAGTAGATGACGTATACATATCTCGTTGTGTCCCAACGAGGGGCAATATGAATGAAGCCCTTACCGAACTTACCTTCGTACGGCTCAACGTGTCCGTATGTGCCATCGAGATTTTCCTTACGGGATTCATATCCCATATGGCAGGCAAGATGATGCTTGTAAAAATTCGGATTCTTTTTCAACTCAGCGACTGTCATGATAATTACCTCACTAAAATAAAAATTTGGTTTTACAACCGACGCCTCACGGCGTTTCGTCTTAATTTTCAAAGACTCATCAGGGTTGTTTTAGCATTTTGTTCCGCGGAAATTCATCTCGCAATCGAAAAAATATTTAACGTTGTTTCCATAAAGTGTGAAAACACCATCGTTAAAATCGGTGCGGCTTCTGTAGTAATTGACTACATCGTCAAATGTAAAATTTGCCTCTTTGCAAATATCTTCATGAAGTTCAAGCACGAGATGTGCAAATTCATATGTGTTACCTTCAACCAACATTTTCTTTTCATAGTTTTTAAGTTCACGATTTTTCATTTTTAATTTCTCCTTTAGTTTAAGCTCTTCAGCTTGATTACAGTTATTATTATACCACAATTGTTGTAGTTTGTACATAGTCAAAATACACAAAGTTCTTGATGACTTTTTGTGTACTTCCTACAACAATCGTTGTATAATAAGAATATGAAAGAGAGGTGAGAACATGGAGGTCAAATATTCGAAGCAAGCATATAAATATTGGAAGAAGTTGCATCGTCCAAAACGAGAACAAATCGAGCGTGCAATCAATAATATTCCAAAAGGTGATATCAAAAAACTAAAAGGAAATAGTGGTGATTATCGACTGCGTGTTGATGATTATCGAGTGCGATTCTACATTGAGGATGATATAATCAAAGTAATTAAAATTGGACCACGAGGTGATATTTATGGCAATTGACTACAAACGATTGTTAGAACGCTTGGACAATATCCAAAAAGAAATTGAAGAAATCCATCAACAGCTACTAATTGGACTAGATGAAGAAACAGAAGTGAAAGCAATCAAAGAAGAAGACGATTTCAGAACACTTGAAGAATGGCAAAAAGAAGAGCCCCTCGATTGAGGAGCTCTTTTTAATTTATGATGAAATTTTCAGAATCTGAATCGTGATTTTGTCACCATCATTTACGGTTGTTAGTACAAAATAAGTGAAAGTGTCCGTATATCGCATTGTATAATCTACGTTACGAGTCAAATATAATCCGTTTTTATACACGTTTGCAACTGCTTTCCCAGCGACTTCATCGTCCAATGAGTATCTGTCTTTTGATACAGGAACGTCACCGTTTCCGTTTGTAACAGTATATTGTGTTGTATCCTCTAACAGTTTGATTTTGTTTTGCTTTTGGTTGTCCCACCAAGTGTTGAAATTAGTTTCCAAGTTTTGTAGATCTGTTTCAGAATCAGTCAAAAAAGTGTCGACCTGCGTTTGTGCGTTTGTAACAAAAGTATTTACTTCTGATTGTGCATCCGTAACAAATCCAGAAATTTGTGATTGTGCGTTCGTTGCAGATGCAGCAATTTGCGTTTGTGCATTTGTTGCAGCTTCCTGCACGACATTCACAATATTTTCCGTTCCAGTGATACCAACAACATATGGACAGTTTGCTGCTCCTCTATTGTCGCTAATATTTTCTGGTACAATCTCTGTGGCTTGTGCAGGAACATAGACGTATGCAAGTACAAATAACTTTGCTGCATTTGTATCAGGTACGTCAGGCTTTTGTGGATCAGTTGCAGGAGTACCTTTGTGAATGTCAACATAACCACTCCGATATGCTTCATCGAGATTGACAGAAACACAAACCGCATCCCATCTTGGATTAGTCGAATCTGCGGCATCGATTTCAATTTCCAAAATATCTGTATTCCGCACGTAACGATTTAAGATTTTGGCTCGTCCTGTATCTACCTTAATTGTCATGCCAGAACCGTCAGCTGAAACCTTAAATTCCTTTCCAACTCCAGCATAAATGCCATCGGAAATCAAACCTTCGAAATAATCTGAAAAATCTTTTGCACTATAAGTTCGGTCGTGGTTGATACTATCAAAAAAACCAGAAACTAACATATTAAGTCATCTCCCATTCTGAAAATGTAGGTGTAACTTTATAACCACTCTCATCATCTACTTCGATGACTTCCAAAATACGAGCAGTTGCTGTCATGCCATATTCGTTTTCTACGCTTACCAAGTCGCCCAAGTCCCAATCTCGTCTATAAATAAATTGCAGTGTTGTGTCAACTTCTCCTGACAGTCCTTCGATGATGCCAGTTTCAAACAATTTTTCCTTTCCTCGCTGTCTTAATATTGTTGCATATTCATTGTCGGTGTAATAAGTTCCATCGTCTTTCTTTTTCTGCAAGTCTCTTGCATCTACAAAAATTTCACGGCGGTCTAACTGTTTTGGCACTTTATGTTCATCTGCAGAGTTCCACGTCTTGTGCGTCCAAATGACTGAACGAGCGTCTCCTTCACCTTCTCCGGCAATAAAAGCCATTGTCTTATTACTTTCTGAATCCAAAACATAGTCAGTATTGATTAGGTTGTAGTATTTTGGAGAAAAAATAATCGGTGGATTTTCTGTTTGTCCAAGTGTCCTATCAATCCCTCTAAAAAATATAACGTCAAAACCGTCTTTTTCGTTTGTTAACACAAATTTAAAACTGAATCCATATTGCTTGCACAAACTAAAAACAGTGTCAAGTAAGTTTTGATACCGAAAGGTATTCCATATCGTGAGATTATCTTCTCCGTCGAGCAGTCCAACGTTTTTGATAATGTCAATTTCACGGTCAGCATATTTTGCAGCCATGCCTTTTGCTTCAAGGTATATCAAAAAATGACACATTGCTGATGGTCTGTCAGTTCCAAACCCTCCTGCATTTGCAATAACTCTATAAGATAGGATATTTTCAGCGCTACGTCCTGAAATTGTGAAATAGTTACCGTTTTCCGCATCGGTCTTTATTTCGATGTGTTCAATCATCATTACGCACTCGCATTCTTCACGGAAAACATAATAGCCGATTTGCAAGTATTCCAACAACGCAGAATCAGCAGGAAGATATATCTCAAAATCGCCTACATCCCAATATCGTCTCGTCCAAATTAGAGAAGAATATTGGTCTATAACGGCAACGGTTTTGAACGATTTATCGAGAATATATAATTCCAATTATTACACCCCCAACAATAGTTTTTCGACGGTTACGGTAACGATTAAGTTTTCAGGTTTCTCATCTGCACCATAAGTCAAACGATTATTGCCAGGCAATAATTGCACCCATTCAAAGCCTTCAGCCATAGTGTTTAAAATATTTTTTGTTGTTCCATCAGCAAACGTTTTGATAATTGACAAATGATGCTTATTAGTGTTTACTGTGATTTTTTCATCAAAATTCAAAACACTGTCTGTACCAGTCAATTTCATCGTTTGGTGTGATGTTAGATTTGTAAACCAAGGATGCAAAACGGTTGAGCCGATTACCTTAAACTCAACAATGATACCTGTGGAAATTGGTCCTGCATTGATCGTTCCAATTGTCCCATAATTTCGTTCTGAAATAGGAATAGGTTCACCGACATTGATTGAAAATGGAAATTCAAATCTACCTTCAGAAACAGACAATACGACATTTTCTTTTTTGATGCCTCTAAAATATGGATCGTTACAAATAATAGATATTTGAGCGACTTCATTATTCACGAAGAAATCACATTCAAACGATTCAACATAACCATCAATGTAAACGTCATGAATTCCATTTCTATAAAATAATCGAATCTGTTGTCCAACTGGAAAATGTTCGTACAATATATTTCTATTTGCTTCAACGTCTGGCAATAATTTAATATATAATACGATGTTTCTTTCATTGATTCGACCAGAATTATATGTTTTACCGTCTACATTTGCGATAGTGGAAAAATTCAAAGCAGCTGAAGGAGGAGCTAATCCGTCTATTTTGTAAATGTAAAAATTTGGATTGTTAGTGAAATCAATTGTTTTTGTTTTTACGAAATACACGACTTAAACCTCCTTAGCGCTTAATAAATTTTTGGACTGTCTATAGATATCGTATCTTGACAAAGCTTTTGGTGAATTATTTGTTTGGTTAAAATTGTATGTATTTACAATTTTGGTATTTCCATTTGCAATGCCATTTGTTCCAACATTTAAGTCATTAGATACATTTGCAACTGCACCTTTTGCAGCATCCAATGTTTTCTTGGCAGATTTTTTCATTGCGTTAACTGCTGATTTTGTTTTATCCTCAATACCTTCGGCAATACCCATAGGAAGAAATTGCCCGATTTGGTCACGCATGACTTTCGAAGGAGATGCAATGCCAAAAAATCCCTTTAAGGTGTCAAGAACACCTTCACCAAAACCAGAAATTTTGTCATAAATCCATCCTGCCATATCTCCAATACCATTCCACAAGCCTTCTACGATGTTTGAGCCTATGTTGTAGATTTCATCTGGCAAACCACTAATGCCATCTACAAGGTTATCCCATAAATTTCTGGCAGCTTCAGAAGCTTTGCTTCCAAGATTACTTGCAAATGTTGTGACATTACTTATGATATTTGACAACCAATTCCAAAATTCACCAGGCAATTCCTGAATCCTGTTTGCGATATTGTTGAAAAAATCACTTGCAGCTTGACTTGCTTTTGCTCCCATATCTGCTGCCCATGAAGCTACATTACTAATTACATTTGACAGCCACTCCCAAACTTTTCCAGGTAAATCAGACAGCCACGAATCAATTGTATTGATAAATTCTAGCATCGCAATTCCTGCCTGAATAATCATTTCCCCGCACCATTCAGTGAATTTATTCCACGCTTCAGTTAGTTTTTCACCAATTTTTTCTGCGAGTGGTGCAAGACCCTCAATGATCGCATTTAAGATTTGTGGTACTGCAACAATCAAATCTTGTGCTATCGTAGGAATAGCCCTAACAATTGCACCAAGAAAATTAAGTGCAGCACTCAAAAGTTGTGGAACTGCATCCATCAAAAACTGCACAATTGCAGAAATGATAGTTGGTAATGCTGCAACAAGGCTTTGAATAATCTGTGGCAATGCCTCCACCAAAGCGTTGAATAGTTGAATTGCAGCATCTAAAATTTGCGGTACACTCTGAACCAAAAAATTTGCGATTGAATGGATAATATCAGGCAGCGATGTCGTTAACACCTGAATAACAAGCGGCAATGCATCGATCAATCCATTTAGCATTGTTTGTGCAGCAGCCAAAATATCCGGCAACGCACTAACCAAAAAATTTGTAATACTGTCAATGATTGTAGGCAGCACAGGGAGTAATTGATTTAATAGTTCTGGCACGGCTTGTACAATCGCATTAAATAGAGTTGTCGCACCTGCAAAAAGTTCTGGTGTTGATTCTGTCAACATCGTTACAAGTGATGTAATAAGATTGGACAATGTTGTTCCGAGGTCTATTTCTGTCAATGCAGTAATAAGTCCTTGGAACAACTGCATAGCAGCACTCAAAAGTTGTGGAGCAAGTGTGATTATTTCCTGAATTATCTGTGCTACGATCGTAATAATGCTCGTCAAAAGTTGTGGTGCAATCATTACGATACCATTTGCAAGTGTCATGATAATTTCACTTGCAGCGGATAAAATTTCACCAGAACTTTCTGTGATACCACCAATGATACTTTGGATAATTTCAACGCCAACTGTTGCTACTGTTGGAAGAATGTTTGTGATAGTTGTCACAAGTGATGTGATAATATTTCCGACAGATGAGCCAATTTTTTCTCCTGCTCCGGTAACGCCGTTTACCAAATCTGTGAAAGCACTCGCAAGGTTCTCAACGTCTGGAACGATGTCAGCAAGAATTCCAGCCCCAAATTGGGTAAACATTGCAAGAACAGGTGTGAACGCTGTGCCAATATCTGCAATACTTTGCTTCATGCTCAATTGTGCAGTGTTCAAGTCAATCATTGCCTTGTTGTTTTTCTTGTATTCTTTGCCGAGGTCACCATACAAACCATTCAACGTGTCAACAATCAATTGCTGTCGCTGTTGTTCATCACTACACGCTGCCAATTTTGCATTAAAATCGTCTTCATTTTCTCCTGCCCAGTTTAAGGCATCCGCCAAGTTACCAGTAATTTGTCCAACTTTAGCAGTTTCATTGACAGACTCAGCCAAACCATCAAGTGGAATCGAATCACCATATTTCGCCCAAATACCTGCAGAAGAATTCAGTAAACTGTTCAAATTCTCGGTACTAGTACCCATCGCCATGAAGTTTGATACGGTGGTATTTGCAGCGGTTTCATCACCTAAAACACCATACATATTTTGGAAACTTTTTTCAGCGAAATCTGCGGAATAGCCACCATCTTTTGCAGCACTTGACAATTTTGCCATGTTGTCGTTGAATTCTTTCGAGCTTTCTGTGGCAGCAACTAAACCACCTGCCAAACCAGTAATCGCTGCACCAAGACCTGCAATAGCTCCTTTGCCTAATGCACCCAGAAAACCTTTTAGCTTTCCACTTGATTCATTTGAATTATCGCCAGTTTCCTTGATTTTTTTGTTTGCTCCGTCAAGTTCTTTCTCTGCTTTTTTGGCGGAATCTCCGGCATCTTCTAAGGCATCTCCTAGTTCGTCTGTACCGTTTGCAGAGCTATCTGATCCTCTCTCAAGCTCATCCAAACTTTTCTCGTATTTTGAGATTGCTGCCTCATTTCCTTTGATGGCTGCTTTTAATGAGTTCATTTTAATTTGAAGGTTTTGAGCAGATTCTGAATTTTCACCTTCAGTTCGAACTACGTCATTATATTTATTTTGAATTTCGTCCAAAATTTTTGAATAATTCTGATTGACATTTTTAAGTTGTGTAATTTTTGCATTTAAACCGTCTGCTGAACTACTCCAATCGTCCATTCCTGCAGTAGCAGCTTTGAACTCAGAATTGGTCAATGCAATTTGTCTATTTGCATCTTGTAAACTACTTTTTAGTTCACTGATGTCAACTTTAAATTTAGTTGTGGTTTCAGTATTTCTTGCCATGTTCTCACTTCCTTAGAACCACGTGTCGGGAGCAGGCTTCATAATTCTTTTCGGCTTACGTTGTCGTTTTCCATAATCAACAGTACGGCGCATGAGTACTACAACTTCATGCGCTTGATAACTGCGAATCATAATTGGATTTAGACTGTGAAATCTTTCACATAGTGAAATGGATATGTCGAACAACATATCATATAAGGACGTCTGCTCTCCGTCCTCAATCAGTTTCCCGAGTTATTTCCAAGAGTAGCAATCTCAGAAATTGCATATGTAAATGCTTTGATGAAAACACTTACCAATTCTTTCGTTTTCGTATTACGAATTTCAGAATCAGTAATGCCTGGGAAAATCTGTTTTAAAAGCGGTTTAACCTGAGGTAATACCGCAATGACTGCTTTACCAATTGCCACAGCATCATCGAGTTTATCGACATCAACAATGCTCAGTAAATCTTCAACAGTTCCCCACATCAAATCAAATTCTGAGGCAGTATATGTTTTGGCAATTTTGCCATTTTTATAAATGTTCAATTTCATTTCCATAAGGTTAAACCCCTTTCTTATTTTGGCAATACCGTGTGAGAAATTTCTCACACGGTATACCTATTATTTTTATTGTCCTGCCTTTATTGTAACGTCTTCTGGTGTCATTACCTTTGTAAACCAATCATCCAAATTGTCAGCACGTCCATAACGTTCGTCAACCACAATGCCAGAAATAGACTGGTTCAGCGTTACGCCGCTGTCGCTTGCCGCTGCTTCTGCGTCATCACGATATGGAAATTTATGAATAGTGTTGACGGCTGTAAACGTCAGTTCCATGTTGGTTGTGTTGATTTCATCGGATTCCGTATTGACTTCTTCTGATGGAATTGTGAACACGCCTTTGTATTTCCAAACAAACCGCCAGAAACCATCTGTTCCCTTTGTTTTGTAACCAATTGCAAACTGTCGAGGTGTAATCGAACCCTCGATCAACATTCCTTTTGTTGCGTCAAACGCCTGTCCAGTAATTTCCGCCAAAATACCAAGTGCAGGCGGTGCAACTGTCAGAGTGTAGGTTTCTGCACCCTTTGCAGTAATCGCAATCATTCCTTTGTCGTCGTAGTAATGTGTTTCGCTGGACGATTCTACTTCTTTTGCGATAGTTGCCACATACGCCAGCCGTTTTGGTGCTGTGGTCGTGAAATTCGCCTCGCTATCTTCTGTAACGTGGGCAAAAAATAAATCTTCGACCCCACGAAATTCAAATGCGTTTCCTACGTTACTTGCCATAGTTAGTCCTCCTCATTTATTTTCAAAATCGAAACTGTAAAGCCTCTGCCAACATGTGTAGATTCATCGCTCATTACATCATGGGCATCACCCCAGACTTCAAAATTGTTTTTACGTAATATCTTTTTTGCTTGTCGCAAAATCTCATAGGGCTTATCTGGGTCAACAGAATAGAAGTTAACGTCGTACTCATATTCGGTCGAACGATCTTCGTTGTCATAAAATGCTTCACCGTCTGCAGCAGAATTCCAAAATGTAAAGAAATCATTTGGATAAGGTTCATCTTCCAAGAAACTACCTTGACGTCTTACTGGAAACCCGAAGCTTGACAAAATTTGAATCAATAAATCTTCCATTATAGGTTCCTCTCAATCCATTTTTCGATAGCTTCTCGTTGTAAGTGTGTGATTGCTATTTTGGTTTTCCTACCGTAAAATGCATCTTTTAGGCCAGGAACAGGATTCATTCGTGGTGTACCATAGATTAGGAAAATTGACTTTAGGCCTGATTTTTCCAAATCAAAACCTATTTTGATTTCACCAGTAAAACCACTCCAAGTTACTGTCATATCTTTTCTCAATGCTGCTTTCGTTTCACCGTCTCGCCAATACTTACCGCGAGCCGGCATGTTGCTTTTTACCATAAGAGCATTTACTTGCTGATTGACATAATTCTTGGACGATTTCAAAGCACTTTCAGTTGCTTTTTTCAATCCTTCTTCACCCGCAACTTTGTCAATTCCTCTCATAAGTTCCTGCCAGCCAGAAAACTGTAAACCGATTCGATTCTTTTTTGCCATTATGCACCACCTGCAACTTTACGTATTTTGAACTTTAAGCACTGATGTCGTTGGTTGATATCTTCAGGCGTTCCAAGAATTTCATAAGATATTCCTGCAATGTCTTTCATAATGCAATCAGCTTTGACATCAGGCCGGTACCAAGTTTCAATTACAGCAGTGTCTTCAATAGCGAGAACGTCATTGCTTTTTATCTCGGTTCCTCCAAATGTTTTGAAAGAGCAATGAATCAATTCACCTTCAGTTGGATAAACTTTTTTGACAACGCCTTTGATAATTTTCGTTTCAGGAATGAATAGAAACATAGGAACATTGAATGGCCCAATTGCTCTGTAATTTGACATTCGTATCACCCCAAATTTGTAACGATAGTAGTAATTCCAGCTTTACGTGCAAGATTCTCAGCAGTAACTTCTGCAACACAAATCTTATGACCGTCTTCTGCAACGATTTCACATATACCATCCCATTCAATCCATTCCGATAAATTTTCACCGTACCCTGGTAATTTCACATCGAATTGATATCGATACAATGCTTCTGAATCACCACCAGTAATATTGATTTGGGTTGTCCCAACATCAATGCCTGGACTTGATTCCAATTTCAATTCACCAAGCATCGGAAGAACATACTTCAATTGGAATGCACGTTGGATGAAATACGTTGACAATTCAGCTGTTCCAATTCCATAATTCCATAAATCTGAAACACCTCTAATAATAACTCCGACAGACACCGAAGAATTCAAAACGTCAATCGAAACTCCAGCATCAATCAGGAAATTTTTGACTTCATCAATGTAAGTCATCAAGGTATCGTCTTGGTACGCACCTGTTATACCGAGGCCGATTTTTACTTTTGTCAAAAGTTCAGTGTCTGTCATTGTTATCACTCCTTATCCAATGTTGACTGTCATAACTGTTTGTCCAAATTTTACAGCTTTTTTATTGACATCTACTTCGTAAATGCCAATCTTATGGCTGTCCTCACCTTGAATTTCAGATGTACCGTCCCAAGCAGTCAACGCACTCATATCGTCACCTACGACGGGCGGATCGATGTTAGACGGTGACGTTTTATACACGTAGGAATTTCCAGAAGTCAACGACGGTTTCACCGTAATTTTCGTATATCCTGTTTGCGTTCCGGCAGCAGATGTGACAGTTAAACTGTCACAATCTTTTCCACCGTTATAATGCGCTGCCATAAAATTCAAGACTTCAACAATCGATGTTCCAGTTACATTGTCAACACTTGTAGCACAACCAATTGCAACTGCAAGATTTTTCAATGCATCAACTTTATTCATAATTGTTTACTCCTTATTTCTTCAGAATAAATGCGCCGTTTACATCAAGCATTTTACCGTCCATGATGCACAAGCCCTTATTGAAATACTTGTTTTTGTCATCGTCAAACCAACGCTTGAAACCAATTTGCAACTGAGTATTTACAGCATAGTCCATCGGTCTGAAGTACAAGCCCCAAACGTCACCTGTCTGAGCTGTATCATAATCTGCCAACATGTCAGGTTCAACAAGAATAACTTCACGACCTGCGAAACGGCATTCAAGATTTCCAGTTGTCGGATTGTAAGTTTCCTGATAGAGCGGACGATCATTTGCATCCTTCAAAGTCATAATATTGGATTCCCAAGTGCCAGCTGTCATGACGAAAATACCCTGACCACGATATGCCAACGGAATCTTTGCAAACAGATTCTTTCTGAACTTGGTCCAATCTGCCATATCAGCAGCGGCAAAAGTCAGCTTGTGGTCTGCTGCAATTCTAGTATCATTCAAGATGCCGAGAGGCTGACCAGAACCCGTACCCTTCAAGATAACTCTGTCGAATTCCTTGGTGAATGCCTCTGCCAGCAGTCTAGCCATCTCAGTTTCGAGATAATTCAGCGAAACAACCTGAGACAGCAGAGACTGCGCCAGTCGAGCTTCGACGATATGGTAACCAAAGGAAATAGAAGTCTTGATTTCAGGTACTGCCTGAGTTTCAGAAACTGTAGTTTCAGTGATCCAAGTAACCGTCGGCACAAGTTCCTCAATCGGGAATTCTACACCACCCTTAATGTTCAACTTACGAACACGACTGAACAGCTGACCATATACCTTGATTTCCTTCAGGAACTCATTCATGATAGTGTTCGGGATAATTTTACCAACATCAGTTGTCAGCAAAGTTTCATCTGCACGATAGTTCCATTCACCTGTCTGAACATACCGCATAAATGCCTGTCGATATTCCAAAGAATCGAGCGGACTTTCATTCTGACGAGTCTGCGGAGCAGTCTGCGAATAGCTTGCCATCGGGTTACCACCACGCAACTGTGCATTCGCAGGCGGTTCAGCGGAACGACCTTCATCGTCGTCATTGTCATCGTCACCAGACTCATCGTCATCAAGCGCATCCAGTTCATCCTGAACGTCAGCAATATCTTCGTTGATATCTTCCAGCTGTTCATTGATAGAACGCACCTCGTTTACATCTGTAGATGCCTGAGAGCGTTCTACAAGCTTTGCTTTCTTTGCAAGCAGTCTCTTCATTCTCTTTTCGAGTACTTTCTTTCTGCCCATGTTTACTTACCTCCAAGAATTTGATTTTTGAGTTTGAATAATTCCAACATTTCATTTGGTTTTCTCGCACTATCCAGTACGCTTCGTGCATTGTCCAATGCAGTCCGATCTCGTGCCGAAATTTCTGTTGCTTCATATGCTGGAAATGTTACTGCAGACACTTCAACAACAGATGAAATCGACGTAATGTGACGAGTAGGATGGTCGCTGTCCAGCGCTTCCCATTCTTCACCATCTATGCCAAACATGAATGACATTCCGGAAATGTCGCCACGTTTAACGGCTGAGTATAATGCTCTTGCTTCGGCGTTGTTTTCAACATCCAAATTTACTCTGATTGCCATGCCATTATCATCGACTGACATTTGCATGGTTGAGTTTTTGTTGTTATTTCTTGAACGAGCAAGAGGAATTTTGTTTGTGTCATGATTCACAAGAAATCTCACATCTCTCAAATCAGTTTTATCTAATGCACCTCGTTCAATGATTTCATCAAAATAACCGAGATTAGTTTTAGATTCATAAACAATTGGACGACCTGTGATAAATGTGCCATTTTCATCGTCTTTGTCTGCTCTGATTTCAAACGTATAATTTCTTCGAAATAACTCATCCATCTATATCACCTCACATAATCGTAATATCGTTGATTTTTGGTGAGCTATTGTCAGAGGTACCAGACCAAACTAAATAATACTCACCAGCAGGAACAGAAGAAATGTCAACCGCTTCCGTAACACCTGCAGTCGCATACACATATTCAAAATCTACTGTCACAATGCTTTCATTCCCAGCAGCCAATAAACTTTGGATTGACTGTGCTTTTTCCAAATTAGTTGTACCATCAACAAGCCCAGAAGGAATGAATTTGAAATATTCCCCGTCTTTCATCGAGCCGGAAATATATCCAAACAGCAGCAATTGTGTTGGGCTGATTTTTATTGGTGTAGTACAAAATGTAGGTACTTGCTGATTCCATCCAAACGATGTTGTGTTGTAGTACATTGAATGATTTGAATCAGCATTGCAAAAAGCATTTTCTTCTGTAATATAATCACCAAGAGACTTCAATCCTGTGCTTGGTGCAGCGTAAATTGTGTCAGTATAATTCGTATACATTGCATTGTCGAAAATATAATACCGAGTAGTAGTTGCGCCTGTACCAATTAGGTTTGGTGTGACAATCGATGTTCCATCGGGATTATTGATTTTCAGCTGATAGCTCGTTGTAGTATTGGAATAGACCTCAATTGTCGGTGAAACACCGTCTTTTCCGTTTGTACCATTTGTGCCATCAGTTCCATTCTCACCAGCAGGCCCAGTGTCACCAGTATCACCTTTGTCACCTTTTGGACCAGCTGCACCGGTATCACCTTTTGCTTTTCCTGCATTTATCGTGGAACCATCTGACAGCGTAACAATGAGGTTTCCATCTCCGTTGATTGTACAGTTCTGAACATAAACTGCAGTGCCACCAGAGCCACCACTATTTTTGATCTTCTTATTCAGAAGTGCATAAAGTAGCATATCCATTTTTATCACCTCTTAGAGCTTATACCATTTCTTTTGGTACAAAATATAAATATCTCCAGTGTCAACTGCCAAAAACGTTGAACCTTCGTCGTAATCAGTTTTTAACGTTGCAACTTCATTAGATAGTCCAATCATGTCCCAATATGAAGCATAATTACGTTCCATCATCATTATCACCTTCATCCTGTTCTTCATCATCGATAGGTTCTTCTTCGTCATCGTCTCCATTGACTTGGTATTGTTTTGCATATTCTACATTTACGTAGTTCAGAGACTGCATTCGTACACCTTCTAATTCAGGCAACGGTCTCAAACCAAAAGCAACACGTTTTTCATTTTCATAAATAGATCCACTGTCACCAAGTAATCTCACCATCTCAAGCGTTTGGTCTACACTCATAAAAATAAGGTCCTTAGGGTAAAACTGAATCTTATTTCCAAATGACCGCTCTCTCGGAGTAAACAGAGATCGTGTAAAACCTTGCGACATTGCAATGATGAGTGGTTCCAATGTTTTTTGATAAAACGCTTCGTATTGTTCCTTAGTGTAATCACCAGTAAGAATACAAAGTGGAACACCAAAATGGCGAAGAATTTTCTCATCGATAAATTTCAACGTAGCTTCATCCACTAACTGAACGTTTCTCGTGATAGGTGTAAATTCACTTGTAATATCAAGAGGCAAGAATCCACTTTCAGAATTTTGCAATTTCTTTTCCAATTCTTTCAGAGCAGCTTCAGTTTTGCCTCCATCAATCATTGACTTGAACTTGACAACGCCGTTGATTGCGCAACTTGACATCATTGCTTTTGATAAATTGTGCAAAAGCAAATAATTCAAATTCAACGTTTTCAGAAGTGCTTCATTATCTGGCTGGCCTTGTTCATTACCACCCATATATTCGTTAACGGAATATTTGTAACGAATATGGATAACGTCTGAATATGCTAGCGTTGTTTCAAAATTATTTGCAAAAGTAAATTTCACATAGAGCGTATCAGAAGCATCCTGGATGAAATCTACCTGCGTAGGCTGTATTGGATATAGCCCTGTATATCGTCTCTTCTCAGTGCCATCCTTGTCTGTCCAAACATAGTATGTTGGAATGATGAAGGAGTTGTAATTGAAGAAGAGTTGCCAAATGATTTTTTCGATAAATTCAGACGTTGTCATAATTTCATTTGGTGCACTTAAAACTGTCTGAATGTCACTATTTACGGGAGTGACATCACATCCAGAAGCTCTGACATGTTGAGGTGTCAACTTTTTCATTTCACTTACGATGCAATTTATCGCCTGTTGAACAACATCACTGGCATAAATATCATCGCCAAATTGAGAAAATATTGGAGTAAACCCATTTAGCATATCCGCATACTCGGTTTTAACTTTAGGCTTTCGCCTCAATTTATCTAACCATCCCAATCAATTCACCGCCTTTCATTCCAAACACGTTGTTTATACAAGCATTAAATAACCTTCAAATGCTTCATCAGACGTAACCACGACGTTGGTACCAACTAGCTGAACATCAACAAGAGCGATGCCATAATTTGAGCCGTTCTTTCTCATTACAACGGTAGGAATCTGACCATTTGCAGCGGTAGTAAATGTGCCGCTGGTCCAATTGTTAGTAGTGAAAGTTACTTTTGTAGGTGCCTTCAAACCATCGAGTTTTGTCTTGAAAGCACTCGTAAAGTCTTCAGTAGACAGACCCTTGCCTGCTTCCTTATCGACCTTATTTGTAAATGCTGCATCGGTAGTTTTTACGAAATTACTATCGTTTTGCAGTTGACTCGTCTTTGTTGGTACTGTAGGAATTGCAGCTGAAGTGATGAAGCCAGAATCATTTGTCAGATCGCTTGTTTTCGTAGGTACATCAGGAATTGCAGAACTAGTGATGAATCCACTGTCATTTTGTAATTGACTGGTTTTTGTCGGCACTGACGGAATGGCGGTCTTTTTCGCGTAATCGCTTTCGACTTCTGCAAAATTGTCATTGATTTTGCCGATTTCTTCTGCAATAAAACCACCGTTTTTGATTGTCTGCATAGCCATAATAATTTCCTCCTGTTAGTTTAACTTAATGCCAATAATTTTTGTTACCGGTCTATCGCTGAATGATGTCAGGTAGCGCCCAGATGCGTTCGTCTTAATGCCTGCGTAAACATTATTGCTGAACTTCAATTGCGTCTTAGAGCTGACCTGAGCGTTACACATGTACAAATTGCATCCTTCCATAGTTGCAAAATCAGATTCACAATTCAAAACCTTAAACACCGTTCCAACTGCCATTGAATCGATTCGCTGCCAACATGATGCACCTTCTCGCTGAATCATGATTCCATCGAATTTTGTAATGTCATCTGTCAATGTTACAGAAGCAGTGCTTCCAGAATCTTTTGAAGGAATAGGTTTTGAACCTTGAAATAGGACTTTGTAGCTGATAGGTTTATATGTCAATTTGTTTGCGAGTTCTGTGAAATTTGCATTGATACCAGAAATAAAACTTTTTAGTGTCGTTCCCATTTTGAAGACTGTCATCTTACTCACCTTCCAAATAAATTTTACAAATACATGGTTCATCCACGTAAAATTCAAAATCACCATTTGTAAGTATTCTGTAAGACGCAATCATATTTTTCCAAGTCAAATCTGTATCTCGTCTAATTGCTTTTTCAACGTGGTAATTTACCCCTAAGCCATGAGATGAAGCGGCAATTGTCGCCATATATCGTCCGTCTGGTTGTAGTAAAAAACTATTCGTTGTGAACGATTTTGGATATACACTTGCCATACTCAACCTCCAACAATTTGTTTGTACTCTGTTCGATATCGTCTATATGTTTCATATAAGATAACGAATGTGACTGCTCCATCGATTCGTTTTGCTCCTTCAGTTTTAATGCACATGCATTGTCCAAGGTCATTCACTTTGATTGCTGCATTTTTCAAGCACCATTTATCAACCTCGTTGTCACCATAGTTTATAAATTGATGTTTGAAATCTGCTTCACAGAGTTTCATGGCATTCGATAACGTTTGAGCATTTTGAAGAATCAAAATCAAATCTTCATTTTCTTTCATCCAACCATATTCACCCATTCGAGTTATCCAATCTTTTGAAAATCGTTGGTCGTAACCACATTTCCAAAGTTTGATATCATATTCGGTATACAACTTATAAAACCAATCTGCAACTACTGCCAAATCAATGTCGTTGCCTTCAGTGATTGTCACCAATCCTTTTTTTGCCCATTCAACATATTTGGCTCCTGCATTCCTATCGTCAGAATCTTCCAATTTTGATTCTGGGATAAAGTACATCGTATGTATATATTTTATTGGGTCATTTGGTTTCATCATCAGAATCTTCGCACAAGTTAGGTCGGTCGTCTCTGAAAGGTCAACAGCTCCCAAACAAACGCATCCTCTGAAATCTTCCAAATTATGAACTGCACCGTAATCGTAATCTTCCAAATTCAACCATGATTCCGCTGAATTTTGCTTAATGTTGAAGTCTTTGGACAATACGAAAATACGATCTGCTTTAGACTTTTTTGCCAAGTCAATTTGCTCGTCCAAATAGTCCCATTTTTTTACAATTCCCAATGTTGGATTTGATTTCACCCAAGTTCTTCTGTCTTGCCAGATTTCTTGCTCAGAATCTTGAGTATAAAACCACGGAAGCAATCTCTCTGCTGAAGGACCGTCATCCTCTTTCCAAATGACTGCTCTTGCTTTTCTCAACTCGTCATCCAAATATCCATCAACGACAAAACCTTCTGTCGTAATATTGATGAATTTAGGATTGTCTTTCAATGATTGTGATTGTTCAATTGATTTACCAATGATGTTTTCTTTCATTTCATGAGTTTCATCAATGATTGCAAAATCAATGTTTCGACCTTCCTTGTTTTTCGTTCGGTCTGACAATTTGAAGATTTTGGAGCCATTAGCTTTATTCAAAATGAAACGCTGATTTCGCTTTGTGTCGATTTGGTCTGGGTCAATCAATAATCTCATCGTGTCAATTGCATCGTAAGTAATGCTTGCCTGATTATCATCGTTTGAACTGCAAACAATATCTGCGCCTTCATTTCCAACAATCAATTCACTAAGACCTAAAGCCGAGCATGTTTCAGACTTCGTATTCTTACGAGCGATCAACAAAATAACTTTCTTGAATCTGTCAAATGTTGTTTCACTCATCTTAAAGCTGTACACCGCTTCAATGAATGCTTTCTGCCACAACATAAGAACCATTGGCTTATTGTAGTACGGCGATTTTGTCAACCGTACACAATTTTCCATGAAATCCATTCTGAGAAGAGCGTCATGCGTATCGTAATAGTAGGCATCATTTAGGAAATCTTCTTTAAGGTTTTGTAACTCCTGCCAAAGTTCTTGGCCTACTAATATTTCACCCCATTCGATTCGCGCATGGTATTCCAACAAGTAGCTGTTGTCGGGTGTCCAAATTTTCTTTTCCTTAATCAACATAACGGTTTCAATCCTTTGCCACTTTTTATGTCGTCTAAAATTTCATTTCTAGATTTCACCCAACGGCTCAGTGGACTATCCTTTCCATCAGATTCATCTTCTACATTGTGAGAAATTACCTTAATGATGTTCGTATACTGCTGCAAAAATTCTTTATAGAGCTTTGCAGCAGGCGTTGCTTTTTGGATTTCTGGATTATCTGGGTGCACCTTTATCATTGGTAATTTTTCGAGGTTTTCCAATTGGTTTTCTATAAA
>ULVF01002397.1_pt1 | contig 40727 bp, 31 predicted proteins | sample 1959201 | NCBI WGS metagenome assembly ULVF01 (sample SAMEA4835779, study PRJEB28245) | human gut metagenome | biome: gut microbiome; material: fecal sample | place: Denmark | collected 2008 | reverse complement strand
AAATGCCTTTTATGATTAGCATTTACCTCCTACCCGATTTGGAGAAGTCCCGATTCGTTACTTTCTTACACTGTATGCCTATCTTTTAATATCCTGCGTATAAGTGGGTAGGGCTGTCAGTCTTTATTTTTTCCAGAATCTGTGAGTAATGTCGGTGAATTCTCCTTCTTTCGTCTGCTTGTACAGTCGTTGGTTGGTGGTACGACTTTTCAGAGCGCCCAAATGCTCGATGTAAGGTCCCACCTTTATATAATCGAAATCACTTTTGCACACCGCGGAAGATATCCGCACACGGCCGGTGTACCAGCCCACTTTTGTTTTCGGATGGTTGTGATGTAGATAGCGTGCAAGACGGTCGACCTCTTCCGGCTCGGCATCGCCACCCATAAAGCAGATGCAGGTGATATCATTACCATAGTCACGGACAAAGCTGTCGAGAATCTCTGGAGTAAGCGGTTCGCCTGTGTCGCTCCAAAGATAAGAGCTGTGGCAGCCGGGACAGCGGCAGGGACAGTTGGAGATGTTGACGGCGAGGGTTACCTCATCGGGTATTTCCTGAAATACCACCCCTGTATTGACGTATTTAAGCATGATGATGAATATGGGTGTTGATGTTGGTGAATCGTGTCGATATATAAATGGATGAGCAGCCCGTCCGGAATGGATGCGGGCTGCCGTGGTCTTATTCGCAGGCTGCCATTTTTTCTTTGCCGGCATAGTAACGGCGTGCGGCTTCTTCCTGTCGTGCCGCAGAGAAGTTGCTCACGCGCTTGAGATAGCCGATGATGCGCGTCATATAGTCGACGTTCTTGCTGTGGCAGTGGGGACACTCTTTGAGGTAGCGCTTATCGATGTGTCCACAGTCGTTACAGATCGTATTAGGAATGTTGAACGTGAAATAGTTGCATCCTTCTTTGGCAGCCACTTTCAGGAGCTGGCGGTACTGTGCCTTTGACAGATGCTCTTCGAGGTTCATATGGAGTGCCGAACCACCAGTGAGATGCTTGATGTAGGGTGCACCGTGGAGCTTGAATTTGTCGAGAATGTTGAGGGAATCATCCTCTACGACATAGAAATAGCTGTTATAGCAGTCGCGGGGTACGAAATAGCCGTCTTCACGGTCCCATTTGGCATGCTTCACGCCCACATTCTCAGCGGGGATCATCTCGCAGTTGAACATCACATCTTTGGAGCGGTATTGCTTATTGTATTTTTCTACCAGTCCGAGTACGGTCTGGACAAAGGCCAGGTAGTCGGGATTGTCGTTGATCTGAAGCCCCATAAATTCAGCAGCTTCCACCAGTCCGTTGATGCCAATGGTGAGATACTGGCGGCCGATGTTGATATATCCTGCGTCGAAAAGAGGGAGCATGCCATGGCGTTGCAGCTCCTTCAGATTCTCATTGTAGGCCAGTTGTACCTTATGGGTGAGGTCGATGACGTCGGAGAGGAATTCCTTGTAGTCCTGTTTGTTGTTTACGGCATACTGGATGCAACGGTTGAGATTGATAGTCAGCACGCTCTTCGAGCCGGTAGACACGCCTCCGGCACCTAGGGTGTAGCTGAAACCATTGTCCTGTATCTCATTCCTCAGTCGGCAGCAGGAGCTGAGAGAGTCGGCGTTGTCACTCATATAGGTGAAGAACGAGTGTCCCTCAGCATACATTTCTGCGGTGAAGTCGCCCCATTCTTTGTCGATGACGTCGCCATCTTTGGCCAGCAAAGCCATAGTCTCTACGGGGAAGGTGAGTACGGCTTTGGTGCGCTCTTTGTTGAACCACTTCATGAAGCGTTTCTGCAGCCAGCTGAGGCTTTCCCAGTCGGGTTGGCTGCCGTCAGGGAAGTAGAAATTGCCGAAGAGACTTTCGAAATAAGGCTTGTCATAGTAAGCGATATTCCAGAACACTGCCTGGTAATTGCGTGCTCCGGTAGGTTGGTTGATGGAGTAGACGATCTGTTCGAAGCAATCGGTGATCACCTTGTCGATGGTACGGTGCTTGAGTGAGAGGTCAACCACTTTGTCGGCTTCCTTCCAGTAGTTCTTGCCGTATTCTAGGCCGATGAAGTAGTTGAGGTACATCAGAAACTCAGGAGTGGCACAGGCACCGCTGAGCATGCTTGACACCATGAATACCATGTTGACGAATCCGCCGCAGAACGATTTCAGATTGGTCGGTGCGGTAGAGTTGCCACCGATGGAGGTGGTGCCTCCGATGAGCCAGGGATACATGGTGATGGAGGCACAATAATTGGCCAGACTGGTCTCGTCGTTTTTATAGATGAAGTGGTGGTTGAGCAGGTTGAGATATTTGTCGGCCAGCTCCTTACCATACATCTTTTTAATACGGTCGGTGAGGAGGCGTCGGTTCAAACGGATGAAGTTCGACTTGGGTAGCTCGCCAATGAGCGTGGCGATGTTTTTGTGCTCCACATTGGCATTTGCGTCATATTTCGATCCTGTGGCAGCATTGGAAGCGTCGCAATAGTCGGTAAGGAATTTCAGCTTCTCCATCGTTTCACGATCCTCAGTATGGCGTTGGCGGTAGAGCATAAAGCTCTTGGCTACTTTGTAGAACCCTTCTTTCATTAAGGCTTCTTCTACTTGGTTTTGTATGTCTTCCACCTTGATACCCTCGTGTATATCTAAATGACTGATAATCTTGGATATACATCCTAGGTCGGCAGGCTCGTTCACGGAGTTGAACGCCTTGAGGATGGCGTTCATGATCTTGTCGAGACTAAAGCGCTCTGCAGTGCCGTCCCGCTTTGTGATAGTGAAGTTTTTGATTTCCATTGATGTTTTAATTGGCAGACTATATGATAAATCTCTTTAAGGAAGTCGTCGGTTTTGGACGACTTTTTTAGAGACGTCGGAGAAAAAGTTATCCGTTTTGTCTCATTTCGGCTGCAAAGGTAAAACAAAAAATGGATACTTCGGCTTGATCTTGATAAAAAAATAGGAGTTACATAAAATCTTCATCTGCGTGACATATCTTCTCCCATCTCTACTTTCTTTACCTTGCGGAAAAGGTCGGAGGCGAAGACCAGGTCATTCAGTTTCTCATTGGTTGCGGACATGACATCGTTTTTCGTACCAGTCCATTCTTTATGGCCATTGTAGATGAAGATGATGTTTTCACCGATACCCATCACAGAGTTCATGTCATGTGTGTTGATGATAGTAGTGATATTGTATTCCTTTGTGATGCTGGACAGAAGTTCGTCTATGACAAGGGAAGTTTTCGGATCGAGACCGGAGTTGGGTTCGTCGCAGAAGAGATATTTGGGGTTGAGGACTATGGCGCGTGCGATAGCGACACGTTTTTGCATACCGCCGGAGATCTCATTGGGATATTTGTTGGCGGCGTCAAGCAGTCCTACACGTTCAAGACACTCCAGTGTACGGCGTTCGCGTTCCCGGCTGTTCTTATTAGAAAACATATCAAGAGGAAACTGAACGTTCTCCTGTACGGTGAGTGAGTCGAAAAGAGCAGCGCCTTGGAAAGTCATACCGATCTCGCGGCGAAGCATGACGCGCTCTTTCTTTGTCATGTCGACAAAGTTGCGTCCGTCGTAGAGAATACTGCCCGAGGTGGGAGAGAGCAGACCGACGAGATTTTTCATCAGTACGGTTTTTCCCGAGCCGGATTGCCCGATGATCAGGTTGGTCTTACCGGTCTCAAACGTGGCGTTGATATTTTTAAGCACCGTCTTGTTGCCAAACGATTTTGTGAGATCTTTTACTTCTATCATAGTTGCGTTGAAGAATTACGGAAGTTGGGGCGTGCGGATTTTTTAGCTGAGAAGCTGAGTGAGGAAGACATCGGAGAAGAGGATGAGCACCGAGGAGCTGACGACAGCGTTGGTAGATGCCTTGCCCACTTCTACGGAACCGCCTTCCACGGTGTAGCCCATGTAGCTGGAGACGCTGGCGATGATGAAGGCGAAGAACTCACTCTTGATGATACTCATCCAGACGAACCAGTCGTTGAACGAATGGAGCAGACCTTGGGTCAGATCATCGGGTGACATCATATGACCGATGAAAGCTGTGGCATAAGCACCGGCGATTCCCATCGCCATGGAGAAGATGACGAGGAAAGGCATGATGGTTATCAGCCCCATGATCTTCGGCAGAATGAGATAGTTGGCTGAGTTCACGCCCATGATGTCAAGGGCATCGATCTGTTGTGTCACACGCATTGTGCCAAGTTCTGAAGCGATATTGCTACCCACCTTTCCGGAGAGGATCAGACACATGATGGAACTGGAAAATTCGAGCAGCATGATCTCACGTGTGGTGTAGCCGGTCACCCAGCGGGGCATCCATGGTGATTGGATGTTGACCTTCATCTGGATACAGATAACAGCTCCGATGAAGAAAGATATCAGAAGTACGATGCCGATAGAGTCAACACCGAGTTGTGACATTTCTTTCACATATCGTTTTAGAAACATACGGAAGCGGTCGGGGCGGGTGATGGAGCGTCCCATGAGTATGAGGTAACTGCCGAATGTGGTGAGCCACTTGTGTAAAAGTCTATAGATGAGCATTTTTTTATTTATTGATGTGCCGGATGAAGGAGGAAAGTGGGATCTCCTATGGGGAGGAGACGGTGGAACAGATATGCGGTTCTGCTACTTTTCCAGCTCCTTGATTAATCGGCGTTCTGACTGCAAAAGTAATCATTAATCCGTTAAAAACTGCTTCGTAATCAATAGTTTTTAGCATTAAAAACGTTATTCGGTGATTTTTTAGTATTTTTGTAGCCCAAACTATTTTTTAAGATGACAGAAGAAAAGAAGGCGGGAAAGGAGCACTCGCAGGCTATCCGTATTCCTGAAGAGATCGCGGCACTTTCGCCCGAGGAGGTAGAGGCACGTCTTGCCGGTAAACTGAAACACAAGGAGCTTCATTCGGAAGGCTTGGTAAAGCGTTATGGTAAGCGAACCGTGGCCCAGGATGTGACGTTTAATGTGAGGCAGGGTGAGATCGTCGGCTTGCTGGGGCCTAATGGTGCCGGTAAGACAACGTCGTTTTATATGACTACCGGACTGGTGATTCCTAACGAAGGTCATGTGTTCATCGATGATCAAGAGATCACGGAATATCCCGTGTACAAACGAGCCCGTGCAGGTATCGGTTACTTGCCCCAGGAAGCCAGCGTGTTTCGTAAGTTGAGCGTTGAGGATAATATCATGTCGGTATTGGAGATGACATCGCTCTCCCATCAGCAACAGCTTGATAAACTCGAAAGCCTGATCGCTGAGTTTCGTCTCAATAAAGTGCGTAAGAACAAAGGTGACCGTTTGTCAGGAGGCGAGCGCCGTCGTACGGAGATCGCCCGTTGTCTGGCTATCGACCCGAAGTTCATCATGCTGGACGAACCGTTCGCCGGTGTCGACCCTATTGCAGTGGAAGATATCCAACATATTGTATGGAGACTGAAATATCGCAATATAGGTATTCTTATCACTGACCATAATGTGCAAGAGACTTTGTCTATCACTGACAGGGCCTATTTGCTGTTTGAAGGACGTATCCTTTTCCAGGGACTGCCAGAAGAGTTAGCCGCCAACAAAGTGGTCCGCAAAAACTATCTGAGCGAGAACTTTGTCTATCGCAAGTTTCAGAGCGATGAGGAGGATCGTGCTTTTGCACTTGAGGCACGTAAGGAATTGCTTGCTGAACTGGAACGGTAAAAGAGACGATAAAGGAATATAAAATTTTCCTTCAAGTCGTAGGGTAGAATAGAGCAGAAGAGATTCCTGTTGGTTAAAAAATTGCATTTTTCTCCTTATTATTAGGTAATATGGTGAAAATTAGGTAACTTTGCGCCCGCGAAATTGTAAACTCGTGCAAAGGGTGGTGCTGTTGTGGCACCATATTGAGGCAAGGACTTCAGAAGTAATATCAAATAAAAATTAATATAATTAATCAATCAAGATGAATATTTCATTCGAATGCCCCGATAAGGTCAACGGACTGATGACCATCACTATCGAGGAGGCTGATTTCAGCGCAGACGTAGAGAAGACGCTTAAGGATTATCGTAAGAAGGCTAATTACCCCGGTTTCCGCCCTGGTCAGGTGCCTATGAATCTGATCCGTCGTCAGTACGGTAGCGCTGTGAAGATGGACGTGATCAACAAGAAGTTGGGTGAGTCACTCCAGAAATATCTTAGTGACAACAACATCAATATGATCGGTGAGCCCCTCGCTTCTGAGAAGCAGGAGCCGCAGGATCTGGAGAAGGACGCTCCTTATACTTTCGTATTCGATATCGCTGTAGCTCCTGAGTTCGATGTTACTCTGGGCCAGGATGACACCGTAGACTACTACGACATCACTGTTGACGACAAGGTGATCGACGATCAGGTGAGCGCTATCGCATCGCGTGCCGGCAAGTATGAGCAGGTAGACGACTATCAGGATAATGATATGTTGAAGGGTGATCTGCGCGAGCTGGATGCCGAGGGCAATACGCTCGAGGGTGGCATCACTGTTGAGGGTGCTGTACTCATGCCTAGCTATATCAAGGTTGACGATCAGAAGAAGCTCTTCGATGGTGCCAAAAAGGGCGATATCATCACTTTCAATCCCCGCAAGGCTTATCCTGAGAGTGACGTAGAGGTAAGCTCACTGTTGAAGATCAAAAAAGAAGAAGTTGCCGCTCATACGGGTGACTTCAGTTTCCAGATCACAGAGATCAGCCGTTTCAAGGCTCATGAGGTGAATCAGGAGCTCTTCGACCTGGTACTTGGTAAGGACGAGGTGAAGACAGAAGAGGATTTCCGCAAGAAACTCGGTGAAATGGTGAAGGAGCAGCTTGACACGAGTGCAGACTTCCGCTTCCTTTATGACGTACGTGCGTATGCAGAGAAGAAGGTAGGTGATCTGACCTTCCCCGATGCTTTACTCAAGCGTATTGTTAAGCAGAACAATCCGAAGGCCAGCGATGAGGATCTCGAGAAGAACTATGAGCCTTCAGTGAAGGAGCTCAAGTGGAGCCTTATTCAGAATAAGCTCGCTACCCAGTTCAGTATCAAGGTTGAGGACGCTGACGTGAAGAACGCTGCTAAGGAAATGGCCCGCATGCAGTTCGCTCAGTATGGCATGAACAATGTGCCTGAGGAGTATGTTGACAATTACACCGATGAGCTGCTGAAGAAGCGTGAGAACGTGAACAACTTTGTTCAGCGTGCCCTCGATGCTAAGCTGACTGCTGCTGTGAAGGATGCTGTGAAGCTGAATAAGAAGGCAATCTCACTTGATGACTTCAACAAGCTCGCAGAGAACGATAAATAATAGATCCTGTGTATCGTAGGATGTGGATCGGAAGACGGTTTCTCCCTATGGAGAGATTGTTTGCCAAATGGTTCACAGATGATGATCAGATCAACTGCAATCGGTCAAAAACATTATAATTAGGGGCGAAAGCCTCTTCTTATAACCTTTTTTAAGCAAAATATTCGCTCTATAATAAGAGGTTATCGACTTTTCTGTGTATCTTTGTGATACGATCAACAGCAAAAGAGTCGATAACCTCTTTTTTCGTGTATTATTTGTCCGGTCTTCGCAGAGGAGATATCGGAAACATATCATGTAAATAAAAATAGGTAATAAGAAAGAATCATTATGAACAAGGATTTTAGAAAGTTTGCCATGGACCGTACGGGCATCAGTTCGTTAGCTCTTGAGGACGTGGTACGCGCTCAGAATCAATATCTCAATCCCTACATCCTTGAGGAACGTCAGCTAAATGTGACACAGATGGATGTATTCTCCCGTCTGATGATGGACCGTATCATCTTCCTTGGTACGGAGATCGATGATTATACCGCCAATACGTTGCAGGCACAGTTGCTTTATCTTGATTCCGTTGATAACGGAAAAGATATCTCGATCTATGTCAACTCTCCCGGAGGATCGGTAACCGCCGGTTTGGGAATTTATGACACGATGCAGTTTATCACCTCTGATGTAGCCACGATCTGTACGGGAATGGCTGCCTCGATGGCTGCAGTACTGCTCGTCAGTGGCCAGGAGGGCAAACGTTCTGCATTGCCCCACAGCCGTGTGATGATCCATCAGCCACTTGGTGGTGTGCAGGGCCAGGCTTCAGATATTGAGATCGAGGCAAGGGAGATCCAGAAGTTCAAGAAGGAGCTCTACACCATTATCTCCGATCATTCTCATACACCTTACGAAAAAGTATGGAAAGATTCTGACCGCAACTATTGGATGACGGCAGAGGAAGCTAAGGAATATGGTATGATCGACGAGGTGTTGACGCGTAAGAAATAAATGCTGGCGGACAGATGAATGTCCATCAGTTCTCAGGTTAAACATTATCATCAATACCCTTTATTAATAATTATGGTAAAGAAGAAAGTATGTAGTTTCTGCGGACGCGGTGAGCAGGATGTACGTCTGCTCATCACGGGCATAAACGGCTTTATCTGTGAAGAGTGTGCCGTTCAAGCCTATAATATTGTCCGGCAGACGGGAATACTTGATTTGCCCGATACCGATACAACAAAGTCTAATATGGGCAGTGATCATCAGTTTAAACTGAAGAAGGTGCCCAAACCCAAGGAAATCAAGAAATATCTCGATCAGTACGTCATCGGTCAGGATGATGCCAAACGCACCCTCGCTGTATCGGTGTATAATCATTATAAGCGTCTTCAGCAGCCAGTCGATGATGACGGCGTGGAGATCGAAAAGAGTAATATCATCATGGTAGGATCGACGGGAACGGGTAAGACATTGTTAGCCCGTACCATTGCCCGTCTGTTGGATGTGCCTTTCACCATTGTCGATGCGACAGTGTTTACCGAGGCCGGTTATGTGGGTGAGGACGTGGAGAGTATTCTCTCGCGTTTGCTGCAGGTAGCCAATTATGATGTAGAGGCAGCCCAGCGTGGTATCGTCTTTATTGACGAGATCGACAAGATTGCCCGCAAGAGCGATAATCCGTCCATTACACGTGATGTGAGTGGTGAGGGTGTGCAACAAGGATTGCTCAAACTCCTGGAGGGAACAATGGTCAACGTACCGCCGAAGGGTGGCCGTAAGCATCCTGACCAGGACTACATCCATGTTGATACAAAGAATATTCTCTTTATTTGCGGCGGTGCCTTTGATGGCATCGAGCGTAAGATAGCACAGCGAATGAATACCCATGTGGTGGGTTACAACTCTGTGCAGAATGCCCGTCATATCGATAAGGGTAATCTCATGCAGTATATCGTGCCGCAGGATCTGAAGTCATTTGGTCTTATCCCAGAGATCATTGGCCGTCTGCCGGTACTAACTTATCTCAATCCTCTCGATCGTGCGGCCTTGCGCCGTATCCTCGTAGAACCGAAGAACTCAATCATCAAACAGTATGTGAAGCTCTTTGAGATGGATCATGTGACGCTTACCTTTTCCGACGAGGCTTTAGACTTTATTGTCGACAAGGCTGTGGAATACAAGTTGGGTGCACGTGGTCTCCGCTCGATCGTTGAGAATATTATGGTTGATGCTATGTATGAGATGCCTTCGCGTCGGGTCGATCACTTTGAAGTGACATTGGACTATGCACGCGAACAACTTAGCAAGTCTCATTTGCAGGAGCTTCAGACCGCATAAGAGGAATAGCCATCCTTTGGGATGGGAGGAGGTGACTGCGTCCGTATTGTCGGATACAGGAACTTTTCTCCCAGGTCCCGTGTCATTTGGAAGATAGATTGTGCTCTTCGGCTTTAGTCGGAATCCCGTCCTCCGGGCGACCCGTTGTCGGGTGGGCCTAGGGGAAGTCTCTGGTGCTTCATATCTGTTTTTGCCTTTTATGGCCTTCATCTTACAAACTAGAAAATCACGCAATCAATGACCAAGGAAGTAAATCTGACTGAAGAACTAAAACGCTATTTTGGGTTCGACCGTTTCAAAGGCGACCAGGAAGCCATTATCCGTAATTTGATGGCCGGGCATAACACTTTTGTGCTCATGCCTACAGGTGGAGGTAAGAGTCTCTGCTATCAATTGCCGTCTCTCATCATGGATGGTACGGCTATCGTCGTATCACCCCTCATTGCGCTGATGAAGAATCAGGTCGATGTGATCAACGGTCTTACCGAAGATGACGGGGTGGCTCATTTTCTCAATTCCTCACTCAACCGTGCTGCTATCAATCGGGTGGAAGAGGATGTGAAGAGCGGACGGACAAAACTCCTTTATGTAGCGCCGGAGTCGCTCAATAAGGAGGATCATCTGGCGTTTTTCCGTTCGTTCCAGATTTCTTTTTATGCCATTGACGAAGCTCATTGTATCTCGGAATGGGGACACGATTTCCGTCCGGAATATCGTAATATCCGTCCAACTATTAATAAAATAGGCAATGCACCTGTCATAGCCCTTACAGCGACGGCCACTGATAAGGTACGTGCCGATATTAAGAAGAGTCTGGGCATCATGGATGCTACGGAGTTCCGTTCTTCCTTCAATCGTCCTAATCTATATTACGAGGTACGTCAGAAACTCTCTGAGGAAGATACTGACAGTCAGATCATCCGTTTCCTGCGTCAGCATCCCGGTAAGAGTGGTATTATTTACTGCCTTTCGCGTAAGAAGGTGGATGACTTCGCGCAAAAGCTGAAACTCAACGGTTTTAAGGCAGCGCCTTATCATGCTGGTCTTGATACGGAGGAGCGCAATGCCACACAGGATGCTTTCCTACGCGAGGATATTGATGTCATCGTTGCTACGATCGCTTTTGGTATGGGTATCGATAAGCCCGACGTGCGGTTCGTTATTCATTATGATATTCCTAAGAGTCTGGAGGGATATTATCAAGAGACGGGACGTGCCGGCCGTGATGGTGGTGAGGGTATCTGTATCGCTTTCTATCTGCCCAAGGACTTGAAAAAGCTTGAGAAGTTCATGGAGAATAAGGGGGAGAATGAGCGTGAGATCGGTCGCCAGCTGTTGGCTGAGACGAAAGCCTATGCCGAGTCGGCTATTTGCCGACGTAAACTCCTGCTCCATTATTTCGGGGAGGATTATCCCAAAGATAACTGCGGCAATTGTGACAACTGTCTTCATCCTTCCAAGCCGAAGGATGCGCAGGACGCTCTTATCGCTGTGCTCGAAGCCATCAAAGCGACGAAGGAGAACTTTGATCAGGCTTATATCATTGATTTTGTGCGTGGCAGACGCACCGATAATATTGTGCGCCATCAGCATGACAAACTACCGGAGTTTGGAGGCGGAAAGACGGCTGATGAGGCAGATAAGAAGATTTGGAACCCCGTGATACGTCAGGCTATGCTCTCGGGCTTTATCCGTAAGGATGTGGAGAATTATGGCTTGCTGAAACTTACGGCCGCCGGTCGTATGTATCTGCGCAATCCCAAACCGTTTCCAGTGGTGGACGATCATGAGTTTGAGGCTGTAGAGGAAGGCAACGAGGGCGTGAGTGCACTTGATGAGGCTCTCTTCGCTCAATTGAAGGGTTTGCGGCGCGATGTGGCCCGCAAGAACAAACTTGCCCCATGGGTGGTGTTCCAAGATATATCGCTTTCCCAGATGGCGACTAATTTCCCCGTTACTATTGAGGAGTTGCAGCAGATCCAAGGTGTTGGTATGGGTAAGGCACGCAAGTTCGGAAAACCTTTTATCGAACTCATCAAGAAATATTGTGATGAGAATGATATACAAAGGGCCGATATGATGCGTGTGATTTCATTGCCTAATAAGTCAAAGAAGAAACTGAAGATCATCGAACTGATTGATAAGCGTATCGATCTTGATGAGATCGCACGTGCTCAGGTGTTGGAGTTCGACGATCTGATTACCGAGATTGAGTCGATCGTTTACAGTGGTATGAAAGTGAATCTTAATTACTATCTTGATAATGAGGACAACATCGACCCCGAAGATGTAGATGCCATCTACGACTGGTTCCGAGAGAGCGAGACTGACGATGTGGATGATGCCATTGAGGGAGCAGACGTCTATGACGATGATGGCGGACTCACCGCAGAGGAAAAGGTACGGCTTGTACGTATCAAGTTCATATCAGAAATGGCAAACTGATCCGATGGGATCATTGTTGATAGATATACAGACGTCATAATAGATGTTTTTTATGAAAGGCAGATCGGACTATGGTAAAGGGTACTATAGTCTAATTTGCCTTTTTGTTTTGGAGTCAAGATAGTCACTAGGTCGCAAACATTAATTCTATTTTATGGGATTTCCCGATGTCATGTACCCTCTTGCCGGTATTCTGTCCGTCGCTTTGCCGGCTCACCCGATAAACCTAGGGGAGTTGTGGGCTCACCTAAGAAATATAGGGGATTGTTTAACCCGGGCCCGAACGGCTAAACTTTTCATACCCAATGCCCCAAAGGGTATATCCGGTCCTGACAGACAACACGCCCGGACTGTTGCCTGTCTGTGGGACCGTATCCTGTAAAGAAAAATAGTACGTTTTTACCTGACTGTCTACTTTTTTAGGATAGCTTTCTGCAAGGTGCCTGCTGTCTCCGTTGATAAGAGAAAAAGTGGCTAGTAAGATCAGGAGAAGTCAGGAAGATACTTGCAAGGGCAAAGTATCCAATGGTAACATTTTCTGGGATACAGTTATTTTGTCAGCTTATTGATTTTCAACATCTTGAAAAACGGCAAGCAAACGGGACAACAAAGAGGCCGACTGGCGTCTCTTGCTGCCTGAAAATCGGACGGTCGGCTACTGCGAAGGGGCCTGTAGTGGACCTCTGTGCCCGGGATTTTTGACTGTAGAGAAAAATAGGATAAATTTCAGGGGGCCGTCCACTTCGGACAGGTCACGCCCTGCATCTCCCCGCCCCTTCCCCGGAAGAGAGGAAGGGAATCCCGACATTCTTCCCGGCCATACAGGATCGCCACCTTATTTAGTCGCCCCTTAAAAAGCCCGCTTTTGTAGGATATTGTTCAGATGCAGCATCCCGCATATTTTTTGAAGCATACACCCAAGAGCTTTCATGGCTCTTTTGAAGTTATAACGCTAAGATCAGGGCTTTCTGGGCTTCGCTCAGAGGCGTGACGGATATCAAAATCCTTCTTTTCAGACTTACCAAACTATATGCATAACTCCCCTAGGTTTATCGGGTGAGCCGCTTTGCCTCGAAGCAGCCTGCTCGATAATAGTACAGGATACTTCAAATCTTTAATGATAATTTGGGTTGAAAGTAAATTTTTGATAGATCAATGCATTGTTTTTGAAAATAAGTACTATCTTTGCATCGCATTAGAAAGATAATCTGATAGTGACAAGATATCTCCGGAAAGGGAAATGCTAATACCTTTCTAAAGAGATCCCTCTTGACAGCATATTTACGGAATGCCCGGCATTGAATGTCGGTATCCGTCTTCGCATCTATGACACTTTGTTTCCTGTCAGTGTTTCATCAGTAATACTAAATTTATTTTGTAACGATTAAGCATCCGGCAATGATTCAGGCACATGGACTTCACATTATCTCTTACAGTCTTCATTATACCGATGAAGGCAAGGTACAAATGACAATTATCTATAATTGTACATTCCGTACGCGGGCAAGAGCCTAACTTTTATTTTATAGGATTATAGTGAAATAGCCTTTTGGGTAGTCGACTTGTTTTCAAGCCGGGCGAAGATGGTGTGTACTTTTTACGGCTCGTCAGTCAATGAACGTTGTTCACGAAATTAGCTGTAGGTGAATGTCATTTTCCGAGAGATAGGAGCCAATGTGTTCTGTTCGAAATCCGGAAGCTTTTGCGTTTGTTTCCATGTGGATTGTTAATGACTTGGAAATACGTGTTAACGACTGTTGTGTGCGAGCACATAAAACTTGATAAATGTCAAGGAAATGGGGGTATTAGGCTAAAGAGTGCTAACAGCTATTGCGGAAATGAGGAATTAATGTTACCTTTGCATCGCAATTCAGAAATAAAGGTTCTTGTGAAAGGATCACTCTGAATACAAGATTTAAAGTTAGTAGATTGTTTCATATAGGTTTTTAGTTTTAGGTTTAAGATTTTTCAGAGGTATTTATTTTCTTAAGCGTAAGAAAAAGATTAGATTTCAGGTAACGCAAATCCCTGTCTCCGCTGTCGGAGATGGGGATTGTGCGTTTATAGAGCCCCGTTGTAGTCTAGGTTTATTTATTTTGGCATGTCTGTATGCTTTTGTAGTGTTGTAAAATGGGTTGTTTTAGGATTTGCTGTAATGAGGCGGCATGTGGAGAAGTATGAATGATCTTATTTGTGGGCATGTTTTTATAAAGATGAGACGGGCTGGAGTGTATGAATAGCGAAGGATTCAGAGGCTTGCAGAAATACAGAAAGTCTTTATATCGTTTCCGAGTCCTCATTTCACACCAAATTGCTCGTGGAAACCATTGAATATAAGCTAATGAAAACATATGTCTTGAAGAGAGGCAAAAAGATCTTTTGATGGTGATTAATCCGGAACAGGCAGTTACCGAATATAGCATTAGGGTAGAGGCGTTAGTCCTGTGGGCAGAGCACTTTCAAGGCTGTATTTAGAACCGTATCAGTTTGGTTTTGTGCGTTAAATAGCATTAACCATTTGAGAAAAAGAAGGAATCCTCGTGCATATCTCGGAAATTATGAGTAAATTTGCACGCAATAAATTCCTAAAGTATTTTTTATGTCATCATTTGTTGCAGACAAGATTGTATTGGACGGTCTCACTTTCGACGACGTCCTGTTGATTCCCGCTTATTCTGAGGTGTTGCCCAAAGAGGTGCAGTTGAAGACACGTTTTTCTCGTCACATCGAGTTGAACATTCCCTTCGTTACGGCCGCTATGGACACTGTTACAGAGAGCGCTATGGCTATTGCCATTGCTCGTGAGGGTGGAATTGGTGTGATTCATAAGAATATGACCATTGAGGAGCAAGCTCGTCAGGTGGCCATCGTAAAGCGTGCTGAGAATGGTATGATTTATGACCCCGTGACGATCCGTCGTGGCAGTTCTGTGAAAGACGCACTCAATATGATGCACGAATATCATATCGGTGGTATTCCCGTTGTTGATGATGAGAATCACTTGGTAGGTATTGTCACCAATCGTGATCTTCGTTTCGAGCGTCGTCTGGATAAGACTATTGATGAGGTGATGACATCAGAGAATCTGGTGACCACCCATCAGCAGACCAATCTGCAGGATGCTGCCCAGATCCTTCAGGAGAACAAGATCGAGAAACTTCCTGTAGTAGATTCCGAGAATCATCTCGTAGGTCTGATTACATATAAGGATATTACCAAGGCAAAGGATAAGCCAATGGCCTGCAAAGACTCTAAGGGCCGTTTGCGTGTGGCTGCAGGTGTAGGCGTTACTGTTGACACCCTCCAGCGTGCACAGGCTCTTGTAGAAGCAGGTGTCGACGCTATTGTCATCGATACAGCCCATGGTCATTCAAAGGGAGTTGTGGATAAACTGCACGAGGTAAAGAACGCATTCCCCAACCTCGATGTTGTTGTTGGCAATATCGCTACCGGTGCTGCTGCTAAATATCTTGTAGAGAACGGTGCTGATGCAGTGAAGGTAGGTATCGGCCCGGGCAGTATCTGTACGACCCGTGTCGTTGCCGGTGTGGGCGTGCCTCAGTTGAGCGCTGTCTACGATGTCTATTCTGCTTTGAAGGATACGGATGTACCTCTGATCGCAGATGGTGGATTGCGCTATTCGGGCGATATCGTGAAGGCTTTGGCAGCCGGCGGCTCCAGCGTGATGATCGGTTCACTCGTTGCCGGTACGGAGGAAAGCCCTGGCGATACCATCATTTTCAATGGTCGTAAGTTCAAAGCTTACCGTGGTATGGGTTCACTTGAGGCAATGGAGCAGAAGAACGGCTCACGCGACCGCTATTTCCAGAGCGACATTAAGGATGCCAAGAAGCTCGTTCCCGAGGGTATCGCTGGCCGTGTTCCTTATAAGGGAACTGTTCAGGAAGTGATCTATCAGCTCACCGGTGGCCTCCGTTCTGGTATGGGCTATTGCGGTGCAGCCGATATCGTGAAGCTCCACGATGCTAAGTTCACGAAAATTACGAATGCAGGTGTGCTCGAGAGCCATCCTCATGATATTACGATCACCAGTGAGGCTCCGAACTACTCGCGTCCGGAATAAAGCAATACTAAAAAATGAGATTGATACACTTGACAGCCGCCCTTCTTTTGGGCGGCTCTTTTTGCCTAGCCCAGTCGGCTGACGATCCAGTGGTAATGACCATTGCGGGTAAACCAGTATTGCGCTCTGAGTTCGCTTATCTGTATAGTAAGAATAATACAGGTGATGTGATGGAAAAGAAGAGTGTGAAAGACTATGTGCCCCTCTTTGTAGATTATAAGCTGAAGGTACAAGCTGCGATGGACGCGCGACTTGACACGCTGAAGTCTTTTCAGAAAGAATTTGCCGTTTATCGCGACCAGCAAATCCGGCCGACGATGATTGATTCTACAGATATTGAGGCTGCGGTCCGACGTATCTATGAGAATTCGCGGCGACGCATTGATGACAACGGAGGACTGGTAAGAGTGGCTCATATATTCGTTCGTATGCCACAGAAAGCCAGTGAGAAAGAACAGTCCGCATGCAAGGAGCGTATCGATTCTCTTTATAACGTCCTGTTGAAGGGCGGCGATTTTGGCGAGTTGGCCAAGCAGTACAGTCAGGATCCTCGTTCTGCCGTACAGGGCGGTGATTTGGGCTACATAGCCAAAGGCCAGACGTTCAAAGAGTTTGAGGATCAGGCTTTCTCGCTTGATACAGGAAAGATAAGCCGACCTTTTCTCTCACCTGCGGGGTGGCATATTGTGAAAGTAGAGGAAAAACGCAAGTTCTTTCCCTATGAGCAGCAGCGCCCCATTATTCTTAAATATATTGACCGGCGTGGCTTGCGTGAACGGATCATTGCCCAAAAGATCGATACGTTGGCCCGTCAGCAACACATGTCCGCCGAAGAGCTCCTGGCTCGGAAACGACTGGAGATGACGGCAAAAGACAGTAATCTGAAATATCTTATTCAGGAATATCATGACGGCCTGCTTCTTTTCGAAATAAGCAACCGTCAGGTGTGGAATATGGCCCAGACTGACAGTGTCGGTCAGGAGCGGTATTATAAGAAGCATAAGAAGCTCTACCGTTGGGATGAACCTCGTTTCAAGGGTATAGCCTACTATACGCGTACGGCCGGTGATATCAAGGCCGTAAAGACTTCTTTAAAAGGTGTTCCTTTTGAGGAATGGGCTAAAATACTGGGAAGTACGTTCAATACTGATAGTGTTGTACGTATTCATGTAGTGAAAGGAATTTTTAAAAAAGGTGATGATGCACTTGTAGACAGCTGTATCTTCGATGTTGATACAGTGGCAGGATCTGTGAAGGATTTTCCTTATCATTCTGTTTATGGTAAAAAACTGAAAAAGCCGGAATCGGTGGAGGATGTGCGTCCCCAGGTGATAGCCGACTATCAGGAAGAACTGGAGAAACAGTGGGTGGAACAACTTCGTAAGAGATATCCTGTAGAGGTCAATGAGCAGGTTCTTGCCACCGTGAAAGAAGAAAAATAACCCGAGGGCTTTTATGGGATTGTTGGAAGAGAACAGTTTATGCAGATAATATAGGCAACCAGGCCCTGCGAGCTTAAAATAGAAATAGAATGAACAAGAAATTTCAGGTATTCATTGCCCTCAGTATATGCGCCCTTACGGCACTCGCCGGACGTGGCACACTGCCGGGCTTCCATTTCCGCGGTATGGTGAAAGATACCACCGTAACTGCTACGACAGAAGGAACAGTACCGGTTGATACAGCCGTCCGTGAGTCCGCAAACGATTCTGCTGCCAAGACGGTGGAAGCACCTGTCCCCGAAAGCAGTATTGTCGATGAAGTAATTTGGGTCGTAGGTGACGAGCCCATCCTCAAATCAGATGTGGAGGCATTGCGTATGCAGATGCTTGCCGAGGGTATCACTCCTTCAGGTAATCCTGACTGTACACTGCCAGAGCAACTGGCTTTGCAGAAGCTGTTCCTTCACCAGGCAGTACTCGATTCTGTAGAAGTGTCAGAAAGCGAGGTGGTGAACGGCATTGATCAGCAGATCAACCATTGGATCTCTGTGGCCGGATCACGGGAAAAACTGGAGGAGTATCGTAAGCAGAGTGTGAAGGAGATGCGTCAGGAGATGCATGATGACTTCAAGAACCAGCAACTTATACAAAAAGAGAAAGAGAATTTGGTGAAGGACGTGAAGGTGACACCGGCTGATGTGCGTGAATATTTCCGTAAGCTGCCTGCTGATTCGCTACCTTATGTGCCTGAGGAGGTGGAGGTACAGATTATCACCCATGCTCCGAAGATATCGCAGGAAGAGATCAATCGTGTGAAGAATCAACTCCGCGATTTCACCGATCGTGTGAACAAAGGTGAAACATCATTCTCTGCGCTGGCCAAACTCTATTCGGAGGATCCCGGTTCGGCACGCCAGGGAGGTGAGATGGATTATGTAGGACGTGGCTTGCTTGATCCTGCATTTGCCAATGTGGCTTTCAACCTTACCGATCCCAATAAGATCTCCAAAATTGTAGAATCGGAATTTGGTTATCATATTATTCAGCTCATCGATAAGCGAGGCGATAAGATCAAGGTGCGTCATATTCTGCTCAAGCCCCGTGTGTCTCCCGAAGCTATTGACAAGGCTAAGTTACAGCTCGATTCCATTTCTACTGATCTGAAGAATGGCAAGTTTTCTTTTGAGGAGGCCGCAACGTTCCTTAGCGACGATAAGGATACAAAAAATAATAAAGGTATGATGACTAACTCCACAGCAGATGGTATTTCGCCGAAGTTCCAGATGAAGGATCTGCCTACGGAGGTTGCGCGTGTTGTCGATACGATGAAGGTCGGAGAGATCTCTGCACCCTTTGAGATGGTGAACAGCCGTGGAAAAACCGTGACGGCCATTGTGAAGCTGAAAGCCCGTACGCCTGGTCATCGTGCAACGATCACCGAAGATTTTCAGGTGATGCGTAACGTAGTTCTTAGCAAAGCTCGCGAGAAGACCTTGCATGATTGGGTAGTGGATAAGATCAAACATACTTATGTAAAGATGGCTGACCGCTACAAAGACTGTACATTCGAATATGAAGGGTGGATTAAATAAGAGTTTTAAGAATACGGTGTCTCAAAGTTTGCATGCTGTTTCGCCCGAGGGGCTGCAGCGGTATGTACGGACACTGTTTCTTATTATACAGGGAACACAGAGGCGTAAGGTCTCTCTGACTCCTCAACCAATAGGGCATAGAACTGTCGTTTTGACGGTTCTATGCCTCTTTGTCCTTGGACTTTTCACATCGTCCGCTGCGAAAACACGTAAGAAACGGAAGGATACGGGGGATAACCGCGTATATCTGCTCCATTCCGATGAATTGCGCTATGACCAGTTTGGACCTAATCCTGATGCACAGATTGTCAAAGGCCACGTGTCTTTCCTTCATCGGGGTAGTCATCTGACGTGTGACAGTGCTTATTTCTATCAGGTAAGCAACTCGGTACGTGCTTTCGGACATGTGCGTTTTCGTCAGGGTGATACACTTTCTTTGGTTTGTGATCGGGCCTGGTATGATGGCGAAGGACAGATAATGGAAGCCCGAAGCAATGTCGTGCTGAAACACCGCGGTCAGACGCTCTATTGCGACTCACTCAACTATGACCGGCTTTATAGCAATGCCTATTTCTTTAAGGGCGGCCGGCTGGTCGATAAGAACTCGAAACTGAGTAGTGACTGGGGTGAGTACAATACAGAGACGAAGCAGGCTGTGTTTTATTATGACGTACAGCTTTACACAGACCGTAGTCATGTGTCTACGGACACGCTGTATTATGATACACGGACAAAGCTGGCACATGTGCTCGGAAAATACACGCCCAACCACGGGCAAGGACAACCACAAGCATCAGTAATCACCAGTAAGAACGGAAAGGTATATACAGAAAATGCCTTCTTCAATACAAATAGTGATCAGGCGCAGCTCTTCGGACGGTCTACTGTAGAAAATCAGGAGAAGGAGATAACCGGAGATACGCTATACTACAACAGCAAGACAGGAGCAAACAGCGGCCATGGCAATGTGATCTATAAGGATAAGAAGAATAAGAATGAACTTTATTGTGGACATGTGGACTACAATGAGCAGACGGGCAAAGGCTTTGCCACCCGTCAAGCCTTACTCAAGGATTATTCGCAGGGCGACACGCTTTATGTCCATGGTGATACTTTGCGTATCGAGACTTTCAATATCAATACTGATTCGGTATGGCGAAAGGTGCATTGCTATTATAAGGTACGTGCCTATAGGCAAGATCTGCAGGGAGTCTGCGACTCTTTGGTTATCAATTCAAAGGACTCTTGTATGACAATGTATCACGACCCGATCGTATGGAATGGATCGCGTCAGCTCTTCGGAGAAGTGATAAAGGCTTATTCACGCGACTCAACCATACGCGAGGCACAAGTGCTCGGACAAGCTTACTCGATCGAGTTGATGCCCGACTCAACACATTACAATCAGGTGTCTTCAAAGGAAATGTATGCTTATTTTACAGAAGGGAAGATACGCCGTACCGATGCGATTGGTAATGTCATCTCGGTCTATTTCCCAATGGATGATAAGGATTCGACACTGATTGGTCTCAATTCGATGGAAACCGATACGATGCGTATGTATATCACGCCTGAGCGCCGTCTCGATCGTATTTGGACGTCGAAGGCTTCTGGAGTACTCTATCCGATGACACAGATTCCGCCGGGGACCGATAAGATAGATGGTTTTGCCTGGTTTGATTATGTCCGGCCGACAGATCCGGCTGATGTCTTTGTCTGGCGTGGCAAAGCAGCAGGCACAGAGCTGAAGAATATAAAGCGTCATGAGGCTCCATTACAGAATATAAAAGGTCCGGCTCAGACACCGACACCGACGCCTGCTGAACCGGCGGCCAAGGAGACAACGGTAGCCTCAAACGAATTGAAGAGATAATGGGATTATTTATACCGAATGCCAAGCCACGTCGTTTCCACTTGGAAATATCTGAAAGAGAGCAGCGTCGGCAACGTCTGCGACAACTGGAAGAGCAAGCCCGTCGTGATATGGATTCCTGCTCACCAGAAGAGACTAGTAGAATGACAGACTGTGATTTTTCGCATCTTCGAGGTGCTTTCCGTCATGGACAGCGGGATATGCGTCAGCGTGTTCCTATGTTAGGCTCAGCCCTTTGGATTTTTCTGCTCGTCGTGGCACTTTCAGCCCTTTGGATATGGTTGTTGAATTAATTAGTTAATCTGATGTCAGATCATATACAACTTCTACCCGACTCGGTAGCTAATCAAATTGCTGCCGGAGAGGTGATACAACGTCCGGCCTCCGTAATTAAGGAGCTTGTTGAGAATGCCGTCGATGCTGGTGCCACAGAGATCAATGTTCTCGTAGTGGATGCCGGCCGCACTTCTATTCAAGTGATCGACAATGGTTGTGGTATGTCGGAGACTGATGCCCGCCTGTCGTTTGAGCGCCATGCAACGTCGAAGATCCGGCGTGCTGAGGATCTTTTTGATCTTCACACAATGGGTTTCCGTGGCGAGGCGCTCCCGTCAATCGCAGCTGTGGCGCAGGTGGAACTCCGTACGCGGACGGCTGATGAAGAGGTGGGTACTCATCTTTCCATTGCCGGATCGAAATTTGTGAGTCAGGAACCTATTGCTTGTCCGGTCGGTTCTAATTTCATGATAGAGAATCTCTTTTATAATGTGCCGGCACGCCGGAAATTTCTAAAATCTAACGCTACGGAACTGAACAACATTCTTCAGGCCTTTCAGCGTATAGTCCTCGTGTATCCGCACATTAATTTTACCTTTCACAGTAATGGTACAGAGTTGTATTCGCTGAAGAAAGGAGGGCTGCGTCAACGAATAGTTGATGTGTTCGGCATGAAGATCAATCAGCAGCTGTTGCCTGTGAAGGTCGAGACATCGGTATGTTCTATTCTTGGCTTCGTAGGTAAGCCTGAGGCAGCTCGCAAAAAGGGTGCTCATCAATATTTCTTTGTCAACGGACGCTATATGAAGCATCCGTATTTTCATCGCGCTATCGTTTCTGCTTATGAGCGGTTGGTAACTCCCGGTGATCAGGTACCTTACTTTATCTATTTTGAAGTAGATCCCAAGACGATAGATGTGAACATTCACCCGACGAAGACAGAGATTAAGTTTGAGGATGAGCAGACCGTTTATCAGCTTCTCACAGCTGCGGTGAAGGATGCTGTCGGAACGTTCAATGACGTGTCTGCTCTGGAGTTTGATACAGAAGGGAAACCGGATATTCCTTTATATGACTCTATGCAGGGAACGGATATGCCTCAAGTGAAGATCAATCCGCAGTATAATCCGTTTATGACCAGCCAGTCGGTACCGGCAGCGCCTTCTCTTTTTCAGGGAAAGATGTCGGATGCAGCAGACTCCTCGGACACTCAAACGAGTCAATTTTTAGATCAGGATAATGGATATCGCCCACAGGGAGAGCAATCCCATCATTCTTCAGCTAATCATTGGGAACAGTTGTATGAAGGATTGGGGCGGCATCAGGAACCGGGTGTTGAGACTCTCTTTCCGGTTGAGCCTTCTTCTCAGGAGAGTCCTCTTGAGGAGAAATCGCCTTCACATTATCAATATAAAGGACGTTATATCATCACTGCCGTAAAGTCGGGATTGATGATAATCGATCAGCATCGGGCCCATCTTCGTATTCTTTTTGAGCAATATAAACGTCAACTTGCAGCCCGCCAAATTCATTCACAGAAGATTCTGTTCCCACAGACGGTTCAGCTCTCTCTTCAGGAGACTGTGGTTTTAGGACAGATGAAAGATGAACTGACAGCCGCAGGCTTTGAACTTACCAGCTTGGGGGGTGACACCTATGCGGTGAATGCCATACCGGCAGGGATGGAAGGTGTGGCAGCTGATACATTGCTTCATGATATTCTCTCCACAACGATGGAACAGGGTATGAAGGCATTAGAGGAGGTTAATGCCAATATTGCTCTTCACTTGGCTCAGGCAGCGGCTGCACCTTACGGGCAGGTACTTGATAATGCTCAAATGGAGAGTATTGTCAATAGTCTCTTTGCCTGTGAGAATTTCAATTATACACCTAATGGAAAGGCTATTCTCGCTATTTTGAAACAGGAAAAGATAGAACAGATGTTGGGGTAGGTGGAATAGTCTGTGTACCATAAAAATAATAGATGAGGGTGTGTCAAAATGAAAGGCTGAGATAGGCTTACTTATAATCTATCAGTTACAACATAAAAATCTCCTACTTTAGTCTTTGTTTTCTTCAATTACAGGACTAAAAGTAGGAGATTTTTTATTTCTAAGTTTCAATCTATAAGATTTTCACTTTTGCAATTCTATTTTGAGACGGCCTCATGATATTTATTAAGGACAGAGAGTGTTTATGAAATGTCTGCACTTATTTGTTATTAATACTAGAAATGCAAATAAGTGCTTCTTTTGTTTTCTTAAGATGTCATTTAGGAAAGAAAATAAGAAAAGAGCGGAAGATTTAGGGAATTTTATTGATTTTTTTTAAATAAATTCGTCTTTTTGAGAACAACTTTGGGATATTCTTATTAAATTTGCTGCGAATTTAGAAATAGACTAATTTAATTAGAATCATTATTAAACTTTAAATTATAGAAGATTATGAAAAAGTTATTGATGGCATTGGCCTTTGCAGGTGTTGCTGCAACAGGCTTCGCACAGGAGACTACGACAGCTGATCCTACCATGAAGTACAGCGTCGCTACAAATTCTTTCTGGAGCAATTGGTTTATCCAGGTAGGTGCAGAATGGAATGCATGGTATTCCAATGAAGAGCACGGACAGGGTCTGGCAAGAAGTCCTTTTAAGGGTTTCCGTTCTAATCCTGGTGTAGGTCTGGCTATTGGTAAGTGGTTTACTCCTGGTCTCGGCTTGCGTACGAAATTGCAGGGTATTTGGGGCAAGACCGTAACGGATGATAACAACTATGGCAATGGCAATAAGTATTGGTTGCTGAGCGAGGATGTAATGTTCAACATGAGTAATCTTTTCTGCGGTTACAATCCTACGCGTGTTTGGAATATGATCGTATTCGGTGGTGCTGGTATCGGTCGTAGTATGACATACGATACGTATGCAACTCATCTTCGTGTAGGTCTGCAGTCGCAGTGGAAAGTAAGCAAGCATGTTAGTGTTTACCTCGAGGGAGGCTGGAACTATATGAGTCCTGATGCTGATGGCGTTGAATATGGCGGAGTAGCGAGTCGTGGTTGGGACAGTCATGACAACAACCTCTATGCAGAGTTGGGTCTGAGCTTCCAGCTTGGTAAGGCATCTTGGGATAAGACTCCCGATGTTGACGCTATTAAGGCTCTTTCTCAGTCACAGATCGATGCTCTCAATGCACAGCTCAACGATGCTAACGCAGAGAACGCCCGTCTGAAGAATCTGCTGGCAAATCAGAAGAATTCTGAGTCAGTGAAGGAATTCGTTAATACTCCTGTAAGCGTGTTCTTCAACATCAACAAGTCAAAGATCGCTTCTCAGAAGGATCTCGTTAATGTAAAGGCTGTTGCAAATTATGCTAAGGACAACAACGCTAAACTGGAAGTAACTGGTTATGCTGATTCTGCTACCGGTAGCGCTGACTACAACCAGAAGCTGTCAGAGGACCGTGCTAATGCTGTGGCAGACGAGCTCGTGAAGATGGGTATTGACCGCAGTAACATTACCACTATCGGTAAGGGTGGTGTTGACGAGCTTTCTCCGGTAAGCTTCAACCGTCGTGCTACTGTAAAAGTTGCTGAGTAATTAGTAAATATTTGTAGTAAGTAATATTTTGCCCTGTGCATCCTGGTGATACGCAGGGCTTTTTATTTGCTGCAGTGAATGATAATTGGTGAAAGGGCAGCTGTTGCTATTGAAAGATAAGTGTCGGAAAGTAAACTTGCCCATATTGCCCATATTTTTATAGTTTGAATTAAAAAAGATGGGATTTCTTTTGGTAGATTCATTTTTTCTTCTTACCTTTGCAACCGCTTAAGAAAACAAGCACGGGCGTTTAGCTCAGTTGGTTTAGAGCATCTGCCTTACAAGCAGAGGGTCGGCGGTTCGAATCCGTCAACGCCCACAAGGGGTGTTCCCTGTGGTTCTTCGGAACTGCAGGGATTTTTTTTCTCCATCCTTTCCCTTTTATTTATCGGAGGGTCCCCGCTCCGTTCTTCCGTCGGGTCTTTGGCGTGAGGATGATTCTATAATTTTGCAGTACTATGTTAAGCAATAAACGCAATGATGTCTTGCTGGCGAAGATCCGAAATGGGCAGACGCTGACACAACGGGAAAAATTCCATCTTATTGTTGGCTTGAGCATACCGTCGATCTTGGCACAGATCACATCTGTGCTCATGTTTTTTATCGACGCCTCGATGGTAGGGCATCTGGGAGCGCAGGCATCGGCATCCATCGGTTTGGTAGAGTCGACCACATGGCTTTTCGGGTCGCTTACGAGCGCAGCCTCCATGGGCTTTAGTGTGCAAGTGGCTCATTTCATAGGTGCGAATGATTTTCAGCAGGCACGTTGCGTGCTCCGTCACGGTACGGTATGTACGTTGATCTTCAGTTTGGTTATTGCCAGTCTGGGACTTATTGTAAGCGGCCGTCTGCCTTATTGGTTGGGAGGCGGTGCTGATATTGCGGGAGATGCTTCTTGGTATTTCCGTATTTTTATGTTTGTAATGCCTCTTTTCCAAATGAATAATCTGGCCGGCAATATGCTGAAGTCATCAGGAGACATGCGAACACCGAGTATGATGAGTGTGATGATCTGTGTGCTCGATGTAGTGTTCAACTATCTTTTTATTTATATCCTTCATCTCGGCGTTGTTGGCGCGGCCATAGGTACGGCGTTGGCAATTCTTTTTGGTAGTGTAGGCCAGAATTATATACTTTATTTTCGTAACAAGATATTGGCTCTTCGCAATGATGCGGAGAAGTTTGTTTGGAATAACGATTATGTGAGGCGGGCATTAAGGATCTCTTCCCCTATAGCCTTGCAATCCGTATTGATGAGCGGTGCTCAGATTGTCAGTACGATGATAGTGGCACCTCTGGGCAATGTGGCTATTGCTGCCAATTCCTTTGCTGTGACGGTAGAGAGTCTTTGTTATATGCCGGGTTATGGTATTGGTGACTCGGCAACAACCTTAGTAGGTCAGTCGACAGGTGCCGGACGTCCGGAACTGTGTCGTAGTTTCGCACATCTGACGATAGGTCTGGGTATGTCGGTAATGGCTTTTATGGGTGTTGTCATGTGGATTTTTGCACCAGAGATGATCGGTGTGTTGTCACCCGTTGAGGAGATCCGGGAGCTGGGAGCCGCGGTGCTTCGTATCGAGGCCTTTGCTGAGCCTTTCTTTGCGGCTGCCATTGTCAGCTATAGCGTCTGCGTGGGTGCGGGCGATACATTACGACCAGCTTTGATGAATCTCTGTTCTATGTGGGGTGTACGTCTCACGTTGGCTGCATGGCTGTCGCGTTCGTATGGCCTCCGGGGTGTGTGGATCGCCATGGCGGCGGAATTGACTTTTCGTGGCATTATTTTCCTTATACGCATTGCGCGTGGGAAATGGATGCGTCAGATACGACCGGTCGTGAAGTAGTCATCAAGTAAAAGAGGTGCCCTCATTGTGTAAGGGGCACCTCTTTCATTTTCCAAGGAAGTTCTTGTTCAGATAAGCGTTGAAGGTCTCGCGATAAAGATCACCGATGGGCAGGTATGTGTCGTTGTCGATGATCACTCGGTTCTTGTTTACCTCTTGTATTTTCAGTAGGTTGATGATGAACGAGCGGTGGATGCGCATGAAGTAGTTGGGTAGTCGTTCTTCCAGTTTCTTCATGGAGAAGAGGATAACGACAGGCTTTATACGTCGTCCGTTGGCATCGAGAGTGGCGAGATGGATCTTGAGATATTCGCTCATGCCTTCTACATAGATAATGTCATGGATGGCTATTTTCAAGATACGGCCGTCGCTTTTTACGAAGAGCGAGTCGTTGTCTTCATTGTCATTTCTTATTTGACTGTCTTCGTTGTGGCTGCTCTGTATGGACGTATTGTTACTGTTGTCGCTCGTGTGGTTTTCTGCAATATTATAGACCTTGCCCTCACTTGCTTGACGCATCAGCAAGATTCGTTTTTGCAGTTTGTTGGCGGCCCTTCGGAACTCATCGAGACTGAAAGGCTTGAGCAGGTAGTCTACGGCATCTACCTTATAACCTTCTACCGCATATTCGGTGTAGGCTGTGGTAAAGACGACGAGTGGTGGGGCTGCCAGACTTCCGATGAAGTCCATGCCGTTGAGGTCTGGCATGTTAATGTCGCAGAAAATGGCGTCTACCGTGTCGCTGTTGAGAAAGCCCCGGGCCTCCACGGCACTCTGGCAGGAGGCTACGAGATGGAGAAAGGGCACCTTGCTGATATAGACAGCTAGTTGCTGTAGGGCCAGTGGCTCGTCATCGATGGCTAATACGTTGATCATGCGTTTGCTGTGTTAATGGGTTGGATGGGAAATTGGAGTCTTACGTTGTAGGTGTCATCCTGATCCTGGATGTCGAGTTGATAGTTATCGCCGAAGAGGAGGTCGAGACGTTTTCGGGTATTTTTCAATCCTACGCCGCCTTTCCGTTCCATACTTTCCGGATGCTTGCTGTTTACACATTCAAAATAGAATTTATCTCTGTCGAAGTTCATTTTGATATGAATAAAGCTGGCGTGCTGATAGCTGATGCCATGCTTGAAGGCGTTCTCTACAAAGTTGATTGTGAGCAGGGGAGGCACCATGGCATTGGGTATCTGTTGCTGCCGTTCAATGCTGATCTCGACTTTTTCAGTGAAGCGCAGACGCATCAGTTTGATATAGCTGTATATAAACTGGTCCTCACGTTGTAGGGGTACGAGTGGCTTATCAGCCTCATAGAGCAGATAGCGCATCATCTTGGAGAGCTCGACAAGTGTGTCTTTTGCTTTTTCCGGATTGATGTCGATGAGGGCATGGATATTGTTGAGCGTGTTCATGAAGAAATGTGGGGTGATCTGATATTTCAGATACTCCAGTTGCTGCTCCATATTCTTGCTTTCCAGTTGCTGCAACAGCATTCGGTCCTTCTCAGTCTTGAAGAAGATTTTGACTCCAATATTGAATCCGAAGAGACTGAGGAGCATTAGAATACTGATGATGTCAGGTTGGAAAGGCATGGGAGGCCCTGGACGGCGATGGTTGAAAGTGGATGACACTTTCATGGGATGATCATGATAAGAGGCATCTGTCGTTGTTGTATCACCTTGCCGGGTCAGTGTGTGCCATTCTTTTTGGCTGATATGTTGGCGGGGAGGATAAGGCTCATGAATGGCAATGTATTCATAGCGTACCAAGGCGAAGATCACCGTGAGGCAGAACACGGAGGCGAGGTAGAGTCCGCTGCGCCGGTGATAGACGATCAGCGGTGCCAACAGATGATTATGGATGAGGAAGGCGATAAAGAAAATAGCGAAACTCTTCCATATATGGAAAATGGTGTCCCAATGGAAGGGGATTTCGGAATGGCTGCGTGTGAGTACATAGAAACTGAGAACGGGTATCAGAAAGACAACCGTCCATAGTCCTAAATAGATATAGATCTCCCTGCTAATATGAAGCCTTCGTTTCATGAGCTGTTTTGTTGGTCTGCGGATATTGTGCCTGCTTGGTTATAGAGACAGCAAGGTGGGGTTGCTGTTTTCAGTCAGGTACAAAATTCCCATACTATACAAAATTAAAGATCTATGTGCGAATAGGAAAAATAATTCAATCTAAGCCCCCATTCACTCAGTTAGTATGAACATCTGTGAGCGGATACGTGCTTGGGGGGTATACGCGTAAGGGGGAGGAATGTAGTAGGAGGTAATACGGGTCAGACGAGGAATTTGAGGAAGTCGTCGGCTTGTCTTTGTAGTTCCAGTTTCTGCTCCTCGGAGAGGATCACTTTATTGTCGCTCCAGGCCTCTGGGTTGGCAGACAGTCCTACCTGTGTAGGTAATGTGCGGGCGCGGAGAAAGTCGAGCAGGGCGGTCAGTTTCTCACGGCAGTCTTTTGTCTGGTTGCGGCCGCCCATGCCGGTGATGGCGACGGACTTGTTCTCAATGGAAGTATGGCGGTCGGGATCGTTGGCTTTCAACGGTCGGGAGAGCCAGTCGAGGAGGTTCTTCACTTGGGCAGGGTAGCTGTAGTTATATTCTGGTGTGAAGATCCACAGGCCGTCAGCCTCTTTCACCTGCTCACGTACACGGGCAACGGCAGCCGGAGCAGGGAATTCTATGTCTTCATTGACAAATGGCAGGTCGTCAAAGTCAAGCCATTTCACTTGTGCCTTGTCTTTGAGCAGGTCGTTGACGTAGTTGGCCACTTGGCGGTTGAAGGATTGCTTACGCAAGGATCCGATGATAAAGAGTATTTGTTTCATAGTCGTTTATGATAGGAATGTGTCCTGCAATGGTCGCAGGTGTTTATAAGAAAGATAAAAGCCTGTCCGCATCCGCCGGAGCGAAATACAGGACAGGCCATCGCGATATTAACAGGGGGGACTTCCTAAGTTGAAAGGAAGTCTTATTTCCTTAGAATGGCTACCCTTAAGGATAGCTTGTCGGTCTTATTTCTTGTGTGCGAGCATATACTCGGCTATCTGTACGGCGTTGAGTGCGGCGCCCTTGCGGATCTGGTCGCCGGTGAGCCACAGCGTCGTTGAGTTGTCATCGGCAAGATCCTTACGGATGCGGCCTACATACACATCGTCCTTACCGGCGCTTTCAAGCGGCATGGGGTAGACATAGTTCTGCGGATCGTCGACGACTGTCACACCGGGAGCGGCTGTGAGAGCCTTGCGGATCTCATCCACGCTCAGCGGCTTCTCTGTCTCGAACCATACGCTCTCAGAGTGGGAGCGCAGTGAGCTGACACGTACGCAGGTAGCGGAAGTACGTACATCGGAGTGCATGATCTTGCGAGTCTCGTTGTACATCTTCATCTCTTCCTTGGTGTAGTCGTTCGGCATCATCTTGTCGATCTGAGGGATCACATTGTATGCCAGCTGATGGGGGAACTTATTGATCGTCTTTACCTCGCCCTCCTCAATGAGCTCCTTGTACTGCTGCTCCAGCTCTTTCATGGCTGAGGCACCGGCACCGGATGCGCTCTGATAGCTGGCGATATGGATCTTCTTGATGTGAGAGAGCTTCTCGATGGGCTCCAGTACAACAACCATCATGATGGTTGTGCAGTTGGGGTTGGCAATGATATGACGGGGGGCGTTGAAAGCATCGTCTCCGTTAACCTCGGGAACGACCAATGGCACATCCTCGTCCATACGGAAGGCACTCGAGTTGTCGATCATCGTCGCACCATAACGGGTGATGGTGTCAGCGAATTTCTGACTAGTGCCGGCGCCGGCAGAGGTGAAAGCTATGTCCACACCCTTAAAGTCATCGTTGTCCTGAAGGAGTTTCACCTCGATATCTTTACCGCGGAACGAATACTTCCGGCCTGCACTGCGCTCACTGCCAAAGAGCAGAAGGTCGTCTACCGGAAAATTACGCTCGTCGAGGATGCGCAGGAGTTCCTGTCCTACGGCACCGCTGGCACCTACAATAGCTACTCTCATGATTCTTTCTTTATATTTTTGAATATCTTTTCCTTGACTGCAAAATTACGATATTTTGAATTAATATCACTACAAAATGAGGGAATTTTTTGCAATTAGGGCGGATGGGCGAAGAGCTCTGTCACCCAAGGGGATATTTTGGGGTGTCCTTTCCATTTTATTCTGTGTCAGTCAATCGGATACCGTCATCGCTGATGGTGATCAGTCGCTGCTTGTATAGTTCTCCTACGGCACGCTTGTACACCTTCTTGCTCACCTGAAAGGCTCTTTTGATGTCTTCCGGCTCGCTCTTGTCTCCCAGGGCGCAATAGCCGCCGTGGCTCTCGAGCCAGTGCAGGAGAGTCTCGGCAAAGTCGTCGGTGCCTCGTCGTCCGGTTGGTTGGAGCGTGAGGTCTATCTTGCCGTCGGGCCGTACTTGCTTGATATAGCCCTTCATGCGGTCACCGCTGTGAACGGGACGGAAGATCTGACTGTCGTAGATCAGTCCTTGGAACAGATTGTCGATGATGACTTTGAATCCTAGTGGCGACTTCTGCCATACGATGAGATCGACTTCCTCTCCAGGTTGGTAGGTGGGACGCTTGTCAGAAAGAAATTTGTCTACCTTGGCTGAAGCCGTGATACGGTAGGTCTCTGGATCGATATAGAGGAAGACGAGATAGTAATGGTCAATCTCCATCTTACGTTTCTGCTCGCTGAAAGGACAGAACACGTCTTTCATCACGCCCCAGTTGAGGAAGGCTCCATATTTGTTCACCCATGTGCATTGCAGCCAGGCAAACTGTCCGACAACAGCGAGTGCCTGTTCGGTGGTGGCCACGAGACGTTCCTCCTGGTCGAGATAGACGAGACAGCGGATGGTGTCGCCCGTTTTTGTGCCTTCCGGTACATATTTCGCGGGCATCAGAATCTCTCCCTCCCGTCCGCCGTCGAGGAAGACACCGAAGGTCTCTTTGCCGTTGAAGGCATGCGAGTCTTCACGCGTAGCCATACGCGTGACGGTGAGATCGTTGTAGTCACCCAATTTGATTAACAGGTCGTTGTTCATGTCTTTTATCTGTTTTATGCCGCTCGTGTCGGGGCGGGCGATTGAGTTGATGTTTTTACTTTTTGTCGGAAGTAGGGTAAATCCCATCTGGTGGGTGGTTGTTGCCGTTCGTCGTGTGGCAGGCCAGTCTGTTAGATGATGTTTTCGTCTTTTGTCAGGTCATCTCCTGTCATTGCCGGTGCTTCGTCAGTGGGCTGTTCTTCGTTTTGTACGTCGTTGACCGTCTCCTTGGATGCTTCCTCTTTTTCAAGCAGTCCGTCTTTCATGTGGATAGTGCGGTCAGTGATGGAGGCGAGACTCTCATCGTGGGTGACGATCACGAAGGTCTGACCGTATTTGTCACGCAGATCGAAGAAGAGCTGATGCAGCTCTGCCTTGTTTTTCGAGTCAAGCGATCCCGATGGCTCGTCGGCAAGGATGACGGCTGGATTGTTGATCAGGGCACGTGCCACTGCCACACGCTGCTTCTCTCCTCCGGATAGCTCATTGGGCTTGTGGCTGGCCCGGTCGCTGAGACCCATGAAGCTGAGCAGCTCCTCAGCGCGTTTCTTGGCGGCGCTGCGGTTTGTGCCGGCTATGAAGGCGGGTATCATGACGTTCTCCAAGGCGGTGAATTCCGGCAGGAGTTGGTGGAATTGGAAGACGAAGCCGATATGCTGGTTGCGGAAGTCGGCCAGCTTCTTCGATGAGAGACCGTTGACGCTGATGCCGTCTACGGTGATCGATCCGCTGTCGGGCTTGTCGAGTGTGCCTATGATCTGAAGGAGTGTTGTCTTGCCGGCACCCGAAGGACCGACGATCGACACCACCTCGCCTTTGTCGATATGCAAGTCGATGCCGCGAAGCACCTGCAACTTGCCGAATGATTTGGTGACACCTTTGATATCTATCATGTTGTTTCTTTTATTTTAATTCTTATTTTGTGATGTCTGTTTCTTACTTTTTTTACCGAAATGTTTTTCGAGCCATACACGGAGAGGTTCGTAAGCCGATTTCTCTTCATAGTGTTGTGACTCGGCAAACGTCATGGTGTCGGTCTTGTCCGGACCGAATTGGTCGGGGAAGATGATCATCAGGTTCTTGCCTGAGAAGTAGCGTGTCAGCTCCTGGGGCAGCCTGTCCTGTGCTGTCTTGTAGGAGACAGTACCTTTTCGTGCGGTGACGACAACGAAGAGGTGATCTTTGTCGATGGTGGCCGCCAGTTCGGGTATTGACAGCCAGTGCTCCATGATCTGATATTCTGCCCTTACATTGTCGAAATGATTGTGGATATATTCGTGAATGTGTTGTAGCGTGTCCTGCCGGCCGTGGAAGACGATGCGGCAGTCTAGATTGCCGGCCAGGCGTGCCAACCGGTTAATCCAACGGTAGAATCCCTGCTCGTATTGTGCACGGGAGGGTACGGCGACGATGATACGGCGCAGTGTGGAGAGCGGTTGGTTGAGACGTGCCATGATGATCTGGCGGTTCAGACCGTTGAAGAGGCTCTGGTGGAATTGTCCCCAGAATTTTGTCGAGATCTCTTTGTGCGAGTGCATGCCGATGATGATTTCCGATGCCTGGAATTCTTTGAAGGCATGTTTGATGCCGTTGGCGATGTTGGCGGCGATGCGTACCTGTGTCTCCATGGGCACGTCGCTGCCTGCGGCATGGTGGACGGCATCTTCGAGGAGCTGTTGCCCCCGTTGCTGGTTTTTCCGTACGTTCTCGTCATCATAGACGACGTTGATCGCTACCAGCCGGCGGTGCAGTTTGGTGTTGCGCATGAGCATCGCCAGATCGACCAGACGTTTGGAATATTCGGGATAGCGTATAGGCACAAGGATCTTTTCATCGTCTTCAGGCAGGTCGTGCTCGTCGGCCACCTCACTGTCACGCAGGACAATGCGCTGGGCCGAATATTGTGTGAGGATAGAAGAGAAGATGCAGGAGAAGAGTATCATCACCACTACACCGTTGAGCATCCCTTCGGTGATGACAGGCTTTCCGTCGGCATCGATCAGTCCCATGCCCACCATGCTGATGGCGATGGCGGCTGCGGCGTGAGCGGAGGTAAGGCCCACCATCATGTGTCCTGATGAGAGGGGCAGGCGCTGCCAGATACAGCAGGCATAGGCGGCGAGTGCTTTTCCTAGTGTGCCGAGGATGACGAGCACGCCGGCGACAGCCCAGATGGTGCCGCCTTCAAAGAGCAGACGGACGTTGATGAGCATTCCCACGCCGATAAGGAAGTAGGGGATGAACAGGGCATTGCCGATAAACTCGATGCGGTTCATCAGCGGTGACACGTGAGGAATATACCGGTTGAGTATCAGTCCGGAGAAGAAGGCTCCGAAGATGCCCTCCAGTCCTACTACCTCTGCCAGTGCGGCACATAGGAAGAGTATGGCCAGGACAAAGATGAACTGCATCACGCTATCACTGTAGCGGCGCAGGAACCAGCGGGTCAGGTGAGGGACTGCCCATAGCAGACCGGCGCAGTAGACGATGAACTTGAATGCGAAGAACAGCCAGTAGAGCGCTCCGCCATTATCACCGTGCCCTTGCACGAGAATGGCAAGGACGATGAGTGAGAGCAGGAGCGACACCATCGTTCCCCCGACGCTTAGTGTCACGCTCAGCTTGCGTTGCAGGCCGAAACGGGGCACGATGGGATAGGCCACAAGGGTGTTGGAGGCCATGATGCAGGCCAGGAGCAGTGAGGCCGACATCGTATAATGCAGCAGCATGAGACAGCCTGCGAAGGTGAGGACAAAAGGTAGGGCGAATGATATGGCTCCGAAAATGCCGGTCGAGTTAAGGTGGCGTCTGAGTCCTTCCATGTCCAGCTCCAGCGAGGCCAGAAACATGATATAGTAGAGTCCTACGCGGCCGAACAGCTCGAAAGATGCGTCGCGTGCGAGAATGTTGAATCCGTATTGCCCGACAAGAATACCGGCAAGCACCATTCCGATGATATGGGGAATGCGCAGCTTACCCATGATGATAGGCGCAAAGAGGATGATGAGCAGCACCACGAAGAAGATCAGCGTGGGGTCGGTGATAGGAAAGTATTGTGCAATGCTGTTCATAATCTTTTATGGTTTATAAGGGCAAAGTTAGCGATAATAATTGAGAAACAGACAGATGATAAGGTGGAAAATCTACATTATATAAAAAATCTCCCTTGGGAGTATGACTGCCCGAGGGAGATTTTCTAATATTTATCGTTATCTGTTTCTGTTTAGAACTCAGCACTCTTCGGTGTGCGCGGGAAGGGGATGACATCACGGATGTTCTGCATGCCGGTGACGAAGAGGATGAGACGCTCGAAGCCCAGGCCGAAGCCTGCATGGGGGCAGGAACCGTAGCGGCGTGTGTCGAGGTACCAGTTGTAGAGCGATATGTCCATATGGCGCTCTTCCATCTCTGCGACGAGTTTGTCGTAGCTCTCCTCACGTACGGAGCCTCCGATGATCTCGCCGATGCGGGGGAAGAGGACGTCGGTGCCCTGCATGGTCTTGTTGTCGTCGTTCTTCTTCATGTAGAAGGCCTTGATCTCCTTCGGATAGTCGGTCATGATGACAGGACGCTTGAAGTGCTCCTCCACGAGGAAGCGCTCGTGCTCGGAGTTGAGGTCCATGCCCCAGCCGGTGATGGGGAATTCGAACTTGTGACCGTTGCGTGCGGCCTCTTCGAGGATCTTGATACCCTCGGTGTAGGGCAGACGCACGAAGTCCTCCTTCAGCACGCTTTGCAGTGTCTGGATGAGGGCCTTGTCGATCATCTTGTTCAGGAAGTTAAGGTCGTCGATGCAGTTGTCGAGTGCCCATCTCACACAATACTTGATGAAGTCTTCCTCGAAGTCCATCAGCTCTTCCTGGTTCATGAAGGCTACCTCAGGCTCGATCATCCAGAACTCGGCCAGGTGGCGCGGAGTATTGGAGTTCTCGGCACGGAAGGTAGGACCGAACGTATAGATGGCACCGAGAGCCGTGGCTCCCAGCTCACCCTCCAGCTGTCCGCTTACAGTAAGGTTGGCCTTGCGTCCGAAGAAGTCCTTCGAGTAGTCCACCTTGCCCTCCTTGGCCGTGCGGTCGAGGTCGAGGGTAGTCACCTGGAACATCTCGCCGGCACCCTCAGCATCGCTGGCGGTGATCAGCGGGGTATTGAAGTAGTAGAATCCGTGATCGTGGAAATATTTGTGGATGGCGATGGCCATGTTGTGGCGGATACGCATCACGGCTCCGAAGGTGTTCGTACGCAGACGCAGATGAGCGTACTGACGCATGTACTCGAAGCTCTGGCCCTTCTTCTGCATGGGATAGTCGTTGCCACAGGGGCCGTAGAGGATGATGTTCTCACCCTGGATCTCCACGGTCTGGCCTTTGCCCTGGCTCTCCACGAGCTTGCCCTCGGCGCAGATGCAGGCACCGGTGGTGATCTGTTTCAGAAGGTTAGCGTCGGTCTTCGTAGGATCGATCACTACCTGGATATTGTTAATGGTAGAACCGTCATTGACGGCGATGAAGTCCACAGCCTTGCTGCTGCGGTGGGTACGCACCCAGCCTTTCACACAGATGTCTTTGCCGAAGTCGGTCGACTTCAGCGCATCTGCTACCTTAGTTCTTTTCATTGTTTTATTGACTTATGGGAATGATAGTGTGCAACAGTGTTCTTAACGAAGCAAGGCAGGAAGTCTTTCAACTCCCTGCCGGTATATGAATTACTCGAAAGCGCCCATGCGGAGCATGTCCACTTCCTTCTCTGTGAGGAAGCGCCAGTCACCGCGGCGGAGATTCTTCTTCGTCAGACCGGCGAACTGTACACGGTCGAGGCGTACCACACGGTAGCCGAGGCTCTCGAAGATACGGCGTACGATACGGTTCTTGCCGCTGTGGATCTCAATGCCCACCTGTCGCTTGTCCTGATCGTCGGCATATTCGATGGCGTCAGCATGCACCTCTCCGTCCTCGAGTGTGATGCCGTCGGCGATCTTCTGAAGGTCGGTTGCGGCCACGTTCTTGTCGAGGGTCACATGATAAACCTTCTTCTTAAGGAACTTCGGATGGGTGAGCTTGGAAGCGAGGTCACCGTCGTTGGTGAGCAGGAGCACACCGGTGGTGTTACGGTCGAGACGTCCCACGGGGTAGATGCGCTCGGGGCAAGCGTCCTTCACGAGATCCATCACCGTCTTGCGCTGCTGGGGATCGTCACTGGTGGTCACGGTGTCCTTGGGTTTATTGAGCAGCACGTACACTTTCTTCTCCAGTGATACAGGCTGGTCGTGGAATTTCACCTCATCGGAGCGGAGGACCTTCGTACCCAGCTCGGTCACCACATTGCCGTTGACAGTCACCACACCGGCCTGGATGAACTCATCAGCCTCGCGGCGTGAGCAGATGCCGGCATTGGCCAGATATTTGTTCAGACGGATAGGCTCGTTGGGATCGATGTGCTCTTCCTTGTACTCGATACGCTTCTTCATGCTATACTTAGCATTGGGATCGTATCCGGGACGCTGCTGGTAACCGCCACGCTGCTGTCCGTATCCGCCGCGCTGCTGGTAGCCACCTTGCTGGTAACCACCACGCTGCTGTCCGTATCCGCCGCGCTGCTGGTAGCCACCCTGCTGGTAACCGCCACGCTGCTGGTATCCGCCGCGCTGCTGATAGCCACCCTGCTGGTAACCGCCACGCTGTTGATAGCCACCCTGACGCTGCTGTCCGTAGCCGTTTTGCTGGCGGGGCTGATAGCTGCGCTGCTGATAGCCCTGACGGGGCTGATAGCCACCCTCTTCCTGTTGGCGGGGCTGGTAGCCGTGCTGCTGGTAGTCCTGCTGGCGTGACTGATAGCTGTTGGGACGGCTGTAGCCACCCTGACGCTGCTGTCCGTAGCCACCGCGCTGCTGATAGCCCTGACGGGGCTGATAGCCGCCTTGGCGCTGATAGCTGCTGTGTGAGTGCTGTTGACTACTGCCTTGCAGACCGGCGCCGAATCCCTCGGGGCGGAATCCGCTGCTCTGGACGGGCTTACGGTCGGAAGAGTAGGCTCGTGTAGTGTGAATACGGGGACGTTGTGTTCTTCCGCCTTCCGTCCGATAGTCTTTCTGATAGTTGGAAGCGCTGTAGTTTCCTTCGCTGTTAGCCTTCTGGTCATCCTGAGGCTTGTTCTCCAAATCTTCTACCATAATAATGAATGTGAATACTTTTAAGAGCCTCTCGGCTCTTCGAGTTAATAAGAATATTTAAATAGATAAATGTGTCAGTCGGTTTAAATACCGGTATAGTTACGGGGAGTGATCTTCATGAGCTCGGCTTTTACATCATCGCTGACGTTGAGCCCCTGAATAAACTCGTGGATGGTCTCCTCGGTCATTGTCTTGTTGGTGCGGGTGAGGGCTTTCAATGCCTCGTAGGGGTGGGGATAGTCTTCACGGCGTAAGATCGTCTGAATGGCTTCGGCCACCACGGCCCATGTGTTGTCGAGATCGCTGAGAATCTTGTCCTCGTTAAGGATGAGCTTGCGCAATCCCTTGAGGGTGCTCTGTATGGCGATGACACTGTGTCCGAGAGGCACACCGATGTTGCGCAGCACGGTAGAGTCGGTCAGGTCGCGCTGCAGACGGCTCACGGGGAGCTTTTGTGCCAGGAACTGCAGGATGGCGTTGGCCAGTCCCAAGTTGCCTTCGCTGTTCTCATAGTCGATGGGGTTCACCTTGTGAGGCATGGCGCTCGATCCCACCTCACCGGCTTTGATCTTCTGCTTGAAATACTCCATGGATATGTACATCCAGAAGTCGCGGTCGAGGTCGATGATGATGGTATTGATGCGGCGGATAGCGTCGAAGATCGCACCGAGATAGTCGTAGTTGCTGATCTGTGTTGTCCACTGCTCACGTTCGAGCCCGAGCTTCTCAGCGACGAACTTATTGCCGAAAGTACGCCAGTCGTAGGCGGGATAGGCCACATGGTGAGCGTTGAAGTTACCTGTTGCTCCTCCAAACTTGGCGGTGATCTTGCACTGCTTCAGCGTATTGAGCTGCTCGGTCAGACGATAGACGTAGACCATGATTTCCTTGCCCAGACGGGTGGGAGAGGCAGGCTGTCCATGTGTCTTGGCCAGCATAGGTACGTCTTTCCACTCGTCGGCATACTGCTGCAGTTGTGCGATGAGCTCTTCCACCTGAGGATAGTACACCTCATTCAGTGCGTCTTTCAGCGACAAGGGGACAGAGGTGTTGTTGATGTCTTGGGATGTGAGGCCGAAGTGTACGAACTCCTTCACATCGTCTAAGCCGCCGATGCGGTCGAACTGTTCCTTGATGTAGTACTCTACGGCCTTTACATCGTGGTTGGTGGTCTTCTCGATCTCCTTCACACGGCTGGCTGCCTTCTCGTCGAAGTTGCGATAGATGTCACGCAGAGCATCAAAAAGACTGTGGTCGAAGTGTGCCAGCTGCGGCAATGGCAGCTCGCAAAGAGTGATAAAGTACTCAATCTCTACGCGGATACGGTATCGGATCAGGGCGTACTCAGAAAAATAATTAGCCAGGGATTCTGTCTTGCCCCGGTAGCGGCCATCAATAGGCGATATGGCCGTCAGACTGTCTAGTTCCATCATGATGAAATATAAATGTGTGTAATTACACTGCAAAAGTACGTATTTAATTCGATAATATAAGTTCTATGGACAAAAAAGTTCACTAATAAAACTAAAAAGCCTCCCAATCGTTAAGATTGAGAGGCTTTTGTGGGCGTTGACGGATTCGAACCGCCGACCCTCTGCTTGTAAGGCAGATGCTCTAAACCAACTGAGCTAAACGCCCGTGCTTGTTTTCTTAAGCGGTTGCAAAGGTACGGAAAGTTTTTGTTTCCACCAAATATTTTCCAAAAAAAATACGAAAAAAGACAGATCCCCGTAGGAATCTGTCTCCATTATATGGTGATTTTATTATTCTTGTTTGATGTTGTTGTTGTCTTTGGACCCCATTTAGTCTATGGGTGGGTCGTGATCTTCCGACCATATCCATGCCGCAGCCATTGCTGCGAGCATGATCCATATTACTGTTGGTTCCATCTTTCTTGTGTTTTGTGTTGTTATCCTTACTTTCTTACATACAGCTGTGTGTAGACCGGTCCTACTGCATCTATTGAGAAGATTGCCCTCCCGGGCAATGCGTATTGTTATCCTTCACAATCCTGTTTATTACCTCATGTGTGGCCAATACCCTTGCGGCATACCGACGTAAATGCTTGTTATCCGAATACTTTCTTCAAGTCAAGACCTTGCACTTCTGTTTTTTCTACTTTTCCTTTTTTTCCTTCTTTTCTAATTTATGGCATCTGTCTTTGTACCTATTGAAACGACTCTTTGCCAACTTCTTTCTAGCTTCTCTAAATTAAGGTGGGCTTCATCACGTAGCCCCTTTGTGTTTGTGTTATCCTGAAGTGCCTTCTACCTTTTTTTCTTCTAGGGCCTCTCTGCCGGTTCCAATATTTTGTTGTCTTCTTGTCTTTTGACGTTGCAAAGTTACGACGGATTCTGTTTCGGTGCAAGCGCAAAAACGCTTTTTTGACCTTTCTCCCTATCATTTTTGACTTAAGTCAAGAAAGTGTGTGCGTGCACAATGAAATCTTCAAGGGTTTTCAAGTGTTGAAGGGTCATTGGTCATCGTGGCTGTCGAGGCTGTTATGATGGATCTTCATGACTTGTTTCCTGGGCTGGATTGCTGTGTTGTGGGTACCTGTAGATGAGAGTCTGCGGAGGTCATACGCCTTGCTGGTGTGGTCCTTGCTGAGAGGATATAATAGAAAAATGAAGTGGAATAAGTCATTGTAAGTAGATGTTGAAAATTAGTTTATATCACGATTTTTGT
>ULVF01021340.1_pt1 | contig 40990 bp, 32 predicted proteins | sample 1959201 | NCBI WGS metagenome assembly ULVF01 (sample SAMEA4835779, study PRJEB28245) | human gut metagenome | biome: gut microbiome; material: fecal sample | place: Denmark | collected 2008 | reverse complement strand
TTTTAATTATTAACCTGTCAACTAAATTCAGTACACCTCATAGCAAACTATCCTTCAAAAAAAACGCACTTGCGTTTAAAGGAAAACGCCGAAGAGTTTTGATTAAAGCGCACTTGCGTTTCGGGTAAAATGTACTTGCGTTTTCAATCAAACGTACTTATGTTTTTTAGTATCCTGAAAAATCCCATGAAAAGAATTTATTTTTTACTCGTTTTCAGCCTGATAGGAGTTTCCTTGCGAGCCATATCCAACATCCGGATTACTCCCGTTCCTTCCCTCCCCCAACTTCCGGTCAGTGCCATACACCGGATTTTTCAGGACAGCGAAGGCATGATGTGGTATGGCACGGTCAACGGACTATGCTGTGACGACGGATACCAGATCAGCGTCATCCGTTCCGATATCAACACACCGGGACTGCTGAACGATAATACCATCCAGTCCATTGCAGAAGATGAAACAGGTAGAATCTGGTTTGGAACCGACCATGGAGCCTACATTCTTGACAAGGCAACCAGACAAGTCACTCCGCTAGATGCCGAACAACTACAGACCAGCTTTATCTACAGCATACGAAAGACATCCGACGGATACATGTGGATAGCGACGGGGCACATGCTCCTAAGATACAACACCTTGGGAGAGTTACAAAAGACTTATCTGCTATACGACCATGAAGGAAAACCCTCATGGATGGCCGGTTTTTGCGAAAGCCGGCAAAAACAGATTCTGATTACCGTAGGAAGAGAAGGTATCTACCATTACGACAAAAAGACAGACACCTTTACCCGTTATGCCAATCCTCCTTCAGAGCGAAACCTCACCTGCATTGTGCAAGACCGTACCCACAATTATTTCTGGGTAGGCACCAGTTCCAGCGGCCTGCTCCTCTTCAACCCTTCCGCTCCCAAGGACTCCGTCTACACTTACTCACCGTTACCGGTCAATCCCATGGGAGAAACCGAAGGAGAAATTTTGTATATGGAACAGGACAGTCACGAAGGAACTCTCTGGATGACCACCCGAAGCTCCTTGATTGCCATGCGCTACGATGAAGCACATAGCTGCCTGCGCCAGACAGATTTCCGTCTTCCCGCAGAATACGGAAACATGCTCAATGAAATCTATCAAGACAAAGAGGGAAATCTCTGGGTAGCTTCTTTCGATGGGAAAAGTTTCATTATCCACTTCACGGAAAATGCTCCGGAAGAATTCACGCTGCCGGCCCTGCAGCAACGGGTACGGTTTCAGCCGGCCATCATGGCACTGAGTGATGCGGGCGAAGGCAAAATGTGGATTTCACAAGAACGGACGGGACTCGGCCTGTACGACCTGTCCCGCCACGAAGTCATGCTTTACAGTGATGTCCTCGCCCTGAAGCCTCTTGTCCTGGGCTCTATCAAGCAAATGACCGAATCACGGAGAGAAGGCAACGTATGGATTATTCCCGAAGGACGCAACCTTATTTATGAACTCGGACGAGAAGGTATGCGGATGAAGCACATCCGTACCCTGAGTCTTCCCGACAAGGCCAAAAGGCACTTCACCCAAACCTACGAAGACCGCAACGGCACGCTCTGGGCTGGAACGAACAACGGATTATTCACCTTTAATCTACGTGATAACCAATGGCATACGGTGTGCGATACATTGGGGCAGGTCAGCGCACTTAAAGAAGACAAACAAGGAAACCTATGGATTGGCACCACCAATAAAGGGCTTTATCAGCAATCCTCCAGAGGGAAATGCAAAAAAATACCTTCTCCCCTCTCCATTACCTGCCTGAGTGTGCAGGAAGACAGCCTCATCTGGATAGGAACACAAGAGGGAGGAGTCTACGCCCTGAACCCACAGACTGGAAAACTGACCGACCACACCCGGCTGTGCGGACTGAACGGAAACATTGTCAACCAACTGGAGTTCGACGTATACGGCCATCTGTGGATAGACACCAACCAGAAACTGATAGAGTATAACCCAAAAAACCATTCGTTCTCCACTTACCTCACTACCGACAATTCCATGCTGCTCAGGCGGTTTATCCCTACAGCTATCTGCAAGGGACACGACGGACGAATTTATTTCGGAGGTATCCCAGGAATCTGTGCGGTAACTCCTTCTGCCCGACTTGACCAGCCCAGCAAGAACATTCCGACATTTATTACCGGAACATACGTCATGGGAAAACCTGTCACCCATGAAAACTCCCTGACACTCCATCCCGATGAATACGACCTGGACATTCATTTTTCTTCCCTCGACTATCTGAATGCCTCCAAGATACGTTATGCCTATCGTCTGATTGGACTTGACAAGGAATGGAACTACACCGCCGTAGGACAACATACCGTCAATTATAAACATCTGCCTCACGGAAATTATGTGTTCGAAGTGAAGGCAACCGACGGATATGGAATCTGGAGTGACAAAATCACCCGCCTGCACATTGAACGTCTACCTGCTTTCTACCAGACAGGCTGGGCCATTACCTTATATATATTACTACTGGCAGCCGGAGTCTTCCTCGGGCTTCGTTTCTACCTTCGCCGGATGAAGCTGAAAAATGAAGAACTGTATGCCGACAGCACGGAGCTGATGAAGATGCGTTCTTACCTGAACGAAAAATCAGTCCCCCAGGCAGAAGTACGGATTTCGGACATGGAATTTGCCAAACTGGATGAGATTCTATTGGAAAATATCCTGAAAGCCGTGGAAGAAAACCTGAGCGAACCCGACTTCGACGTACAGCATCTGGCCCAAAAAGTCAACATGTCACGCTCCACACTGACCCGTAAGCTGAAAGCCATTACAGGACTCACTCCGTTGGAGTACATCCGCCGTGTAAAGATGCAGCATGCCTGCCGGATGCTGGAAGATACCCGCGCCACCGTGAACGAAGTAGCCCTGGCTATGGGATATTACAACCGGAAATATTTCACCACCTGCTTCAAGGAAGAGTATGGAATCACTCCCAGCGAGTATCAGAAACAGCAAGGAAAGAGGGATACATCTGAATCAAAAGAGGGATAAAAATGAATCAAAACACCCTCTGAAGCATTTCAGACTGCTCTTTGGCGCATTCTGTTCTCTTTGTCTGACGGAAATCTCTTTACATTTGAACCATCAACCTTTGTATGTAAAAACAATCTGATAAAAAAATGAGAAAAGAGATTTTATTCCTAACCGCACTGGCATCTTGCCTGTCTTCCTTCGGTCAGACTTTTGAAAAGACCGCTCAGGGAGGAAAGTTCCAGACCGCACAGCCCACATTGAACGGGGAGGTGATTTTCTACTCTCCTTCCATCGTGCGCATTGTAAAGTATCCTTCGGCTGAAATGCCCGAAAAGAAGAGTTATCCAATCATCAAGACTCCCGAAAAGGTAGAGATTTCTTACAAGCAGAACGGGAACACGGTAAGCATGACCTCCGGAAAAATGACAGTAACACTCGACGTAGCTACCGGAAAAGTGACTTATACCGACCCACAGGGTGAAACTTTATTGAAAGAAAAGGTGGAAGGCACCAACTTCATTCCCCGCAAGGATGTAAACCGCGATGCCTACACTGTCAGCCAGGCATTCAGCCTTGAACCGGAAGAAGCCATTTACGGACTGGGACAGCGCCAGAGCGGAGCTATGAACCACCGAAACCAGCAGATTCACCTGTCAAACGGCAATACCAACATCTGCATCCCTTATTTCACATCTGAAAAAGGATATGGTGTATACTGGGATAATCCGGGCATCTCTGATTTCAGCGATACCCCGTATGAAACCTCCTTCTCTTCGCAGGTAGGCCTCTGTTCTGATTACTATTTCCTTTATAAAGACGGTACACAAGACGGCGTAATTGCCTGTATCCGCGACCTGACCGGAAAGGCCACCATGTTCCCGCTCTGGACCATGGGCTACTGGCAGTGCCGCGAACGTTACAAGAGTCCCGACGAACTGTGCGGCGTACTCGACAAGTACCGCAAGCTACAGATTCCGCTCGACGGTATCGTGCAGGACTGGCAGTACTGGGGATGCGATTCCAACTGGAATGCCATGAAATTCATGAATCCGCGTTACATCAACAAGATGGACGACAAGGAAGCACTTCGCTACCTTCCGAATGGAGAAGACAAGAACGCACGCTATCCGAAACCCCGTTTCAAAAGCCCAGAAGAAATGGTGGAATACGTTCATAAGCACAATGCCCACCTGATGATTTCCGTATGGGCCAGCTTCGGCCCCTGGACCGACCAGTTCAAGGAGCTGGACAAAATGGACGCCCTGTTGAAATTTGAAACATGGCCACCCAAGTCAGGCGCACACCCCTACGACCCGTTCAACAAAGACGCCCGCGACCTGTACTGGCGTTACCTCAGCCACCTGCATAAAATGAACATTGACGCCTGGTGGACCGACTCTACGGAACCCGACCATCTGAACCCAAAAGAAAGTGACTTCGACCTGATGACGGCCGACGGTTCTTTCCGCTCGGTACACAATGCGTTCCCGCTGACCCACAACCAAGGTATCTACGAACACCAGCGTGCTGTTTCAGACGAGAAACGTGTGTTCCAAATGACCCGTTCCGGCTACCTTGGACAGCAGCGCTACGGTGCCCTGAGCTGGAGTGGCGACGTGGTATCAAGCTGGGATGTACTCCGTCAGCAGATTCCGGCCGGATTGAACTACACACTTTGTGGTATCCCCTTCTGGAATACCGACCTGGGAGGCTTCTTCGGATGGGAATACAACAACGACTGCACCAACGTAGCTTATCAGGAACTGCACGTACGCTGGTTCCAGTGGGGATGTTTCATGCCGCTGATGCGTAACCACTGCTCTTCACCGATGATGAATGAAATTGACCTCTTTGGCAAAGAAGGCGACTGGGCTTACGATGCACAAAAACGCATGATTGAACTTCGCTACCGTCTCCTGCCTTACATTTACAGCCTGGACGGAGCCGTAGTACAGGAAGACGGTACCATGATGCGTCCGCTGGTAATGGATTTTGCCCACGACCGAAAGGCCATTCTGCTGGACGATGAATACATGTTCGGTAAAAACATCCTGGTATGTCCGGTCACCGAACCACTCTATACCAAGAAAGTAGAAAAGAACAAGGGAGTTACTACCGTGCCCGATGTAGCAAAAGCTTCAGCTCCGGTAGAAGTGTACCTGCCTAAAGGAACGAAATGGATTGATTTCTGGACCAATGAAACAGTAGAAGGCGGCCAGCACATTAAACGCGAATGTCCGGTTGACATCCTGCCACTCTACATCAAGCCGGGAAGCATCCTTCCGCTCGGCCCGAAAGTACAGTACACTACCGAAAAGAAATGGGACAACCTGGACATCTGCATCTATCCGGGAGCCAACGGCGAATTCATACTCTACGAAGATGAGTTTGACAACTACAACTACGAAAAGGGTATGTTCTCTACCATCAAGTTCAGCTGGGACGATGCTTCACGTACACTGACCATCAGCGACCGTAAAGGCGAGTTCCCCAAAATGCTGAAACGCCGTAGTTTCCGCATCACTCTGATGCAGCCCGGCAAGCAATCGGCCGAAACTGTCATGGTGAGCGCAGACAAGAAAGTTAACTATTCAGGCAAGAAACTGACAGTCAAGCTGTAAATACAATCATTCGCTTAACCGCATTCCAAAACCAAACGCCCTTATCTCCAGTGCAACTGCCGGAAATAAGGGCGTTTCATTTATTACCTTAATCTTGATAAAGACTATTCCTGCTTTTTCATCCAGATCACAGAGGTACAAAGCTGTGCAATCGTTTCCCGATGACTAATCAGAAGAAGCGTTTTGCCGTGCAGCCGGTCTGACAGACGTGCCAGTAGCAGCTTTTCCGTCTCGCTGTCCAGTGAAGACGTCGGTTCATCCAACAGCAAGATACTTCCCGGACGCAACAACCCTCGTGCGATGGCAATACGCTGCGCCTGACCTTCGCTAAGGCCCGCTCCCCGCTCTCCGCACAATGTATCCATCCCCTCCGGCAAATCAAACACAAAATCAGCCACAGCCAGGTAAAGCGCCTCTTTCAGTTCCTCCTCCGTGGCATGAGGATTTCCCATCCGCAAATTATCACGAATGGTACCACTCACCAGCGTATTTCCCTGGGGCACATAAGAAAGGTTACAGCGGGTAAGTGGTGAAACCATCACCTCCTGCCGTCCGTTATAAAACACGATTTCTCCTTTGTCAGGCCGTAACAAAGCCAAAATCAGCCTGATTAATGTACTTTTTCCTACTCCTATTTCCCCCACAATAGCTGTCAGGCTACCCGGCTTGAAATCATACGTAAAATCAGACAGTACGGCCCTGCTCCCTCCCGGATAAGTATAATTCACCCCGTTCATACGGATGCCCAGTTCCCCCTCCAGACGGACAGGCTCTCCCCGTTCCTCCAAAGGCAAGTCTGTCAGTTCTATCAAGCGCTCCACCGAAGTAAATACCCGGATAGAAGCCGGAATCTGCCGGCTCAAATCCACCATCGGACGCTGTATCTGCGACACCAGCTGCAAGAATGCTGCCATCATGCCGAAGGTCACCGTACCCTCACGCAGACCGAATACGCCCCACAAAAAGGCAACGGCATAGCCGGTCATAAAACCTATCTGTACCATCGAGCGGGAAAAAACCGAAAAATCTGTACGTTGCTTCACCTTATCGCGTAGCACGGACTGTACCGCATCCAGCTTATGTACAGACTGACCGGTATATTCCAAGGTACGAAGCAGGATACGATGCTGTAAATTCTCCTGCAAATGGCTTTGTATCTCACTATCCGTCGTACGTATCTCACGTGAGATGCGGCGCATTTTCCGTACATACCCTTTGCTGAACAGCAAAGCTACAGGCATAATAAACACTAGAACAAAGGTCAGACGCATGTCCAGATAAGAAAGGAAATACAAAGCCCCCAGCAATTGGAAGCACGTGATAAACACCGCAGGCACCATCCGGCACAACGCATCGGTTATGGTCTGCACATCCTCTTCCAGGCGGTTCAGCATATCTCCGGTGTGCAGCTGCTCCCGTCCCGACCAGCAACTCTCCATCAAGTGTACAAAAAGCTTGCGGTGCAATTCATTCCGTAACGCAATCTCCATGCGGCTGGTCAGGCAACTCCGAGTAGCAGAAAGCGCCAACTGCACTACCAGACAGCCCACCATCCATCCGATATACATCGTCAGATTATCCCCCGATACCTCTGTCGCAATATCAATCAGATGTTTACAGACAAACACAAAAAACAAAGAAGCACCCACCTGTAACATTCCGGTAAAGGCATACACCAAAATCTGTCCCCGGAAGCCACAGGAAATATTCCAAAGCCACTTTATACACGTCGCAATTCTCATACCAGTAAAAATACCCTCATTTTTTTAGTTTTCCACTTTGCCGCATCCATCCTCTATATACAAACAGCAGATAACGACGCACAGGAAGCAACTTGCGCCAGAGTGCAGCCTTAAACCGTTCCGAAGAAGAAGTAATGTCTATCACACGGCCATCGCGCACCCTCTTCACCATCACTCCAGCCACATCTTCCCTGCGGCAACATTCCGTGGCATGCAAATTCCCGTCGCCCATCAGGACAATGCAATTCCCTTTCATCTGATATACCCGATGCAGCACATAACGGTTGTCCGGTAAACAAGCCAGCACTATACTTCCTACGGCAAACTCTTCTGCCTTTTGCAGTACCACACAGTCACGCTCCTCCACAATAAACGGCAGCATACTGTTTCCTTTCGCCCGCAGTGTCACCGTATCCCCATTCCGAAGCATCCGGCTTATCTCCATAAAAAACGCCTCATTATTGAGCCACAACCTGTCAGTACCCATTCGATATCCCTCCCATATAAACAAAAAAATCCCCTTCCCGGCTGATGCTACACCGGAAAGGGGACATCTAAAAGAAATTAGTTAGCGCGTGTAATTACGGCACGGCTCAGACGAGGATCGTCATAGAACATATTGTCTACGCCACCCTTATAGTCCACCTTAAGCTGTGACTTAGATACGCCATATTCATTTACCAGGCAGTCATACACCGCTTCGGCACGTTTCTTACTCAGACGTTCATTGGTCTTCTTGCTACCCATTCCGGCATCCGCATAACCCGTAATGGTGTACACTGCATTCGGATCAGAAGCCTTGATAGCCTCAGCCAGCAGACCCAGGTTCGCACGTGCTTCCTTCGACAAGTCGGCTTTTCCAATGCGGAAGATGATCAGGTTAGAAGCCACAGTCTTCTTCACTTCCTGCTGCGGATTACGGTTACTTGCATCAATAGCACTCCGCAAGCGGGCATTTTCTTCGTTTGCACGGTTCAGCTGGTCACGCAAAGAGTTGATTTCGCCCACATTGGTACGTACCACGGTCTTGCTCTTGTCCCATCCGCGGCGTTTGAACTTATAGGTCAATCCCACAGAAGCACTCAGCAAACCATCAAACTTAGACCCACCAATTTCTCCGTCAATGGCATCGTCCACCATGGAAGCGCGCAAGTCAATGAACGCATCAAAAGCATCGCACAAACGGAAAGAGTTCAACCAGCCTGCATTCAGTGCAATGTTGCCTACAGTAGGAGCTTCCCATGTACGCATGTAACCTACACCACCGTAGAAACTGCTGTTCCATATACGGTTTTCTTTGTAACCACAGAACAGGTTAGACAGATTGAACATCACATCGGCATGCACGTTATAATACTTGAATTTCGAGTAATACATACCGCTTCCCCAGCCAGAAACTTGTTCACCAGTAGAGTGAGCTTCTCCCCAGCGGGTAGCACCTTTCACAGAAAGACCGTTATACATCAACCGGACTCCTATTCCTGGAGTAAACCATTTACCTACAGCAATGTCCAGTGCCGGCGAGATACGTTTGCCAAAACCTATCTGCTTGTCATGGTCGCCAAACATCACCTGAGGTCCGGCCCCCACACTGAGGAACCAGTTATCCCAGAAGTGGTTGGTTTCCACTTTGTACTTGTCATCGCTGTATTCCACGGTTTCTGTAAAATCACCGTTTTGTATGGTCTGCTCCGACTGAGCCAGAGCAGGACCTGCAGCCGCCAAAGCCAAGGCTGCAAAGATTGTTTTTTTCATCATAAAAAAATCTCAAATTTAATCATACGCTAATTCAAATTCAGCCGTACACTTAATCCCAACTGTTCGGGTCATCGTTTCCGACAGATACGCCGCGTGTCTGAGCCGATGCCTTAGAATCACTACCTCTGGTACGCAACTGGAATGTAAAGTTGTTGTTGATAATGGTCTGTATCAACTGGTCACAACCGTATTTCGCACCATAATCCGCAAGATTGTCGGCAAAGTTCATGTATACCACTCCAAGCGAAGCGTTCTCTGTACGGGTATTAAAGAACTCGAAGAAGTGTGGTGTTAATTCTTCAGCCGCAGCTTCGCCGTTATAAATACTAATGTTAAAGATTGCGGTGGTATAAAATCCGCCCAAGTCTATCAAGTACCAGATGTTATGCTCTTTATTTTTGACATATTGATTCACACTCTCCTGTACCACAGCAGCCACATTTTCCTTCTTTTCGTCAGGAGTACCGTCATTTTTAGTTATATCAAACCAGCTTTCGTTGGCAAGACGGGTTTGATCCTCATAAAACAGTTTCAAACCATTAGTGCGGCCGCCGTACCCCATGACATAGGCACAGCTGTTTGACCTTCGCTGGTGTTGATGAATGGATCACTATAACATACAAGCTGTGCAGGCAGATATGTCGTAAAGTTCGGATATACGTTTTCTCCCTTCACATGGATACGCAGGATGATTTTTCCGGCCACATCGCCAAGCGTGGTATTGGCCTTCACCTCCGATGTACAAATTCTGTCATTCTTCCAGTCGTTAAATGTTGACATGAGAGTGCTGAGCCACTCGTTTTCTCTGTCACGGGAAAGAATAAAGCGCGATGCCGCGTATGAGATATTTACAAACACGGCCTCCTGATTCTTCTTTGCATCATCGGCCTTTTGCAGACAGGCAGCCAATTCATCAAGAGCTTCTTTCAATGAAGTGCCTATACTTGCGGTTCCACTGGTGTAAGTTTCACGACCTAATTCAATGGAATTACCTGAATAGACGGTCGGGAAATCAAATGCACGTACACCTAATTCAAACTGTTCAGTCAAAGTATTTCTTTGCGTGTAACCATTATGTACATCACCAATAAGAAAAACATCATCAACACCTTTTTCATACGTAATCGCAGACATCTTACTACCCGGCCAAGAGAGCTCGGTCAGATAGATATCCGGGTCAAGGTTAGACATCCAGTAGTTGATGTCTGTCTGCGAACCGGTGGCATCGAGGGCAGGAAGACTCACCTTATTGATAGCGTGAGCGATAATAGTAGCCGTTTGAAGAGTTTTCTCCTTGGCAGGCGTATTCACACCCGCTACGGTTACCTTCAGGTTGCCTTTCTCTATGCTTTCGTCCTTAGGCATGATAGAGACATACACCTTCAGCTTTTCTCCCGCACTAAGTGTAGGATATTTGCCGTCACCCTTCGCATTATACAGATTGACAGAGATGCGGTTACGCACTTCGTTCATGTTGCCGGCAGCCTCACAAATGGCTTTACCCCCCTCGGCAGCAGCACGTATGTTACACTTTATCTCACCTGAAAGAATTGTATTGGGATTGTCTGCACTGGCAGGAGCCACCGAAGTGACGGTAACCTGAGAAACCGCCTGAGAACCACTCTTAGGACCGTTAACCGTAATTTCCAGCACGGTAGTCATTGGCTTAAACGGCAACGGAATAGCTCTACCCTGTGGCGTTTCGCTCTTTTTAACCTTGTTATAAGCCCACATATAAGCATAGTATGTATCGGCAATGCCCACCCAAGTTTTTCCGTCAGCCTGTGGTTCCCATCTTACCGGATCCTGCTCAACAGGGATATTCACCGTAACGATACCGTCGTCGGGCACAGCCTCGCCTCTGATGGCCTCGGCAGGATAGAAAGCGAAGAACTCATGTTCGTCTTTGGCACCCCATTGCAGGCCGGCTTTGTCTGGGTATAATTTGGTCACATCTGCCGAAGTAGTCTTGTCATCTTCAAGCGGAGTAATGGTGTAATCCACACGTGTACCGTTGCTGGCCTGCGGGCAGAGAATAGTGATATTGTCACCATCTTCCCAATAGACGGGGAAATAACCATGATTATAATCTCCACCTTCCGTCTCTTCATCACCATAAATTGTGCGGGTTTCTATCTGACTTTTGGTAAGAGAGCTGCCGAAAATAATTTCCTCTCCCCCCTTGACAGGATTCTCCACCACAGACGCACCGTTCTGGTCGTCTGAACAACTTCCCAAAAACAAGGAAGAAGCCGCCAGGATACTTAAAAATTTTACCTTTTTCATACTTTTACATTTTAGTTATTAATCCCATGTATTCCAACCCGAATTATTCGGGTCTTCTGGATCTGTCCCATCGAAGTAGTTTCCGGAGTTACCGATACTATGCCCTTCGATAGACACTCCTTCGTCATGCTTGTCACCATCTTGGAAAATCGAAGCCGACATAAACCCGCTTTCCAGGCTTACCAGAGTCTCCTTCGTCTCCGGGGATTCATACTGTTTTTTCTGTTCTTTTTTCATTGTAATTAAAAATTTAATTTGTTAAACAATAATTTCAGTTTTTCATTTCTTCTCTTTCTCTTGTTTTTACCTCCGTTTTTAATTGTTTTTATTTAGAATGATTTTTATAGCCGTAACCATAGCCATACCCGTAGCCGTAACCGTAACCATAGCCATGATGTTCCGGATTGGCCCCGTTCAGCAGCAAGGCCATATTCTTCAGTTTATTTTCCTGATAAAGTTTCTCTATATCTGGCAACTGACGACGGTCGAGCTTGCCTGCACGTACCACAAAGATGGTCAGGTCGGCTATACGGTTCGCAATCACGGCATCGGCCACGAGTCCTACCGGCACGTTGTCGGCAATGATGTAATCGTAACGGGTACGCAGTTCGTTCATCAGCTCATCCAGACGTCCGTCCATCAATAGTTCAGCCGGATTAGGCGCCAAAAGCCCTGAAGGAATCAGGTCAAATCCTTCCAGATGCTGGATGATGTCGTCCACCTTCACCGTATTATCCGACAGATAATTGGTAACTCCCACGCGGTAATGTCCAAAACGACGGCTCAAAGTTCCCTTACGAATATCCAGGTCCACCATGACCACCCGCTTTTTCATATAAGACAGACTCATTGACAGGTTGCGGGCAATAAAGGTCTTTCCAGCCCCGATATTAAATGAAGTAAAGGTAATTACCTGTGCAGGTTTGTCTTTCTTGGTCAGGAAAGCCATGTTGGTACGTAAAATACGGAAGGCTTCCGACACAATATCGTCTCCCTGTTCTTTTACCACCATTACATTCTTCCGATGGTCTTTCATCGCTTCCTTATCCAGCGGAATTTCACCGAGATAAGGCACGGAAGTAGCATCTTCTATGTCTTTCCGCCCGTGAACCCGCGTATCCATAAAGAGAATAGCCAAACAAACCGCCCCCGGCAAAGCGATTCCCACCAGCAAACCCAGCAACAGAATACGGTTGCGGTTAGGTGAAATAGGGGCATTACCTCCTTCTGCCCCGTCTATCACACGGGCATTGTTATCGGCCATGGCTTGTGAAAGGGCATTCTCTTCACGTTTGTTCAGCAGGAACAAATAAAGGGCTTCCTTAATTTTCTGCTGACGCTCGATAGACAGCATCTGACGTTCTTTTGTCGGAATGGCTGTCACCCGGCTCTGGGCACGCATTTCACGGTTCTGTGCATCATTGCGCTTCACATTCAGACTGACAATCATGTTATCTACAGCCCGAATAATGCTTTGCTTCATGGCACGAAGCGAGTTGTTCAGCTCCTGTACTACAGGATTGTTCACACTACTGTCGTCTATCAAATGGTCACGTTTCAACTTAGCCGCATTGTAAAGACTAATCTGATTTTCAATGTTCATATCACTGATTCCTGTATTAGAGGGTATCAGGTCGGTCTCCTTGCTGGGATCCGTCAGGTAGTCTTTGATAAAATTAGCCAGACGAAGCTGGGTTTCCAGTTCCATGGCATCGGCATTGTACTTCTGCGATTCGTTCATATACATGCCTGCCGAGGAAGCGATGTCCACAATCTGATTCTGCTGCTTGAACGATTCCAGGTTGGATTCCACGTTTCCCAATTCACGCTCAATGATGATAAGACGCTCATTGATAAAGTTGGCGGTATTCACAGCCACTTGGTTTTTCTCCTTGATGGCCTCTTCATTGTACACCGTAATCAGTGTATTCAGCACATCCTCCGCACGGGCCGGGGAACTGTCTTTCAAAGCCAGGGTAAGGATGGAAGATTCCTCTTCTTCCTGCTGAATGCCCAACGCATTCTTATAATAATTCACCATCGATTCTACCGGACGCTTCTGTACTCGTATAGGCGTATTCAGCCAGGAATCGCGCAAATAATTGGTCGCAGTCACCACCACGTTCATCCCTTCGGCAATCGCTACCGTATCGTTCAATGCCACCTCATACGACGGTTTCGCTTCAATTCCTGAGAAATCGGAAAGTGTCACGGTCTTCGCGTCTTTCAAAGTCATCGTAAAAGAAAAGCTTTGTTCGGGCAACGCATCCGGCAGGCTGACCAGTACGGGTGATTCATTATATAACTCATTACTGCGCAAACCGTCCTTTATCTGATAGCTCACATCGGCATGTACACGCTGCACTACCTCGCGCATCAGTTTCTTGGAGCGGAACTGCAATATTTCATTGGCCACATTCACCTTGTTAATAAAATTATCGAAGCGGTCCAGACCGGAAGTACTGGCTTTGTTCGACGGATCTTTGATAATGACCGTGGCCGAGCGAAAATATACCAGCGGAGCACGAGCATAATTATACCATGCTATTCCACCGCAAATCAGAATGGAAAGTAAGAACCATTTCCATTGAGAAGCCAAATACATGAACAAATCCACTATATTCAGCCCTTGTTCATTCTTGTTAGAAGAATTGTTCGTCTGCATATCGTTCTGTAACTATTAGTTAGAATCATCCTTTACTTAAGTACCCATAAAAGCGAACATACAGCCGTTACTACAGACAGCAAAGTAGTTGCCACCTGCCATCCCCGGTCTTCTACATCCTTCTTCCGGTACTTAGGCTCTACATACACAATGTCATTCTGCTGAAGATAGAAACAGGGTGAATCGAATACATCCTTTGTGCGCAGGTCGTGCATGAAAATCTGCCGTTCACCTCCCACTTCACGAATTACCGCCACTCGGTCTATCTTGGCTTTTGAAGTCAGATCGCCCGCCTTGGCGATGGCTTCCAGCAACGTCACACGATCTCCGTCTACGGTGTATGTACCATTGTTTCCCACTGCTCCCAGAACCGTATATTTAAAATTCAGGAACTCAATGGAAACCAACGGGTCTTTCATGTATTCGCCCTCTTCTATCTTATTCTTGATCAAGTCGCGCACTTCGCTTACTTTCATTCCTTCGATATGTAACTTGCCCAGAATCGGGAAATCAATGTTACCGTCTACATCCACGCGATAACCCTTCTCGTTTACTTTACTTGAAGCATCTGCCGTCACATTTCCATCCGATCCCACCCGGAATGTACCATCGTAAATGTTAAACGGAATGGCCAGCTCCGGATTCTTACAGCTGACGGTGATACTCAAACGGTCATCCCGATGTACTACCGCCTCGTATTTGGTATCAATGGGATACTTCAGTCCCATTTCCATATCCTGCAAATACACAAAATTCTTGCGCGATGCACAGGAAGTTAACAGCAACACGGCAAGCAAGCTTGCCCATAAATAGACTGGTTTTTTCATACTCTAGGTATAGTTAAATTATTAGTAATTTATTATTTGTCTGTTTGAAGTAACATATCCCGGCACAACAAGGCTGCCTCCTCATCGGGCCTGCATTCCAGCATCCCTACAGGAGTCTGTTCTACCATCCGGATTAATGTATCATAAAGACAGGTACGCAATTCCGCATCCTGAAGAATGACGCAGCACCCAGGAAAAAGTGTAATGAAAGCCTCCACCTCTTTCTGGCGAAAAAAGCGGTTTACAGGAGCCTGTTTCAAACGCACCATTCCACCCACCGGATAAGAGAGCGGCTTATAGCAAGGAGTCTTGCCACTCCAAGGAGTACCGTAGGCATACACTCTCCCATTCACAATACGTAAGGTCGGATTATCATCATTCAGCAATTCAGTTCCCGGGATATATTTCAGCCACAACGCAGAATGTGTACTTTTGCCCGTTCCACTCTTCCCCATAAAAAGGAAAGCCTGGTTCTCACAAAAGACAGCCGAAGCATGAATGGATACGGCATCCCGGTAAAGTACGGCCTGTGAATAAGCAATACGAAGCAAGGAAGACAATGCATGCCCAGCCCGTTTATCGTCTTCGTGCAAAAACACGCTGACAACAGAAAAACATCTATCGGCTTGCATGACATGCAATGTTCCTCCCTGTTCTGCAGAAAGCGTGACGCAGTATCCTTCTGCTTCTTTATACAAACTAACGTAGCCCATATCGCTGAGCGTATTTTCTATCAATTCCCCCGAAGGCATCGCCACATTTCTTTCTGCTGAAGCATACACCGTACATTTCAGCAGTGTTTCTTGCTTCCCCTCATTCTTACCATGAAAAGCACAGAAAGAAGGCAGCAAAGTGTCTGCATCCCATTCATCCGGAAGACTGACACTCACTTTAAATCCTGCGATAGAATATTTATGTTCCATCCTCACTCAATCTAATTGTCCTTTCAACAAACTGGAAAACACCCAAAAACCTTCTTTGGGTGCATACTGAAATGCAAAACGGGCATTACGCTGAAAAGCGCATGCAGTGTGCCACTTACCGGCCAAAGGCGATTGAGACTTCCGCTGATACCCGGACACATACTGACCAAAGTTACCGCCCCGCCAGATAATATCAAGTAAGGAAGACGAGTCGGCAGCTACCTCCTGATACGGAAGACACCCCAAAGGAAGTCCCAGATGCTCCACCAGAAATGCATGCAGCAACCGTTGCCACCTGCCCATCCCCAATTTTAATGTAATCTTCTTCATTTCTTCGGATTCCACTTCATCGTGCAACTTATAGCAACTGCGAGCCATATCACACAACTGACGCAATCCGATTCCCCAGCCCAAAGCATGCTTCAAGATGTGCAGACTTTGAAGCTGGAGGTTCAATATAGGAGAAGGAATCCTTACCTCCCGGCCCCTCTCCAACTCCATACGGTCATAACCATATTTCTGTTCTAATTCTTTTGCATAGCGTTGTAAAAACGGATTATGCAAATCCAACAAACGTATATGATGCTCTACTTCCACTCCCTTCCATGTGTAGACCACACTCTGGTCTGCGTGTACTTTTTCCTGCAAGCCACATTGATGAACAAGGGAAAAAGCTTTCTCAAAAGTCTGACGACTATCAAAATAAAAATCGATATCCCCACATTCCCGCAACAAAGGGGTTTCATATAATCGGGCAATTCCCTGCCCTTTCTGCAATATCGGATAAACTCCACGCTCCTCAAACCATTGTACCAATGCTTCCAACACCCTGTTCATCCGCATATTCTTACGCTCTATGGCATCTGTCTCAGCCATCCAGCGAACCAGCAACTCATCTGCCGGTAAAAAATGTTCGGCTAAATACTGTACACCCTGGAAAACAATTCCGGTAACAGTCTGCTGCCTTGACAAAAGGTACAACCTCTTCCACTCATCTACAGACAACGGGAAACAAGACAAATCCTCTATCTTACGTTCCCATAATCCAGCCTTCAACAACACAAGTAATGCCTTCTGTACCTTATTCATATCTTTTTTGCAATAAAACCTTTCCTACTCAATCAACCCAAAAGCTTGCCAGTCTGCCAACTGTTTCTCCAAATCACGGCGGGCCACCTCTTTATCGACATTATACTCCTGACACAAACGTTCTGCCAGTTCATCCAATGTATTACATCCCTCAGCCACACGCTGCCATATCCATGCTGCTGTCTGATTCAAGCTGTATACCTTACTCATATTTACATTGCCTGCGCAGGCATCCACAATCATATAACGATTGCCAATCTGACGCAGTTGAATTCCTTTACGTATCTCTATCTTATTCATATTCATGTGAAAATTATTAGAATTTCTTACCCATAAAAATAGACATGGCTGTCAGCCATACAATTTTAATATCCATCCATAAAGAGCGGGTACGCATATATTCCAGATCCATTCTCAGACGCTCCAGCATCTTCTCCATCGTATCGGTATAGCCGTTATAAAGAGTTGCCTTAGAAAACAATCCCGGACGCAAGCAATACAACAACTCATAATCCGGATTGATGGCCTTAATCTTATCCACGAAATACTTTCGCTCCGGGCGCGGTCCCACAAAACTCATCTCCCCCTTCAACACATTCCATAGTTGAGGTAATTCGTCCAGGTGATGTTCCCGCAAAAAACGTCCGATCCGAGTCAATCTCTGGTCATTTTTCTGACAAAGTGTCGGCTTTCCATCTGATTCCGAATCGACCGACATTGAGCGAAACTTATACAAGATAAAAGGCTTTCCGCCATACCCGATACGTTCCTGGCTAAAGATTACTGGTCCCCCATCTTCATGTTTGATCAACCAGGAAATGAGCAAAAACACCGGTGAAAAAATAATCAATGCTATTAAACTCACTATCACATCAGCCATACGTTTCACCCTACAAGCCGTAACCGACATCCCCGCATTCTGAAAATAATAATGCTCGGCCGCATAAGCCATCATGGCTTTGGACATAACATCTTCTTTATTTGCATTTTTCATAACTCCAAGTATATAGTTAAACATTTCTCTATCATACGTTCCTTCGTAAACATTTCACGATAACGCTTGGCCGCACCCACCGAAAAATTCCGGTATACTTCCACATTCTCTGTTACCGCCCTGATAACCCGTGCCAAGTCCCGTGCATCCCCCGGTTCCGCATTCATCCCCGACACACCTTCTTCATTCACCCACGCCACTCCCGACTGAGGTATTCTGGTGGCCACTATCGGTTTACCGCACGACATCGCTTCTATCTGTACAATACCAAAAGCTTCCGTTTTCAGCACACTGCTCATGCAAAACACGTCACAAGCCCCGTAATACGCAGGCAAATCCTCATCGCTGACTCTCCCCAGAAGTTTCACCTCGTTTTGCAAGTTCAAAGAAGTGATTTCATTCTGCAGTTCTTCCTTCAATGGCCCCGTACCCCCAATCAATACCACAAAATCATCTTTCAGGTACTGAGCTGCTTCCACCAGATAGCGATAACCTTTGTAAGTCACCAGACGTCCCAGTGAGAACACAATTTTCTTACCCGGATACTCTTTTCTGATTCTCTCCACCGCTTCCGGCAAAGGTCGCATCGGCTCCACCCCTATAGGCAGACAGACTGTTTTATGCTGCACATGTTGCAAAAAAGGAGATTCAGCCAGATAGACGGGAGAAGTTCCCACAATCACATCGGCACGACGCAACAGCCATTGCTGTAAAGGCCGATACAACTTCAGCAACATTTTCTGCTTTTGGATGTCACTATGCCAATGAAGTACCACTTTCCCTTTATAGCCCGAAAGGAACAAAGCCAGACAGGCCATCGGATCAGGATGATGTATGTGAATAATATCATACCCCCTACAAATTTTACGCAAGGTAAAAATCATGGAAGGGGAAATCATTGTTGCGCAAGCCTTCACCCACGTACGTGTGCAAATGAGCCGACCATGCTCATTCAGTAAAATAGTCCGATCATCTCCTTCCTCTGCAGCACACAGCATGTGACACTCTATCCCTTTTTCGGACAATCCCTTCATTAAATCAAATGCAACCTTTTCTACCCCGCCACGTATAGGATAGAATTTACCTAGCTGCAACACCTTTAAATTCCTCACATTCATAATCTTCAATATCAAATAATGCAGATTCTGCTTTTATAGACAACTGATTATGCCAGGCCTTTTTATCAATCAGACCAGCTTATGGCTTATCAGTCTGTTGCGAACGATTTCGAAGCAACTCCGGATAGTTACGCCGCATATATCCTCCCAGACTCTTATAGTTCAATCCCAAGCGCTGAGCTATCGATTTCAGTGTTTCAGCAGTACTCATATACAGCTGTCTGGCCTCCGCATATTTCTCTTCACTCCGCTGCAACACCTTTTTCCCGTTCTCCGTTTTCGTCATCCCCTGCCGTTGAGCCAATGACGGTTCATACTTATGAAGATAATCTCTGAACGTCTCCGGATGAAGATTAAACTCTACCGCCACCTGAGCCACAGGACGCGGATTACTCTTCAAACTGGCAATAGCTTCCTCATACTTTGCTGAAGCTGTTTTCATTCTCCGGGACCTATCTACCAGTTCCTTATGCCATTTATGCAAATACGCCCGGAAGCCTTCTGACGGCACCCCCGTACGACGGACAATTTCTTTCATCGTCAAAGCCGTATCCTTATAAAGTGCCAATGCTTCCGCATACCTTTGTTCCGTTTGAGAAGAAGGCCGGTGAATACGCCCGTTCCCCGTCAAATCACCGGGAGACATTCTGCCACTTGCCTCTTTCCGCTGCGTTCTTTTTTGCTTCAGCAGCTCTTTGTGATAAAACCGCAGATGCTGCACCAGTCCCCCTTCAGAAACCTTGCACAAGTCCGCAATTTCAGGCAGTGTATAATGAGTGGTTTCATACAAACCTACCGCCTCAGCATATTGCTCCACGCATTCCGGACGAGCTCCACGCCAGACATTATCATTGATTCCCAGCCGGCGGCGTACTTTTTCGCGCCATACCAGTGTATCCTCATAATGAATGCGCATGAAATTCGCCAGCGACGTACCATCCAGCCCGAACTTACGGGCCACTTGCGACAAGTTCAAATCGATATAATCCAAAGAATCACAGGCAGCCACCGCATCCTTATACTTGGCATGCGCATTTACATTCTGCTGTCCTACAGCCTTTATCTTAATTACCTCCGGCAGTTTTCCATCTGCTGAAATCTGATTCCTCCGCAGCACCAGTTCACGCCAGTACCGCCGTAAGTAATTCCCCAGGCCTCCCACCGGCACATTACACTTCTCAGCAATAGCTGCCAGAGACATATCAGTATCCGCATAAAGCTCCACCGCCTTCTCATATTTACAATGCAAGGCATACCGGCGCAACAGCACAACCTTCTGTCTGTTCGTCAAAGAAACGGCTTCGCCCTCGAAGCCTAACAAAGGATTCATAGTGATTAGTCTACGCAGTTAACCACGTTTCGTCAGTTCGTCGTACAAATGGATATAGTCAGAATAACGATCTTCTTTTTTAAAATGCTTCAATGCATATTCCCGGCATCGGCCCTGATAATAAGACTTGCCCCGCTGCCGTATAGTTCTTGCCGCTTCCAGCAATCCCTTATAATTACCCTGCTCCACTACAAAGCCGGTTTCATCTGTCACAGCTTCCACACTCCCTCCTGTACGATAAGTAACCACCGGGGTACCACAAGCTATCGCCTCCATATTAACCGTAGGATAATTATCCTGCCAGGTAGGATTGATAAACGCATCTGCCATGGAGTACAATCCTGCCAACTGCTGTATATTCTCCGTCCGGGCTATACCAATGATATTTTCAGGCAGTCTCTTTCTTTCCTCCGGTTTAATACCTACCAGCACAATCAGTTCCTCTTTCTTCAGAAGAGCAGCCATCTGGATAAAATCATCCAGCCCCTTTTCCCGGCTCCAGATACTGGCCACTCCCAGCAACACATGTCTGTCGCCCAGCCCGTATTTCTCCCTTACTTCCTGTGCATCGTACACACGAAACACCTCCGTATTGATACCATTATGAATCACCCGGAAATTATATCCGCAGAAAAAAGACTTCTGCATCTCCGACCTTATCCAGTCGGATACCGGCACAATCACCAGTCTGTCCTGAGGCATGGAAGTAAAAGCCTCTTTTTTATCCAGGTAGTTCTTTCGGCTACGGTCCACCCACAAGCTTGCCGGGAACTCCCTGCGCTGAGGACACTGTGCACATCCATCCTGCCAACGGTTGCAGTTCACATAAGAATAATAATAACAATGTCCCGTATAAAGCCAGCAGTCGTGTACAGTCCACACCACCGGAATATTACATTTTGACAAGTAGTCAAACAAAATGCGATAGTTCAGGAAATAGCCATGAATGTTGTGAATGTGAATCACATCCGGCTGAATCTGTTCAATCTGATGGATAAACTGTCGGGTAGCCTGTGAAGAAGCCAGCCCATGGCGGTCAAACAAGCGCGTTTCCAACCCATGCCACGCCACACTCCATTTTCCACCCACCGGCACCAGCTTTGAACTACAAGGCTTTATTCCATCACGTCCACGGCTGTAAGCAATATAACTCTGCCAGCCGTTTTGCATAGCCAATTCCCCTATTTCCTGCATGATGCGCCCCGTAGAAGTAGAGACACGCAGCACCGGATTTATCTGAAGCAATGTTTTCATTTTGCAGTTATTGAAGTAAACAGACGAATCCATTGTGCCATGACCGCCTGTTCTGAATAAGTGTCCACCACTTTTCGGGCATTCAGCGACAGCATTTTCCGATAAGCTTCATCCTCCATCACTTTCATCATCGCATCAGCCAACGCCTGAATATCTCCATTCGGAACCAACAAACCATTTATACCGCTTTGGATAATATCTTTCGGACCACACTTATAGTCAAACGATACTACGGGAAGCCCGCAGGCCATCGCCTCAATCATCACCATCGGAAAACCTTCATAATTGGAACTCATCACTAGCATATCACTCTTCACATACTCTTCCCCTATCTGCTTGGTAGGCCGGTTAAGGCAGACTGTATTCTGCAGTTCCGCCTTGTCAATCATCTGCTGTAGCATCTCCTGCCATTCTCCCTGACCATAAATATCCAGTTTCCAGTCGGTAAACTTCCCGGAATGCTGAACCAACTCCCAAGCCTGAATCAGGCGGTCAAACCCTTTCTGGTAGTCCAGACGCCCCACCGCAATCATCCGCTTGTTCATCACATCCGAATAAGCATCACTCACATGCATGGCTGCATTGGGAATCACCTCGATGTTGGGTAAATCTCCCCAATACCTCCTGTCTTCATTGGTCAGCACCACAAACTTGTCAAAGCGGCGCACTATCTGTTCATCCTGCCGTGTACGCAGTTTATCAATCCATCCCAGCAACCCTTTCCGTCCATACTGCAAGCGGAAAAACTTACAATAATGCAACTCCAGCACTTTCTTGCTTCCGTCCTTTATATCCGGGATAAACGAAGATTCAGAAGGGTAAAGCGACACCACAATGTCCGGTTTCTCTTTCAGAAGCAATGCCGTCAGTTTCCGTTTATGTTCCTTCCTTTTACAGAGATAGCCGGTTATCTTTTTCCATGCCCCCTTTTCATTATCCTCCGAGTAATTGATTTCCAGATCTGTCATGCGCACCTTCTCCGGAAACGGATAAAAAGGAGGACGCTGGTGCTGATCAGTAGTAACCACAGCAACCTCCCATCCAAGAAGTTGTGAAAGGTAAGTAACCTTATTCAGAAGTACCCTTTCCATTCCCCCAGGGTTATATGTGGAGTGGGTGCAGTAGATGAGTTTCATAGATTAAAACAATAACGGAGTATAGCTTGTCTTATCTGTTTAATAAATGCAGCAATCACGAACGTGAATACTAAAGTTAGCATGACATATAGACAATCTGGTTCTAAATAAAAAAAGGAACCTCTCAGAATACACATACTGATTCCCTGACATAAATAAATCTCAAAAGATATACTACTTAAATATTTGATTATCTTCATCCTTATCAAGTTCTCGAATTTGACCTTAAATAAGAGGCAAGCAAAAATAATCGGTATCAAAATATAAACAAGCATGTAGGCTATCTCTTTTTTCGCATACACACATAAAGCAATAATAACTAAACATATAGGAACTATGCTATAGTATACTATAGAAGCCTTTAGATGTTTTACTATCTTATTTTCATATTTACCAACAAGTATACCTGTAGGAAACCCTAAAGCACTTATATACCAGCACCTATCGTAATTCCAATATTGACACCATAACTCAAACAATATAACTGCAGCTATCAAAATCAGAAAACGAGCTTTGTTTTTTAAATACTTGTAGCTTATATAAAAAGAGACATAAAAATATAGGATAGCAAATACGAACCATGAATGGGGAAGAATAGTTACCCCATTATATACAAGTTCCTCCAATTCCTTAAATATATCAGGAAGACAATCAATATTTACCATTCTATATATTCCCCATGCGATGAAAAAAGGAATGACAATCCCTTTTACAATTCTATGTTTAATAAAGCCTGATAAATACACACTTCCTTTCAAGCACAAACTTTTTATTAATCCATATCCCGATAAAAATAAGAATATAGAAACAATAGGAGCTCCCCATGAATGAAAGGCTTCCCAAAATGATATTCCCTGCAATGAAAGATGATGTAATACTATAAGAATCGCCATTATTGCTTTTAATGTCATAGTTTTATCCTTTGATATACTAATAACATCAGCTGAAAAAAAACTTATGACATATAATACCAAAATGCATACAATAAATAAAAGCATGTTATATCAAGATATTTCTAGAAAGTTCTCCTCTGATTGCTGCTCCTCTGTAACACATAAGAACAAAGCAAACACTAAAAAGATATCTGAGGAAACCTTAAACCATACCGCAAAATTCAATAATAAAATCATAAAAAAAAGACTGCGATATGAAGCAAAACGATTCATACACACCTTAGCCACCTTATATATAAAAAGACTAAAAGCTATCAATCCCATCAAGCCAAAATAAAAAATGAATCGCAAGTATCCCACATCGGTGCCTTTATAAAATCCTCCCCATTTAGGACCTGTATAATAAGGATCCGCATAATAAGGATTATCAAAATAGCCATCTCCTATAAACCATGTCTTCAGATTATCAGGAAATACATACATGTTTTGAAGAATCTCATTGGAATGTACTTCCCATCTTCCTTTTTCTACTAGACTAAAGAATCCTTCAAAGCCAAAACGAAGATTTGCTTGAAACCCTGGATTTGTATAATATCCATAAATTACCAACAAAATAACGGCACACAATATACCGACAAACCATCCTAACATCTGTCTCATACCCGAATCTATCCGGAAAGTATAAATCCGAGAAACAAAAAACAAATAAGCCAAAGCTACTATTACTCCTACCGTCGTGGTACGAGATATCATATTTCCAATTATAGCAATTACAAAAAAAGCCACCAAATACAATCCTATATATTTCTTTTTATCTGAGACTGAGAATTTCAACAAGAGACTGATAATCATCACTAAAATCACCGAAAAGCGAGAACCTGCTACATCCAGACTAGCCCCAATCCCATACATCCGGTCTTCCATCTTCCCCATAAATCCAGTACTACCTAAAAAACTATCTACAAAGTTTTTTAAGGGTGGATATTGTGTCATGGTAAAGGCTATCAAACACTGAGCCACACATACCACAATCAAATAATTACATACCAGTTCCACAGAAATATGTCCGTGCAGTTTTGTGATGGCTTGAGTTACCACGTACGCTCCCGAAAGCCAGACCCACATTGAAATAATATAAGTAGCATAGGTGTAATCATAAGTATCATTCCATGTGACAGCAAAGAAACCAATCAACGACACCAGTCCCGCAATCAACGACAGTTGAAAAAAATCTCGATCAATTACCGACTTTCGCCCACGTGCCAATTGAGTAATCAATATCACTAATCCTATTCCAGCCATTGCCATCTTCGTATTGATGCCTGGCAAAAAGGTAAATTCAAAAGGGAAAAAATAAAAACTGGTCAAGATGGTAAGTAATACCATTCCGACTATCCGAAATACCCACATAGTTATCGATAAATCAATCCGTATATAACTTTATGTATACATGTATAATACAACCATATCACCCAAAACTGGTGTTTCCAAGCCAACCATTGCAAACCACGGCTCCGCCATGATAATTGCTTATTTTGTAAAATATACTGATTAGCCTCAGGGTACCAGGACTGCCATAGTTTATATTTAGAAAAATCATCCGTAATCAGGAAAGGGAACTTCACATCCAATTGAAAAAAAGCCATTTCTTTTTTTAATTGCTCTCCAAATAATTGCTGTAAGTCGCTCAGCAATAACGATACATTATGTTGTAGTTCCTCCAAATGCCGATTAGAATAGGTCTTGCTGAAAGCTCCTGTATTAAGCTGTACATAGTGATAGAAAGCTTTCGGCAAGTAAGCCACCTTAGAGGCACGGGCAAAAAGGCTCATAATAGTCATATCTTCCCCCATCCCGTAACCCGAAGGAAACTTTATATCATTTTCCACATATAGTGACCGACGAATTAACTTGTTCCACACATTAAATTTCATCACTCCGCTCAACATTCCCTTCAGAGCCTCCATAGGCGTCTGATATTCAGGCTGCTTCATATATCGTTCGTTCTTGGCAAACGACAACCACCAATCACACCACACGATATCCGCATCCGTTTCCGTTGCCTTACGATAAAGCTGTTCGAGCATATCCGAATCCACAAAATCGTCACTATCGCAATGAAAAATATATTCTCCTTGGGCCACTACTAAGCCAGTATTGCGAGCGGCTGGCAACCCTTTATTCTCGGTATGGGTGAGAACCTTTACGCGGTTGCTTCGTTCCGGATATTTAGCAATTACTTTACGTAATACTGAGATACTGCTATCTGGAGAAGCATCATCTACAAAGATAAACTCCACATCCGTCAACGTCTGTTCCATCAAGGATTGAACACAACGAGCGACAAAAGGCTCAACCTTATATATCGGAATAACCACAGATACCTTATATAATTCTTTTTCCATAGACGAAATAGCGAACTAAAATCTTTATACGCTTCCAAAGAGATAACTGATCAAAGATATTCAAGCGATGATAAAAAAAATCGAAGTAAAATTTTTCATTAAAAAAAGGTGACTTTCGATAATATTCCCACCAGAGATCAAAATTGATACAATATCCTTTCCAAGGTTTCTGCCCATTGTAGTGAACAATCCCTTGTTTTAAAGCTTTATCTATATCACTTTGATTCCATAATTTCAAAATAGACTCATTATTATAAATTGAAGCTTGAACAATAAATGTTGACAAACAAAATTCTGGAGATAAATATTGTATTTTTCCTCTACACACTATATTCAAGATGTCCATATCTTGAAATTTATAATCGTTTTTAGCCTGTTCTTTAAATAAAGGAATTAAATTATCTTCTTTTATTTTCTTTGAGTTTATAATCAGATTACCGGAATAAATAATCTTTTCCGGATCTAAATGCAGTTTTTCAGTATAATAGTGTTTATAGTCAGGTACTAAATGAGACAAAGAGTTAACCCCTGCTACATAATAATCTGCTAAATCCGTATTTGCATAGATAGCAGATAAATCCGAACGAAATATTACATCCACATCAGAATAAATAATTCTATCATATTCGGGTATCAGCTCAGGTATTAATAACCGATAATAAGCAGGCGTCGTTATCCCCCGAATTTCAAAAGCAGAATCAAATGTACTGTCAACCTGTCGATATTGGATACGACAATTCTTATAATACTGCGAAATCTGATTCAAGCCTTCTTTTTTTAATACAATGTTAGATGCATGTAAGATGAAGATATCATAAAAAGTATCTTCATGAGCATTCGTCAACAATGAAGATAGACAAACACAGGCCGGTAAACTCAGATTATTATCGAAAGCAAAAACTATGGGAATCGTATGCATATTAAATCATTTTCTTTATTAAAGGAAGATTCTTATATTCTTCACTTTTGATAAAATCAATAGCCTCTTTTATAGCTCTATATTTTAACTTAAGGATGTCAAGATTACATTTCAAAGTAGATATAAATAAAGTGAAACCTAAGGCATACCCTATACAAATAATACTCCAGAATCTACTAAAAAAATCTTTGTCAGGCTGATAAATGAAGCGGTACCAAAAAATAGTCTTAAAACGGAAATCAGAATAAATCAACATCCGTTCTTTATCCTCATTCATCATAGATGTTCCTGCATCAAGATGTTTAATTCCACTTCCAAACCATGTTAATTGCCTTAGTCCAGACAGATACATTTTATAATACATAACTTGATCATCTCCTAAAGCGTATTTCAAACTATCCATCCACCATTCTTCTTCAAAATGAATTTTTAAGAAATCAGTTTTTTTACAAAGAAAACAAGCTGCAGCATTCGTCTGCGACCAGTAAACTTGCAGTTTCGGATGGTTGTTATACGAGTAACCAGAGTTGCGCATAACTTTATATCCCCATTTGCCGTCGTCTTTTCTCGCCACCATCCTTCCGGAAAGCATCATCATACATTTCCCTAAAAAGGGACGTTCTGCATTTGGGAATATATCAGGAGAAATAACATCTGCATGATTTTTTTCTAAAAAAGAATACATCTTCTCTACAAAATTATCAGGCAAAAACAAATCGTCATCCAAAAACAGAATAAACTCTGTGTCTACTTCATGATAGAGTAAAGCACGTTGTGCCACCATACCTTTTTTCACATAGATATATTGCTCTTTCCCAATGGTTTCCTTCGGAATAGCATATCCTTCAGCAATATAAACTAAAATCTTTGAAGGCTGAACAGTTTGCCTATTCAAAGAGTCTAATAAGATTTGATATTTCTCTCCAGCAGTACCTAAAGTACGAATAACAGCAGTATAATTCATTTTTGTTTTCTTAATCTTATAGGATATAAGTTAATAAATTTCGCACTATGAATAAATAAAGCTATTGTCTTCATTAAAAGAACCACTATCACATATATATAATCCCTATATTTACGTTGCCCTATTTCGAAAAATAACTTTTCATAATCAGTATCCCCATACAGCATCCCTTTATATTTTGTTCCATAATCTATTCGAATACGCTCTGGAATCAATTCTTCTAAAACCTGCTGGTATTCTAAATCAGATAATACTCGATTATGTGAACTAAAACCGTTCAAATCATAAATTACAATATTTACATCTATTGCTTGATATGAACAATTTTCAAAGATTAATGACTGTAGAAAAAATTTTCGATCTGCCACAATTTTTAATCCTTCATCGTATTTATATTTTTGCAAAAGTTCTCTATTAACAAAAGCACATTGATGACAAATCGTACCATTAAATAAAGTGTCAAATGTAATTTTTTGGGGAGGTTTTGTCCATTTAGTCCAATAAGTGTTACCACATATTATGTCAGCATGGCTTTCATTAGCAAAAACATGATTTAACACATCATTATTTGCAAAGCAGTCTCCAGAATTCATAAAATTACAATATTTACCTTTCGCTTTTGCAATTCCCTTATTCATAGCATTGTATATACCATAATCTGGCTCACTCACCCAATAATCAATATACTTCTTATATTCTTGAATGACCTCAAAACTGCCATCTGTAGAACCACCATCAATTACTATAAATTCAAAAGAATTAAAGTTTTGATGTATAACGCTTTCTATGGTTTTTCTTAAACCATCCTTATTATTATAATTAATTGTTATGACAGAAATCAACATTCTATTATAATTTAAAATTGAATTGTATTATTCAATATACTCCCAACATAATTAGCAATACCCTTAACAGACAATCTTTCATCATAATATTTCCTAATCATATTAGGAGACCATTTATTAAGAACTTGTGCATTATTAAAAAGATTAGAAGATAAATTTTTCCAAGAATCAATAGTTATACAAGGGGCATCTTTATAACACCAAACATGAGGTAAGGGCTCAGTAACAACAATACATCCTTGTCGCATTGCTTCATAAAGCCTAAAACACTCAGTAGAATGAAATCCTTTAGGAGATAATACAATCTTGCTGTTTTGTAAAAAGTGAGCATATTTGTTATAATTATCCCCATTATTGAAACCACTATAGAATTTTATGCAGGCATTATCATATAAATATGAAATGTCAAAAGACTTATTTTTAAAACATAGTTCATAAAGTCTATCTCCACCTCTTAGATTATATTTTAATAGGAAATTATCTAAACGTGCTAATAATGAAACTTTTTTATTCAAGGCAACATAAAAAGGTACTCTATTCTTATTTAAGTTTCCACAAAAATAGATACTATATTTTCTCTCGCAAAATGGTAATATCGGCAATTCCGGAACATCATCAATTGTTAATAATGGAAAGTGATACAATCCCGATCTAAAAATATTTATTCCATTTTTTATATCTATTGCATCTTTATCCTTTAAATGTACTTTAAAAATATAGTTGAATCTAGAAAATACAGTGTCAGAAGGTATGTATCCTTCTTCATCTCCAATCCAAAATAGCACATTATTTTTCTCTTTTGAATAGTTTGCTGTCTCATTTAATAGAATAGTTTCCTCTTCAATGAATCCCCAAAAAATATAGAACTGGAATTGTTCCTTATTTTGTAATAAAGAGTTTAGTTCTTTACAGAATTTATTTAAAGAACTCAACTCCAACAATTTTTCATATTGATATGAAGGGGAAACAATAATCGTTGCATTTGATATGTCTGCAATTCTATAAATCATGATATTTTTATCTATACTTATATTAATGCACTTTTAAAAAAAGAAATAGCCTGTTTTTTATATATTGAAAGTTCTATGTTAATAGCAGAATAATTTATATGCTTTAGTAACTCTTCCTTATTGAGGAGAAATCCTTCCAATGAATTAATTAAACGAGAATTTAAACCAAATAATTGGAGCAATGATATGAAACGTGTAATTCCACGTTGATTGTTTCCCCAAACAATAAAAGATTTTTTAAACAATATTGAAAAGACACATCCATGAAAGGAATCGGTCAATACAAAATCAGCATCGTCGAAGCTACGAAGCCATTGTTCTACTGGTTGCTTTATCCTTTGTTCTAAAAGAAGCGAGTCATTTTCTTCTTCGTTAGTTAGCCAAAACGGAGTTAACCCTGTTTCCTTGGCAATCTCATTAACCCAAATCTCTTTTTCATCTGTTCTATCAAGTATATATACAAACATATTGCCTTTAGATGGATGAGTTTTACCTTTTTTTATTAAGACTCTATAATCTTCGACAGAAAGTAATAACGTAGGATCAACCATCTGCACGGCCTTCACTCCAAAATATTCTCTACATAGCTCTATCCCAGAAACTTCACGCACAGAAATTGCATTAAATATTTTTAAAAGCTGCGAACATTTTTGTAGCTGATCAACTGTATATTCTCGGCAATTATCTATGCCGAACGATGCAGCATAAGCTATACGTTTTATCTTATAACCTTCAAGAAAAGACAAAAAAGCTTCTTCAATTGGATGAAAATAAGCAGGACGCCATATTTGATCGCTACCGACAACAATTGCATCAAAACAAGAAGCAATCTTATGTGTCCACGCTCTTTTGATATATAGGTGAATATATTGATGTATGAACCTATTAGTATGTTGTCTGACAATTTGATGAGGAGCCTTAAATATTGAGATTTTTTTACCTAGTACAAAACGTTTAAATAAACGCTTGCATACAGCAAGAGGGTATATGACATAATAAGCATACCCATATTGGGGCTTTTTCAGCACTTGCACTTTATGCCCCATACGTTCTAATACTGTCTGCAAAGCATAGCATTGAAGAATACCACCATAATTAGAATATACCGGTAAAGTCAATATAGCGATTTTCATATTCCGTATTTTCTAAACATAAATCTGCGTATACGTTGCTTCAAAGATTTATTAATGCATAAATCATAAATATGCACCAATTTCTTTTTGCTGCACAATAAATGGAAAAAATAATTCCGGTTAACAGGACAATTTACCGATTTTTCCAAACTAGGATTTCCTTGTTTCACCTGTTCATAAGAAACTTCTCTTTTTTCCATTTCCTCAAATAGGTTCAACAATTTAGAATTATAAGCCAATACAACACTACATCCTTTATCATCATCAAACTCAGGTATCACATTCTCTATCCCCCAGAAATCACCTAATGTCACGTCGCTGCCAGACTTTCCAGATTTTGCTGGACAATCATAACAAGAAGGACGTAATATTAAGTCTGACAAAAACAAACGAGAATAAACTCCTGAAAAAGGGAAAATATTTGACAATTCTACTTCCTCATTATTTTTTATCGATAAGAAATAATGATGCCAACCATTTTTTTTATTTCTAAAAGAGATATCTGTAATTTGTGAACAGTGTCCGAATGCTACTTCATTCAAATATTTCTTCCAGACTTTAGGACTAGGTACACCATGACAAATCACATCTATAGCCAACAGATTATCATATTGCTTCCTTAAAAACAATTTCAATCCTAAAATCTGACAAGATGTACCCGTAAACAGAACCAATCGACCAGATTTAAGAAACTGTTGAACCTGCTGATAAGAATTCCCAATCCTACTCTGAACATACTTAGAACCTCTAAATAAAGACAGTTCACTTTTCGTTTCCACATAATCATGAACTACTTGCCAATTTTCATCAAACCGTGCTCCGAAAACAACTCCGCCTTGTTCTATAACCTTTTCTGCTAAAAAAGTAAATGCTCCCCCCGAAGAACTTACCAAACGAATATTATCATCCTTATGTTTGGCCGCATAAACAGCAACAGGCATTCTTTCCTTATTTGACTGTAGCAACATGGGACAGACTCTCTCACAAAGACCACACTTAATACAAGTCGTAACATTAATTTCTGGATACAAAAATCCTTCTTTATCTTCCTTCAGCGTGATACATTGTTTGGGACATACATTCCGACAAGCTTCACATCCACAGCATTGAGATTTATCTGTCAAACAAATCATAAAGGCAGCTTTTGTCTGATAAATAAAATTTTTTCTTTTATAAATTCACGTTCATTCATACTACATCCTCCCCAATAAATAGCGATAGATGAACATACAGTTGTAAAGACACATATCGTCACAAAGCGTATGATACTATCAGACATCTGAGTATAAATGAAAGAAGGTATTATCATCGCCAATAAGGTTACAAACAACACATTTCCACAAACTTTACGCAAATAACGCTTCATGGATAAACCTACCATCTTTCGCAAAAATAAAAGGCGTAAAAACAAGCAACAAACAGCCACAATCAACGCTACAATCAAAGTGGATTCTGGAGGAAGCCCCATTTTCAAGCAAAAATATGACAATGGGAAATTCATTAATAACATACCGCCAACCACAAGCTGGTAATTACGAATTTGACCCGTAGCTACTTGTAAATTAATTAAGGTATTGGAAAGAATGTCACACATGGTAACAATCAAAATAAGCCGCACAAAATTAACGGTATGCGCTGGATAATGCTTTAACCACAAAGTCAGAACAAACTCTGTTTCGAACAACATAGGTAAGGCAAATAACAGAAGTATATAGTAAGAAAACCTTGAACCCCGCTCTACGAGAGAAAACATATAGTCATAATCACCAGCTGCATAGGATTTCGTGATTTGCGGGTTCAATGCAGTCATGAAATTTCCTGAAAATGAAGCCAACACATTATTGACTGTATTAGCTATTCCACGCGCGGCATTAATAATTGGACCTATAAATAAATTCAACAGGATATTAACTCCCTGATCTTTTAATAATCCGGCTGTGCAACCTATAAAGTTCCATCCCGCAAAAGAACTCATCTCTTTCCAATAATTTACATCAAAGCTGAGTCCAAACTTACATTCCTCAAAGTTCCGGGTACAATAGTTCCAATAAATAGCCTGCATAATGCAAACCACTCCCACCAAAAGCAACGAATATATTATCAGCCTATCAAAATTCCAACCTGAATAGGCTATAAACAAAACAATCAGCAAACGAAGCACAATATCTAAAATACCAATATAGGCAAAGGCACTCATCCGTTCATGAGACACAATAGACGCACTAAATGGTACACTTAAAAGATTTATCACAAATGTAAGAACAGAAGCTTGAAATACCCAATTAGCCGCATAGAGACGATTCTCTGGAATAGTCATATGAGTGTTCAGAAACCAGAGTCCCAAAGTTTCACTTAGTAAAACAATTACCAAAACTAATGCTACATGAATACTCAAAGAAGTAGAAAAAACTCTTTTCAATCCTTCCAGATTCCCTTTTCCCAATTCAAACGTCAGGAAACGGCTTACTGATGAAGACAACGAATTGGAAATCATGGAAAACATTGCCACCACTCCTCCTATTACATTGTATATGCCATAATCTTCCACGCCTAATGCCTGCAGTACCACACGGGAAGTATACAATGACACCAGCATGCCAAACAGCATGCGTACATATAGCATCAACGTGTTCTTGGCAATACGCTTGGTATTTTCTGCTTGTTCCGTCACGGCCTAAAAAATCACGATTTCAACAACTGAATAAATTCAGGCTGAACTTCCACCGCCGCCGTCAAAAGGTTGGGAAGTTCCACAAACAAACGCTTTATGCGTGAGCCTTGCATCTTTTGCAAACGTCCTTCATAACCATCCAAAAGGCCTCCCATGATACGTACATTTTTTCCTAACATATCCGGCTTGATTTCTTCAGGAGTATAAAAACAAGGATTGTTCATCGCATCCACGGCCCTAATGAAACGCTCCATATCGGCATTTCTTACAGTCATAGGCTGGTGGTTGCCACCTTTTACAAAACGATACTGCAACGTAGCAATTCGTTCTACTATAGGATCAAGTACTTTACGGGAATCATAAACAAACAATAAATCGGGGATAAAAGGTACTTGCTGGCGGATACGCTTTCCCTGACGAATCCTTAATTTCCATACCATCGGAGTAAAAAATCTGATTTTTAATTCACCGAGCAATTTATAGGCAGGCTGTTTGGCATTTCCCATTTTTAAATCACGCATTACGAACCATTGAGGCGATTCAGTTGTTTTTACTACAGATTGTATCGTCTCCTGCACGTCTGACTGATCATTATGCAAACCATCCATAGTTCGATATAAGGTATATTCTCTAATCCTGCCAGCTGCTCTAAATAGTTAGAAAACAAGCAGTTATAGAAACAACATTCAAAAGTTTAACTATTTTCCCCTCACATCTTTCCAATATTATACTTTAATAATTTAAGTATATTGGTCATCCCCACACGAAAACTATCTCCCAAGATGAGATAGTATGAATATGAAAGTGGTTAATTACTAGTAGATTAATTTATCACATAGCATTTTCTTTTGTCAACAAATCATTATTTCTTATTTATTTATATTATGAGGCTTGTACTCATTATATTAAACTGGGGCATAACGTTTTTAGCTTAGTCAGAAGTTTTTTGGGGTATTTTAGAAAGATTATTTCTCCTCAATAGCTGAAAACGCTTTGTTTCAAAAAGAAAAAGAAGATATTCCTTTTTATATTTTCTACTGCAAAGCTTTATGTTTCTCATAGCGGAAACGTTTGTTCCCTTAATGGGAAACATAAGGTTCTGCTACGGGAAACATTCATTGCAAAAAAGCGTTTGCGATATAATCTGGATAAGGTTGTTAATTCTGAATTTAGCTTATTAGAGAATGATAGAGAACTTTTTGCTAATAGCCGAAAAGAATACTATAAAACACTATTGTTTACATGTCTAGCCTTAAATAACATTTATAAAGACTTAAGTATGGATTTAATTTTTTATCTTTGTAACAGAAAGATTATCTCATCTTAGGAGATATTTCATTTCTGCTCAAATACTTATAAATCTTTTAATATCTTTCTATTGGCCTTATCAACCTCTACAGATTTGATAGAATCCAGGTAAATTTGGGTAGTGATTTCCGAATCATGACCCAATGCTTCGCTAATGACAGACAAAGGTATGTCTTTTCCTCGTGCAATGGTAGCCCAGCTATGGCGACTATAATATAAGGACAAAGCAACAGGCAGTTTTACCAAACAGGCTATGTGTTTTAAATGCCTGTTTATCTTCATCATCTGATTCTGATACTGACGACGTTCGCTACCATCTTCACGCTGAATTAAAGGAAGAAGGTATTGGGTGGGATTTATCGGATACTTGTCTATAATTTCCTGCATCTGCCGGGTCCATTCAACCGTAAGTAACTGACCGGTTTTTTTCCGGCGATAGGTCAGGTAACCGTTCTTCAAGTCCGTTTTCTTGAGATAAGCCATATCTACGAACGACATACCACGGGTGCAGAAACTAAACAGGAACATGTCGCGGGAAAAATCCAAAGCCGGACTTTGGGATAAATCCAGTTCTTTTATCTGCTTGATTTTCGCAAAAGACAAACTTCGCTTTACCGTCTTGTCTATACCGCAATACACCCGCTTGAATGGATGACAGTCTTGGGTCAATCCCTTTTCTACGGCCAGTCTGTAATTGGTACGCAATATGCGCAAATAAAAAGAACTGGTATTACGGGTCAGTCCTCGGTTCTGCAATTCAGCTTCATAGAGTTCCATCAGTTCGGAATCAATCATATCGAAAGTCAAATCGATTCCACAACGGAAAGACATAAAGCTGTTAAGAGTGGCCTGGTATGTTTCGCTGGAACGGACTTTACCCAACTGTTTCTTACGCTGTATCTGCATCTGAATAAAATGAAATACGCTAGAATCTTTATCAATAAATGAGTTGAAATGGAAGGTTAAATCGGAAAATGTCCATTCCCGTCCTGAAAGAGCCAACGTATTTACTATTTTACAAAGCTGATGCAGCTCCCTGTCTACATTGAACCGAATCATACTTAACTGGCTGGCACGGGATGAATCGGAGGAGGATGAAAGTATCTGCCCTGTAGTTTCATCCCACTCATGGTTGAAAATTTTATACTTACTTGTGATTCTACAAACCTTACGTTCGTAAATCAACTGGTAAATCAATGAACCTTCCTTTTCCGGATTCACAGATTTCCTGAATCTCAATTTGATAGAAATATTTTTCATCTTGCTAAAAATAATTAGGGCAAGCCCCGACTTTTCCAAGCCAAGACTTGCCCCTGTGAATAAATAAGTTCTCTATTTAAACCGGTCAATCTTCCGGCAGCTCTACCACACCGAGCTTTTTCTTCCCGTCCATCTTGACGGACAAAGGTTTCTCAAACCGTACCCAGCGCAGGTATTTGGTTTCTTCTACCGCCGGCATGCTGTCGAGCAAGGCCTGGTTGTAGATACCGTCGTTCATATAGGCATTGATGGTGAAATATCCTACCCCGAAAGAGGTCAGATTCTGGAAGAAGTGGGTTCCCTGACTGGGGTCTACCCGGTAATTGGTCAGTCCGGCTTCCACAATGATGCGGGCGGCCGAAATGTTGGGCCATTTCACCGGAATACCTAACCACGTGTCACTACTTCCCCAGCGTCCGGGACCGACCAGTATGTAATGCTTTCCTTCATCCAGGAACCGGCGGTTGAGTTTTTCGATGTCGTAAGCTATCAACTGGTTATTGGATGCAGAATAGCCTTCTGTCTTGACATAAATCACATCCTGTATGTCGTCCATCACTCCGTGTCCCAGGGAGTTTTCACTCTTGAGCAACAAGCGTTCATCGGGAATCACGCTCAGGTCTTCATCCAGTCCGGCCTTTACATCGACCATCGGACGTATCTGCAACAGATAGAAGATGCCGCTCTTCGTACGGGCATCAAAATTAACAGCAAACTCGATTTCTACCGGACGGCGCATTTCGCCCTGACCGTATTTCTGGGCCAACTGCAAGATGCGGGCCAGCGGGAATACATCGTGCTGAAGGATGTTGGCAAAGGTTATCAGCTTGCGGCCGCCGGGATAAATGCCGTCACGTATCACCATGTCGTACGGATCGTAGGTGGAAGCGATGAAGTTCAAAGCTCCGTCGGCTTCGGCGTCTTTCACATGGAGTTTCAACAGGTTGAACCCGTCGTCGAGCGAGAAGTTCTGTCCCAGGTTCTTTAAGTCGAGGGCATAGAAGCGGGTCTGTGTTTCACGCAGGGCAATTTCCATTTCGCTGGTCTGGAGCACCTGCGTAGGATGATACGGACACACGCGCAAGGTCAGTCCGCCGTCGACAATGTATTTTCCTAACCCCAAGGCCAGACTGACGGTACCTTCTTCGGCCAGCTCGTCATTAATCGGGTAATAGTTGATGGAGCGAGCTACTCCGGAAATGGCCGGATAATAGCGGTCGCCATACTGTGTGCCGACTACTTCCTGCAGGATGACAGCCATCTTTTCCTGGTCTATCACGTTGCTGGTGGCTTGCATGTAGGCTTTACTATCCTTATAATATACGGAAGCATATACTCCCTTGATGGCATCGCCCAGCATGCGGAGCATTTCGTACTTATCGTCCAGATAGGGAATCATATAAGTGGAATAGATTCCGGCAAAGGGCTGGTAGTGGGAGTCTTCCAGCAGACTGGAGGAACGGATGGCAATCGGTGCCTTCACGGCATCGAAGAAGGCAAAGAAGTCTTCTACCAGCCGGTCGGGCAACTTGGCACGAAGGAAGGCGCGAAGAATCACGTCGTCGGCCGCATCGCTCAGGGCTATCTGGTACAACTGGTTGGAGTCCATGAACTCATCGAAAATATCGGTACAGAGGACTACGGTTTTCGGAATCATGACGGAAGCATTCTCAAACTCATCGAACTCCGTGTGACGTTTTACCATGTTGTCAATGAAGGCCAAGCCGCGTCCTTTTCCTCCCAGTGAGCCATCGCCGATGCGGGCAAAGTTGGAATAACGGTCGAAGCGGTCGCGCTGGAACACGGCTACCACGCCCTGGTTTTTCATCTTGCGGTATTTTACGATGGCTTCGAATATTATCTGGCGGTGGGCATCGATGTCCTGAAGTGACTCCCACGTAATCTGTTTCAAGAATTCGGCTACCGGAAAGATGGCACGCGAATACAGCCAGCGTGAAATGTGGTTGCGGCTGATGTGATAGAGGAAGGATTCTGCAGGGATGGCAAATATCACGTTCTGTAATTCCTTCAGGTTGTGGATACGGGCCACCTCCTTCATGGTATGGGGATCGCGGAAAATGAAATCACCGAAGCCGAAATTGTCTGACACGGCTTCACGGAGGTCGATATTCATTTTCTTGGAGTTCTTATCGATGAACACGGCACCCAGTTCGGGCGCATAGCTGCGGTTGCTTTCTTCTGCCGACTGAAGGATAAGGGGTATAAAGGGGTCCCGCTTACGGACTTCGCGCAGCAGGGTGACACCGGCCTGGGGGTCGTTGACTCCGCCGTGAGGGAAACGGGCATCGGATATGATACCGAGCACGTTGTTCTGGTACTTATTATATAGTTCAGTGGCTTCTTCGTAGGAACGGGCCAGCACGATTTTGGGGCGTCCGCGCATGCGAAGGGTTCGCTGGTGCTCGTTCAGGGCTTCTGTGGCAAATTCCTGACTCTGGCGGAGAACGAACTTGTAGAGGTTGGGCAATACAGAGGAATAAAAACGGATGGAATCTTCTACCAGCATAATCATCTGTACGCCGACTTCCTTAATATCATGCTCCAGGTTCATCTTGTCTTCTATCAGCTTGATGATGGACACCAGCAAATCGGTGTTTCCCAGCCAGCAGAACACATACTCGAAAATGCTCAGGTCTTCATGCTCCATTCGTTCCTTAATACCGTGCGAGAAAGGAGTCAGTACAACCAACGGTAGATGAGGGTATTGCTTCTTGATTTCACGGGCAATGTCGAAGGTATCGCTGTTGTCGGAACCCGGCATACAGATGACCAGGTCGAACATGGTGTTGCGCAACTGTTCCCAGGTTTCTTCTGCCGTGGAGACCTGCGTGAAACGAGGGGGATAGCGCAAACTCAAGTTCATATATTCATTGAAAATCTTTTCGTCAATGCGGCCGTCATCTTCAAGCATGAACGCATCGTAAGGGTTGGCCACCAGCAACACGTTGAAAATGCGCTTGGTCATCAGGTTGGCAAACTGCGTATCCTTGAAATAAAGCTGACGGAGTTTAATTCTTAGTTTGGTAAGCATGGTATCTTCTTTTAAAGCTTATATTACAGAAACAAAAATCGGAATTTCACACGATTTTTGCAAATCTTTCTTGAGAGTTGATAAAAAACTAACAAAATTCAACCTGTAGCTCAAAAAATCGGGTAAATTCCTTTGAAGATATAAGTAATTTCCTATCTTTGCATATACAAAATATTTCATTTTGTCAGACCTTAAATTATTTGATTATGGACATTAACAAAATCATGTCATCACTGGAAGCCAAGCATCCAGGTGAATCTGAGTACCTTCAGGCAGTCAGGGAAGTATTGCTTTCTATCGAAGATATCTACAATCAACACCCCGAATTTGAAAAGGCGAAAATCATTGAACGGCTGGTAGAACCCGACCGCATCTTTACATTCCGCGTGACATGGGTGGACGACAAGGGTGAAGTGCAGACGAACCTAGGTTACCGCGTGCAGTTCAACAACGCTATCGGCCCGTACAAGGGAGGTATTCGTTTCCATGCTTCCGTGAACTTGTCCATCTTGAAGTTCCTGGGATTTGAACAGACTTTCAAAAATGCCCTTACTACTCTGCCGATGGGCGGCGGAAAAGGTGGCTCCGACTTCTCTCCACGCGGCAAGAGCAATGCGGAAATCATGCGTTTTTGCCAGGCATTCATGCTGGAACTGTGGCGTCATCTGGGACCGGATATGGATGTGCCGGCAGGTGATATCGGCGTAGGCGGACGCGAAGTGGGTTATATGTTCGGTATGTACAAGAAACTGACCCGCGAATTTACCGGTACGTTTACCGGCAAGGGACTGGAATTCGGAGGTTCACTGATTCGTCCGGAAGCTACAGGTTTCGGCGGCTTGTATTTCGTGAAACACATGCTGGATGAAAAGGGTATCGAAATCAAGGGCAAGACAGTGGCTATCTCCGGCTTCGGTAACGTGGCATGGGGAGCTGCTACCAAGGCTACCCAACTGGGAGCAAAGGTAGTTACCATCTCTGGACCGGACGGCTACATTTATGATCCGGAAGGCATCAGCGGAGAAAAGATTGACTATATGCTTGAACTGCGTGCATCGGGTAATGACATCGTAGCACCATATGCGGAAAAATTCCCGGGAGCTACCTTCGTGCCGGGACGCCGTCCGTGGGAAGTGAAGGTAGATATCGCATTGCCGTGTGCTACCCAGAACGAATTGAACGGTGAGGATGCACAGAACCTGATAAAGAACCAGGTGCTCTGCGTAGGAGAAATTTCCAACATGGGATGTACACCGGAAGCTATTGACGCATTCATCGAACACAAGATGATGTATGCTCCAGGAAAGGCTGTCAATGCGGGTGGTGTGGCTACTTCCGGACTGGAAATGAGCCAGAATGCCATGCACCTGAGCTGGACTGCACAGGAAGTGGATGAAAAACTCCATCTGATTATGCACAATATTCATGAACAATGCGTGAAATACGGTAAGGAAAGCGATGGATACATCAATTATGTGAAGGGTGCGAACATTGCCGGATTTATGAAGGTGGCTCACGCCATGATGGCTCAGGGAATAGTCTGAATATTAAGGATAATTAAAAAATCAGACAAGCATGAGGGACGGATGAAATATTATTCGTATCTTTGAATGCTTTAATTTTTAGCACAAAATCTCGTTTAGTTGTATTTGTATTTTGTATTGTAGCTTGCGCTATCCGCCTGTGAAGGTCTGATAGCGCATTTTTTGTATATAAACGAAAATATAGGAAAACAAAAAAGTCCCGCAGGAACTGCAGGACTTTCAATTTGTTAC
>ULVF01049498.1_pt1 | contig 41108 bp, 37 predicted proteins | sample 1959201 | NCBI WGS metagenome assembly ULVF01 (sample SAMEA4835779, study PRJEB28245) | human gut metagenome | biome: gut microbiome; material: fecal sample | place: Denmark | collected 2008 | reverse complement strand
AAATGAGCATTACTACCATCATTTCTGCTAATGTAAATGCTTTTTTAATCTTTAACATTATAATACTCCCATAAAATTAGTGTAATTATTTATATTATATAGTATGTTACATTAATAGTCAAGATATTATATAAGGTTTTACATTATGTTTTGCTCTAAATATTTATAAAATAATTTTATTAGGAGCGAAAATGTCTGATTTTAAAAAGCTTTTAGGTCAAAAAATTCAAAAAATAAGAAAGTCAAGAGGCTTAACACAAGAAAAACTTGCAGAAATAATTGATATAGAAACTCCCAGTCTAAGTTATTTAGAAACAGGAAAATATTCTCCATCAATTGAAACATTGCAGAAATTAAGTGAAGCTTTAAATGTTCAGCCTTGGGAGTTTTATTATTTTTCTGATATTTCTGATGATGAAAAAAAAGAACAATTAAAACAAGCTTTAGATAAAGATCCAAAGCTTGTTAAAATAATGTATAGTATTTATAAATCAATTATTTATTGATTATTTTGTTATTGTCATCAACAATAATAATTGTAGGTTTGTAATTTTCCATTTCTTCAGGGTTGTACAAGCCATATGCTATTATTATTACTTTGTCTCCAGGTTGAACTTTTCTTGCTGCAGCTCCATTTAAGCATATCATGCCAGAATCAGCTTTACCTTTAATTACGTATGTATGGAATCTTTCTCCATTATTTACGTCCAAAATATCAACTTTTTGCCATTCTTTTATTTTTGATTCTTTCATTAATGTTTCATCAATAGTAATTGAGCCAACATAATTTAAATTTGCATCTGTTACAGTTGCTCTGTGTATTTTTGAACTAATAAATTCTTGTAGCATTTTTTTATCCTTTTTTAAAGTTTTGTATAAATTTAAGGGGTTTTAAATATTTTTATACCTTGCCCGAATATTTTAGCGCAAACATCAAAAAAAATCAAAAATAAGATGCAACTATTACAAAAATAGTTACATCTTTGTTGGTTTATTTAATGTGCCTTCTTATTTATAAATTTTGTTTGTATATTTTATCACAGTAGTTTTCAATATTTGGTGTATCTATTTCAAAAACGTGAACTCTTGCTGGACCTAAATCTACGCATAATTCATTTTCTTTTGCCTGTAATATGCTTTCTTTACCGTAAGAAGGTAATAAGTTATTTAATTCTTGATCAGCTTTTAATGTAGGAACTTTTATTTTACAAGCTACAGCTCTATTTACGTTTTTATTCGCTACAACTAATAGAGTTTTTCCGTTATAATGTCTTGCATATGCAATAATATTATCATTTTTATCGTTTTCTTTATCAAGTTGGATAAATGTTCCTTTAGATATTACATCAATATATTTATCACGCATTTTAAATGCGCTGGTCATAAATTTGCCTATTTCAGGTTGTGTTCCTCCAGGTTTTCTTGACAAGTTAAATATATCTAGTCTTCCTCTATGTACAGTCATTTCATGATTATCTGTTTGTGTTACCGGATTATATTTGTTAGCGAAAGAATAAATATAATCATCTCCTGTTTGGTATCCGTCTACGATATATGGATTTAACATTGGTAATGTGGCTTGTAGTCCCATAGTTAAATTACAGTAATCTGCTCCACCATGAAACATTGGTGAAATATCATCATGTGTAGCAAAAGAGCCGATTAGAGATTTACCTTTTGGTAATTTATATGACATGTCTAATTGTTCTTTTACATAATCCATAAACGTTGTAGCATCAGGCCATTCATGGAATATGTGATACTGTCCGTATATAGAATCGAAGCCGGCTCTTAAAGAATCTTCCGGTCTGTCATATGGCATATTAGCTTGAGGTGATGCATCTTCATAAGTATATGTCTCTGCAAGCCAAGCAAATTGAGGATCTCTCATATGTGAGTAAGGTATTATTACATCCCAAAATTCTGCAGGTTTTGTTCTTGCAACATCTGCTCTTATTCCGTCAATACCTAAATCTATACACATATCTACAAACTTTTTATGGTATTCTAATAGTTTTGGATTTAATGTTCTTTTCCCTTCGTCTTGCCAAGGTTGTAACATTCTAATATCATTCCAACCTTGAGGAGTTTTTGCAAGTCCGTCTTTTTCCATTGCCATTAATTCCGGCATGTTTAAAAACATTTCATAAGAAGCGCAACTTGGTAAATCCAACATTACTCTAATGCCACGTTTATGACATTCATCTATAAATGCTTTAAATTGTTCTTTATCACTCCTTGGATCATTTTTATCTATTAACATCGGGTCAATTTCAAGCATATCTTTAGGTGCATAAACAGAGCCTGCTGTACCCATTGCTTTTATTTTACCTGGAGTGCTTATTGGTAAGACGTGTAATGTATTGAATCCTGATGCTTTTACTTCATCAAGTCTTTCTATTGCATTAAGAAATGTACCATGTTGTTCATTACCGTCAATATAATCATTCCCGTTTAAATCTTTTGCATTGAATGTTCTTGGAACGATAGCTAAAATTTTTGCTTGATTTGTTTTAAATAATGTTTTTAAATCATTATGATAATTTATTACATTTGGAGTTGATTCAACTTTTTTTACAGTAGGGGTATTTATTAATGCAAGATTATTCAAATATGCATTTAACAAACCAGATTTTACTTCTTTTTTTGTTGGAGAAGTTATTGATGGAGTTTGATTATTATTTGAATTCTCCGTTTTATTTAAGTTATGTAATTTTAATGTTAATAAATTTGTTGAGTTTATCATAGTTAATTACCTTTTTTCTCAGGTGATTTTGTTTTTCCAAAGAAGAATTGTGCAAGTACTGTCAAACCTAATGTTACTGCACCTATTGTGCCAAACATCTTTAACCATTTGTTAGTGTTATAAGCTTGCTGACCTGCTTTATAGAATAATTCATCTGTTGCAATACCTGTTAATAAGAATTTTAGTTCTGAACCAGTATCTTGGACTGGTCTGATTCTATGTCTAGGTTTTGCAAAGTTATTTTCGCTGCCGATTTTTTCTATTATAAGTTTTCTATAATTGTTTAATTCTTCTTTTATTAAGTGTTTATCTGCTATCGCTTCAGTTTCTTTATCTAAAGGTTCTGCATAAAGCATATTCATAACATCTTGATAGAAGAATTTTTCATTTGGAATATCTACTAATTCTTGAGTTTTTCCATAATATTTATTAATAACTTTGCCTTCTTTTATTTCTAATGGACTATTATCAAATGAAGGATGTGGATTTCTTGCCATATAGAATTTATTAGCAAAATCTGATGAGTGACCATTTATTGTAAATTGTTTTGCAAATTCTATTATTTCTTCTTTTCCTTCTCTTGAATATTTACTCAATGGTTCTATATCATTTGCTCTTTTAGCTATTTGTCTGTAATAGAATAGAGTATTATATAATCTCAAGAATGAGCTTTTTATTCCTAATAATCTTTCTGTTGCATATGCTTTTTGTATATTTTTAAGAGTTCCAACATTATCATTTCCGTTGACACCTATAATTGATTTCGCAGTTTTGTTGAAACCTAATTCATTTATAGATTCTGCAAATTCATTAAAGATTGTATCAACTTGATTTTCATAATTAGATTTTAATCCCATTTTTTGAGCATCAGATAAGTTTTCTGTATTTTTAAGAATTGGAACAGAAATATCACTAGGTTTTATTAATGTATCTATTTCTGAAATTTTACCGGCTAAAGAATCCATTAATTTTGTGTAAGATGTATCGTTTGAAACTATTTTTTCAATTTTATCTCTTACTAAATTGCCCATTATGTTTCTATCAAAACTGCATTTATCTAAATCTTTTTTGGTTATACCGAATAATTTTAATAAGGATTTTGATGTATTATTCCAATAATTTGCTGCAATAGTTTCAGGAGCAGAGCCTACTTTAATTAGTGCATATTTATCTAATACTGCTTTTTTAGCTCTAAAATTATCCATTACGGTTGCAACTTTTCTAAGTTTTTCTATTGTGGTAGAATCCAGTATGCTTCCTGATATTTTACTTAATACTGATTTTATTGGATGTTTATTCTCTTTATTACTTGCTATAAGTTTTTTGATATATGTTAAATCCAGTTTTTTATCTTCTGGAACATTATTATTGTAATTATTAACATTTGATTGAATTAATAATATTATTTTATCTGTAATATTTTTGAAATCAGTTTTCTTTATATTTTGGTTCAGGTAGTTATTGTCTTTAAACAATTTGTACAATGTGTCGTAATTTGGAAGTATTTCTTTTAGTGTTGCGTTATCAAATTGTTTATGTTCAAATTTTTTATTTAAATTTTTTACAATTGATTTTATTGTATTATCATTTATAAAGAAACTTTCATTATTTATTATTCCGTGTAAATCAGATTTGATACTTTCTGCTGTTACTAAATCAGCATCTTTCGTAAAAGTATTAATAATAAGTGTCCCTAATTCTTTATCAATTGGTTTATCTTTATATAGTGCAATAATTTTTTCTAAATTTTTCTTAGTAGCGTTATCTTGATATTTATTTGCATATTTATCAATATTATTTAAAAGTTTATCTGCTTTTTTGTTTTGTAAATTATTTAAATATTTTGCGAGATAAGGCTCTGCTTGGTTACAAATTAAAGCACTCATCACAGGAGTTGCAAAACCTGCTGATAACATCCATAATGTGTTATTCTGAATTGCAATTTTTTTCATTTTTTCTTGGATTGCATCTCGTCTGTTTGGAATATTTTTATCTACGCCTAATCTATTACCTATTTTTTGAATTTCTTCATCTGAATATAAATCCCAAGGTATAAATTGTGGGTCTTGGTAAAATGGTTTTTTCCTGCCAAAACTGTCTTCATATTCTTTTTGAACATTAACACCATGAATTAAATATGCCGGTAATTGAATTGCAATTTTAGGCCATATTGCCATTGATGCTAAAAATGAACCCAAACCTACAAATTCCATGCCTTTAGTCATCGGAGTTTGTTTTCTTGTGAATAGATAGCCTGCAATTGCAAGTCCGCCGAGTTTTAATCCGATATCATTAATTTTACCTAATTCATGATCGTTAGCTTCCCCTTTGATTGCATGTTTTAAAGCTTTAGCATCATAAATCCCGTCTTTTACCATTAATGCAGGTGCGTTAAATATATTTCCGCTAATTAATCTGCCTTTTCCCTTTAACGGTTTAATAAAAGTTCTGTTATCCAATTCATGTTGGATATCAAAATTTGGCATTGGTTTTTTAGGTGAATTTATAATCGTTGTTTGATTTTGTTTCTGTTGTTGTGATTTATATTCGCCTAATGGTTTGCGTGTTATGTAATTTTGGATTAGATTTGTTGTCATATTAGTTTACCACGTACCTGTCATCTTTTTTGATTACGTCAGCAGCATCAATTTTTGATGGCTTTTGTGAACTTGACATTGCGTTTATTACACCAAGAACCGATGAAAGAACTGCTGTTCCTAATAAAATTTTTCCGGCATGTTTATTTATGCCGCTACCTTCTCCTTTATAGAATGATTTTGCACTTTTTACAAAATTTCTTCCAAAAGATTTTACTGAATTGGTAAATTCTTTACCTTTCCAGAATTTAAATGTCATTACATTGAAAAAATTCTCCCAAGGTTTTTGAAATGCAAATGCAACACCTGTTGCAGCCCATAGATATGATGATATATTTTTTGCCAGGCTTGATTTAATAATAATTTCTTTGATTCTTGCTTTTACTTCTTGGTCAGAATCATTTAAGTTTTTCCCCATTCCTAATCGTTTTGCAATTCTGTCATATCTGTAATTTCTTTTTTCACCTTTGGTTTCATCTCCATATAATAAATCCCAACGAGGGAACTCAACACTTTCAAAGACTTTATGGTATTCAATACTTGTGATATCAGTATCATTTATATCTTCAGGTAATTCATAATTAACTTTTGCATAAGGTCTTTCAGTGTCAATACCTGTCATTAAGCGAATAGGTGTACTGATGAACGATTTTGAGATATTTTTAGCAATCCCGTAGAATACAACACCTAATGCCATTTTTTTACCTAATGATGATGCTTTTGTTTGTGCGAATGGTGCAAAATATTTATTTGCAGCATTAAATACTCCCATTAACATGCCACTGCCGATAAGGTAAGGAACTGTTCCCATAGTTAAAAATTCATAAAAATTAGCGTTTTTACTTCCTTTTAACCCTTTTGCAGGATATAAAGTCGCAGCATTTGTAAGTTTATCAATTCCTATACGTGTGCGTGTGGCAAAATTATTTTTTAAAAGAGTATCATGATCATAATCAATAGCTTTTTTAGTTTCTTCTTTGCCTTTATCTGCAGAAAAGTTTATTTTGTTGTTGGTATTATTAATAATAGGTAAAATCATCTTTACTCCACACTCATCGATGTATTAATATAAGATTCGTGAATATTATTTTTTGATAGTGTTTTTAAATCAATTTTACATTTTTTAACAATATATTTTTAACTGAATATTGTAAAAAATATTGCAGTTGCAATTCCTGCAATAATGCAGTAATAGCCGAATATTGCGAGTGAAAATTTTGATATAAATTTCATAAAATATTTTATACATAAATATCCTACAATCGCTGAAACTATTGTGCCGGCAATGATTGCTGTCCAATTATATTTAATTGCTTCATGGATATCTATTTTTATAAGCGGATATACCATTGATGCACCAAGGATAATTGGAATACTTAACAGAAATGAGTATCTGGCTGCTGTTACTCTATCTAATCCGCAAAAAAGACCTGTTGCAATAGTCCAACCGGAGCGAGAAAAGCCAGGAAGAGCGGCTAGACCTTGAGCTAAACCTATTAAAATTGATGTTTTTAGGGATACTTCATCTTTTTTTTCTTCAAGCTTTTTAGATTTATATTCGCTGTATAAAAGAGTAAAACCGGTAATGAATAGTAAAATACCTACAATTGAGGGGGTATATACTAGTTTTTCTGCTATTTCATTTATAGGTAGAGCGAGCATGATCGTGATTATTGTGCCGGCTATAATAAATAGACCTAATTTTGCTTCTTTATTTTCCCAATTTTTTGTTTTAAGAGCATGCCACATTGCTTTCAAAATGTTTAATACATCTTTTCTGAAAAATATTAATACTGCAATTAATGTTCCTAAGTGAACCATAATATCAAAAAATACTTCTTCATTAGAGCTTTGTACAATCGGAATATTTTTGATTACTTTGTAAAAATTAGATGTAAACACAAGGTGAGCAGAACTTGAGATTGGTAAAAATTCACTCAAACCTTGAACTATCCCCATTAAAATTGCCTGTATAAAATTCATTAATATTCCTTTCTCTTATTATCAAATGCAAAACTAATATGCTTTTTTTTTTTTGAAAAAGCTTTTTTAGATATAAAATAAAAATTTAAAAGATTTTATTCTTCTTCAAAATATGAACAACAAGAAGTTTGAGTTTCCCAAACAGTTACTTTGCTAAGTTGGACGACTCTTTCTTTTAATTTGTTGTAAATGAACATTGAAATCATTTCACTTGAAGGGCTTTCCCCTTTAAATTCCGGGAGAGCGTTTAAATCTTTATGGTCAAGTAAATCTAAAACGGCTTTTAATTCTTTTTTTAGAATTTTATAATCCATTAAAATATTACTTTTATCTAAAGTATCACCTTTTACAAATACTTCTACCATCCAATTATGACCATGTTGATTTTCACATTCGCCTTCATAATTTAATAAATGATGAGCAGCTGCAAAAAAAGCTTGTGTTTTAATTTCAAACATTTTTATTTCCCCTTTTTCAATATGTAATCACAAAATTCCCGAACAGCACCTCTCCCGCCATTTTTTGAAGATATAAAGTTTGCAACTTCTTTTACTTCATCTACAGAATCATTTGGACAGCCCTTTAAATGAACTTTTTCCAAAATACAAATATCTGGTAAATCATCTCCCATATAAGCTATTTCATCAAATTTAATATTATATTTTTTCATAATATTTTCAAGGGTTTCAATTTTATTTTTTGATCCTTGATGCAATTCGGTTATATTTAAATTTTTTGCACGATGTTCAACTGTACCGTTGTTGCGGGCCGTGATAATTGCGGTTATAATCCCTGCCTTATGCAAATTTACAATTCCTTGACCATCTTTTGCATTAAAAGTTTTATATTCGCATCCATTCTCATCAAAAGTCAGGCTGCCATCTGTAAGTACACCATCTACATCAAAAGCTACAAGTTTAATCATCTTTATGCTACCCCTGCTCTTAATAAATCATGGATATGTATAACACCTATTGGTCTGTTATTTTCATCAACAACTGCAAGAGCTGTAATTGAGAATTTTTCCATAAGATTTAAGGCACTTGCTCCGTAATCTTTTTGAGAAATATGTTTTGGATTAGCTGACATGACGTCTTTTGCGGTTAATGGCCTAATATTTTCATATTTTATAAGAGTCCTTCTTATGTCTCCATCTGTGATAACACCAGTAAGAATTCCTGCAGGATTTATAATCATAGCCATTCCAAGCTTCTTTTCTGAAATTAATTTGATTACATCTGCAAAGGAATCTGTTTCTTTTGCAATTGGGAGCTTTTCAATGTCTGTAAGCATTAGATCAGATACTTTGTAAGTGAAGCCTTTTCCTAAAGCTCCTGATGGGTGGAAAATTAAGAAGTCTTCTTTTGTAAAACCGCGTTTTTTTAATAGGCATACAGCTAAAGCATCTCCCATTGCAAGTGTAGCTGTTGTACTTGCTGTTGGAGCTTTGTTAAGAGGACAAGCTTCTTTTTCTACAGAAATATCAAGTGTTACATCTGAAGAATGAGCAAGAGTTGAATTCATTTTACCTGTCATTCCAATCATTGTTACGCCAAATCTTTTAATCAAAGGTAAAAGGTTTAGTAATTCTTGAGTTTCTCCGCTGTTGGAAATCGCTATTACAACATCGTTTCTTGTGATAATGCCGGAATCACCATGGGTGCTTTCTGCTGGATGTAAAAAGTAAGAAGGTGTTCCTGTAGATGTAAGTGTTGCAGCTATTTTCCTTCCAATAAGACCTGATTTTCCCATTCCTGTAACGATTACACGACCTTTACAGTTATAAAGAATATCAACTGCTTTATCAAAATCTTCTCCAATATTATTTTTTAATCTTAAAATAGAATTTGCTTCAATGTCTAAGACTTCTTTTGCTAATTCATTAATTTTACTGTTAGTCATTATAGTCATACCCATTTTTATAATCCCCTATCAATGAAATTATATAATAAATATCGTATAAAAGTATTAATTATCCTAAAAATATTTAATTTTTGTAAAAAAAAATCGAATATTACCTTATGAGACAATATCAAAATTTTAGATTTGATAATTCAATAAATTCATTAGATAAATTTAAAAGGTTTGTAAAAAGTCATGATTGTCCTGATCTTGTATTAAATTTGTCTTCTTTGAATATATTTGATGTTGCAAAATTTATATTATTATCATCAGAGTATCATTATCAAAAATATCCGTCAGGAAGGTTGAAATATCAAGTCGAATCAGATGATATAAAAAATTTTGTACTTGATATATCTGCGAGAAATTTAGAATTTGTTTAATAATTACTAGCAAAAAATTTTTTTAGGGGTTTTATATGAGCATGCTAAGTGTAGGAAAATTAGATAATAAAATTATTTCTTCATCTGTACAAGCTTATGCAGAGTCTCAGGAGCAATCAAAGAAACCTGAAAAGAAGAATAACATGGGGAAAAAAGAGGCTGTATCCAATAAAGCAGTTTATCTTACGACAGGAGCTGCAGCTCTTGCAAGTATTGCTATTGCTTGTGTTGCAATAGCAAGAGGTAAAGGAAAAGGTGTAGAAAAAAACTTATCTTCGAATGTAAATTCATCTTTGTCAAAACTTGAAGGTAATATTCAAAAACCTAAAAAAATGCCGGAAATAAAAATTTATACAGTTGAAACTCCGGAAATAAATGATCAAAAAATTCCAAAAATTGTAGATAAAATTTTTGCATATGATGAAAAAGAAGAATCTTTGATGAAAACTGCAGAACAAAAACTTCGAGAAGAAATTTCTCCATTATTTAAAAAGTATTTTGAAGATTATGAGGATATTCCTCAATTTAGATATAGAGAAAAAGATCTTGTATATTCTTATGCAGAACCATTGACATTAGATTCAAGAAAATTGGAAAAAGATGATTTGAAAGCTGTCTTATTATTTATTAAAAATCCTCAATATAATGCACAGCTCTCTGCTGGGAAAGATCTTTCAGAAATAAAAGAATTAGATGTAATGCGAAAATTAATAAATGAAGCATTACCTATAGAAAATGAAAGTTATGTTTATGCAGCTATAAGAACTCAAAAGATATGGGATGATTATAAACCTATGGATTTTGTAAAAAATCTTGAAACGGGTGCAACTATAAAAGATAAATCCTTCCTTGTTACATCAAGAGGATATGGTGATTACTTAGCTGAAAGGGATTCGTTTTATTTAGGAAAAGAACATAAAGATTGCGGATATATTTTGAGAATAATTCTGCCGAAAGGTACAAAAGGATTTGATTTCAGAAGATGTACAAGACGTGAAGATTCTATAGGGGGAGTTAATGCGTTGTATGTTTTACCTGAAAATTCTGAAGTACAAATTCGTAATATAGATAATGTACGTAGAATTATTGATTGTAAATATATTTTACCTTCTGATAAGTAGTTCAAATTGTTTTATATATTAATAATTGTGTTATAATTTAAGTAAATTTATGGGGTTAAAAGCATGCTGTAATTAAAATTTATTTTAATATAGCGAACTTGTATATATATACAGTAAAGGAGAGTCGGTAATGATAGAACATTTACATGAAATTGTTCAGGCGCATGGGGTAGTTGTTTCAGCATCAATTCTACTTATCGCCTATGTTTTCATTGCTTTGGAAAAAATTCCAAAGGTAACTATTGCATTACTAGGCGCCGCAATTACTATTTTGCTGGGACTTGTCAGTCAATCAAAATTGGTGGATGGTGCTATTAATGCTCATTATTTTATTAATTTCGTTGATTTTAACGTAATATTTTTGCTTGTATCAATGATGATTATTGTAAGTATTGCAACTCGAAGCGGAATGTTTAACTGGATTGCTAATGAACTTTTAAGGCTTACTAAAGGTCATCCGAAATTAGTTTTATTCACATTAGGTGTATTTACAGCTGTAACTTCAGCATTTTTAGATAACGTTACTACTGTAATTTTGATTATGCCTGTAACGTTTTTTATTGCAAAGCAATTGGATATAAACCCATTGCCTTTTTTAATTACTGAAATTTTTGCATCAAATATTGGAGGTACAGCTACGTTAATCGGTGATCCTCCAAATATTATTATCGGAAGTGCAGCAGGATTATCATTCATGGCATTTTTGAAAGAATTAACAGGGGTTGTATCTGTAATTTTAATGGTTGTCGTTCTTTTAATGATGTTTATATTCAGAAAATCTTTGAAAGCTACACCTGAAAAAATGGCTGTAGTTGCAAATTTAGATAATTCTAAAACTATAACAGATTATCCGTTGCTTATTAGAAGTGCAATCGTTTTAGTTTTAGTAATTTTAGGTTTTGTATTACACGATATTACTCATATAGAAACATGTGTGACTGCAATGTTAGGTGCTAGTGTACTGTTGTTGTTTGAAAAGCCTAAAGATATTTTATGTGATGTAGAATGGAATACGATATTTTTCTTTATCGGTTTATTCATAATTATTGGAGGTCTAGAAGCTTCTGGCGGTATTGCATTAATGGCTCAATGGATTTTGAAAGTTACTCAAGGATCTCAAGAAGCTACTGCAATGATTATATTATGGGCTTCAGGATTTATTTCAGGCATTATTGATAATATTCCATATACAGCTACAATGACACCTATGCTTTTAGAAATTCAAAAAGCTATGGGAACTGATTATACATATCCATTGTGGTGGTGTTTATCATTAGGTGCTTGTTTGGGTGGAAACATGACGATTATCGGAGCTGCTGCAAATGTTATAGTATCTGAAACTTCTGCTCATAAAGGATATCCTATCCCATTTATGAAATTCTTAAAATATGGTGTTGTTACAATGCTAATCTCTTTATTAATAAGTTCAGCTTATATTTATTTGAGATTTCTACATTAATTAAAACAACTTATGTTAAAAAATTAAAGAGCCTCAAATGAGGCTCTTTTTTAGTGTTTAGATTATGTAGAAGTAGTTTCTTTTTGTTTTTTTAGTTTAATAAATAATAATAAAGGAATTACTGCAACTGATAGAAATGCTAAAACAGAAAATGCATCAAAAAATGAAGCAAGCTTAGCTTGTTGTAATAACTCTTTATATAAAGAACCGCTAGCTTTTTTTGCAGCTAATACAGATGGATAGTGAATTAAAAATTTTGATTTAAGCATCATTAATTTATATTGAAATATTGGATTATGCGGTGATAAATTTTCTACTAAATATGTCTGTCTTACTTGAGATACACGTGCAATAAAAGTTGCAGACATTGAAGTAGATATTGCAGTGATAATATTTTTAAATAAAGCGTGTAATGCTGCTGCATCAGCATTTTTTGAAGCAGGTAATGTGTTAAAAGACATTGCAGTAATTGGTACAAATGCTGTCGGAACTCCTATACATAAAAGTAAATTTGGTAATATAACACTTTCAATGGATGAAGTTGTATTTAGCTGTGTTAGCATTAATACAGATAATCCCATTGTTAAAAGACCTATTGTAGCAAGAATTTTCGGTTTTACAAATTTTGAGATTTCACCTACTACAAGCAATCCTACAAAGCATACAATTGCTCTTGGGAACATTGCAAGACCTGATTTTGAAGGACTGTAGCCTAAAAGACTTTGTACAAACATTGGAACGAGTAAAAGTGTTGAATATAACATTACGTTGATAAAAGAACTTATTAATGTTCCGAACATAAAGTTTCTGTCTTTGAAAACTCTTATATCAATTACCGGATATTTGTATTCTAATTCCCAAACATAGAAAAATACAAAAGAAAATACTGCAATTCCTGTTAACCAACAAATCCATGGCGTATCAAACCAGTTGAATTGTTGTCCTTTATCAAGTACAACTTGCATGCAGGCTAATGCTACTACTATTGAACTGTAACCGATTATATCAAATTTTTTATTATATTTTTGTTTAACCGGTTTATCATTATTCAAAAAGAATTTGATTAATAGAAAAGAAAGCATACATAGTGGGATATTCATAATAAATATCCACTGCCAAGAATAGTTGTCGGTTAAATAACCTCCGATGAAAGGACCTGCCAGAGGTGAAAACATTGCTGCAACTCCGAATAAACTCATTGCAACACCTCTTTGTTCAGGAGGAAATACTTCCAATAATACAGCTTGGCATAGCGGTAATATACAGCCGCTACCTATACCTTGGACTAATCTCGCAAATATTAAGGCTTGAAGATTTGGAGCTAGTACACAAAGCAGACAGCCTAATGCGAATATCCAAATGCTGTAATACATTAATAATTTCTTACCTATAGTTCTTACAAGATACCCTGTAACAGGTAGCATAAGACCACCTGAGATTATGTAACATGTAATTACTGTATTAGTTTCATATTGAGTTGCACCGTAAAAACCTGCTATGTGAGGCTGACTTACGTTTGTTGCTGAAGAAGCCGCAAGTGCAAGAAATGCCGGTAGCAATACTGCGATTGCAACTATATAGGGATTAACTTTCTTTTCTTCCATATTATTTAATCTTTACCTTTGGAACAACTGACATACCGGGAACAATATTATAATCTTTAATGTCTTCATCAAAAACGATTTTTACAGGTACTCTTTGTACAATTTTTACGTAACTGCCTACTGCGTTTTCTGGAGGGAAAAGACTTGATTTAGCCCCTGTTGCTCTTTGTATACTGTCAACATGTCCTTTAAATCTTTTTCCTGGGTATGTATCAATTTTTATAGATACAGGTTGACCTTTTTTCATATGTGTAAGTTGGATTTCTTTAAAGTTTGCAATTACCCAAACTTGATTTGGTACTATTTGCATAAGTGGCTGACCTACTTGTATATAGTTACCCATTTCAACACTTCTTGCTGATACCATACCTGATTGAGGAGCGTATATTTTTGTATATGAAAGGTCAAGTTTTGCTTGTTCTACTTCAGCTTCTAATCTTTGAATTTCAGCTTTGACAGCTTCTGCTTTAGCTTTGTGTGATTCAAGAGCTGATTCCATAGCTTTTGATTTTTCTGTAGCTGCTTTATGGTTTGCTTGAGCTACTGTATAGTGGGTATTGCTGTTATCGTAATCTTGTTTTGATACAATACCTGATTTATACATATCTGTATATCTTTTATGATCTTTTGTTGCAAAATCTAATTTAGATTTTGTAGAATTAACGTCTTCATAAGATTGTTGAACGTTTGAACCGCCTTCATCAATTTGTTTTTCTGTTACATTTAATTGAGCTTTTGCTTCTGCCAGTTTGGCTTCTGCTTGGTGTAATTTTACTTCATAATCTGCAGGATCAATTTCAACTAATAACTGCCCAGCTTTTACTTCATCATTATCATCAACTAATAGCTTGATTACAGGTCCTTGTACTCGAGGAGCTATTGAAACCAGTCTGCCTTCTACAAAGGCATCATCTGTTGATTGGAAAAATGTTGAATGAATTGCAAAAAATATACCTAATAATACAAGACCTGTAGCTGTTGCTATTGGGACAAATACTCGTTTTTTCTTATATTCAGGACGTTTCTTTTTTGCATTTTCTTTTCTTGTTTTTAATCTTTTTTTTGCTTTTTCTACAAATTCTTCTTTATTTGTTTCATTTGTTTCGTTGTTTTTGTTTTCTTGGGGATTTTCTGCCATTATTGTTCACCTCTTATATTTGCATATTTAAATTTTCTTCTAAATTTACTTTTATTTTATTTAAAACTTTAAGGCAACTGGTTAATTCTTCGTCGGATACTCCTTCTACAGAACTTTCCCAGTGCTCTACAACTGTTGGTAATACCAGTTCATAAGCTTGTTTACCTTTTTCAGTTATATTAATTTTATATATTTTTCTTTTATTTATATCAGGAGTTTTAGTGACAAATCCTTTTTCTTCGAGAATTTTTATTATTCTTGTAATATTGGGTCTGTCTTTTAATGTCAAAGCTCCTATTTGTCTTTGATAAAGTCCGTCATGGTCCAATATTGCTGTCAATACTGTAAATTGTTCTGGTGTAATCGGATAATTTGCTTTACCAAATTTTTGGTTCGCAATAGCTCGTACAAGCTTTCCTACGCGTACCAGTTTCATCCCAATTCTACTTTTTAATAAATCTAACTTGTCCATGATTTTTCTTTGTGTTATTATGATAACACAAAAAAGGAAATAGCAAGCATGAAAATTTTAAAAATATTATTAACCCTGTTTATTTTGCTCTGCACAGTATCTTTCGCAGATGCAAAAACTAAAAATACTGAAAATTATAGAATTCAATATTTAAATCTTGATTGGTGGCAAAAATATAATGATCCGGTTTTAACTGATTATATTTCTACTGCTTTTAAAAATAATCAGGACTTAAAAATCGCAACATTAAATGTAAAACAATCTGAGCAAATTGTGAAACAAGCATTTGCAAATCAACTACCTCAATTAGGTTTTCAAGGTGATGTTTTCAGAGATTTTAGCGCATCAGATATAAGATTCGGTGACGTTTTAATCCATGATTACAGTCAAAGTAATTTCTTCTTGCCATTGACAATGAGTTATGAAGTTGATATTTGGGGAGAAAATTATTTAAAAACGAAAGCTGTGAAAAAACAGTTAGAGATGGTGAAACAAAATGAAAGAGCATCTTATATTTCATTGACTTCTGCTGTAGCTTCAGAATATTTTAATTTGGTAAAACTTGATAAGCTAATAAAAAATCAGCAGGAACTTGTAAAATTGCAAGCAGAAATTGTAAGATTAGAAGATATTAAATATAAAAACGGTCTTTGTCCTGTAACGGAATTAATGGATGAAAAACAATTGTTGACTCAATTGCAGGAAGAATTAAATGTATATATTGATAAAAGATTAATTGTAGCAAGACAATTGGGTGTTTTGACAGGTGAACGTGAAAAAGATTTAGCAGTTATGCCAAGAAGTGATTATTCTGTGATAACTCTTCTTCCTTTACCTGATAGTATTAATGCAGAAGTCATCCAATTCAGACCTGATTTTATGAAGGCTGAAGAATATATACAAAAAATTGGTATTGATGTAAAAGTTGCAAAAAGAGACTTTTTACCGAAGTTTACATTATATGGGCAAGCAGGTTTTAGTGCTTATAATTTGACTAATATCTTTGGTGCTCATACTTTTAAATCTTTGGTTGGTTTTATGCCTTCTATTGATTTGTTTACAGGTGGTGCTAAGATGGCTCGCTTGCGTTATAAAAAATTAGAACTTGAAAAAGCTCAACAAATTTATGAAAAAACAATTTTAAATTCTATTCAGGAAGTTAATGATTCACTTGGCGGAGCGATTACAAGAGAATTGAATTATAAAGAAAGCGTAAAACGTTATAATCTTGAAAATGATAAATACAATTTAGCTCAAAGAAAATTTGATATAGGTGCTAAATCAAATTTAGAAATGATGAAGGATAAAGAAAAATTACTTGTAGCAGAAAAAGATAAAGTAAATAGTCAAGTAAATTATATACTCTCAACTGTAAATATCTATAAAGCTGTTGGTGGTAATGATTTTACGACAATTAATGAAAAATTGTAATTTATAAATAACCCATATGTAGATTAAATATTTTTACTCCTTAGTTTAAAAATAAAATAACTAAGGAGTAAATTATTATGCATAAAATATCATCAATTTTAGCAATTTTAACCGTATTTATTTCTTTAATTTTAATGGTTGAATCGGTAAATGCTGAAGAAATTCATTTTAATAATGATGTTTATACATTAAAATATAGTGCAATAGCACCTCAAACTGAGGGATATGGAAATGAATATTTTCTAAAGAATGAAAATGTTGCAAATTGGTCTAAAATGGTAGGAGTATATTATTATCCTAATGAATCAGATCCTTTAAAATTTGTTGAAAATTTTGATAAAACTATTGAAAATACTGATAATAGTTTGCTTTTAAAGCTTGTTGAAAACAAAAAATCTGATAAAGCTGCAATAAGTTTTTTGGTGAACGGAAGTGAAAATGCTAAGAAATATTTCGAATATGATATATATAAATTTGAAAAATTTTCAAATAAAGGCATGGTCGTCTTAAAGTATGCTGTGAAGCACTTCTTCACAAATGACGCTGATATAAAATCGATTGCAGAGAAAATTAAAAAAGAGAATGATAAATTGCTTGAAACCATTATTATATCACCGATTCCGCCACTTGTAGAGAAAAATTTAGCATTAGCTGATTAAGCTGTCAGTGACGTTGACATATCTTTGTGCTGACCTTATTATGCTGTTATGGTAGTTGAAGATTCCACAAGAGTAAAAGATTATTTAAATAAGACAAAATTAACAACGCTTGATTATGTAATTAACCCTTATGTCGGTTGCCCAAATAAGTGTTTGTACTGCTATGCTGCTTATATGTCAAGTTTTAGCAAACACACCGAGGAATGGGGTGATTTTATAGATGTTAAACGTACAAGTAAAAAAATTAATATTTTTAAAATAAAAAATAAACGAGTAATGATAAGTACTGTAACAGATCCTTATAATTCTTATGAAGAAAAATACGGTATTACCAGAATGATAATGGAGCAGCTTGTAAAATCAGAGGCTTATATTACTGTTGTAACTAAGTCAAAATTGGTTTTAAGAGATGTAGATTTGTTAAAAAAAATGAAACATGTTGAAGTTGCATTATCATTGAGTATAATAGATGAACAGTTGAAAAAGAAATTGGAGCCAAATTCGTCATCTATAGCAGAAATATTTGAAACTTTAAAAGAATTAAAGCAAAATGGTATTAAGACAATTGTATTTGTTGCTCCGGTAATTCCAGAAATTACAGATTTCAAAACAATAATTGAAAAAACAAAAGAATATGCTGATGAATATTGGTTTGATATGCTTAATTTACGAAGCAGTTTCAAAACAAAAATGTTTAAATTCATAAATGAAGAATATCCGATATACAATTTAATTTATGAAAATATATACAACAAAAAAGATAGTGAATATTTCGATAATTTGTCTAATGAAATTGAAAAATATTGCGTAGAAAATAATATAAGGTTTAAAAATTTTTCTGCCGGCTCATAAATTGCTTCTTGACAAAATAAAATAAATCTTTTTAGCCGGCTTTTCCTAAAATTTAAAGGACATTGATGAATCTCAAAAAGGCATCATGTCCTTTTTGATTTCTTTTGAATACTCCTGCGCATTCAAGAACTTTGACAAATACAAGTCCTACTTCTTTTTCAATTATTGACATTATATTTTCTTCATTGATATTTTCATATTTGGGCAAGAATGATTCTACCCAGTCAGCATGTTTTGCAGTGAGGTCATTCCCTCTTAGATCAGATTTATTCAAAATACATTTTGCAGTTTCTTTCAGTTCTTTATCAAGGCGTGATGGTAGTACAGCAAGTCCCATAACTTCGATAAGCCCGATATTTTCTTTTTTTATATGGTGTAATTCTTGGTGAGGGTGGTATAGACCAAGCGGATATTCATCAGTTGTTATGTTATTTCTAAGTACTAAATCCAATTCAAATAAATCATTTTTTTTGCGAGCGATTGGAGTAATTGTATTATGCGGTTCTCCATTTGTATTCGCAAAGATAAATGCATCTTCGTCTGTATAGTTTCTCCATTTATTGAGTATATAATCTGCTAAATCAATTAATCTTTCCGGATTTTTATGTTGAATTCTAATAACTGACATAGGCCATTTTACAATTCCTGCTTTGACATCCTCATAACCTTTGATTGTAAAATTTTCTTCTATTTCTGCTCTTTCCATTGCAAATTCATAGTGTCCGCCTTGAAAATGATCATGGGAAAGGATTGAACCTCCGACTATTGGTAAATCGGCATTTGAACCTACAAAGTAGTGAGGAAATAGTTTTATAAAGTCAAATAACTTTTTAAAAGTGCTTTTGTTTATTACCATTGGTATGTGTCGACTATTTAAGACAATGCAATGTTCATTGTAGTAAACATATGGTGAGTATTGGAAATACCAACTTTCTCCATCGATTTCAATTGGAATAATTCTGTGGTTTCCTCTTGCAGGGTGATTTATTCTGCCTGAATAGCCTTCATTTTCTGCGCATAACATACATTTAGGGTAGCCGCTTTGTTTTGCAGTTTTAGCTGCAGCGATAGCTTTTGGGTCTTTTTCAGGTTTAGAAAGATTTATAGATAAATCCAATTTCCCATATTCAGTATCTGATTGCCAGCGTAAATCTTTTTCTATTCTGTATCTTCTTATATAATCAGTATCTTGACTAAATTTATAATACCAATCAGTGGCTTTTTGAGGAGAATCTATATATAATTTTTTGAATTCTTCTATTATTTCATGGGGTGGAGATACAAGAGTGCTCATGATTTTTGTGTCAAATAAATCTCGGTATACAATGCTGTCTTCTATCAGTTTTTTTTCAACTGCATAGTCAAGAATTTCTTTTAGAGTTGTTTCAAGATTAATATTTTCATAGTGTTGCTCTGGTGCTATGAATTCATCAAGATTAAGATTTTCAAGAATTCTGTTTATAACATAGTTTTTATCTTGAGGGGTTATTAAATCTTTTTCAATCCCATATTGTACGAGTTTTTCTATTGAATCAAAAATCATATTAGTATTACCTCTTGTAATTATAATCTTGTACCGCCTACAGGTCTTATAGAAAGAATATGACAGTTATCTTTGCCTACAATTTTTTCAATATTTTCTTTAAAGCTTTCAAGTATTTCTTGTGGAACAAAGGCTTGGACTGTTCCTGCAAAGCCTCCGCCATGGACTCTGTATGCTCCTTTATCTTTTAATAGCTCGTCGCAAATTGCAAGTACAATTCCGACAGCTTGTTCTTTCGATGATCCGCATACGCATACGTTTTGCAAGTACATATAAGATGAGTAGCCTGATTCTTTAACTATTTTTAAAAATTTATCAAAGTCGCCATTTTCAAGAGCTTTAGCTTCTTCTATTGCTCTTTCATTTTCGTTAAAGAAATGCAATGCTCTTAGAACTGCTCTGTCACCTGCTAATTTTCTCAACTCTGGTATTGCATTTATAAATTCTTCTTTTTTTACATCTCTTAAATAGTCTTTATGAAAATAGTTTGCAACTTGTTTCATTTCATAAGGGATTGCAGCATATTCATCAGTCAAATTTGCATGATCTGCTCCTGAATCAATTATGCATAGAGCATATCCTGTTTTTGTAAAGTCAAAATCAACTTTTTTTATAATAGGATTTTCAGTATCTTTAAAGTCAATAGAGATTATTCCGCCGACAGAAGATGCCATTTGATCCATTAGTCCGCAAGGTTTTCCAAAATAATCATTTTCAGCGTATTGACCAATTTTAGCAATTTCTACATCTGAAATTTTACTTTCAAAAAATAATCCGTTTATAACATTTCCGATTAAAACTTCAAATGCTGCAGATGATGATAGTCCAGACCCTTTTAGAACATTTGATGTTGTATAGCAGTCAAACCCTTTAATTTCGCAGCCTAGTTCTTTAAATCTTGCACAAACTCCTCTAATTAGAGCTTTTGCTTGGTTATATTCATCTTGATTAGGTGATAGTTCATTAATATTTATAATATCTAACGGGTAGCCTTCTGATTGAACTCTAATTTCATTTGTGCAATTAGGGCTTGCAGCTGCAATGACATCTAAATTAACGCTTGCAGCAAGAACACAGCCGTGTTGGTGGTCTGTGTGATTCCCGCCAATTTCAGTGCGCCCTGGGGCTGAAAATAAACTTATCTCGTTTTCATTTTTAAACGTATTTTTAAAATTCTCAATCAGAATTTGTATTCTTTTTTCATAGAAATCAATATCTTTAGTGCAGTAAATTTTTTCTAATTCTTCTCTCTTAATCATAAAACTCCTTTTTATGATTATTTTATACCCTTAAAAGATAATATAGAAACATCTAAATATATTATTTGGAGTATAAAATATCTAAAAAAATATGATAAAATTTTTAGAAATTGGGTATATATTAATTATTATTTAGGAGATTTTGTATGGAAGATTGTATTAACACTTGCGATGAAGGCAGAGTTAAAAAAGCTAAACGTATGAAAATTTTTATTTCTTTTGCTGCCGGTATGGCAGGGCTTTTATTTGGTCTTGATATTGGTGTAATATCAGGAGCTTTGCCTTTTATTACTACACATTTTGATTTATCAAGCCGTTTACAGGAATGGGTCGTAAGCGCAATGATGCTAGGTGCTGCTCTTGGAGCGATGTCTACAGGTTGGATTTCTTTCAAATTGGGACGAAAAAAGAGTTTGATGTCTGGTGCTGCATTATTTGTATTAGGATCAATCGGTTGTGCTTTTGCGCCTAATATTGTAACTCTTTTAGTTTCCAGAGTAATGCTTGGTTTTGCAGTAGGTATAGCATCTTATGTCGCTCCTTTGTATCTTTCAGAAATGTCAGAAAAGGAAGACAGAGGAAAACTTATTTCTATGTATCAGATGATGGTTACAATAGGTATTCTTGTAGCTTTCATTTCTGATACTATATTTAGTTACGGCGGTCATTGGAGATTAATGCTTGGAGTTATAAGTATCCCTGCATTATTATTGATGATATCAGTATTCGGATTACCTGACAGTCCAAGATGGTTAGCATCTAAAGGGCGTTTTGAAAAAGCAAAAGATATTCTAAGAATGTTATCTACAACAGATGCTAAAGCTGATGGTGAATTATCAGAAATCAGAGAAAGCTTGAAAGTTAAGCAGGAGGGCTGGGGGCTATTCAAATCAAATAAAAATGTTCGCCGTGCAGTATATCTTGGTATGTTATTGCAGGCAATGCAACAATTTACGGGGATGAATGTAATTTTGTATTATGCTCCTCAAATATTTAAACATGCTGGATTCGCAAATACTGAACAACAAATGATTGCAACTGTAATTTGCGGTTTGACAAATTCTTTAGCTACGTTAATTGCGATGAGAACTGTTGATAAACAAGGAAGAAAACCTATTTTGAAAATAGGGTTTACAGGCATGGCTGTAGGTTCATTCTTATTAGGGCTATGTTTGTATATGATTAATGCAGGCTTTAGTGCATTGTGGATTTCTATTTCTGCTATTGTAATGACTTTATTCTTTATTACAAGTTTTGCAATGAGTGCAGGTCCTGTTATTTGGATTTTATGTTCGGAAATTCAGCCATTAAAAAGCAGAGATTTCGGTGTAGCTTGCTCTACTACTACAAACTGGATTGTAAATATGATTATTGGTGCTACATTCCTTACATTGATTAATACATTCGGTATTGCAGTTACATTCTGGATTTACACTGCATTGAACTTGTTATTTATTGTATTAACAATATTATTAATACCTGAAACTAAAGGTATTTCTCTTGAAAATATAGAGAAAAACTTAATGGATGGTAAACCTCTTAAAGATATTGGGGTTTAAAAATAAAAAACGCTTGCATTTAATGCAAGCGTTTTTTATTATGCAGTAATTTTATTATCAGTTTTTTCATTATGATGAGATTTGTTTTTGTATATTGAATATCCGCCGCCTATTGCTGTTAGAATTCCTGCTGTAATCCACAATATTTTAGATGTTTTAGTATGTTTTGGAATATTTTCGGAAGAAATAAGCTTAATATTGTCATCAGCAATATCTTGTATGCTGTTTGGAATATTATATTCGTTTTCTGTTAAAATATTTCTGAATTTAACAATTTTTGAGTATAATTCATTATGAGTTTTATCAAGGCCTTTTGCTTTGAATATTTTTTCAAGAGAGTCCATTATATTATAACCGTAACCTTCTTGTAATGAATTTTGGAAAGCTTTTTTATAGTCTTTTGGAATTTTGTGCCTAAAATTTATGTGAATATCCCCTTCTTTTTCACAGCAATGACCGTTAAATCTTTCTTCTCGTCCAAAAACATCCATAAAGAAAAACATGTTATTTTTAGCCATTGTTATTTCTGCAAATTTTGCTTTTGCAAATTCTATTGGATTTTCTAATACTTCTTTGGGGATGTTTAATATTCTGGATAAAGCATTAATACTTTTATTTTTATGAATATTATTGAAATTGCATATATCAGGAATCCCATTTGCAATTTGTCTTAAAGGTTGAGGATCATGGTTCCCGACCCCTATTACAAATTCATCGGGAGTCCATTTCTGAATGTTTAAAAAAGCGTCATTTGAACCCCAATTATCTCCCATATATGTACTACCGTAAACTTTTACTCTATCTTTTATTGGGTCTATTAATTTGCCGTTTTTAAATGCTGCAAAATCATCTGGTCCTGCGTCAAATTCATAAATTATGTTGTGTAAATCGAAATCTTTTCCTTTAACTTCTTTTATCCATTTCTCTATGAGATTTAACAAATCATTGCCCATTTCTTTTTTATTTTTATTTAAAATTTTTGTTTCTCCTTTTGGAGTAATAATTGGAGTAACATAATTCCAAGCGGCATCAACTCTTATCATGTCATATCTTTTAGCAGCTAGTTGGAATTTCATTTTTAATAACTTATAAGAATCACTTGTTTCATCTAATATATTGTCATAATTTAGTGAGGGAATTTCCCAGGTTGGGACTCCTACAAAGTAATCTTTTTTAAAAGCGTTAGGGAATGCTCTTACTTCATCGTCAGTAAAATTAATTGCTACATCTCCACAAAGTTTAAGTTCTTTTTGGTGAAGATTTTCTATTCCTTTTTTATGGTGTTCATCTGCCAAAAATTGTTTAAATTTAAAAAATTCTTGATCAGGTTCATGATTTCTTTTGAAATTCAACCAATCATTGTTTTCTTCTACAAATTTTTTATATTTTTGTTTTAGCTCAGAATTTTCATCGAGTTTGTTAAATCTTTCAAATGCTATTTTTAAAACTTTATTTTGTTGGCTGTTTGGACCCATTATATTTTCAAAATTAGCTATTTCAATTCCATTTTTTAAATTTAAAGAATTATTATTTACAATGCTGCTATATTCCTCTTTAGTAAGCAAATTAAAATATTCATCAGTTGTAAGTAATTGCGGATTAATATTTTGATCCCCAAGTGCTAAAGCTGAGCCGTTATAGTGTATACCGTAAAAGTCTCCTTCTGGTAAATCTTGTACAACATTAAAGTCAATATATGTTTTCATGTAATCAAGATAATCAATAGCTTCTTTGGATGCTAAATTCCCTGTACCTGTGTTAAAAGAATCTGATTGTGGCAGACTTGTTGATGGCATTATAAAAATAGAATTGCCTGTTTGTCCTGATAATTTTTTACCTTCTTTTAATGTATTTTTAAAATCCTCAATTTCTTCTTGTTTTAAAGCACGTCCAAATGATACTTTGGGTAAAATTTGTGTTACCTTCATAGTCAAATAACTCCTAGTTTATCATATTACTATCATATTACTATCATATTACAAAAAACGTAAAAATATTTTTTTGTTATTTTAAATTAAATTTGTACTCAATAGTCTTGTTGTAAATTTCTTCTAACTTTAAAACAGGTTGTGGAAAGTTTTTGTGATGTAAAGCATCCGGAAAATATTGACATTCCAAACAAAAACCTGAATGATTTTTTATCGGAATATTATTTTTGCCATTTTCTGCGCCATCAAGAAAATTCCCGCTATAGAATTGAATTCCCGGTAAATCTGTTGAAACTTCAAGTTCAATCCCGCTTAATTCACTGTATGCTTTTGCAACTTTTTTAATTTCACTGTTGCAATTATTAAGCACCCAGTTATTGTCAAAGCCCTTTGCATATTGAATTTGATAATATTCATTATTAATATCTTTTCCAATATATTTAGGTTTTCTAAAATCCATTGGAGTGTTATCTACTGGTATAATTTCCCCTGTCGGAATTGATTCTTGATTGTTTTCTGTAAAATAGTCTGCAAAAATTTGTACTTGATGTTTTAAAATATTTCCGTAGCCGTTAAGGTTAAAATAAGTATGATTTGTAAGATTGCATATGGTCGTTTTATTTGTTTTAGCTTTATGATTAATTATTAGGGTATTATCTTTTAATGTATATGTTACTTTTACATTAAGTTCTCCCGGGTAGTTTTCTTCTCCGTCTTTTGATATGTAAGTTAATTCTACACCATTTTCAATTGTTTTTGAATTCCATACTTTTTTATCAAATCCGATATTCCCGCCATGGAGATGGTTGTTACCGTCATTACAGTTTAATTGATATTTAGTCCCGTCAATTTCTATTAAACCGTTTTTTATTCTGTTACAGCATCTTCCGACTGTTGCACCTATGTATTTTGTCTGTCTTTTATATTTTTCAATATCATCATAACCTAGTACAACATCTACAATTTTCCCATTTTTATCAGGAGTTTTTATAGATATTATGGATGCGCCAAATTCTGATATCTCTACTTCTAAATAATTATTCTTTAAAATCATGATTTTATGATAACATAAGAATTGTATTTTGTAGTAATTTTAGGAGAAAATATATGAAGGTTTTGTTATTTAATGGTAGTTGTAATGAGCAAGGATGCACTTATACTGCTTTAAAAGAAATTGCGGATTCATTAGGAAACAATGGGATTGAATCTGAAATTATACAGGTTGGGAAAGGTCCTATTCGTGATTGTATTGGATGCGGTGCTTGTAGAAAACTTGGTGGACAATGCGTGTTTAAAGATGATATTGTAAATGAAGCTATTGAAAAAGCAAAAGATGCTGATGGTTTTATTTTCGGTTCTCCTGTTTATTATGCTCATCCAAGCGGAAGACTTTTATCATTTATGGATAGATTATTTTATGCAGGCGGTGCAAATTTTAAATTTAAACCCGCTGCAGCAATTGCTTCTGCAAGACGTGCAGGGACTACAGCATGTTTAGATGCTATAATCAAGCATTTTACAATAAATCAAATGCCTGTTGTATCTTCAAATTACTGGCCAATGGTGCATGGTGGTCAAAATTGCCCTGAAGATGCAAAAAAAGATTTGGAAGGTATGCAGGTTATGCGCACTTTAGGTAATAATATGGCGTGGATTTTAAAATGTATTGATGCAGGTAAAAAATCAGGTATTAATTATCCAAATCAAGAAGAAAGAGTTTGGACTAATTTTATCCGCTAAGCTCTTAGTGCCCGTAAAGAATTTAATACCGCAAGCAGTGCAACTCCTGTGTCAGCAAATACTGCTCCCCACATGGTGACAAATCCCATTGCTCCGAGTATTAAAAATAGAGTTTTTACACCCAGTGCAAATACTATATTTTGTTTTACGATACTCATTGTTTTTCTTGCAATGAGTATTGTTTTATATATTTTATTTGGGTTGTCGTCCATAATTACAGCATCTGCAGCTTCGATTGCAGCATCAGAACCTAATCCTCCCATTGCAATTCCTGCATCTGCTCTTGTAATTACAGGTGCGTCATTAATTCCGTCACCTACAAATATAACGCTTTTATTTTTATTTTTGTTGTCAATCAATTCTTCAAGTTTTTCGACTTTTTGGTTTGGTAATAATTCAGCATAAAATTTACTCATTCCTAATTTTTTTGCAATATTTTCTGCTGCAAGATATGAATCTCCTGTAAGCATTACGGTATCTTTTACTATTCCTTTTAGGTTTTTTATAGCTTTTGCAGAATCTTCTTTTAATTCATCTGAAATTACTATGTAGCCAATGTATTTTCTGTTTCTTGTTGTGTATAAAATTGTTCCAGCAACTTTTTCAGCCTGATATTCAATTCCATATGCTTCCATTAATTTTGAGTTGCCTGTGAGAATTTCTTCCCCATTTACTATTGCTTTAATGCCATTACCTGCAATTTCTTCAACATCTTTGACAAGTGATGTATCAAGCGGAGTAGAAAATTCTTTTTTTAGTGAAATTGCTATAGGGTGGTTAGAATAACTTTCGGCAAGGGTTGTATATTTAAGCAATTCTTCTTTTGTTGTATTGACTGGATTAATTTGCGTAACTTTAAATGTCCCTTTAGTTAATGTCCCTGTTTTGTCAAAAACAACCGTTTCTGTGTTTGCCAAAGTCTCGATATAGCATGCACCTTTAATTAAAATTCCGTCTTTTGATGCTCCGCCTATACCTGCAAAAAATCCCAAAGGAACTGATATTACTAAAGCACATGGACAAGAGATTACCAAAAATGTAAGTGCTCTTTGTAACCATATTTGAAAACCTGAATGTAAAATCATTGGGGGGAATACTGATAGTAATATTGCTCCGAGAACTACTGCAGGGGTATAATATTTAGCAAATTTTGTAATAAAGTTTTCTGCTTTAGATTTTTTAGATTCTGCATGTTCTACAAGTTCTAATATTTTTGATACTGTAGATTCTTTAAACTCTTTTTCAACTTTAATTCTAAGCAAGCCATTTTGGTTTATACAGCCGCTTATAGCATTATTTCCGATTTTTAAACTTCTTGGCACTGATTCGCCAGTTAGTGCTGATGTATCGACGGATGCTTCTCCTTCTATTACTTTCCCGTCTAGAGGGATTTTTTCACCAGCTTTTACAATTATAATATCGCCAATTTTTACATCTGTAGGATTTTTTTTGATAATTCCATTTTCTGTTTCTAAATTTGCATAATCCGGTCTGATATTCATTAATTCAGAAATAGATTTCCTTGATTTTTCTACAGCTTTATCCTGTAAAAATTCTCCTATTTGGTACAAAATCATTACCATTACAGCTTCAGGATATTCTTTTATTGCAAATGCTCCAAATGTTGCAAGTCCCATTAAAAAGTTTTCATCAAAAACTTGTCCTTTTATAATATTTTTTATTGCTTTTAAAATAACATCTCCACCTGAGATTATATATGCAAGAATAAACATGCCTAATCGTATATTTTCACTTGGTGATGTAACCATTGCTAATGCAAATATTAATAATGCTACTATTATTTTTGAAAGTTGAAATTTCCCGTAATGATGTTTGTGTTCGTGATGGTGTTCGCACATATAAATATCCTTAATTAATAGCTATCTATATTAATATTATAATTGAACAACTATTCAATTGTCAAGTGGTGAGATATAAATTATTACAAAAATTTGACAATTGAACAACTGTTAAACTATAATAGTTATATGGAAATAAAAAAGAGTGATTGTGAAGCTATAAATCCTGATTTAGTAGAAAAAGTAATGCCTGATATGCCTGATGTCAGAGAGTTATATGATTTGTCTGATTTTTTTAAGGTAATGGGTGACAGTACAAGAATTAGGTTACTATGGGCGTTAGAAGAAGCAGAAATGTGCGTAAACGATTTGGCTGTCCTTTTAGATATGACAAAATCTGCAGTTTCTCATCAATTGAAAATTTTGAGGACTGCAAAGCTTGTGAAATCCCAAAAACGTGGTAAAAATGTTTATTACGCATTGAATGATCATCACGTGAAAGTTATTCTTGAAATGGCACTAGATCATGTTAAAGAATAAATTATTGCATTTTTTGTTTTAATTCGTTTCTTACATCGCTCAATGGGCCATTATTTGGGGTTCTTATATTGTGATAATATTTTTTTGCGAATGTCACAGGATACATTGGAAGCCAAGTGAATTTTATGAAAATATTAACTGTTTCAGCACCTTGAGAAAGCATTAATTCATCAATAGTTTCTTCATGTGCAGGTGAGATTGATGAGAATATTTTTAAAAGGTAGTCTGTGAATGTAAGAGCTGAATATCCTGAAGCTGTTACAGGGTCTTTTATAAATTCAGTTACTTTAAAGTTGCTGTCTGTTTTGATACTTGTAATATCTTCAGGTAGTGTAAATTCAGAGCCTGCAATTTGTTCAATTTCGTACCATTGTCCGTTATATTGAATTCTCATGATATTCGGCTTCGGCATATAAATATCATCAAATACGTTGCTAAGTATAATTCTTCCGTTTTGATCTGCAAGTCCGTATTTGTAGTTTTGTTTTGTTAAAAATAAGCCGCCAAAAAGAATTTCAATTGATGAATATTCCGGTGGTAGGATTATTTCACCTTTTTCATTATATAGAGCATAATCATTATCATTGCCGATTTTTAAATATTTACCTAAGATTCTATCAACATGTTTATATTTAGGTTCTACCAGATAATTCCCGTAATTATCCATTAGCCCGTATTTATTTTTCTTTTGAATAATCCAAGAGGAATTGCCAAGTCGTATTAATTTTCTGTATTGAGGTTCTACAATTGTATTGCCTGATTTATCTTTAAGCCCGAACAGATTGTCTTCGTTGCTGAATACAGTTAAATCGTTCATTGTTAGAGTTTGAGTTACTGTTTGATTTTTTATTTCCGCACTGTAAGCATTGTTCCCTAGGATTAGACATAAAAATATAAATACAAAAAATTTCTTCATAATTAAATAATAACATAAAATAATTCATGTTATAATTTTTTTAGGATGATTAAGTTGAAATTAAAGAAAAGAACAAAAGTTATTATTTCGTTGGTTGTGTTAGCGTCTGTATTAGCTGCATCTCCATTTGTAATTTATTTAAAAGTATTACCTTATGCTGTATCAAATGAGCATGTGATTAATTTTGTCGAAAAATCTCTTAATAAGTATGCAGGGTTAAAATTAGATATTAAACAGCCTGTTTTGAAAACTGAATTGTCTCCTGTTATATCATTCAGGGTAGATGAATTAATTCTACAGAACAAAAATAGCGTGTTACTTTTATCAGTAGACAATTTTGATACTACAATTTCATTTAAAGAAGTTTTTGATAAAAATATAATTATTAAAAAGTTAGGTGCTGATTATATTTTTGCGGATATAAATAATCTAATGGCATTAGCGCCAAAGCAACAGGAAAAGAAGGAACAACAAAAAAGTGAATGGAATTTAGACTTTTTTGATTCTCTTTTATATGTAAAAAAATCATTGTTCTTATACAAAGTGGAGCCAAATACTTATGTATCTTTGAAAGCTGATGATATTGAAATTGATAATTCAAAAAAAGATTTCAGATATGTGCATTTTAATTTGACATCTGATATAAGAAAATTAGGTAAGAATTTACATATAAATATTGCTGATAGGAATTCTGTATTTATAAAAAATAAAGCTTTGTATATTAAAAAATGTATGCTTACCGTAAATAATTCAAAAATTTATTTTAACGGTTATGCTGCAAGAAAGAAAAATTCATATTTAGAAATATTTACTGATAAAATCTTAGTTTCTGATGTGTTGGAATTAATTGATTCAAATATTATTGAAAATAATCTGAATGAACCTTTAGCATTTTTCAAGGATTTAAAAGGTGATTTTAATTTTAATATCAAACTTACAAAAAAAGACTTAAATGGTGTTGTTAATTTGAATAGAATTTCTTGTAAGCTTATCCCTGTTGACAATATCCCTGTAATGCTAGAAAAAGGCAAAATCGTTATGACAAAAAATGATATAGTTATTAAAGATTTTGTCGGTTATTACAATAATAAAAAAGAAAATGCAATAGAGATGGAAGGTACTGTAAAAGATTACCTTAAATCTATTGATACAAATTTAATTACAAGAGCTGTTGTTACAAATGACTTTGCAAAAAATCATTTTTCTAATATGGTAGGTATTCCAATTACTTTAATAGGTGGCTCTACAAAGACAAGGTTAGATATAAAGGCTATAAATAACAAAATTGATTTAGTTTGGTTATTCGGTTTAAAACCAGGACAGGATATATTAATTGATGGAGCATCTTTGACTCCTGCAAAATTCCGAAGAATGTTAAAAGCTGATATGCATTATGAAGGTACTTTATTCAATATAAAATCAATTGATTATTATATTGCACCTGAAAATATGCCGAATGAGAAAAAGAAAAAAATTCAGCCTGTTGTAAAAATTGCTGGTAATATAGATCTTTCAAATCCAATACCAAATGTTATGAATTTGGGTTTTGAAATTCCAAAGCCTCTGCCTAGTGAATTTTTAAATGTTTTAATTGGTCAAAAAATGTTTAAAAACGGTAAAATTGCCGGAAATATGGAGTACATAAATAAAGGCAAATATCCTTCATTAAAGGGTCGATTGACAATGGATGATGTCAGAATTCCATCTCAAAGAATTTATTTAAAACATGGAGAGATGAATACTGATAATGGACTTTTAAACCTTGCTGCTGATGGCAGATACAGACGCTCTCAGTATGATTTTGACGGAAGTTTGATAAACGAAATTAAATTCCCGATTGTTGTAAAAAATGTAAATTTAACTATTGATGATGTTGATGTAGAAAGATTTATTGCATCTGCAAATAATCAAAAAAGTGAGTCTATTACATCTGAAAAATTTGATGTGGCTCCATCAGGAGAAGCAAAAGATGATGATGATAATACTCCGACTTTTGATATTGGAAATTTTATAGTAGAGAATTGTGTATTACATATTTTAAAAGGTTCTTATAAAGATATTAAATTCTCAGATGTAAAAGCGACTTTGTCTTTGGATAAGAACAGTATATTTAATATGTATTCAAACAGATTTGAAATTGCTGAGGGGCATTCTTCTGCGAAAGTTAATTGCGATTTAAAAAAACATAAGTATAATATAGTTCTTGGTATAAAAGATGTAAACTCTGACTTGATGGCTACAACATTGTTAGCATTGCCAAGAGAAATTACAGGAAAAGCCAGCGGTATTATTGACTTAAATACTGATGATTCTTTAAAATTAAACGGTTCTATTAAATTCATGGTGAAGAACGGAACAATTCAAAAAGTCGGATTGGTTGAATATATTTTGAAATTCGCAGCATTATTCAGAAATCCTCTTGTAATGATTAGTCCGTCTACATTCTCGGATTTAGTTAATATCCCAGAAGGTAATTTTGATTTGATTAATGGGGATTTGCAAATCGCAAATAACGTAATTGAAAAAATGATGATAAAATCATCTGCACCTCAATTGAGTTCATTCATTATCGGTAGATATGATTTGGAAACTAGGGATGCTACTTTAAGAATTTATACTAAATTCAGTAACAGAAATAAAGGTGTAGCAGGATTTTTGAGAAATATCTCTTTAAACAGTCTAGCAAACAGAATTCCTTTAAGTTCAAGAAATGACAGTAATTATTATGCAGCTGAAATATCTCAATTACCACCGATTGATGCTGATGAAAAAGATTGTCAAATTTTCTTGACTAAAGTAGATGGCGATGTTGAGCATAATAACTTTATTTCTTCTTTGAAAAAGATTAAATAGTTATTTAGTTTAATCTCATTAATTCAAAGTTTAAATATGTTGCAAAACATACCCATAACAAATATGGGATTAGTAAAAATGCAGATATTCTTGAAACTTTGTAAAAAGAAATTATTGTAAGAATAATAAAAATTAATAAAAAAACTATAATTACAAAGCTTAGTTTAATATCATGTAAGTAGAAAAATGCAGGACTCCAACTAAAGTTCAGTAATAATTGGATTAGGAAAAAACTTATACCTTGCTTTTTATTCAGATCTGTTTTTGTATACATAAATGTTGTAAAAGATATAAAAATCAGCGTATACATGAATGCCCAAACAGGCCCAAATATTTCTGGCGGAGGGTTTAATGCAGGTTTATTAATCGTGTTATACCAAGTCAAATCCATAAATTTATTATGTTATGAATTTTTATAGATTTCATTAGCACTTTTATTAGAGCAGGGTAATAATACTTTGGGCAATTTTTTTGTGTTCTTCAATTTCATAATGTAGCCCGTCAATTTCAGAAGGAGGTACAATTTTATTTAAGTCCAAAAATTTACAGTTATATTCATTTGCAATTTTTTCATAGATCGGTGTAATTTGTTTTGATTTTTCAATAGATGTTTCATTAAACATAAATCTAAAATTGCTGGTTAAAATATTTTTTGTAATATGAGATGGAGAAAGTAGGATTATATCGCTTTTTGGTAGGCTTTCTTCAATCTTTTTAATAAGATTTTCTATGCCTGTTTCAAATTCTTCTAAAGTCGGATTATAAAATTTTTGCAAATCGTTTATTCCTATTGCAAAAATAATTGTGTCATAAAATTCTTTTAAATATCCAGGTAAGACTTTATATCCGGTAAATTGAATACCATCAGGGTTATCAGAAAAAGCAGTTCTGTTGTTGCATCCTGCTTCGATTATCTCGTATTTGTCCAAGCATAGATTTTTTAAAATTCCTGTCCAACGGGAATTCTCATCATATCTTTTCCCATTGTGCGGGTTATAGCCAAAAGTGTTACTATCTCCAAAACATAATACTTTTTTCATAAAGCTAATATAACATAAAATTTGTGTAAAAAAATGTTAAATTTAATAATTTTAAGGTATTGACTGAGAGTGAACTCTAAGTTGTATTATGTAAAAATAAAAGGAGGAATATATGAATAAAAAAGTTTTGATAATATCAGCAAGTCCAAGAAAAGGTGGAAATTCAGATACTTTGTGTGATGAATTTATGAAAGGAGCAATTGATTCAGGTAATACTGTAGAAAAAATATTTTTACGAGATAAAAAAATAAATTATTGCACAGGCTGCGGATTTTGTAATACAAATGATTATACAGCTTGTTCTCAAAGAGATGATATGGCTTTGATTTTGGATAAAATGGTTATAGCAGATGTAATTGTAATGGCAACTCCAGTTTATTTCTATACAATGGATGGGCAGATGAAAACTTTTATTGACAGATGTTGTGCCCGATATACTCATATTTCAAATAAAGATTTTTATTTCATTGCTACAGCTGCAGATGTCAGACCTCAGGCTTTAGAAAGAACATTTGACGGACTTAGAGGTTTTACCGCATGTCTTGAAAATGCACGAGAAGCTGGTTTGATATATGGTGCAGGTGTATGGAATATGGGAGAAGTAAAGGATACCAAGTTTATTAAAGAAGCTTATGAAATGGGAAAAAATGTTTAACCTGATACCGGCTATCAAGTTTATATATTTATAAATTTAAAAGGAGTCCTAATTTGTGATGTTAAAACATATTTGTAAAAATTTATTTTTAACAGGATTAATTATTCCTATATTATTTTGTAGTACTGTACAAGCTGGAGATAATAATATGACAAGAGTTGATATTTGTAAGAAAAATTATAAAGCATTATTTGGCGGAGAAGCATTAACTGATAATGGAAATGATTCTGAAATGATGGCAATTTTGCAAAAATATATTTTTGGTGAAGTTTTTACAATAGGTGAAATTGATAATAAAACCCGAGAGATGTTAACTGTGACAGTGCTTACTGTAGAACAAACACTCCCGCAGTTGAAAGCTCACATAAATGCTGCATTGAATGTAGGAGTTACTCCTATAGAGCTTCGAGAAGTTATTTATCAGTGCGCACCATTTATTGGCTTCCCTAAAACATTAAATGCTTTAGGGGTGTTGAATGAAGTGTTTAAAGAAAGAGGAATAAACACTCCGCTTGAATCTCAAGTAACTGTAACTGAAGAAAACAGATTTGAGAAAGGTTTGGCAATTCAGGCTCCAATATATGGTGATGAAATAAAACAGGCAATGGCAGGTCTTCCTGACAATATGGGAGATGATGTCGCAAAATTGTTGACTGAAGTTTGTTTTGGAGATTTCTATACAAGAAAAGGGTTAGATGTAAAAACACGAGAATTAATTGTTTTGAGTATCCTTGTGACAACAGGAAATACTGATACTTTGAAAAGTCATATAAAAGGAAATTTAAAAGTCGGAAATTCTGAAAAGGATATTACAGCCGTAATTATTCAATGTATGCCTTATACAGGATTTCCTAATGCCCTAAAAGCATTAAAAGCGTTAAAAGAGGTAATCTAAAATTTAAAAGGGAGAATTTATGAAAAAATTTTTTCTTAATGTATTACTGATTTCAATTTTAGCAATAGGAGGTGCTGCGATGGCAAAGGATATAGAACAACCTTTTAATAAAGGCGAAATAAATCCTTATAGTGAATTCTTTACAGGAAGAACTTATTTGAATATGTTATGCACAAATGATACAGTTTGGAATTCTTCAATCGGAAATGTAACATTTGAGCCTAAAGCAAGAACAAATTGGCACAAGCATTCAGGAGGTCAAATTTTATTAGTAACAGCAGGTGAAGGCAGATACAAAGAAAAGGGAAAGCCAATTCAAATCTTACACAAAGGTGATGTTGTAAAAATTGCTCCAAATGTTGAACACTGGCATGGCGCAGGACCTGATGGCATGTTTGCACATATTTCAATAGAGCCTAATCTTCCGAATAATAAGACTACTTGGCTTGAGCCTGTAAAAGATGAAGAATACAATAAATAAGAAAATTATATAAAGAAAATAAAAAATAAGCCGATAAAGGGACTTGAACCCTTGACCTACTCATTACGAATGAGTTGCTCTACCAACTGAGCTATATCGGCTTATTTTTTTTATTTATTATATCACGATTTGATTAATAAGTATATTGTACTTTAATGTTTAGAGCTACTCTCAAATAGAATTTTTATGCTAAAATTTATTTAGGAGGGTCTTTATATGTATACGATAAAAGAAGTAGCTGAGAAAATGGATGTGTCTGAACATACTTTGAGATTTTGGGCAAAAAGCGGTTTTTTCCCTTTTGTAAAAAGAGATCAGAATAATATAAGACAGTTTTCAGAAGACGATTTAGGCTGGGTAAAAATAGTAAAATGTTTACGTTCTGTAGGTACTGAAAATAAAGCTATTAAGAGATATATTGATCTGTGTATAATAGGAGATTCTACAATTCCGGAGCGTTATGGAATTATTCAAGCGACAAAGTTGAAGGCTGAAGAACAGATGAAAGAACTCCAAAAACAACTTGATTTATTGGATTATAAAGAAAAATTTTATCAAAATCTTATAAAAAATAATCTTAAAGATTCTTGGAATCCTATGAATAATACACAATTAGAAAAAGCATTATAATATTTGGTATATTCAAAAAAAGGCCTACGTTATATATAATGCAGGCTCTTTTTTTATAAATAATTAATGATTATGGTGGCATCCGCCATGATTATGACAATGATGATGTCCTTCGCCTCCACAAGAATTTTCACCTGTTGTCAGCTCTGAATTCATATATTGAGTTACAAGTTCTTTTATATCCATTTCAGGACAGCCGGTAATTACTTTTACTCCTTTTTGTGCAAAAGCATTTAAAGGACGCATTCCCATTCCGCCTGCAAGAACAACATTAGTGCCTAATTCTGCAATCCAGTCTGCTGCGGCGCAAGAAATACCTTCTTCAGGAATTTTATTTTCAATACTCAAAATTTCTTTGTTTTCTGGATTAATTTCGACGAATGTGAATGTATCACAGTGCCCGAAATGTGAACATAATTTGTTTTCACTGCTTGGAATTGCAATTTTCATGATTTTATCTCCTTTTGATTTGTAAATATTATTTTGTAATAATATTGAATTTTCTAGTGCTTCTGTTTCTGTCATATTATTTTCTAGAGCAAAATTTTTCAAAATATTTAAAATATTTTCATTTATTCTTCTCGTGTAAGAAATTTTTTTTGTACAAGTTTTTTTGCGACCTGCACAATTTCTTTTTCCGCCCCAATTATTTTTTTGACAATTTTTAATCATTATTTTGCTCCGATTTAATCATAAAACTTTAACTTGAATTTGTCAATACATAATCAAGTTAACATTTTGATAAATAGCAAAAATTTTTATGTTTATATTTTAAACAAGTATGAATATCAGATTATCTTTAAATGATTCAATGCTCCAAATTAACAGGGCCGAAACCTCCGGAAAAATAAAGGATGCAATTTCTTTAATTGAAACTAATTTAGAAAATTTAGAACCTGCCGAACGTAACATAGTTCAAAATGTAAAGGAATATTTGCAGCAAAAATTGCCCCGGACAGCATCAGAAGCTTCCGCGAGAGCTCAAGTAGAAATGTCATTGCAACAAAATAGGGTAAAAAATTTATTTTCAAGGATATCCAAAAAAACTATACTTTCAGATGTAAAAACGGATCCAGAAGATAGAGCAGATTGGTCAATGCTAAGACATAATTTGAATTCAAATTTGTCTAGTTTGCTTCATCCTAAAGGAAGAGAATTTTGGCTTTCAAAGTTTTTTAATGGAGATTTGGATGGTCTGACAGGTAAAGGTTTGGATCTTAGATTTATGGAAGGAGCTCAAAGATTAGTTGATTTAGGAATTATAGATCAATCTACTTTAGTAATAATAAATACCGGACATAATATCCCAATTGCTAGTAAATTAATGGAAAATTCTGATAAATTAGGTCAAGTAACAGGTGTTTTAGAATTTAGTAGAGATTCATTCCCTATTATGGGTGAAGATGTTGCAAAAATTATTGAGGATTTAGCTGGTGGAAAATCCGAAATAAAAGGTTTGCAGAAGGAAGATATAATATTTTTGAGCGAAAAAATTAAACCATTAAGAAATCAAATTCTGCATGGAGAAGCGCATAGAGAAAAGCTCATTCAAGATTATAAACGATTTATGGAAGAAAATACTTTAAGAATAAGTAGTCAAGCCTATACTTATCCTGGGACATTGAGCCAAAAAACAGAAGGTAAAGGAACGAAGTTTTTAGGAATTGATTTTCATAGATCAGGGCGAATTGATATCTCAAAACTTCCGACTACAAAAGAGATAAAGGATGCAGGAATTAAAAAAGTTGTATTTTTAGAGGAAGCTCCCCCTGTTTCTTCTTTTAATTCGCAAGCAGCTCAGAGATTATACGAGCCTTTGACTGAGGAAAAAGCAAATAATATTGCTTATTATTTTGATTCTTTTGTAAATAATTTTTATAAAAAAAATATAAGGGAAGGTCTTCAATATTTTGAAAAATTAGAAAAAATAGTTACTCCTCAAGATATTGATAAAAAAGTTGTATTCCCTACCTCGCAAGAAATTTTAGATGCAAAAACTCAAGTAGAAAATGGAACTTTTGGTTATAAAGTAAAACATGTAACAAGAGGGGATATAATACCTTATTTAGAAAAATTGCAAGAGGATATGCCTTTAATTGTAGAAGGTGTCGATGTAAATAAATTAGAACAAATTCCTCAATATATAATTCCAGATGCAATAGATGCTTTTGCTCAAAGAGAAAGGGCAAATTTCGAAAACTTTTTGTTGTTTACAGATATAATTGCAGATATAAATCGTAGCTTATTAAAATAATTATAATTTTATATCTGTCCAAAATTGTCATAATCCCTTCTTAGAATAAAGTAAAGAAAGGATTTATTGAAATGGCATATCGTATGTGATATGAAAAATAGTGAATTAAACAGTATTACTCTTTTTGAACAATAAAAATTAAATTTATTTAGTTTAATAAATAATAATTGAATTTTATCAATATCGGTTATAAATCCAATTTTTTATGTATAATGGCATTAATGAAAAAGATTTTAGCAATTGCGTTAATACTGACAACAGTGTCAATTATACCTGTATCTGCATCAGTTGAACATAAGGTAATTAAGGTTATTGATGGCGATACCGTATATGTTGATTTTAACGATAACGGCATTGCTGAACAAGATGAAAAAGTCCGTATCAATGGCATTGATACATTTGAAACCAAACTCAATGACGGACTAAATTGGCAGATGAAACTCTATAATCTTACTCAAGATGAAGCATTAGGACTTGGGTATTACGGAAAAGAATTCGCTAAAAAAGAACTGCTGAATAAACCTGTAAGAGCTGAATACACTTCAGAAGGAAAGTTTGACAAAAACAACAGGCACCTGATGTCTATATATTATGACTGTAATAGGCAAGGAAAATGTAAGAACTATGAGCAAGAGGTCTTAAAGGCAGGGCTAGCAACAATTTATACAAAATCTAACCTTGCAGATAAATTAAAGCCTTATGAGAATACAGATAGAATAAAACAAAATACTAAAAGAACACATAAATTAAATCTTGTTGTATTAAATTATAAAAACGGTAAATATCACAAAACTACTTGTGAATATGGTTGGATGTTTAGTCAACAAGAATTGATAGATAAACCTTTAATTAAATATACACCTGCAACTTGCTGCTATCCCAAAAAAATAAAAGATGAAAAGTATAAACCATATAAAAAAATTGTAAAACCCGATGCCAAAGATGTGAACATTGAATTATATTTTCTAAGTCCGTTAAAACAAAAACACCCAGAAAATTCTTGTAAAAGCTCAGCTTGTAAAGCCCTTTTGTACAATATTGATAATGCAAAAGAAAGTATTGACTTTGCAATATATGGAATTGCAGAACAAGACAAGATTTTTGAAGCATTAGTTAATGCTCAAAAAAGAGGAGTTAAAGTTCGTTGGGTAACTGATTTAACAGAAAATAAGGGAAATATTTATTTTGACACATACAAATTAATGGATAAAATTCCAACTTTTACAACTGATTATGAAAGTACTGAGTCGATAAATATACCAGATTATAAATATAAATTTGATTTTCAGGGCGCTTTAATGCATAATAAATTTTTTATTTTTGATAATCAAAAAGTTTTTACAGGTTCTACAAATATTTCATCAAGCTGCTTAACTGGTTACAATGCAAATATCGCTGTATTAATTGATTCAAAAGAGATTGCGAATTTATATGAAAAAGAATTTGAGCAAATGTATAATGGAAAGTTTCATAATATGAAAAATCCAGTTGGTAATAATGAAGATATTTTAGTAGATGAAAAATATGTATCTGTATATTTTTCTCCGACAAATCAAATTTCAACAACTCAAATTATACCTTTGATAAATCAAGCAAAAACTTCTATTTATATTCCTGCATTCTATTTAACACATAATGACATTATCAAAGCACTTATAAACGCTCACAAAAGGGGAGTTGAAGTTAAAATAATAGTTGATGAGACAAGTGTCAAAGGGAAATATGTAAATATTGATTATATAAAACAAAATGGTATTGATTTAAAAGTTGAAAATTGGGCTGGTAAGATGCATATGAAATCTATTATCATAGATAATGATATCCTTGTTATAGGTTCTATGAATTTTACAAAACAAGGGGAAAGAATGAATGATGAAAATTGCATAGTTATAAAAAATTCTCAAATATTAAATAGTGCGTATAAAAAAATGTTCTTAAAATTTTGGAATTCAATTAAATGAATCAAACAGTTTATTTTTAACTATAATTTTAGTTTTTTTATTTTTGTAAAACTCTCTGATTTTTTGCATATTTTTAGGTTTAATTATATCTCCTAAGGACATATCCATATTCCATCCTACTCTTTTAAAATTTCTGCTATTAGCATTATTTTTATCATCTTCATATTTTTTAGCTCTAAAAAATAAATCAGGGTGATGTTCATATAAATTTAACCAGCTATTTTTACTTTGAAAAGGACAAAAGTAACAACCGGAACGATTTGACCATTCATAATATTTAGGAATTCCGATACCTGATTTTGTTAGAATTTCCATAATATCTGAATAATTTAAGCCATAATCCACAAATGGATAAACTTCTTTTATTCTCTGATCATTATATTTATTATATTCTGCACGTTGTAATTCATCAGCTCTAATTCCAATAAAAAGATAAATTATTGAGTTATTTTTATTTAATTTGTCAGCAATAAATTTCTTAAAAGGTTTTGTTTTTAATTCTACTGTGCACCACCTTTTTATTGGAGAAGGGAAGTAATTATGTAAAAGCATTAGGTGTTCAAAACTTTTTTCAGGCTTTACCCAGTGGATTTTTTTATTTAGGAAGATTTCAATTTTATTCAAATAATCATAAGTCTCTGGTAATTCACATTCTGTATCACAAAAAACAAGTTCTAACTTTTCAAAGATTTCAGGCATATTCTCTTT
>ULVF01014646.1_pt1 | contig 41120 bp, 29 predicted proteins | sample 1959201 | NCBI WGS metagenome assembly ULVF01 (sample SAMEA4835779, study PRJEB28245) | human gut metagenome | biome: gut microbiome; material: fecal sample | place: Denmark | collected 2008 | reverse complement strand
CTTAGCTTCACGGCCAAACTGGCATGGAGGGACGTGTTCGAATACGTCATCGACGGCATGAAGTAGAGGGTGTACTGTCTGTAGACATTGGTCGTATCGACAGAGTTGTTGGACAGGGCGAGATGCTGGTCGGAGATGTCGGCTCCCATGCGGTAGGTGAGATAATATCCGGCCAGCTGATGACGGAAATAGGCGGAGGTGTTCCATCGCAGGGAATGAAGTCCAAGGCTTTCACTGCCTCCGTCGTGCAGGAGCAGCGTGCTGGGAGAGTAGTTGTACGACAGTTGTGAGGTGAGCGACAGGCTCTGCTTGTTCTGCAGGGTCCGTATCATTTCAAAGCGGTCGGTGATGTATCTTTTTCGCGGCTCCACATTTTGAAGCACTTCCTTTCCGTTCAGGGTCGTCGTGGCGTGCGAGTAGTTGAAGTCCAGGTAGCCTTTTAGCTTGTTGTCTAAGTAGTACGCATCCTTGTTCACCTTGTACTCCGTTTCCAGCTTCAGCTCGCTCCTGTTTACAAGAGCCTGCGCATCTTCTGTTATCACGGCGTTGCCGTCGTTGACATCCATCAGGGTCGTGACGCTCTGTTGCTGCTGGTGGTCGCGGTCGAAAAATCCGCTGGCCTGCAGCCGCAGGTCATTCCCCACCTTCGTCTTGAACAGCCAGTTGGTGGCGAAGACTCTGGAGTCATTGAACTTATATCGCTCCTCATTGATGGACGGTGCGGTCAATTGGATGTTTGACAAGATATCCTGATCTTCGGTCATGTCCGTCTTGGAGGCAGCCAGGTCTCTTATCTCGTGCTCAATGTCCTTTCCGGTGTTGTTCGACTTGTACATCGTGACGCTCTGCATGTGGCGCGAGAAGAACATGGCCATAAGGCGCTCGTTCCTCGTCCATTGGGCCTTGCCCTGTGCCGAGTGCCCCGCGCCCACATCCACGATGCCCTGCCATACATTCCTGGCATCGTCATTCAGAACGATGTTCAGGGCGGCCTGGTCGCTGAAGTTCACATTTCTGAGCGATTTTATAGGCTGGTGATTCTGCAGCACCTGTACTTTGGCCACTTTGTTGGCATTGAGATTCTCGCTCACCTGTGAGTATTTGTTGCCCATCAGATCCATGCCTTCCACATAGAATTTGTTGATCGCTTTTCCCTGGAAAGATATGGATCCGTCGCCTGCCACCTCCAGTCCCGGCATCTTCTTGATGACATCCGCGATGCTGCGGTCCTGCTTCTGCTTGAAGGCTGCGACATTATATGTTAAGGTGTCGCCGTTTTGTGTTATTTTATCAGGTCGCACCTGTACCTCTTTCAGTGTGTACTTATCTTCTTCCATCCTGATCTTGCTGTCGTTCTGATAGTCTTTCAGTACGCATTTGAAGGTCTTGTAGCCTATGGAGGAGATCTCCAGTGTCTTGCCGTCCTGCGGGCCGGCGGACGTCAGACGGAATTGGCCGGTCTCTTCGGTGTGTGAGAAGGCCACAGGCTTCCCCTTGGCATCTTTGATGATGACGGATGCCATGTCGATGGGAACATTATGCCTGTCGGTAACTGTTCCGCGTAGCTCTTGTCCTTTCGCATTGAGCGCGAAGGCTAATATGATCATGATGATAGATAACCACCTATTCCTGTTCATCTCTTCTGTTTGTGTATATAAGTCACTTCTTTACAGGATACTCTATGAGTACGGCGCGTCTCGGCTTTTCTATGGTCTCGTGGCCGTATTTGTCAAACCTCTTTGCTTTGATGCCCCAAAGGTATTCTTCCAATACAAGATCGCCCTTGGCCTTGATCTCCTGCAGCTTACACTTTGAGTTGACGTCGCACTTACGGTATTTTAGGTTTCTGATGGCCATGGGCCTGCGATTGCCTTCCGCAATCTTTATGCAGTCGAACACGAAGTTGCCGGTGGAGTCGCGTGCGTAGAGGATGAGCCCGGGCAGTCCGCACAGCTTCCAGGGGCCGTCGCTTACGGGAATGTCCGTCGTGTAGTAGGCGGTCCATGTCCTTCCCCTGTACTCCGTCCGCGCGGCATAGCAGGTGTGTCCGGCAATGACGGTGTCCCTGTCCAAAAGGGTCCAGGCAAACTCGGGCATGGCCTCGTCGTAGCGGAATTCATCGAGGAGAAACATGGTGTAGGTCAGCTGTCCCCGGACGGGATAGTTCTTGAACACATTGCAGTAGAAAAAGTTGCGTGAAAGTCCCATTTTTACTATGACGTCATGGACTTCGTACGCATTATACCCCTTTTGTGACAAACTATCTTCGATATCATATCTGTATTCACCATCCCTGCTGTAGAAGTGTGACTGTGTGTCTGCTATGTCGAGAACGCAGAAGTCCTTGCGGGGCACCTTGTCTTCCTGAAATCTACGGTAGGTCATCTCGTATGTCAGCGAGAGCCGGCTCTCGGCCAGAAGGGAGGAAGGGAGGGTCAGCAAGCCCGACAGGAGGATCAAGATCAGCTTAAGTCTTCTCATAGTCATAATGGTTTGATTTGATTTTTTCGACTACTCTATCAGCTTTTCGTCTTCTGCTCCTTTCTTCTGAATGGCCAGCCTGCTGGTTTTTGCACACAAATCAGTAGTCACATTGATGTCCAATGTGGATTAATTATTAGGAATTATTACAAAGATAATAATTTTAGAAACAAATCATTATATTTTTTACGATTTGTTACCATATTTAAACTCAGTTAATGGAAGTGAAAAGCCACACCTCTTTTATATAACCTATTATCCTTATGTAACCGGCTTGCTGTATGTCGTTGTGCTGTCCATGGGCTATCGGTCGTCGGCATGGAAGTTGTCGTGGAGAGGCCTGCCCATGCGATGGCCATTTTTCAGAGCTGTTGAGAGGGATAGTTTTGGCACTGTCAGTTCAAGTTGCAGAAATCCGTTGTGATGAAATCAATTTGTCGTGAGAATTATTTTACATCTTTCGTTAAGCATCCCCATCATTTTATCGACTTGTCGGATGTCTTCCGTCCTGTTGACGTCCTTCAGCCGCCTTGTCTCAACGTGCCCTGCCGTGCCGCCGGCAAAGGGTGGCCGGCTGTCATGGGAGCCGCGACCGAACGACTAATGCCCGGTCGGGGCTTACCGACGCCACAGCAACAGACATCACCTTAGAAATGATCTCCGTCAGAGAGTTTCGCCTGTATCGGATGGCCGGTAGCGGCTTCTGTCTGTCCGGCATGAGTATGTGTAAATAAAATTCGTGCTGCTTTTCCTTACCCGCCACCTTTGCGGATGCCTCGCATCCGGTTGCCAGTCGCCTTCTTCTCTCTTCTTTTCGGCATCTAAACCGGAAAGAATACTGGTGCTCGAAAAAGTAAGTACTGGTTCTAGGGAAAGTTAGTACTGGTTCTAGAGAAAGTTAGTACTGGTTCTAAGGAAAGTTAGTACTGGTTCTAGGAAATATTTCCATTGGTTCTAAAATCAAGTAAATACTGGTCAAAAACGGTACTTATTCGGGACTTTACAGCAGATTTCAGGCAAGAAGCCCCATCCGGCACTTTTGCCTCACGAATGTCGTACCTTCTCCATCGGGTGTTCTTTATCCTACCCGGCAACGTGTGTAGGCTTCTGCGTTCCCGAACCATTGTGTGTTAAATAAAAATACTACCGTTTCCCTTTCGTTCCCAGCCTTCCCCGGCATCTTCATCCCGATGTCCTCTTCCTCTCTTCCGTGTTCGGCCGGCCACCGGCCGCACCCGGATGACAGGTGTCAGCAGAAGGTCTTCAGACGGCAGGCAAGGATGCCCTTCCAAGTAGCCATATACTACTTTGCCAATGAGTATTATGCTACTTTGCCCTCGCATATTATGCTACTTGTCCCTCGCATATTATGCTACTTGTCCCTCGCATATATGCTGCTTTGCCCTGAAAATATATATTCCCATTTACGCCTGATGGAGCTAAACGGTTTTGCCTCTGATAAACAGAAAGAGCAGCCACCTTGAAGATGGTCATCCTGAGCAAGCAGACTGTTATGAAAAAAACGTACTGTCTGCCTTGCCGCATACCGGCCTATACAGGCCGCATGCACCCTCCGCCCGGGTATGAGGACATTGTTTTCCGGACTGTCGGGGACATGCCCGCTGTGCGTCCCTGCCGGTCTACTCGCGGTAGAACCATCCGACGAGTCGGCTGACCCATGGGAAGAAGATGCGGAACCAGCGGTAGCGCGCCACCGGCTTCCCTCCGAAGCCGAGGATGAACCGTCGCACGGGATTGCCATGATAGGGTAGTCCCACGTCGGTGAACTTGATGTGGGCATAGTTGTGCCTCCATGCCCAATGGATGGCATGCCAGACGGTGAGGGTGTCGGGGTGGAGACGGCGGTAGGTCTTACGGCGCGAGGCCATGAACGCCAGCCAGGCATCGCCCCTGTCATAGGCGCAAAGGCTGCCTCCGATGAGCCGCTCCTTATAAAAGGTGAGGAAGATGCGGATGTGGGCGTTATCCCACAATGCCGCGATGACGGCCTCGGAGGGAATGTAACGCCTCCACTTCGTGCGGTAGTAGCGGGCGAGAAGGCGATGGAACGCCCTGACCTCCTCGCGGCTCCTTGCCTCCCTGCACGTCACGCCCATGGCCTTGCCCTGGCGTATGTTGCGAAGGGTCTTCGCCGTGAGCCGCTCGCCGGGCGGCACGCTGTGGAGGGAATTGCTGACCTCCTGCCAACGGATGGGAAAATAGCCGCACTGCCTGAACTGACGGTAGGCGAACATCTTACGCGACAGCCCGCTGATCTCGGCGACAAGGCAGAGACGGCTGCGGAAACAATGGGTGAGCGTCTCGAGCATCATCCCGAACAACGGCGCCGACGGCTCGTCGGACTCATAGTCGCCCTCTCCATAGATCTGCGCCTTGCCGAAGAGGGCCCACCGTGTGCGCCGGAAGACAGCCATCATGTGGGCCGCCACCTTGCCATCGGGACCGGTGACGACAGCCATGAAGGGGCGGTGCCCGGGCGTCTTCTCGATGATGTGGAAGAGCTCGGGGCTATGGAAGAAACTGCCGGCCGGCATGGGGGGTAGAGAGTCTCCCGAGGAGTAAAGCGTTACCGTGTAGCCGTTCATTTATATGTCTTGCAGATCAGTCAATCGACAGAGATGACGGGGCAGGGCCTGCCGTTGCCGCCTATCGGGCAACGGCACCACAACATTGATAGAAAGGGCCACGGACGGTGAAGACAGGGCTTCACCGCTGCCCCTGCGATGCTGAAGCTTATCTGATGCAAAGATAGTCAATAAGCGAATAAAGTGTATGCGACTTGCCCTATTTTTTTTAACCTCGATCCATTTGTCCGAACGGCGGACGCGGGCCGACGGGCCGGCATGGGGCTGCCCGGAAGGGGCATGGGGACTGAAATGAAAAGCCCGCCCTGCAGGAACGGCTGTCGCTGCAAGGCGGGTAGGGATTTGAACAATGCTATCTTGCGGGGGCTATGCCTCCGCGCGCAATCAGTCTACGGGGATGTCCTTGTTCACATTCTTGGAACCGATGACCGAATAGAAGAGCATGTAGGCGATGGCGATCAGCGGGATGATGTAAGAGAACATGTAGCCCATCTTGTCGGCGATGGCGTTCTGTACGAGCGGCAGGATGCCTCCACCCACAACCATCATCATGAAGATGCCGGAAGCGGCGGCAGTGTACTTGCCCAGGCCCTCGGTGGAGAGATTGAAGATGGAGCTCCACATCACGGAGGTGAACAGGCCGCAGCAGATCAGCAGGATGGCCGATACGGGGAGCTGGGTCATCTCAAAGGCGTTGCCGGTGAAGACGGGGATCGAGCCGGTGACCGTCTTGGGGATGAACATGGCGAGGACGATGAGGATGATGCCCATCGTGGTGGCGATGATCATGAGCTGACGGCTGGACACCTTGCCGCCGATGAATCCGCCGATGGTACGTCCGACGAGCATGAGCAGCCAATAGGTGCCTGCAGCGAAGCCTGCGATGGAGGTGGCGGTCATCGGGTCGAGGCCGGCGCCGGCGTCGCTGCTGTCGGCCAGGTAGAAGTTGAGCGTTCCGGGGATGCCCACCTCTACACCTACATAGACGAAGATGGCGATCACGCCGAGCACAAAGTGACGGAAGGCCCAGGGGCTGTGCTCATAGGTCGTGTTGGTGTCGTTGTGCTGAGGATCCTGAATGGCTACGAAGCTGAGGATGATGAAGGCGAAGAGGAAGATGCCCATGGCGAGATAGAGCACCACATTGACATCGGTGATGGCTGTGCGCGGGGTGATCTGTCCGATCATGGAGCCGACGAGCATAGGTGTCAGCGTGCCGAGCAGCGAGTTGAACGTGCCGCCGATGAGGTTGAGCTGGTTGCCCTTCTTGCCGCCGCCTCCGAGGAGGTTAAGCATGGGGTTGACGACGGTGTTGAGCATGCAGACGGAGATGCCGCTGACAAAAGCGCCGAGAAGATAGACATAGAAGTTGGCGGGGAGTGAGCCGAGGTGGCTTCCTACCAACACCTGACCGGAGAGGAACTGGATGAACACGCCGAAGAAGCCGAAGGCGATGGCGATGAGGGCAGTCTTCTTGTAACCGATCTTTGTAAGGAGACGTCCTGAAGGAATGCCCATGAAGAGATAGGCCAGGAAATTCATCATGTTGCCGAGCATGCCGAGCGTATTGCTGCCGGCCAGCTCAGGCTGGTTCTTCCAGATGACACCGATAGGGGCGGCCAGGTTAGTAACGAAGGCGATCATTCCGAAGAGGAAGATCATGGCGATGATCGCAATGGTGCGACCGTTCTGATTTGTAGTTGCCATAAGTGTTTTTTTGTTAGTTATTTACAGTGAGTTGATTAATTTCTGTCGGAGGGGGCTCCGCCGTCCCGGGCGGGATGCCCTGAGCCACCTATCATCATTTCAATGTCAGGTAAGTCGGTTCTACCTTAGATTGTTTGTTCAGGTAACTATTTATCATCCTGCGGCGCGCCGTGTGCGGTTGCCGCGCGGATGTTGCGGACAAGCCCCTCGTACTTGGCCCGCTTCACGGCGGAGCCCTTGAAGAGCGTCCGGTACTGTTCTACCGTGAGCTGCCGCCACTGCCCGTCGGTCATGGCCATCAGTCCCGGCTTAGGTTGGAACTCGGGAATGGTGGTGGGGACGGCGTGCCGGTTCATCGGACACACCTGCTGGCAGATGTCGCATCCGTAGATGCAGGTGCCCATGCGGGCGGCAGCCTCGTCGCTGAGAGGGCCGCGGTGCTCGATCGTCTGATAGGACAGACACTTCTCCGCATCAAAATCTCCGGGATCGCCCAAGGCGGACAAGGCTCCCAGGGGACAGGCGTCGATGCAGCGGCGGCACGTGCCGCAATGATTCTCCATGGGACGGTCGTAGCGGTCGGCCTCCCCTGTCAACAGCAGCTCGCCGAGGAAGAACATCGTGCCCAGCGGGCGGCGCACCGTCGCGTCGGACGGCCCTGTGGTGTCTGCGTGTGCACAGACGATGAGCTGCCGGCTCTTGCCCTGCCATCCCAGACCGGCCTGTATGGCCCAGTAGCGTTCGAGGATAGGCGCCGTGTCGACGCAGACCCTGAAGTCGGTACCCGTCTGCCGGCACCCTATCTGTCGGGCGAGCTCGAAGAGCTTCTGCCTCACGACGTCGTGATAGTCCTGCCCGAGGGCGTAGGCCGCCAGATGGAAGCCGCCGGCCTGGCGGGAGGGGGCGTAGTTGAGGGCAACGGAGACGACGGACCTCGCTCCGGGCAACAGCTGACGGGGATCGAGGCGCTGGTCGAGGTAGCGCTCCATATAGTGCATCTCCGCCTGATGGCCCTTTGCTATCCACCTGCGGAAGGCAGCCTCCTCCCCGCCGCTCACACGGCAGGCGCGCGCGATGCCGCAGGCCGAGAAGCCCAGCGAGAGGGCCGCCGTCTTGATAAGGGAAGAGGAGTAGGGACCTGTCGTCCCACTTGTGTCTGTCATCTGTCAGTCGAAAGTCTTGAACTCATAGCCCTGGTCCCTGAGCCACTGCAGCGACTCGGGAAGGGCTGTCTTGAGCTTGTCGATACTCTTGAGCGAGTCGTGAAACGTGATGATGGACCCGTTGCGGGCGTAGCGTTTCACATTGGCCACCACATCCTCGGCGCTGAGCCACTTGGAATAATCGCGCGTGACGAGGTCCCACATGACGATGCGGTAGCGCCGCTGGAGCCACCAGTAGATGGTGTGGCGCATCCATCCGTGAGGGGGCCTGAAGAGATGGGCATGGATCAGGTCGTTGGCCTGCTGGGTGTCCATGACGTATGTGATCACCCAATGGCGGAACGAGCCGAGATGGTGGAACGTGTGGTTGCCCACCTGATGGCCCTCGCTGACGATCTGCCGATAGAGGTCGTGATAGCGGAGCACATTCTCGCCCACCATGAAGAACGTGGCCTTGGCATTGAAGCGTCTCAGCGTGTCGAGGATGAACGGGGTGGACTCCGGAATGGGGCCATCGTCGAAGGTGAGGTAGACCGCCTTCTCCTTCGGATTCATCCTCCACAGGGCGGAGGGATACAGCCATCGCAGCCATTTGGCCGGTTGCTCGATAATCATACCGAAAGTCTGTTGAAAAAAATAGTCCGCCGGCAAAGAGGAGCGGGCCGGCGCGTTTGCTGACGCCGGCCCCTCACACTTGTCTTATCGCGGGTGTGCTGATCACTGTCCGTCGTCGCCGATCGGCTGTCCGCCCTTGCCGATATAGGTGGAGTAGAGGCGGTCGATCATCGTACGGCGCTTAGCGTAGAGCTGCTTGTCGACGAGCTGGGTGATATCGTTGATCTGTGTCAGGATAGAGAGCTGGATCATGATGTCGCGCTGTGACATGGTGAACCAGTTGTCGTTGAGACCCAGATAGTACACTGCATACTGATAGGCATCCTTCCATACGGCATTGATGGTCTGCATGGCCTTGGCCTTCTGACCGAGGAGGGCATAGGCACGGGCGATCTCCGCGCCGCCGCTCATATAGTTCATGGGCACATTATAGGTGGGCAGCACCTTCTCGGCCTTCTGCAGCACCTTCAGCGCCTTGGCCTTCTGGCCTTCCTCGATGAGATGGAGGGCGAGCTGTGAGAAGATGTGACGGTGCGTGTAGCACATGCGCAGCACGGTCTCGTCGATGTAGAGGCCCGGCTTCTCGAGCCCGCCGTACTTATAGCGGTACATGACGTTGCGGTAGGTCTTCTCAGTATCGAAGTTCTTGGCACCCGGCTGGTTGGTGAGGAACGGCGTGATGCGGTTGGCAAGACCCTCCTGGATGAAGTTGTCGCCAAGGTTCATGTAGTTCTCCGAGCCGACGGTGAGTGCCACATAGATAGGACGTGTCCAGTCGGCGTGCGCGATCATCTCGAGCATCATCAGGTCGCCCTTGTAGAGGGCGCGCTTGCCCTTGAGGGAGATGACCATCTTGTCGGGGATGGTGTCGCTGGCCATCATCATGCCCGACCGCTTGACGGCCTCCTTGTCGATCTTGACATAGAGCGTGTCGGTAGGAATGACGTGCATGTCGGCATCCTTGGAGCGTACCCAGTAGCGCATGATGTTGGACACCTCGAAGGGATCGTCGCCGAAGGCCTTCTTCGCCTCTGCGGGGCTCTGCTTGTAGAAGTCGAGGATCTGCTGCTTCAGCTCGGGCTGCACCTCGACATACTCGTTGGTGCCCGTGCAATAGTCGAGACGGGGCCAGCTGATGGGCAGCGAGGGCGAGTTGTAGGCCGGACGCTTCATCTGGTCGATGTACCAGTCGGTCTGCAGATAGCTGAGGTTGCAGACGCGGGCGTCGGTGCGCACGCCCTCCACCTCCTGGTTGTACCACAGCGGGAAGGTGTCGTTGTCGCCATTGGTGAAGATGATCGGGTTGCCCTGATCCTGCAGCGTCATCAGATAGTTGGCGCCGAAGTCGCGGCAGGTGTAGCGGCCTGAGCGGTCGTGGTCGTCCCATGTCTGCGAAGCCATCTGGATAGGCACGAGGAGGCATACCAGCGAGGCGAGGGCCGTGACGGCCACGTTGTCGATATGGAACTTCTTCTTGAGGATGTCGATGATGGCGGCCACACCCATGCCACACCAGATGGCGAAGGCATAGAACGAGCCGGCGTAGGCATAGTCGCGCTCACGCGGCTGTACGGGGGTCTGGTTGAGATAGATGACGATGGCCAGTCCGGTCATGAAGAACAGGAAGAAGACCACCCAGAACTGGCGGATGCCGCGACGGCCGCGGAAGGCCTGCCAGAACAGTCCGATGAGTCCGAGAAGCAACGGCATGCAGTAGAAGACGTTGTGGCCCTTGTTGGCCTTCAGCGAATCGGGCAGCTTGGACTGGTCGCCCAGGCGCCAGTTGTCGAACCACTTGAAACCGGTGATCCAGTTGCCGTGCTCCAGTTCTCCATTGCCCTGGATGTCGTTCTGACGGCCGGCAAAGTTCCACATGAAGTAGCGCCAGTACATGAAGTTGCACTGATAGGAGAGGAAGAACTTGATGTTGTCGATCTGCGTCGGCATCTTCACGGAGATCATCTCTCCGCAACGGTCGTAGGGAACTTCCGTTCCGTCTACGCCGCCCATCCACGACTCATAGTCCTGCGTGTGGTTGCTGTCCCACATACGCGGGAAGAGCATGTTCTGTGCGTAGACATACTTATTGTGGTGGGAGACGACGAAGTAGGAGTCTTTCTCATCCTTCGACGCCTTCTCCTTGCGGCTGTAGATCGGCGCGCCCTCGCTCATCTCGGGCACACAGACGTTGCCGTCGTTCTTCAGGGCCACCTGTGAGGTGTAGGCCTGGCCATAGAGCAAGGGATAGTCGCCATACTGCGAGCGGCTGAGGTAGGAGCCCAGCGTGAAGATGTCCTCCGGCGAGTTCTCGTCCATGGGAGGATTGGCAGTGGAGCGGATCACGATGAGCGCGTAGCTCGAATAGCCGATCATCAGCATGAGCATGCAGAGCAGGATGGTGTTCTTGACGCGTGAGGAGACGAGATATACCTTCTGCTTGTTGACAACTTTCTTATAGTTGAGCACGAACAGGAGGACGGCCAGGACGATGACGCCGGTGATGAAAGCCTGCCAGCCATAGCCGTAGAACGGCACACCGAGCAGACCGAAGGCAAGGCAGAACGCGATGTTCTCGCGCTTCACGCTCGTGTGCTGGTAGGTCTCGTAGATGGCCCACAGCACGGCTGCGACAAGGCAGATGATGTAGATGACCTCGCCCGTATTGAACGGCAGGCCCAGCGTATTGACGAAAAACAGCTCAAACCAGCCACCCACGGTGATGATGCCCTGGATGACGCCGTAGAGCACGGCTGCCACGACGACGAACGAGACGACGAGGGCAATGAGCGAGCCCTTCACCTCGATGTTGGGATAGCGGCGGTAGCAATATACCAGTACGATGGCAGGGATGCAGAGGAGGTTGAGCAGATGGACGCCGATGGACAGGCCCATGAGGAAGAAGATCAGCACGAGCCAACGGTCGGAGTGGGGCTCGTCGGCATGGTCCTCCCACTTGAGGATGAGCCAGAAGACGATGGCGGTGAACGCCGACGAATAGGCATACACCTCACCCTCGACGGCCGAGAACCAGAATGTGTCGGAGAACGTATAGATCAATGCGCCCACCATACCGCTGGCCTCGATGGCGATGAGCTTGCCCGTAGTGAGGGCGTCCCAATCCTTGAGGATGAGCTTGCGCGTGAGGTGCGTGATGGTCCAGAAAAGGAACATGATGGTGGTTGCGGACAGCAACGCGCTCATGATGTTGACCATGCGCGCCACCTGCGAAGGATCGCTGGCGAACTGGCTGAAGAGGTTGGCGGTGAGCATGAAGAACGGTGCCCCGGGGGGGTGACCGATTTCCAATTTATACCCTGTGGTGATGAACTCCGGACAGTCCCAGAAGGAGGCTGTCGGCTCGATGGTGGAACAATACACGAAGGCGGCGATAACAAAAGCCAGGCAGCCAAGGATATTGTCCACTAATCTGTACTGTTTCATAACAATGCGTTATATATTATTGCGTTAAATCGTCTTATACCTTGCAAAGGTACGAAAAACCCTTAACGAAAGGCCAAAGAAACTGATTTTTTAATAATATTTTGTTTCAGATTCCTTGCAAAATGTCGTCATTTCCCCACGAAAGAAGAGAATGAAGGGAGAAAAAGCAAAAAAAGAGGAACGTCCCCCGTCTACATGAGTGTCAGGTGGCGTTCCAGCTGGTCGGCCGGCATGTCGCACGCGGCGTGGCAATGCACCTTGTGGTTGACGCACGTGAAATGCTTGGCGGTGTGGAGGATGGAGGCGATGTCGTGGGTGACGACGATGAGGGTGCAGCGGCTGTTGATCTTCTCCAGCATCTGATAGAGCTGCTCCTGGAACTGGCGGTCGATATAGGTGTTGGGCTCGTCGAGGATCAGCACCTCGGGGCGGCTCACCATGGCACGGGCCAGGAGGACACGCTGGAGCTGTCCGCCGCTGAGCTGTCCGATGGGCCGCTGCTCGAGCCCTGTCAGCTCCATCTCGCGGATGGTGTCGGCCACCTGCCGGCGCTGCGCGGCGGTGAAGGGCCTGAGGAACGGCTTCTGCGAGCTCAGGCCGGAGAGCACCACATCGTAGACGGAGATGGGGAAGCGGCGGTCGATGGCGTTGTACTGGGGGAGATAGCCCATGACGAGGCTGTCGGTGCGGCAGCCGTCGCGCATGAAGACGACCTCTCCCTTCGCAGGCTTCAGCAGTCCGAGGAGGATGCGCACGAGCGTAGTCTTGCCGCCTCCGTTGGGGCCGACGATGCCCATATAGTCGTGGTCCTCAATATGAACGGTGGCATGCTCGAAGACAACCTTCGAGCCGTAGCGGGCGGTGACATCGTTAAGCTGTATGTCGATCATTGCGTGTTGATTTATTGTAAACGGGGCGGGGCGTCAGCGCAGGCTCTTCGCGACAAGCATCATCTCCTTGGGCCAGTCGTAGCCTAAGGGCTGTATGAGGGTGGGGCGTAGCTGCAGGGCCTGCTCGACCACCTCATTGTTGCGGTTGGCCACCTCCTGCTGCACGAAGAATGTCCGTACGCGGGCGGCGCGCGCCTGCCGGATGACGGCGGCCATCGAAGAGGCGGTGGGCTCCTTTCCCTCCTCCTCGAGCACGAGCTGCCGGAGCCCGTATTCGCGGGCGAAATAGGTGAGGGCGGGATGATAGATGAGGAAGGTGAGGGGCGAGGAGGCTGCCGTGCGCGGCCGTGCCTGCGCGAGCGTCGTCACGATGGTGCTGTCGAGACGGCGTGCCTTCGCGGTGAACGCCAGCAGACGGCGATGGAAATAGGCCGAGTCGGCGGGAAGCTCCTCCTTCAGCGCCTTATAGATGTTGCCTGCGATGAGGACGGCATTGCGGGTGCTCATCCACAGATGCGGGTCGGCCACTCCCTGCCTGTCGCTGACCGGCAATACGCCCCGGCTGGTGTCGACCAGGCGGAAGGAGGACGAGGGCGAGCCGACGGTGGCGGCGATGCGGCGTGTCCACGACTGCTCGAAGGGGGTGGTGCCGATGAGCAGATACATCCGTGAGTCGGCGATCTCCACCATCTGGCGTGCCGTCGGCTCGTAGCTCTCCGGGGAGGCGCCGCGCGGCACGAGGGTGACGACCTTCACCTTGTCGCCGGCGATCTGCTCGGTGAAGTAACGGTAAGGCTCTATGGAGACGACGACGGTGGGCACCTCTGCCGACGTACGGGCCTGCGGGGCCTCCGCGCCGGAACGGGTACAGCCGACGATGCCCGTCACGCCCGCTGCCAGCATGACATAGCGCAAGGCCTTGCCGATGGTCATGCTGATGATGGAGATGGGAAGATTGGCACGCATGTAGCCGAGCAAGACCGTGATGGCCTCGCCGATGAGGGGGAGGAAGGCGAAGAAACCCATCCAGGCGCCATGACCTGCCATGAAACGCTCTGCGCGATCCATGTCCTTCTGTTTCACCTTGAGATACTTCTCAATCCAGTCGAGCCGGCCGAAATGTCCTATCCAATAATTGAACAGTCCGCCACCCACATTGCCGATGGTGGCATAGATGACGAGCGAGACAGGATGCAGGCCGGCGGCGAGCAGTCCGAGCATCACGGCCTCGCTGCTGAAAGGGAAGACGCTGCCGGCCAGGAAGGCGGACAACAGCATGCCCCAATATCCGTAGTCGAGAAGAAACTGAGTGATTACCTCCATATACTTTTCAATAGATTACAAGTTGCCCCCTTACAGGCACTGTCACAGACATATATTATATAAGGTAAGGGCGGCGACGATGGCGAGGATGACGAAAAACGTGATGTTGGTCACCTTCGTATGCGTGAGGGCGAGGAAATGGCCGATGAGCGGCGCGGTCGTGGCGATGAGCAGGGCCATGAGGGGATCGGCCATCTTCGGAAAGACGATGATGGCGGCCATCAGCACCAGTTCAATGACGATGAAAGCCTCGTAGTACATACGGATGCGGATCTTGTCCTTATAGCTGTTGCGCAGGAAATGGACCATGCCCAGGATGCCGAGCAGGAACACGAAGCCGATGGTGACAAAATGATGGAGATCGAGGAGCCCGAGGGCGAAGAGGGGCCCGACATTGAGGATGTCGGCGAAATGCTCTCCCAGCATCGTGATCTGTCCGGTGAGGAAATAGTAGCCGCCCAGAAACCAATAGGGCAGGACGAGCCCCAGGATAGAGGCGAAGAACGTGCGGCCGCTGAAAGCCAGGATGTTGGTGGCCATCAGTATCCAGAAGAGCGGCACCAGCCACAGCAGCTGCACCCAGAAGATGCTGCCGATGCCGAGCATGGCGTAGGCGTAGAAGATCATCCCCATGGCCCTCTTGTCCTGATAGGTCTGGAAGAGGAGGAGATAGAAGGTGGTGACAGCCAGGGCGGCCATGCCGGCGGACAGCTGCGGCCACAGGTAGGCCGTCATTGTCATGAGCACGATGAAGGAGCAGGAGATCATGCGACTATAGATGCGGATAAGGGCATTGACATTGTTGAGCAACGCCATCATCAGCATGGCAAGGGCCGCCACACCCATCTGGAGCCACCACCCGCGGGTGATGACTCCTCCGACTAACCATATCAGAAGGCAGATCACCGCCGTCCACGGCAGCGTCGCCCTCGATTCTGCTATTCTGTTCTGTGCTCTCTTAATCATTATAAATCCTGTCCAATGTCGCGACGGAAGTATCTGCCTTCAAAGTTGATCTTCTGGGCCTCCGTCATGCTCTTATGCAGGGCCTCGGCCTTGTCCTTGCCATACGAGGAGACTGCGATGACGCGGCCGCCGTCGGTGACGAGCTGACCATCCTTCAGCGCCGTGCCGGCATGGAAGACGATGGAACCGTCGACCTGGTCGGTGCCCGTGATGGCATAGCCCTTCTTGTAGGCCTGGGGATAGCCGCCGCTGACAAGCATCACGCATACGGCCGAACGGTCGTCGAACTCGATCGTGCGACGGTCGAGATCGCCGGCGGCGACACCCTCGAAGAGATCGACGATGTCGCTCTTCAGACGCAGCATGACGGTCTCGGTCTCGGGATCGCCCATGCGGCAGTTGTACTCGATCACCATGGGATCGCCGTTGACATTGATCAGACCGAAGAAGATGAAGCCCTTGTAGTCGAGACCCTCCTCGGCCAGACCCTCCACCGTGGGACGGATGATGCGGTCCTCCACCTTCTGCATCCACTCCTTCGTAGCGAAGGGAACGGGAGAGACGCTGCCCATGCCACCGGTGTTGAGACCCGTGTCGTGCTCGCCGATGCGCTTGTAGTCCTTGGCCTCGGGCAGGATCTTATAGTGCTTGCCGTCGGTGAGCACGAAGACGGAGCACTCGATGCCCTGCAGGAACTCCTCGATGACGACGCGGGCGGAGGCCTCGCCGAACATGCCGCCGAGCATCTCCTTCAGCTCCCGCTTCGCCTCGTCGAGCGTGGGCAGGATGAGCACACCCTTGCCGGCAGCCAGACCGTCGGCCTTCAGCACGTAGGGAGCCTTGAGCGTCTCGAGGAACTTCATGCCCTCCTCGACGGTGGTGCCGTTGAACGTCTCATAGGCGGCCGTGGGGATGCCGTGGCGCTTCATGAAGCCTTTGGCAAAATCCTTACTGCCCTCGAGCTGCGCACCGGCAGCGGAAGGACCGATGACGGGTATAGAGGCCGTACGCCCGTCGGCCTTGAAAGCATCGCTGATGCCATGCACGAGAGGATCCTCAGGACCGACAACGACCATCCCGACGCCGTTGGCCACGGCGAAGTCCTTGATCTTGTCGAAGTCGTTCACACCAATAGCGACATTCTCGCCTACAGCCGCCGTGCCGGCGTTGCCGGGAGCGATGTAGAGCTTGTCACACTTAGGACTCTGGGCGATCTTCCAGGCGAGGGCGTGTTCGCGGCCGCCGCCTCCTAACAGTAAGATTTTCATAATAAGCTATATTTTATATATAAGGTTTCTACATAATATATGAACGGGACAGGGGCTACGGCCTGCTCAGCAGCCGGCCGCCATGATCCTTCTGATGGTCTGCTTGATCTCCTCGCGCTGCATCTTCGGGAAGTTGGCAATGCGCGTCTTGTGGCTGCCTCCGGAGAGGGTGTAGACGCGGATGTTCCTCTTGCGCGACAGCAACGGCATCCGCCTGACACCCACGGCGCTCCAGGGATCGATGTTGCCGTAGATGAAGATCATCGGCAGGTCGTTCTGACGGAGGAACTGCATCGTGCGCCGATAGAGGGCGTCGTCGAACTGCAGCGTGTCGTTGCCCTCGGGAAGCATCACCCGCTCCATATACCGCTTGGTGGTCTTCAGGGAGATCCACCGGCGGAAGGGCCGGAGGTCGTAGCTGTAATAGCCCAGCTCGGTGCATGCCTGCATGATGAACGGGCGGTTGGAGCACTCGAGGGAGAAATAGCCGGGATCGACATAGTCGATCAGGGTGTGGAGCACCGTCGAATCGTCGGCCAGCGGCGTGGGGAGGTCCAATACCGGCATGCCCCACTGCCAGAAGGCGAAGGCCAGCTCCAGCACACAATAGTCGTAGACCTCGTGCATGGGGATGCGGAAGGTGTAGCCGTGCGACCGGCAATAGTCCCCGAAGGCGGGCAGCAGCGCCTCCCGCCTTTGCAGGGCCACGATCTGGAACTTTCTCACCGCCTGGCGGATCTCGGGGCGCGACACCTCGTTCTGGATGAAGCCGACCAGGCGGCGGTCCTCGTCGCTCTTGCAGAGCGGGGCCACATAGGGAACGGTGAGGCGCACGTCGCCGGGGAACCACACACGGTAGGAGAGGGCCGTCTGTCCGCCCTTGCTGATGCCCGTCGCCGCCCAGTTGCCGGTGTAGAGCTGTCCGAGCGTCTCACGGATATGGTGCAGGTCGTAGCAGGCGTTCTCCATCGTCAGATAACGCCACACCGTGGGATGGGGCGTCGACTCCTTGAAATAGCGGTACTGCACGGCGACAATGTTGGCACCCAGGATCTTCGCCACCTCGTCGGTGTAGTGCTCCTTGAGCGAGAAGTCGCAGTCGTAGCCATCGGTGACGAGCACCGTAGGACGGTCCCAGCCGACATGACAGACGACGACGCGCTGCTCGAACGTGCCGGCATCATGATGTAGGGGATCCACCTCCTGGCGGATGCGCATGACGTACTTCTCGGGATACTCCGGGCTCACCAGCTCGCGGACACTGTCGACGCCGGGAAGGGCCTCGAAGCGGGCACGGACGGCCGGCGAACCGGCCCGGGAAGGGAGGGAGAGGAGGCTGAAGAGCAGCAGCACGGTGAGACCGGCACCTACTGATGCCAGACCGTGATCATTCAGAAGCCGCCTCATTTCAGATAGTCGTCGAAATAGCGGGAGATGCGCTCGTGCAGATGCACGGACTGATGGCCGCGCATGTTGTGGGGCTCACCCGGATAGACGAAGAAGTCGGGCTGCGTGCCTGCGCCGATGCAGGCCTTGAGGAACGTGAGCGCATGCTGGGGCACCACCGTGGCGTCGTTGTCGCCGATGATGATCTCCAGACGGCCCTTCAGATTCTTGGCCTTCGGCAGCAGTGAGCTGCCGGCATAGCCCTCGGGATTGCTCTGGGGCGTGTCCATATAACGCTCGCCGTACATCACCTCGTACCACTTCCAGTCAACGACGGGGCCGCCGGCCACGCCTACCTTGAACACGTCGGGATAGGTGAGCATGAGGTTGGTGGTCATGAAACCGCCGAAGCTCCAGCCGTGGACACCCAGACGCGAGGCATCGACATAGGGAAGGGTCTTGAGGAACTTCACGCCCTCCATCTGGTCTTTCATCTCCTCGATGCCGAGATGACGGAAGGTGACCTGCTCGAATGCCTTGCCGCGGTTCTCGCTGCCGCGGTTGTCGACGATGAAGAGCAGATAGCCCTTCTGCGCCATGTAGGTCTCCCACGAACGGGAGCAATAGTGCCAGCGGGCATCGACGTTGTGGGCGTGGGGACCGCCATAGACATAGACGATGGTGGGATATTTCTTGGAAGGATCGAAGCCGACGGGCATCACCATGCGGTAGTAGAGATTGGTCACGCCGTCGGCTGCCTTGATCGTACCGCAGCGGTACTCGGGCACGCTGTATCCCTTCCAGGGATCATCGGCCGTGAAATAAGGCGTGTGCCTGGCCGTGGCCACGTTGGTGATGCAGATCTTGCGGGGCACGTCGGGCTCCTGCCAGTTGTCGACGAGCCACAGGCCGTCGGCGCTGAGCATGCCGTTGTGCCAGCCCGCTCCGTTGTCGTAGAGCGCGCGCTTACCGGTGTTCACATCCACTATCCAGAGATTGCGTTGGATGGGCGAGCACTCGTTGGAGGCATAGATGATGGCCTTGTGCTTGCTGTCGAAGCCCAGCATCTCCATCACCACCCACGGACCGCTGGTGATCTGACGCACGAGGGTGCCGTCCTTCTTATAGAGGTAGAGATGGTTGTAGCCGTCGCGCTGGCTTTGCATGACAAAGTAGTTGGGGCCCCAGGGGAGGAAGACGATGGGGTGGAGGGGCTCCACATATTTGGGATCGGTCTCCCGGTAGAGCTCGGCGATGCGCTCGCCTGTCTCGGCATTGTAGCTGACGAGCTGGCAGTCGTTCTGGTCGCGGTTGAGCTCGAAGAGATAGACGGTGCGGCCGTCGGGACTCCAGGCGGGGTTAGTGAAATAGCGGTCGGTGGGATCGCCGGCTTTGAGGTAGACCGTCTGTCCGGTCTTCACGTCGTAGACGCCGAGGGTCACCTTGTGCATCTTCTCACCGGCCATGGGATATTTGTCGGGGGCAGGGGTGGCGATGCGGCTCTGGCCCTCCTCCGGCTGCCAGTCGACCTCCGGGATGATCACCTGGGGATAGTCGCTGACCATGGACTGGTCCATGCGCGTGAAGAGCAGCTTCCCGCCGTCGGGGCTCCAGAACGTGCCCTTCGACCAGCCGAACTCGTCGCGGTGGACGCTCGTGCCGTAGAGGATCTCGCGCGAGGCATCGTTCGAGATCTGATGCTCCACGCCGTCGGCTGTACGGACGAAGAGATTGTAGTCCTTCACGTAAGCCACATTGCGCGACACGGCGTTCCAGTCGGCAAGTGTCTCTGCGGCAGCGTCCTGCTGCCATACGGTCTTGTGCTTCTTGAAGTCGACAAGATAGCGGCGTCCCTTGGCCATGACATACACCAGCGACTTGCCCGCATAGGGGAAAGAGACATAATAGAGGGAGTGGACCTTCGTCGACTCGTCCGTCTTCATCCACCGGTTGAGCTGGTCGAGGGTGAAGAGCGGCTGCTCCTTGCCCGTCGTCTTGTTGACAAGGCTGCACCGGTCGGCGTCGAGGCGGACCAGCTGCGAGCCCCACCATGTGGTATAGCGGTTCTTCGCCACCATGTTGTGGTAGTTCGTGCCGCCGAAGTTGAGATCCTCGAGGGTGAACTGTTTCTGGGCCATGGCAGGTGTCGTCATTGCTATACCTATTATTAATAATATCTTCTTGAAAGAAATCATCTTCTGCTTAATCTTATTAATCATCTTCGAATGTGCGGCTGCCTTTCTTGCCGCCCTTGTCGAAACGCCGGCGTCCGTAGTTGCCCTCGTTGGCGAAGCGGCGGTCGCCGTCCTTGCGTCCGTATGCGCCGGCACGGCGGTCGCCTTTTCCCTTGCCGGCCTCACGGGCCTTGTAGGGCTTGCGGTCACGGTAGGAGCGGTCCTCGCGGTCGCGCCGGTTGTCCTTCTTCCGTCCCATGGACAGCTCGAGGTCGTGCTTATGGAAGGTGAAGGTGCGGATGTCGCCCTCCTCGTTGGAGGCCTCATCCTCGAGACGCTGCTTGAACTCGCGGTTCTTCTTGAAGCGGTGCTTCTGCGCCATCTCGCGCTTCTCCTCCTCGGTCTTCACGATGCCGCCCTCCTGACGGAAGACGTTCATCTTGCCCTCGAACATGGCGTACTTGCGGAACTCGCATTCCAGGGATCCGTTGTAGACGGGGATCTTGATCGAAGGCTTCAGGCCGATCTGCTCGAAGCACTCCTCGCGGTAGCTGAGGATCCATGCGTCATTGCCGCCGAAGGCATGCTTCAGACGCTCGCCGATCATGCGGTAGGTGGCCAGCAGGTTGGGCGTGGAGATGCGCTCGCCATAGGGAGGATTCATCACGATGATGCTCTTCTCAGCGGGCTTCTGGAAGTCCTTGAAGTCCTGCTGCTCGACGGTGATGTCCTTCGACAGGCCGGCGGCCTTGATGTTCAGGCGCGCGGTGTTGACCGCCTTCATGTCTACGTCGTAGCCATAGATGTGGTGGGTGAACTCGCGCTCCTGCGAGTCGTCGTTATAGATGGAGTCGAAGAGCTCCTGATCGAAGTCGGGCCACTTCTCGAAGGCGAACTCCTTGCGGAAGACGCCCGGCGAGATGTTGCGGGCGATGAGGGCGGCCTCAATGAGGATCGTGCCCGATCCGCACATGGGATCGATGAAGTCGCAGTCGCCCTTCCAGCCGGTCATGAGGATCATGCCGGCGGCGAGCACCTCGTTGAGCGGCGCCTCGACAGTGTCCTGGCGGTAGCCGCGGCGGTGCAGGCTCTCGCCGCTTGAGTCGAGGCAGAGCGTGGCGTCGTACTCGGCGATATGGATATGCAGCCGGATGTCGGGATTGCTGATGGAAATGTTCGGACGCTCGCCGGTCTTCTCGCGGAACTGGTCGACGATGGCATCCTTCACCTTATAGGTGACAAAACGTGAGTTGCGGAACTCGTCAGAATAGACCACGGAGTCGACGGAGAAGGTCTTGCCCTTCTGGATATACTGACTCCAGTCTACTTTCTTCACTTCCTCATACACCTCTTCGGCAGAGCGGGCCTTGAAGTGCTTGATAGGTTTAAGAATACGGATAGCCGTGTGAAGTTGGAAATTGGCACGGTACATCATCTCCTTGTCTCCGGTGAACGATACCATGCGGCGGCCGATCTGTACATTGTTTGCACCCAGCTGGGTGAGCTCCTGTGCCAGGACGGGCTCCAAGCCCATAAACGTCTTGGCGATGAGTTCAAATTCCATTTCTTTTTATCTAATTATTATATTTTATGTTCCTATTCCATCTTGCCGTTCCATCCAAGGGGTATGGAACCTTCTTATTTTTGCTTGTTGTAGATATGCGTCTCCGGCGCCATGTCTTCCATCACCCATGTGTTGGCTCCTACGATGCAGCCATGTCCGATGGTGATGCGTCCGAGCACCGTGGCATTGGCATAGATCACCACGTCGTCCTCGATGATCGGGTGGCGGGGAATGCCCTTGATGGGATTGCCGTTAGCGTCAAGGGGAAAGCTCTTGGCACCAAGGGTGACACCCTGATAGAGCTTCACGTTATTGCCGATGATACACGTGGCTCCTATGACGACGCCCGTGCCATGGTCGATCGTGAAGTAACGGCCTATCTCCGCACCGGGATGGATGTCGATGCCCGTCTCAGAATGGGCCATCTCCGTCATCATCCGGGGGATGAGGGGCACGCCCATCTTATGGAGCTCATGGGCTATGCGGAAAATCGTTAGGGTCTTGATAACAGGGTAACATGAGAGTATCTCGGCAAAGCTCTCCGCTGCTGGGTCGCCATTGTAGGCTGCCGTGACATCGGTGGCAAGGATCCTGCGCAGGTCGGGCAAGCGTCTGATAAGGCACGTGGCGATCTCCTCGGCATGCTCGCGCTGCCGCTCGCGGTTGCAGTCGCCCTCACAGCTGTCGCAATGGAAGCAGAGGCCGGCCAGCACCTGGTCGGCAAGCAGCTCATGCAGCCGTTCCACCTCCACTCCGATCTGATAGACGAGGGTAGAGACATGGATCTGCGACTTTCCAAAATAGCCGGGAAAGAGGATGGACCTGGAGAGCTGAATGATCTCCCGCAGCGTCTCGGTAGACGGCAGAGGATAGCCTTCGCGGTGCTGATGGAACAGCCCTTTGAGCGACTCCGGCCGCGACAACTCGGCCACGGTGTCGGCCAGCGCACACGTCTTAGTGGGGATACTCATAGTGGTGTATCAGAAATTTCTAGTCTGCAAAGTTACAAAAGAAAAATGGAAATGTGCAGAAAAACACGAGGTTTTTGTCGGGAAAGATAAAGATGGGAAACGTTAAATTTGAAGCAGAAAAACAGAATTATCTGTTAAAAACTTGGCGGGTTGTGTATTAATTATTAATTTTGCGCATACAAAAGCAATAATTCACCAAACATTTTGCCTATCGATAGATTTCTACTTCAGTAAAAACAGTAACACTTATGAAAAAACTCGTAGAGATGACCGACGAAGAGTTGGCCGTAAGCTACATGAATGGGAATAATCAGGCATTTGATTTATTGCTTTCGCGCAATCAGTCGAAGATATTCGCGTATATTCTTCTCGTCTTCCACAATGAGGACATCGCCAATGATATCTTCCAGAATATCTTCGTAAAAATCATTATCCGCCTCCAGCACCGCCAGTATTCTCCTACGGGCAAGTTCGCAGCGTGGTGCATGCGCATTGCCCACAATGAAATGATGGACTGGTTTCGCGGTCAGCGCACCAGCCGTCTGATCGATCCGCTGGACGACTGCAACATGAGCAAGGTGCTGTCGTCGTCCATGATCAGCTCGAGCCGTGAGAGTGAGGTGGTGAACAGTCAGGTGCTGTCCGATGTGAAGCGTCTGATGTACGCCCTCCCTGCGCCCCAGCGCGAGGTGGTGTATATGCGTTACTACCAGAACATGTCGTTCAAGGAGATCGCCGAGGCCACCGACGTGAGCATCAACACCGCTCTCGGCCGCATGCGCTATGCCATCATCAACATGAGACGGCTCGCACAGCAGCACGACGTGAGACTGGCGCTGGAATGACGGACACGACAGGGAACGACGCCCTGCCGCTAAATGATGCTATTCTATCCCTTTCAGACCTTCGATTCTATTCCTTTCAGACCTTTGATGACAGCGAGCGGGTCACTGCTCTTGAAGATGTAGCTGCCGCTGACAAGAACATCGACACCGGCAGCGACAAGACGGGGAGCCGTCTCCGCATTGACACCACCATCCACCTCTATGAGGGCATCGCTGCCTGACTGATCGATCAGCTGGCGGAGCTGGCCCACCTTACGGATGGTGTTCTCGATGAATTTCTGGCCGCCGAAGCCGGGATTGACGCTCATGAGCAGTACCAGATCGAGCTGATCGATGACATTCTCGAGCATGCAGACAGGCGTCGACGGATTGAGCGTGACACCCGCCTTCATGCCGGCGTCATGGATGGCACGTATCGTACGGTCGAGATGCGTGCATGCCTCATAGTGTACATTCATGATCGTCGCTCCGGCTGCACGGGTCTGTTCGATGTAGCGCTCCGGCTGCACGATCATCAGATGTACGTCGAGAGGCTTGCGGCAGATGGTATGGACGGCCCTGATCACAGGGAATCCGAAAGAGATATTGGGCACAAAGACCCCGTCCATCACATCCATGTGGAGCCAGTCCGCCTCACTCCGGTTGATCATGTCGATGTCACGATCCAGCCGCGTGAAGTCGGCCGCGAGAAGGGAAGGGGATACGAGGATATTTCTTGTCATCAATTCCAATATTCAATAGTTTGTTCTTTCTTTGCCACACGGTAGGTATGAGCGAACCGCTTGATCGCCTGCAGCGTCTGGTCGGAGGGACGCGCCTCATCAGGAGTAAAGATCATCATAGGCGTTTTAATTTTCTGTTACTGTAATTGAAACGCACCGGCAGATGCTTTATTATATAGAAACAGAAAATAAATTATATCAACGCCATAATCAGGTACCAGACGACGGGGACGAGCAGCGACGGGAGGAAATTGAGCGTCTTGCAGTCTTTCAGCTGGAGGAGCGCGAGGCCCGACGCGGTGATGAGCAGGCCTCCGATGATCAGCAGCTCGGCCATGAGGGCATTGCTGATGGCCGTGCTCGAGATCCTCGCTATCAGATAGAACATGCCCTGCCAGCAGAAGAGGACGGGCGCGGCAAGGATCATGCCGATGCCGTAGGTGGAGGCAAAGACCGTCGAGCTGACGAAGTCGAGCGTCGCATTGGTATATAGAAAGGTGTTGTCGCCTTTCAGTGCACTGATCACCGGACCGAGCATCGACAGCGGACCGATGCAATAGAGCAGGATGGCCGTCGAGAGGCCCTCGCCCAGCCGGCTGCCGTTGCCCGACTGGGCGTTCTTATGGCTGTGACGGTCGACGGCGCGCTTGAACCGTCCGTCGATGTCGAGCCATGTTCCCACGATGCCCCCCAAGGCGATCGACACGATGAAGAGCACGGGATAGCGACTCTCACCCAGATGGGTGAGGGTGGCGTTCAGGCCGATGGCCAGCGAGGCCAGGCCCAGGCCGGTGTAAAGGATCTGCTTGTACTGCTCGCGGATGCCACGGTGGAGCAACGTGCCTACGATGCTACCCACGATGATGCAGCAGGTGTTGACAATCGTACCTACCATCAATCCTCAAAATGACGGAGACGGGCCAGGTACTTGCCTAGGATGTCAAACTCGATGTTCACCACTGAGCCGACCTTTATGTCGCAGAAGTTGGTGTGCTCGCGCGTGTAGGGGATGATGGCGACGGTGAAGGTGTCGTCGGTAGGACGGCAGACGGTCAGCGACACGCCGTTGACGGTCACCGAGCCCTTGTCGACCGTGAAATAGCCGCGGCGGGCCATCTCCTTGTCAGCCTTGTACTGGAAGGTGAAGTAGGTAGAGCCGTCAGCATCTTCCATGTTGACGCACGTGGCCGTCTCGTCGACATGACCCTGTACGATATGACCGTCGAGGCGTCCCTCGAGCTTCATCGACCGTTCGACGTTCACATGATCGCCTACGGACAGCTGTCCGAGGTTGGAGCGGTCGAGCGTTTCCTTCATTGCCGTCACGGTGTATTCGTCTCCCTTGATGTCGACGACTGTCAGGCAGACGCCGTTATGGGCAATGCTCTGGTCGATCTTCAGCTCCTGCGTGAAAGCACAACGCAACGTGAAGTCGATATTCTCCTGATATTTGCGGATGGCCGTCACGGTGGCCATCCCTTCTACGATTCCACTAAACATCTTATTTATTCCTTTATTATATGTCTTTAATTATAAGGTCATTAGAAAGAACAGACGGCCCCGGCGCCGTACCGGTGCCTGGGGCCGTCTGTGGTTGAAAAAGGGGGTCATAACGATGATGTGATGAAAACTCCAGCTAATTAAAGTTGTGAGCGCTCTCCGTCGTTGTAATCCACCGGCTTTACAGCTTAGTTGCAAATGCAGTTTATGTGGCCCGCCATTGGCAAGAGAAGCCATCTCAGTTTTCATTGTAATTTGATGAGTATCCCGATCGAACCGAAATAACCCCCCAAGATCTGTCTCCTTTATTCTGTATGCAAATATACGGCTTTCCTCTTTTTCCGCCAAATAAATCGCCGAATATTTTTCTGCTTCAGGGCAATCATCGCCTTATGTCTGCCGTCGGGCTACCCTCCAGTCGACCTCTATCATACGGAAGCGACAGTTAGGCATGACTTGCTCCTTTCCTTTGTCAACGGAGAGTTCCCGTTTCGCGGTATGTATATGGTGACGGGTGATGATGAGTTAGTAGTCAGTGTATGGGTGGCAGGACAGGGACGTTAGGCCGTTCAAGGGCAGTGGCTTCAGCGTACGTCTCTCTTCTGACGGGTGGTAGTCTCGTTCATACCTATAATAATAAAAAGTGGTACGTTCACTCCCAAACCGTCATGAGACCGATATTTCATCGGTTTGCCCGATGCCTTCCATCCTCTTGCCGGCATCCCGGCTCATCCCACTGTGCCTTTAATGAAGATGACACGCTAACTGTCCGGCAATGATACGAAATCCTTCAGGTCTCAGATGGCAATGAGGAATTTAGAAATAGATAGAATTTATTACTTTTTATCGAAATGTAAGTTTTTTATAGGCTATCGCGTTAATTTGTAGTAAAAATCGTTGGCCGGTCAATAGAATTTATTTACTTTTGCCCCCAAGTGATGTCACAGCCCTGCTTGTTGAAGGGGTGGCGTCATATTACCAAAAAGCAAGAACGCATGAAAGTATTAAAATTCGGCGGAACATCTGTAGGTTCCGTAAAAAGTATCCTTAGTTTGAAACGTATCGTGGAGAGCGAGGCACGGCGTCAGCCCGTTGTCGTTGTCGTCAGTGCCCTTGGCGGAATCACCGACCAGCTCCTCTCCACTTCCCAATTGGCTGTGAAAGGCGACGACGGCTGGAAAGAGTCGTTCGAGCAGATGGTAGACCGCCATCATAAGATGATCGACACGATCATCACCGATACCCACTCCCGCGAGCAATTATTCAATACGGTGGACACGCTGCTCGAGCAGCTGCGCTCCATCTTCTTCGGTGTCTATCTGATACACGACCTGAGCAAGAAGACAGAAGATGTCATCGTCTCGTACGGCGAGCGCCTGAGCAGCAATATAGTGTCCACACTGATCCGCGGCTCCAAATGGATGGACAGCCGCACGATGATCAAGACCGAACGGATCAACGGTAAGAACACGCTCGACAGCGACCTCACCGCACGCCTCGTCCGCGAGGCGTTTGCGGAGATACCCCGCGTAACCGTCCTGCCGGGATTCATCTCGGCCGACCGCGACACGAACGAGACCACCAACCTCGGACGGGGAGGCTCCGACTACACCGCCGCCATCATCGCCGCCGCCTTGGATGCCGACATCCTGGAGATATGGACCGACGTGGACGGCTTCATGACCGCCGATCCCCGCGTGATCCACTCTGCCTATACCATCGAGGAACTGAGCTACATCGAGGCGATGGAGCTTTGCAACTTCGGCGCAAAGGTGATCTATCCGCCGACGATCTATCCCGTCTGCATGAAGAACATCCCCATACGGGTGAAGAACACGTTCAACCCTGAAGGCCCCGGCACCATCATCAAGAACGAGGTGGAGGACGACCGCAAGCCCATCAAGGGCATCTCGTCCATCAACGGCACGTCGCTGATCACCGTCTCCGGTCTCTCGATGGTGGGCGTCATCGGTGTCAACCGACGCATCTTCACGGCACTCGCCGACAACGGCATCAGCGTCTTCCTCGTCTCACAGGCTTCTTCGGAGAACTCCACCTCCATCGGTGTGCGCGATGAGGATGCCCGTCATGCCGTGAGCGTGCTCAACAAGGAGTTCGCCTCAGAGATTCAGGACGGTGCGATGTTCCCCATGCACGTCGAGACCCATCTGGCCACCATCGCCATCGTGGGTGAGAACATGAAGCACACGCCGGGCATCGCCGGCAAGCTGTTCGGCACGCTGGGACGAAGCGGTATCTCCGTCATCGCCTGTGCGCAGGGAGCCTCGGAGACAAACATCTCGTTCGTGGTCGACTCGCAATACCTGCGTAAGTCGCTCAACGTGCTCCACGACTCGTTCTTCCTCTCCGAATACAAGGTGCTCAACCTTTTCATCTGCGGCGTCGGCACGGTGGGCGGCAAGCTCATCGAGCAGATACGCAACCAATACGAGGAGCTGAAGGAGCACTCACGCCTGAAGCTCAACGTGGTGGGCATCGCCTCCTCACATAATGCCATCTACAACCGCAACGGCATAGACCTCGACCACTATGCGGAGGTGCTGAGGAAGTCGGAACCCAGCAATCCCCAGAAGCTCTGCGAGAACATCCTGGGCATGAACATCTTCAACTCCGTGTTCGTCGACTGTACGGCATCAAAGGACATCTCTGCCCTCTATCAGACCCTCCTCGACAACAACGTGAGCGTCGTGGCGGCCAACAAAATCGCCGTTTCATCGAAATATGAGGACTATATGCGTCTCAAGGAGACAGCCCTCACACGTGGGGTGAAGTTCCGCTATGAGACCAACGTGGGTGCCGGACTGCCCATTATCGGCACGATCAACGACCTCCGCAACTCGGGAGACCGCATCCTCAAGATCGAGGCCGTGCTGAGCGGTACGCTCAACTTCATCTTCAACGAGCTGTCTGCCGACGTGCCCTTCTCGGAGACGGTGCATCGCGCCAAGGAAGGCGGATACAGCGAGCCCGATCCCCGCATCGACCTGAGTGGCGTCGATGTCATCCGCAAGCTCGTCATCCTCACCCGCGAGGCCGGCTACCGCATCGAGCAGGAAGATGTAGAGAAGCACTTGTTCATCCCCGACAATTATTTCCAGGGATCGGTAGACGACTTCTGGCAGCGGCTGCCGGAGCTGGACGCCGACTTCGAACGTCGCCGCCAGCAGCTCGAGAAAGAGGGAAAGCGCTGGCGCTTCGTCGCTACGATGGAAGGCGGAAAGGCTAAAGTATCACTTCAGGAGATAGACCGTAACCATCCGTTCTACAATCTCGGAGGTACTTCCAACATCGTACTGCTCACCACTGAGCGCTATCGCGAATATCCCATGCTCATCCAAGGCTATGGAGCCGGAGCCAGCGTGACGGCAGCCGGCGTCTTTGCCAATGTGATGTCCATTGCCAACATTTAACCGCAACAACATGAAACACATTATTATATTAGGTGACGGTATGGCCGACCATGCCGTCAGCCGTCTCGGTGGCAAGACGCTCTTGCAATATGCCGACACTCCCTATATGGATCTGCTGGCCCGACGGGGACGCACGGGCCGCCTGATGACCATTCCCGACGGGTTCCTGCCGGGATCGGAGGTGGCCAATACGGCCATCCTCGGATACGACCTGAATAAGGTGTACGAGGGACGCGGACCGCTCGAGGCGGCCAGCATCGGCTACGACATGCGCCCCGACGACCTGGCCCTGCGCTGCAATATCTGCACGCTGGCCAATGGCGTGATCGTCAACCATCATGGCGGTCACCTCACCACAGAGCAGGGCGACCTGCTCATTAAGTATCTGGATAAGGAGCTGGGAGACGAGCGCGTGCATTTCATCACCGGCATTCAATACCGTCATCTGCTCATCATACGGGGCGGCAACAAGCACATTGTCTGTGCGCCGCCTCACGATCATCCTAACGAGAACTGGCGCGAGCTGCTCGTCAGGCCGGAGGAAGGCTGGGAAGACAAGGTCGACGACCATGTCGGCGCCGACGGGAAGGCCGATGACGCTCCCACGCTGCTCACCGCCCGACAGACGGCCGACCTGCTCAATTCCCTCATCCTGAAGAGCCAGGAGCTGCTCCTCAAGCATCCCTTCAACCGGCAACGTGAGGTGAAGGCCGACAGCATCTGGCCATGGAGTGGGGGATATCGTCCTTCCATGAAGACCCTGCAGGAGCTTTATCCGCAGATCAAGACGGGTAGCTGCATCTCTGCCGTCGACCTCATCCGCGGCATCGGCCATTATGCCGGACTCGACATCGTGAAGGTGCCAGGAGCCACAGGCCTGGCCGACACCAATTATGAGGGCAAGGCACAGGCGGCTCTCGAGGTACTGCGCCATCAGGATTTCGTCTTCCTTCATCTGGAAGCGAGCGACGAGGCCGGACACGACGGCGATCTGGAACTGAAGCTGCGCACCATCGACCATCTCGAGCACCGCATCGTAGAACCGATCTACCGCGAGGTGCGCACATGGAAAGAACCCGTCTGCATCGCCGTGCTGCCCGATCATCCCACGCCCGTGGAGATCCGCACGCATGTCAAGGAGCCTGTACCCTTCCTCATCTGGTATCCGGGCATCACCCCCGACAGTGTCAACGAGTACGACGAGGTGGCATGCGTAGGGGGAAGCTATGGCCTCCTGCACCTCAGCGAGTTCATGCAGACCTTCATGAGCATATAGGACTCTCCGATTTTTTCACTTAGCTGAACGAGATACGCCATATAAACCATCAGTGAAGAGTATCTTGATCAACTTACTTAAAACCATTATATTATGAGATATTACAGCACTAATCATACAGCTCCCTTGGCATCTCTCCACGATGCCGTAGTAGGCGGACTGGCTCCCGACCGGGGACTCTATATGCCTGAGAGAATCCAACGGTTACCTGCGGAATTCTTCGATTCCATCGATAAGCTGACCTTTCAGGAACTGTCGTTCGAGGTGGCCAAGGCCTTCTTCGGAGAAGACGTTCCCGAAGAGGATCTGAAGAAGATCGTGACCGATACCCTTGCCTTCGACACGCCTGTCGTGAAGGTGAAGGACAGCATCTACGCCCTTGAGCTCTTCCATGGTCCCACGCTGGCATTCAAAGATGTCGGTGCCCGCTTCATGGCCCGTCTGTTGCGCTATCTCGTGGGAAAGGATAGGGCGGTCTCCCACGACGATGCCCATACGTCCAAGGAGGTGAATGTGCTCGTAGCCACATCGGGCGACACCGGCTCTGCCGTGGCCAACGGCTTCCTCGGGGTGGAAGGCATCCATGTCTACGTGCTGTATCCTAAGGGAAAGGTCAGTCCGCTCCAGGAATGTCAGTTTACGACGCTTGGACAGAATATCACGGCCATAGAAGTTGACGGCGTGTTCGACGACTGTCAGGCTCTCGTGAAGCAGGCTTTCATGGACGACGATCTCAAGGCACATGCTCTGTACACCTCGGCCAACTCCATCAATGTGGCCCGTTTCCTGCCTCAGGCCTTCTATTATTTCAATGCCTACGCACAGGCAAAGCGCCAGGGACTGCTGGACGGTGGACGGGAGCTCACGGTATGCGTACCTAGCGGTAACTTCGGAAACATCACGGCCGGCCTGTTCGCCAAGCGGATGGGACTGCCCGTCAGCCATTTCATAGCTGCCAACAACGCCAACGACGTGTTCTATCAATATCTGCTCACCGGTGAGTATCATCCCATGGCCAGCATCCAGACCCTGGCCAATGCCATGGACGTGGGCGCACCGAGCAACTTTGCCCGCATCCTGGATCTCTACGGCAACAGCGTGGAGGCCATCCGGAAGGATATCAGCGGGGCCACCTACAGCGACGACCGCATCCGCGAGACACTGAAGCAGTGCTACAGTGAGACAGGGTATATCCTTGATCCTCACGGCGCTTGTGGATATCAGGCCTTGCAGGAGCAGCTTCCTAAGGAAGGTGTGGGCATCTTCTTGGAGACGGCTCATCCCGCCAAGTTCAAGGATCGCGTCGATCCTATTCTGGGCATCGACATCCCCGTGCCTGATCGTCTGCAGGCCTTCACCTTGGGACAGAAAAAGAAGGAGCCGCTTTCCAAGAGCTTCGAAGAGTTTAAGCAATTCCTGCTAAAGCGATAAGTCGCCGTAAAGCGAATTGCAATAAGAGCCATGTCTTGAATGTCCTTCTTTGCAAGAAGCAAGGTAAAATGGAGACTCGTGTAGAAGTAGTCACGTAAGGGCGCATACTTGGCCGGCAAGTCTTCACAGTGCAAGTCTTCATTGTAAGTGATTCACTTGAACTCTCCATATCGTATAAGATCCGTATGGCACGGACTATAGGACGATGAACAGTCGCATCACTTTGGCCGATTGATGATTCTTAAGATACAACAAGTCCGAGGCAAGATGCCTTCTAAAACGCATCAAGCTCCGGACTTGTTCTTATGATAAAGGATGATTTTCTTATCATAAGGTGGAATGTCTCTTATAACGATTTATGACGATGATGAAAGTCCTTATCTATAAAATAAGATGATGGGAACCTTATATATAATAATAGGTATGAAAGGCATGGTGGGGACGATAGATCAGCATCTCATAATTATCAATTTATCATAACGCTGATTATTCGGGATAAATATCAGAACCTCAGGACATCATGATTACGACCATTGATGACCTTAGACACGTGCCATCATAATAATGAAAGGAAGCACGGTGACTCTTGTGAAATGTGCAATTATCATCCATTTCATCAATCCTTTATTCCGTTCTCAAATAGTTTTATGTCATCGTAATTTAGAATTGCAGAACATTCATCATGACGAGACAGCGAACCCAAATAGTTTATATCTTTGTAATTTAGAATGATGGATTGCAGACGAATGTTTCTTGTCGGTTGGGATTCCATTTTTTTTACGATGGCTTTCTGCAAGGTGTTTACCGTTCCAGTTTATAAAGGAAAGCCGCCCGGACAAATCAGGAAAGATCATGTTTACTATTATTTGCCCAAGCAGCCATACACGCTCTCCAGCTGTCCTTGCTTCTGTCATCAAGTCAGCACGGACCGTCTGTCTGGTAATCTTACAAAAGCATGGTATGAGCGATCAAACTTCTTAAGCAATCCTATAAGGTATGACAAGGCTTGGATACATATACTAGAATATGGCTAAGATGTCCTATGTCATTCTCTATCCATGCTAACAAGAGTAAACGATGAGCGCCTTGTTCCTTTAAGAATTCAGTGATTGAAATCGTACGGATATATGTTCAAGCGAATGTATTTCAACACATTATGCCATTTCACTTGCAATTGACTTGAAACATCTATAAGACAAATCGTCTGAAAACCGGGAGTTGTAAGGTCAGGCAGACCAACCTCTTTCGGTTTTCAGACGATTTTATGCGGTTAAATCTAAGTGCTCAGCTATATTAGCCCTGGTGAGCGTCACGCAGCAAGTCGTTGACCGACTTCACCGGGTTGAAGGTCTCCAAGGGTACCTCTACGAAGATAGTGTTCCAGTCGCTCATGGCTCCGTTCCACAGTCCGGGCAGCTCCAGGGCCTTCAGCTCCTTGCCATCCTTACTCTTGTTGGAGATGAAGCCGGTGGCAGGGTCCACATAGTCAGGCAGATGGAAAGGCTGACCCTTGTAGTCTTTCGTGGCGCATACGAGGTCTACGGGATTGAAGTGTGTTCCCTTGGTGAACATCTCCTTATAGGTCTCGTTGCTCATGTCGATCTGTGAGCTCTCCAGGATCTGCAGGTCCACGGAGCCGTCAGCATGCTGTACGAGGAACGGACCGCCACCGGGCTCACCGACGTTCTTCACGACGCCGCACACGCGCATCGGACGGTTGAGCTTCTTCTTGAGGTATTCCACCAGCTCGGCATCTTCCAGTTCCTTGATGTCCTCCTTGACGCAGCACAGATCGTGCTTCACGAAGCGGATCATCTCCTCGATGTCAGCGTGCTGGTAAACGCCGGAGTCGAGCTTCTTCAGATATTCGAAGGTCTTCTGCTGCTTCTCGACGAGAATGCCGGCAATCACCTGCTTCCATCTTACGGTAGGATCTTTCAAGCGATCGGGCACCACATTGTCGATGTTCTTCACGAAGATCACGTCGGCGTCGATGTCATTCAGGTTCTCGATCAGGGCACCGTGACCTCCGGGACGGAACAGCAGCGTGCCGTCAGTCTGGCGGAACGGCGTGCCGTCGGGATTGGCGGCGATGGTGTCGGTGCTGGGCTTCTGCTCTGAGAAGGTGACATCATAGCTCACGCCGAACTTCTCGGCATAGAAGCTGGCCTTCTCCTCCACCCGCTTCTCAAACAGGGGCAGATGCTGGTGCGAAACAGTGAAGTGGATATGGGCTTTTCCATTGGAGGAAGCATAGAGGGCAGCCTCTACGAGGTGCTCCTCCATGGGGGTGCGGGCACCCTCTGGATAGCTGTGGAAGAGCAGCAGGCCCTTGGGCAGCTGGCCATAATTCAGGCCGTCGGCGTGCAGCATATTGGCTACGACCGACTTATAGTCACCCTCTTTTACAAGTTCCTTAATGTCTTTCTTGGTGTTCTTCTTGCAGGTCTCATTCAGGGCATCATAGAAAGCAAACTTCTCAATCTCATTGAAGAATGTCTTTTCGTAGTCTGTCGTCGGCTCGTTGTAGGGAGCGTCAAGGAAGGCGAACATATTCTTGAACATACGGCTGGCGGCACCGGAGGCGGGCACGAACTTTACCACCTTATGGCCGGCAGTCTTATAGGCGTCCCATGTCTTGATTGCTTCGTCTTGTTCTTCGGTTGTGGGTACTACGATGCCTCTTTCTACAGAGGCGGCACTAACGATGTGCAGGAAGGGGAATCCGTCGTGGATCTGCTGGAGCTGATGCTCTACCTGTTCTACGGTCATTCCTCTTTCCTCAATTTGTTTCTTGTCAGTTTCTGTCATATTTCGGTTTGCTAATTGGTTTTACTGTTTCACATAGGCAAAAATAGGGAAAATCAACGGGAAACCCAAAAGATTATGCAAAAAAAATCAAGATTGTAACCAAAATAAAATATGTGGGGGCTAACAGCAGACAAAAGATTAAAAGAAATCTTTTCGCAAATACACCATGTCGGTAAGCTGTTTTCCGTCCTCATAAATAGGTTGATCATAATTATCTATGAAGAAGTTTTTCAGTCGATGTGAGATACGAAAGCCGCAATGTTCGTAAAAAGAAAGAGTTGAAGGTGTATCTCCTGTGCCGACAAACATGACGGAACATCTTCCTTGATAATATTCAAAAAGATAACGTTTTTTGCAGAGAACAAGTAAGGTTAAACGGATTATTTCATTCATCGGAATTACAACACAAATATCTGTAGTCGCAGCATGTCCCTTGTCTTGTCTCCTATCGACACGGGGGCAGCGGTGCGCAGGCCCACCACCCAGACGATGTGTCCGCGGGCATCGCAGACCACCAGTTGTCGGCGCTTGCGGTAGAGCGAGAGATGCCGGTCGGTCAGGAAGTCGCTGACCAGACGCTGCCCTTTCATCCCGAAGGGTACGAAGCGGTCGCCCTCGCCCACGGGACGGATGATCAGGGGAAATGCCACGCTGTCGGCATCCAACGTGGCGAGATAGGGATCGCGGGAGATCTGATCCTTAGAGTGATAAGGCTCACGGCTGATCCGTATCTTTATCGATGAAACGGGCGATTCCTGAGTATTTTCCTCATACACGTAGGTGCCTTCCATCGGGAGGCGACGCGTGGGCCACGCTCTCTCCCACTCCGCACGAGGCACCACCAACAGCTTGCCCTGGTGGCTGAGCACCACCGTCGACGCACTCTTCCAGATGCGTCCCGACTGTGTCTCCCTCATCATCTCGTCCACCTGTGCCGGCTTGAAGCCCTTGGCACCGAACAGGTGCCAGAAGGTGGGCTGTGCCATCTTCGCCCCGAGCAGAGCGTCACGGCTGTAGGTCGTCACCCGGTCCTCTCCGTAGAGATCCGTGCCCGAAGGAGTGGCGGCAGGGACGACGGCCTTGTCAATGTCGGCCTGCATGTCGGCCTCCATCACGCTCGTCACCTCGCCGACACGCTCGGCCAACTCGGCCACCTTGTTGTCGAAGGCGGGGTTGAGCTGTCGCAGGATGGGGATCACCTCGTGGCGGAGCACGTTCCGCTTAGTGTCGTCCTCCAGGTTCGTGCTGTCCACTACGTATTTTTGTCCGATCTCATCGAGATAGTCGAGGATCTGCTGCCGGGTGCATCCGAGCATCGGACGGAGGATATGTCCGTTCCGCGGACGGATGCCCTGCAGGCCACGGATGCCCGTGCCCCGCACGAGGTTGAGCAGCACCGTCTCCACCTGGTCGTCCTGGTGATGGGCGATGACGATGCCGTCCGCGTCTATGTCACGTCGCAGCTGCTCGAAGTAGCGGTAGCGCAGCTCGCGTGCCGCCATCTCTATCGACACATGGTGAAGGGCGGCATAGCTCTCCGTGTCGAAGTGGATGCGGTGAAGGGGCACGTGGAGATGCTCGCAGAGCGCCACGCAGAACTGCTCGTCGCGCTTGCTCTCCTCCCCCCGCAGATGGAAATTGCAATGCATGGCCTCCGTGCGGTAGCCGAGCGTGAGCAGGGCGCGGAGCAGGGCCACGCTGTCGGGACCGCCTGAAAGCCCCAATAAATAAAGACCGTCGGCACGAAGCAGGTCGTGCCGACGGATATAGGATGCTATGTTATGAACGAGAGTCATATTTATTCGACATAGAGGACCAGTCCCTTCAGGTATTCGCCTTCCGGGTGATAGATGTTGATCGGATGGTCGGCAGGCTGATGCAGCTGGTGGAGGATGCGCACCTTGCGTCCTGTCTGTGCGGCGGCGGTGAAGACGGCGTTGCGGAAATTGTCTTTCGTCACCACCTGCGAGCAGCTGAACGTGAAGAGGATGCCGCCCTTGCGGATGCGTTCCAGGCCTTTCACATTGAGACGGGTATAGCCCTTCAGCGCATTGTGCAGCGCTCCCCGGTGCTTGGCGAAGGCCGGCGGATCGAGGATGATCAGGTCGTATTTGTCGTTGTTGTTGTCGAGGTACTTAAAGGCATCCTCGCAGAATGCCTCGTGACGGCTGTCGTCGGGGAAGTTGAGGGCCACGTTGGCATTGGTCAGCTCGATGGCCTTGGCCGACGAGTCGACCGAGTGGACGAGCTTCGCACCGCCCCGCATGGCATACACCGAGAAGCCGCCCGTGTAGCAGAACATGTTGAGCACGCTCTTGCCCATCGCATACTTCTCGAGCAGCGAGCGGTTCTCACGCTGGTCGACGAAGAAGCCGGTCTTCTGGCCGCGCAGCCAGTCGACGCGGAACTTCAGTCCGTTCTCCACGGCCACGTTGTCGTCGGTCCGTCCGTGGATGAATCCGTCCTCCTCACCCAAATGGGCCTTGTAGGGCAGCGTCGTCTCGCTCTTGTAGTAGACGTTCTTGATGCGTCCGCCCATGACGTCGATGAGCGCGTCGCAGATCTCCTGTCGGCAGTAGTGCATGCCCACGCTGTGTGCCTGCATCACGGCCGTCTCGCCATAGCAGTCGATGATCAGGCCGGGCAGGTTGTCGCCCTCGCCGTGAACCAGTCGGAAGGTGTTGTTGTTCGGATTGTCTGCTATTCCGATGCGCTGACGCATCAGGAGGGCTGCCTCGAGCCGCGAGCGCCAGAAGGCGCCGTCAATGGTGATGTCGCGGAACGACAGCACACGCACGGCGATGGAGCCTATCTGATAATGTCCCACGGCGATGAACTGGCCCTCGTGGGTGATGACGCGCACCACCTCGCCCTCCTCGATGCCGTCGTCCATGCCGGCGAGGGCTCCCGAGAAGATCCAGGGATGAAAGCGCAGGAGCGACTCCTGCTTACGCGGTTTGAGATATACTTGTTTGTACATAGTATGTCGATGAAATGGTCGGAAAATGTGAGTCGATGATTATTTTGTCGATGCGGGCTCCTCGACGAGCGCCTCTTCTTTCACCTTTTTTACCTTGGGCTCGGGCTCGGGCACCTTCACGAGCTGGTAGTCGCCCGTCTCGCGGAGACGGTTGATCTCCTCATAGAGATGGATGCAGCTCCAGGCGTCGATGGCGGCATACTGGCGCTGCTTGTCCGAGAGGATCGGAGCCTCCCAGTTGGACAGCTGCTGGCGCTTGGCGATCTTCTTGTGGAAGAGGTTCGCATAGAGCTTCTGCAGGCTCAGGTCCTCGATGCCTATCGTCCCCACCATGTTCTGAAGATCAATGAAGTTGCCGGGGACGAAGTGCTCACGTGCCTCGAGCTGGTGAAGATCATCGTGCCACGAGAGACCGATCTTTTTCACGGTCTCGTCCTCCAGGAAGCGCTTGATGGCAGGGGTGATGCCCGTCAGGCAGAGACGGAAGAGGAAGGCGGTGTCGCGGTTGGCCACCTGCAGCAGGGCCACCTCGTGGTGCTCGCCCCGATGGAATGTCGGTTTTGTCTCTGTATCCACGCCAAGGATGTCGCTGGACAGCAGATAGTCCACGGCCTTCTCGGTCTCACCCGGAGAGATGATCGATATGATGCGTCCCGGAAAGACTACCTGCGGTAAGGTAGAAATCGTCTTTTTGTCAAATTTGTTATATATGATCTTCATCGTCTGTAATTGCGCTTTATGCAAGGCATCAAAGAATGAATGATGGGTGAATCTGAAAATTACACGATTCACCTATCGTCTGCAAAATTACAACAATCGGCCGGAATAAGCAAGAAAAGAGGGGCGAAATAGCAAACAGGAGCTTACAAAAAGTCAACTTTCTTCACTTTTGCAACTGAAATTCAGGAATTCTTCGTAACTTTGCACACAAAAGAAAATAACCATATTTAATAGGTATTATCAATAATGATCACACTCAACAACCTCGCCATTCAGTTTGGCAAGCGTGTTTTGTACAAGGATGTAAACATCAAGTTTACTTACGGCAATATTTACGGAGTCATTGGTGCCAACGGTGCCGGTAAGTCCACCTTGCTGCGTGCCATCAGTGGCGAACTGGAGCCCAACAAGGGTTCCGTGGAGATGGGTCCGGGCGAGCGCCTCTCCGTCCTGGAGCAGGACCACTTCAAGTATGATGATTGCAAGGTGATGGACACCGTGCTCATGGGTCACCAGCAGCTCTGGGACAACATGCGCGAGCGCGACCGTCTCTATAGCAAGCCTGAGATGACGGAGGAGGACGGCAACCGCGCTGCCGAGCTCGAGGAGAAGTTTGCCGAGATGAACGGATGGGAGGCTGAGAGCGATGCTGCCCAGCTGCTGCAGAACCTCGGCGTGCCCGACGAGTTCCATCAGAAACAGATGAGCGAGCTGTCCAACAATCAGAAGGTGCGTGTGATGCTGGCCAAGGCCCTCTTCGGCAAGCCCGACAACCTGCTGCTCGACGAGCCCACCAACGACCTCGACCTGGAGACCGTGGAGTGGCTGGAGGACTACCTCAGCGAGATCGACGACCATCAGACCGTCCTCGTCGTGAGCCACGACCGTCACTTCCTCGACGCCGTCAGCACGCAGACCATCGATATCGACTTCGGCAAGGTGACCGTCTTTGCCGGTAACTATAGCTTCTGGTACGAGTCCTCACAGCTCGCCCTCCGCCAGGCACAGAATCAGAAGATGAAGGCCGACGAGAAGCGCAAGCAGCTCGAGGAGTTCATCCGCCGCTTCTCGGCCAACGTGGCCAAGAGCCGCCAGACCACCTCGCGCAAGAAGATGCTCGAGAAGCTCAACGTGGAGGAGATCCGCCCGTCAAGCCGCAAGTATCCCGGCATCATCTTCCAGATGGACCGCGAGCCGGGCAACCAGATCCTCGAGGTAGAGGGCTTGAAGGCTGTCGACGAGGATGGAAGCATCATCTTCGACAACGTAAGCTTCACCGTCGAGAAGGGTCAGAAGGTGGTGTTCCTCTCCCATAACCCCAAGGCCATGACCGCCCTCTTCGAGATCATCAACGGCAACCGTCAGGCCGACGCCGGCACGTACAAGTGGGGCGTCACCATCACAACGGCCTACCTGCCCCTCGACAACACCAAGTTCTTCCAGAGCGACAAGAACCTCGTGGAGTGGCTCTCACAGTACGGCACCGGCAACGAGGTGGCCATGAAGGGCTATCTCGGACGCATGCTCTTCTCCGGCGAGGATGTGCAGAAGACCGTCAACGTGCTCTCCGGAGGTGAGAAGATGCGTTGCATGATCGCGCGCATGCAGCTGCAGAACGCCAACTGCCTGATCCTCGACACGCCGACCAACCACCTCGACTTGGAGTCCATCCAGGCTTTCAACAACAACCTCGTCACGTTCAAGGGCAACGTACTCTTCTCTTCCCACGACCACGAGTTCATCGAGACAGTGGCCAACCGCATCATTGAGCTGACGCCGAAGGGAACGATCGACAAGCTCATGCCTTACGACGAGTATATCCACGACGAGCAGATCAAGGCGCAGAAGGCCCAGATGTACGAATAAGGACAGACGTCACGACGGAGGACAGGGCCCTACCCCTCTTCCGCCTGACAAATATTATATGGAAACTGACAGAAAGTGTGCCGTGGCACACTTTTTGTTTGCTAGCTATCTAAACGAAAATCAACGACTATGGAAGAAAATAAGAACAAAGAGACAGAGCAGGCCGCACAGCAGGAAGCTAAGGATGCTCAGAACGACCAGAAGGTTGATAAGACTCAGGACGCCGCCAACGACACGAAGGCTCAGGACGCTGCGGCAGAAGAGCAGCCGGAGAAGGATCCTCTGGCAGAGGCTCAGCAGCAGATCGCCGACCTGAAGGACAAGTATCTGCGTTGCGCCGCCGAGTTCGACAATTACAAGAAGCGTACGCTGAAGGAGAAGGCCGAGCTCATCCTCAACGGAAGTGAGCGCACCGTCACCGCCGTCCTCCCCGTGCTGGACGACTTTGAGCGTGCCCTCGCCGACAAGAGCGACGACGTGGAGGCCATCCGCAAGGGCGTGGAGATGATCTACAACAAGTTCCTCAAGGCCCTCGAGGGCATCGGCGTGAAGAAGATCGACACGACCGACAAGGACTTCGACACCGACATGCACGAGGCCGTTGCCATGGTGCCCGGACAGCCCGACGAGAAGAAAGGTAAGGTGATCGACTGCCTGCAGGCCGGATACACCCTCAACGATAAAGTGATCCGTCACGCCAAGGTGGCCGTGGCTCAGTAACTTATAGATATGGCGCAGAAAAGAGACTATTATGAGGTGCTTGGCGTAGACAAGAACGCCTCTGAAGATGAGATCAAGAAGGCCTACCGTAAGCTGGCCATCAAATATCACCCCGACCGTAACCCCGGCAACAAGGAGGCCGAGGAGAAATTCAAGGAGGCTGCCGAGGCCTATGACGTGCTTCACGACCCTGACAAGCGTCGCCAGTACGACCAGTTCGGATTCGATGGCCCGCAGGGCGGCTTCGGTGGCTTTGGTGGCGG
>ULVF01039101.1_pt1 | contig 41301 bp, 52 predicted proteins | sample 1959201 | NCBI WGS metagenome assembly ULVF01 (sample SAMEA4835779, study PRJEB28245) | human gut metagenome | biome: gut microbiome; material: fecal sample | place: Denmark | collected 2008 | reverse complement strand
GCCTGCATAGCCTTGTATTCGTCATAGGTAGGGACGGGGGCGAGAATTTGGACATCATCAACAGGTTCAAACACTTCGTCGGCCATTGATAAAAATTCCAGGTTTTTATATCCCCAAGTTTTTAATATCTCTATGCCGTTATCTGTTTTGCAATAGAATAGTTTTGGCTCATCAAATCTTTTATGTAGCTTTCCCGCTTTCCAATCCTCTGTCAGTTCTTCAGGTGTTTTAGTCATCGTCCATACCTTTCTATGAGTTGTTGCAATAACCTTGTATTATTTCCTAACCACCACCATTTTTTTCCATTTTCCGCCAAATTTTTTATGATAAAATTATCCTTTTTTATGGCGTTGCTCCAAGCTGTTTCAATTTCTTCCAAACTAATTCCTTTATCAAACAGCCACGCTTTAGCTCTAGCCTCTCTGTCCGTCATCGTCCTATTCCTTTATTTTATTAAGCGCGGAAGTTAAAAACATAAGCATTCCGGCATCCATCAAATCCGGTTCGTTTATAACCGATTGTATGGCGTTGGTTGCGGTTTTGAGTTTTGCCTTCAGCTCTTTGAATTTTCCCAGATAATAAGCGTTTTCTCTGTTTACCAAGCGCCAGTTAGCTCGCAGCAAACGCTTGTTTTCTTCCTTCAGGTTATAAATTTCCTCATAAGAGTTCAGGTTCTTTTCTTGCTCCGCCAGATATAAATCATTAGCCAGCTGTATCTGTTTTTTAAGCTCGGTAATCTCTTTTTTCAGCTCTTCAATTTTTATGCTTTGCTGGTGGCATATATCCTGCCACTGAAAGAACTTTTTGAGGTATAACGCCTTATAATCAGCAGTGGTGTCCATCTTTCCAAGTCCTTTGTTTGTTGGCTGCCATTTTAGTTTTGACAAGCGTTTGGATTTCCGGGAAGCGCAACAGGTTGACGGCGGCAATGATAACGTCTGCCAGCTCTTCCTTTATTTTTTCAAGGTCTGATTGCAAGCCGGTCGCAATCAGCGTGTCTATCGCTGCGCAGTATTCGCTGATTTCTTCGCCGAGCTTCATCTCTTGGTCTTTTGCGGTAAACTCCGGGAACGTCTTTTCGTGCCATTCCTGAATATCTTTGATTAACTCAATCATTCTGCATCTCCAGCTTGGCGGCAATGTAGTCGTTGACTTCGTTTGCCAAAAGGTAATTTTCCAAAACGAGATTGCGTTCGGCGAGGCTGTAAATCCGTACGACCATAATTGCGCCGATGACACCCAAGAGAAAATTAGCAAGGTGGGGCAGAATATGTAGAACTTTAAGGATGGTGCGTCTGCCCCGAAGATTAATTTTCATAGATAACCTCCACATATTTGATAAATTGTTGCAGCACGTTTCTTTCGCTTAATACTTCAACCGCGAATTTCGGGTTTTCCTTAATATTGCGGAGAAAATCGCGTACCGTTTCGCCGTCCTGATAAAACACAATATTGTCGCGGATAGCTTCCATCAGGTCGTATCCGGCTTTGACAATACGCTTTTTATGTTCGGCTTCCGCCTCGGCTTTCATCTTTTCAGCGAAAATTTTGGCATATAAAACCGCAGTGTTGGCAGGGTCTTTCCAAATGTTTGTCATATTTTGGGATACTCCTTTTTAATCAGCTCATTAATGTCGATTGCGGGGTCAGCGGCTACCTTTTCAAGCATTTTGCGGATAACCGGGCGGCGTTTCAGCAGAACCTCGGCGGCAATCTGGCGGTATTCCTCGGCACAGTCGGCGCAGCAGAAAACCTTTTGCGCGTGGTTGGTCTTAAACTCTTCAAGACATACCGGACAGGTGCGGGTATACAGATACCCGCTGTGCCGATGGCGGAGCTGATTGCGTCGGTTGCCTTCCTTTTTGCACTCTTCGGAGCAATAGCAAACATTCCGGTAGTTTTGGGGCGTAAATTCCTTGCCGCAGATTTTGCATTTATAAATCATGATTCTGCCTCCGAAAGTCAAATTGGTTCTGAAGCTCGGTGAATGACTGCTGTTTAAAGTCTTCGTCTATCCGCTCGGCCTCGGCCATATCGTAGTCGATGACGGGAGATGATTCATCTTGCTGGCTGGCAAATTCGGCGGTCTTTTGCGAGGCGACGGGAGCAGGAGAGGGAATATCCTGCATCTCGTCATCAAACAGGGCTTGAATTGTGCCGCTGACGTTGATTTTTGCCATGGCGATTTTTATTGCCTTGCGGACGCCGCATTTTAGGTACATATCGTTTTTAAAGTTCTTCCAAGCCGGGCTTTCGTTATTATACATCTTTTTGAGCGATGCTTGCCGTGATTTTTCCAGCTCTTCAAAAGAATAGGTATAAACTCGTTTATCCCCTTTGCAGGTGATATAAACGTAACAGCCGACAATCTCCTTGCGCGCAAAAGGGTCGGAACGTTCAATCGTGTAGGCATCGCCGTCGGAAGCTTCGGTCATTTGAAATTTGTCGCCTGAAAAAATTAAACCGGCGTGAACATTCAATCCGTTTTGTTCGGCAATGTAAATAAGCCCTTTGTAAGACGGCTCGCAGGTGAGTTGTCCGCGGTTGTTGTAAAGGTAGTACAAATCGCGGGAATCGGTAGGAAGTCCCCATGCCAAAATGGAAGTGAATACCTGTTGCTTGGAGAGGGCGGAGCAGTTTTTGAAATGTTTGTCGCTGTCTTTTTCCTGCAAATCGTGCATAGATATTTTGTTGGCAAAGGCCAGCCCCTCGCGGCAGACATAATCGCGCGGATAACCGTATTGGTTGGCAAACAGGTCGACAAGCCCGCTTGTTTCAAAAAAGTCGGCGATTTTCTGAATCTGCGGCTCTTCCTTTATGGTAATTTCATTTGTCATTTTACTGCCCTCGTTAAAAGCGAACCGTTGGCGGAAAGGCGCACGGAGCCGCCGTCCATCGTGTAAAGTTCGCAAAGTTTATGGTCGTACATATATTTTTTCAGCAGGGTTTTGCGGAGCTTGTCCTGCTCGTTGTTATCCTTAATCACCTCGTTAAGCCCGATGTAGTCGTTCAAAAACTCGTACAGGGTTATGCCTTGAAATTCGTCTTGCGAGGTGGCAAGCTTGCGGGCATCGGGGTTTTGTTTGTAAACCGCCTGATAGATTTTGAAATCCTGTTCGGCGAGCCGGGCGCAGCGGTCGTTGATGTCCGGGACGCGGTTTTCGGCGACGGCAGTTTCAAAATGCTTCAGCGCGGCGATAATGACGGCTTGGATTTCCGGGATTTTGCCGTACACGAAATTGTCCACGCGAATTTCAAACAGGCGGTCAATTTCCTCAAAGCGCTCCTGTTCTATCAGCGACACGATGCGGCCGCGGTTAAACGGCGTGTCCGGTTCCAGCACCATTGACGAGATAATCCCGGCGTCGGCGTTGCACAGCAGCATCTGATACTGGTTTTGAAAGATATACTGCCACGGCAGCCCGTTGTAGAAGATGTTTTCCCGCGCGGCCTTGAACGGATTGACGGTTTTTTTCTCCCACACGAGGCGTCCGGCCGTGTGCGTCTTCAGGTTGATGTCCACAAAACTGCCGCATCTGCTTTCGGCATAGCCGTCCGGCGAACAGACCGCGTAGGGCGAAATGTCGGGGCGGCGGATAAAGTCTTCGGTGCCTTGAAAGTCAAAGTCAGGGTGGTCTTGCATTTTCCAGTCAAGGTATTTTTCCATGGCGTGTCCGTAAATGGACAATTCGTCGGGCAGGGGCGGGAGGCGGTAGCCGCGCTTGATTTTGTGGTACACCTGATAGCCGGTGGAATACAAATCCTCACTCAGGAAGTTGAGCGCCGGTTTTTCGCCCATCAGCTCCATCAGTTCCTTTTGCGGCACGAAAGACTTGACGACGGCGGCGATTTCGCTCGCGCCGATGCCGCTGTTCTTTTCCTCTAGCCATTCGGGGGTGTTTTGCCTGAACTCGGTTTTGCCGATGTTGGCTAAAAGCTCGCGTTCCTTTTGCCGGAAAAAGTCGTCTTTGGTGATGTTCAGCTCCAGCAGATACTGTTTGAAATCAATGTTTTTCATCCGCCGAAGATAGGCGCGCCGCCCCTCGTCAATAAAATCCATGCCGCGGTTATACAGTCCCTCGTCGTGGATTTGGCGATGGCACTCTTCGCACAACGGCAGCAGGTTGTTGACGTCATACCGCAACAGGTCGACGTTTCTCCGCACGATATGGTGGCAATGCAGGGCTTGGCGGTTACAAGCCGGGTTGGCACACTTGCGCCCGATGCGAAGTTTCGGATACAGCCGGTCGAGCTTTTGTTCCCAGTTTGTCATTACTCACACCACCACATTAAAATACTCATAAGCAAGCCGATACAGCTAAGAATGATGCAGTTCCAACGAAAGAATTTTGCCTCCTCCTGCTCCAAACGGCGCAGTTTGGCATTGTATTTATCATTCAAACGCAAATTGAATTTGACAATATTTGCGATAGTAATAAGGTCTTTATTTTGCTGCTCAACTTGTTTGCAGAGGTTAAACAATATATCTTCTAATTTAAGGGGATTAGTCTTCTTTGGCGTCATTATTTTCTTTCTCCATAAACTCAACAAGCTTCATTGCTTTAAAGGCGGCGGGGGCATCTTTTTTTATCTTAGCCAGCATGTAACCCAGATTTAAGGCATCCCCGCTGATAAAAGATGTATTTTTAATCTCATCTCCCTCTTCCCAGCCGAAGACGCCGATGCGTAGTGGACATATTTTGGCGATTTCATCCAGATGGTGCTTTATGATTTTTTTCTTTTCTTCTTCAGTCATTATTTTTCCTTTCAGAGTAGGCGGGAGGGCGATAGGTTGGTCGGATGCCCTCCCTGTTAAGGCGGGAAAGGAGAAGTAGCGTAGAGTTAACCAAACCTTTCCCTAACATTTGAGGGCGGCTGTCAGATGTTTTGCTTGCGGCGTCCTCGCGTGTTATGAAAAGAAAATAAAGCAAAATGCTATAAATGTCAATAAAAAAATAAAGCAAAAAGCTATATTATGTGCATAAATAAAAATAGCCCCTTAATTCAGGGGCTTGTCTTTTTCTGCCGTTAAATTTCGGATAAGTTTTGCAATTTCTTCCAATTTATCAGCAATAAAATTGAGGGTTTGTTTGTAAATTTCCTCTTCCATTTGCGATTCCTTTTCAGGGAAACCTTAAACGCTAAGGCGGCGGAGCTGAAAACACCTCACAATTAGTGCCTGCTTATTCAAATATATCGCAGACTCCGCCAAGTAGCGTATTGTGAATGAGTTTTTCAAGCTCGTTTAGCATATTATAAAATACATCAATAAAAGTCAAGCTGTTAACTAAATATTATAACTGAAAATATCGCTATAATAATGAGAGTCCAAATTTCTCTATCTTCTAAAAAGAAACAGCGCTTGCTTTCGTCCAGATTTTTCCATATCCAGAAAATAATATAAGCCATTGTACAAATGTTAACCAGTTGCCATTCACTTCTTCTTAGTTCTAAAGGAATTATCGGATTGTAAATAATAGCACAAATTAGCCAAGAGAGAAGAAAAAGAGGACTGTCTTTAGGCGTATTATAAAGATAAAAAATTGAAGTAATAAATAAAAATATTCTGAGAAAGGTATAAAAGCCATAAGGCATATCTAAAAAAGCTAAGGCAATTATGAGTAATGAAGTAACAGCCAGATGCTTTATAGGATTTTCGTTTAAATTTTCCATATTACTTATTTCCAATTCTTCCAAAAATTAACAAAAATTCCGAAACGCATTCTTTCTGTTCATTTAGAGCTATTGTAAGAAGTTCATTCCAATGTTCTTTATGGCCGAAATGAAAGAAATCTTCATTTATAAATTTATCACAAGTTATTAGCCCCAAGTCAGTTTTAGTTTTTTTCCCAATTAAATCTTCAAAATAGATTCCTTTTTGTTTGCAGGATTCTAGCATATCAAATCCCCCTAATGTAGGGTTATTTGTTTCAAAAATTACTTTATAATATATTTCTTGATTTTTATAAATAACCGTAAATATAAAGGTTGAATAATAGAGATTATTTATTTCTTTAAATTTAACCAATTTATATTCTTGTAATTTCATTTGTTTGTTTGTGGCATTTAAATGGATTAGTATAAATAAAATATATGCAATAACTAAAGTTATGATAATTTCCATTTTATTTGGTTCCTTTAATTGTCGTTAGCTGGCTTTATTTTTGGAGGATTTATAGAGATTTGTTTTGTCTGGAGGAGAAGCAGGGGCGGTTTGTTCTTTTTTTCTGAATAGGGCAAGAATCTGCTCTTCTTCTTTGCTTATGGGTTGGGGTTGCCATTCTATTGGCAATAGTTCATATGGTTTTACATTTAATGCAGATGAAAGCTTTTCCATCCATTTAGTGTTTAGGTCGCTTTCTCCTGTTTCTAATTTATAAATGGCATTTTGGGTAACACCAAGAATTTTAGCTAACTCAACTTGAGTTAGTCCTCTTTCTTTTCTCAGTTCTCTTATTCTATTCTTAGCCAAATCCACCTCTATTTTTTCTAATATTATAAAGCAAAAAGCTTTGTTGGTCAATGTATTCTTGTGGATAAAGCTTGTTGCTTTATTTTTTTCTTGCAAAATATAGCAAAATGCTTTAACAAGATTTTAGGAGGTCAAAATAATGAAACTAAAAGAATGGTTAGAAAAAGAACATAAAACGATGGCCGATATGGCGAGAGATTTAGAATTAGAACACCCGGTTGTGAGGGCGTGGGCAATTGGGCAGAAAATTCCCCGTCCTGAAACAATGGCAAAAATTGTCGCTTACACTAAAGGCGAGGTAACGGCGAATGACTTTTACGGGATTGAGGAGAAAAGCGAATGAGTGAGATAGCGATATATATACTTTGTTTTGCTTTAGGGTATGCCGTTGGTTGGCTTGTTGCCATCTGGCAATTTGAAAATGTTTTGCGGATTCTTGCAAAGATTTATGAAGGCGGGGATGTGGACAACCTGTTGCATAAATTAAGAGAGAGGACGGGGAAATGATATTTTTCCTTGGTTGGGCTATAGCAAAACTATGAAAGATTTCCGTGTTGGGACTCCTTTTTCTTTTTTTTATTTCACCCGGGGAGTCCTAACGCCTTTATTGAGGAGAGTCAACTTGAGTAAGCTTTTAATCCCTTTAAAACTGCCGTTTCTGGCGTTTCGTAAGCTGCTGATACTCGTGTTGAAGTATTGCTATGGCTGCACGGTCATTATCCCGAAAGACAAGGATAAAATGGGATATGAAAGGTATTGGCAGAGATGAGCGGAGAAAATCGGAAAATTATCGTTACCGACAGGGCGAACCGGCAGAAGGACGATTTTTCTCCAACGCCCGTTGAGTGCGAGCGTTTGCAGGGTTTTCCCGACGGGTGGACGGAATGCGGCGCAGACGGCAAAAAGATGTCCGACAGCGCCAGATACAGGGCTTTGGGCAATGCGGTAACAGTGGATTTTCCGCGTATGATTGGGGAGAAATTGAGATGAGTAGATATCGGCCGAAACAGTTTTCACCGCGCATATATCCAGAATGGGGCGAGCTTGTATCGGACTTGTCCCCGGAAAAGGCGCAGGAGATATTTATGGCGATTTGCCAGTATCCCAACCGGAATCCGGACATTGGCGTCTGGCGGTTCATTAAATCGCAGATTGACAGGGATTATGCCGAATTTGTGGAAAAGGCGGCCAGAAACAAGGAGGTTATAAAGAGCTACTGGGCAAACAAAGGTGAACGAACGTTATCGGACGTTAAACAACCGTTATCGGATGATGAACGACCGTTAACGAACGAGAACCTGAACGAGAACGTAAACAAGAATATGAATAAAAAGAAAAACAAACAAAAAGAAAAAATTTCTTTTTCTGACGTGTTTGACTGGGAAAGTTTGTTTGACTATTGGGAAAGCCGGAAAAAGGGCGGACGATACAAGACGGCGGAGAGCCGCGGCCGTATGCTTGCCAGACTGAAGGAACTGACCGGAAACGATTTTGAGCTGGCGAAAAAAGCGATTTGCCACTGTGTGGATTCCGGTTATCAGGGATTTTGCAACGGCAACGAGCTGTTTTACAAACCGGCGAACGACCCGCCGAAACCGCCGGAAACGAGTGCGGAGGACGAGCGAAAGCGGCAGGAAATAATCAACAGGCTTTTTGAGGATTAGCGATGAAAAACTATGAATTTAACAACTGGATTGAAGCTGTCAAGGCGGCGTTTCCGAAATTTAACCCGACGAGCGAGATGCAGCTGGCGGGATGGAAGGAGGCGTTGGGCGATGCGACGCTGGACGAGGCCAAGGCGGCGGTTGTCAGGTACATTGCCGAAAATTCCAGCCGGTATGAGCCGCAGCCGAAAGAAATCAGGGAAATCCTGAAAGCCATCAAAAGCCAACGCACGCTTGCGTATCAGTCGCCGGGCGAACTGGTTGAAGATTTGCCGGAGCGGCGCTTTCGCGAGGACATTGCGCTGGGACGGTGCCGCCACAACCTGTACTGTTACCGGGACGCGGACGAGCTTGTCCGGCGCGGAGAGGCCAACGACTTTGACGAGGGGTTAAGGCTTGCCTGCCGCAGGCGTACGGAACGCCGGGGCGAACAGCCGCGCGATTTTGAATTTCCGAGCGATGAGGATTTGGCCGCCGCAGGGCTGAAAGGCGTTAAGGCAAAATCCGGCGATTGCAAGCGAATACTGGAAAGCTTTATCCGCCAGTGGAGTATGCCGCGATGACAGAAGTAGGGAATAAAGTCAGGACGTTTATTGCGGACTGCATAGACGAATATCCGGTGGAGGCCGACCGGATAGATGTTAGTATAAGCGTTCGCTGGGGGACGTGCGAAGTTTCTTTGAGTAACTTTCAAAGTCCGCTTTACTACTCAAAAAAAATTAAGTTGGCAGAGATTAAGGAGCGGCCGGATATAAAAGCCGTAGCGCTGGAAGTTTACAAATAGGGAGGGGCGATGGAAGACGGAATTTTAGAAAGGTATTATCAAACCGGGGTTTTGAGTATTGAGGAAGGACGCTGGAGGGCAGAAGACCGGCTGCGGGCGGGGACGCTGTTGTACCGCGACTTTGTTAAATCCGGGAGAATTATCCGTACTATGGATCCGAGCCGTCCTCGTGTTGACTGTCAAGGCTTTAAACATCCTTCGGAAAGCCGGGAGGTTGCCGAAGACCGGTTTAATAAAGCTATCCGCAACGTTTCATTTTGTAACTGGGCGATTGTGCAGCACGTTGCCCTTGAAAAAGAGAGGATTCCGGTCAAAGGAAAAAGCCGCGAAATGGTTTATGCGCTAAAACGCGATTTATGCCGCGGGCTGGATGAGCTTTGTGATTTTTATGTCGCGAAGAAAAAGGAAAAGATTAAGCCTTAGCCTTTTTCCAGTAATAAAGTGCCCATGCATCGCGGTTTTTTTCGCAGTCAGAGAGATTTTGCGCTGCAAGGTAATTATTATAGTCCTCTTCGTCAAAACGCACCAGATGCGCCTTTTTGCCCTCGGCAATAAAACGGCAATATACCTTACGAACGGCGGCATTGCGTTTAACGTCTTCAGGATAAAGGATTAAGGCAAAATCGGCATATTCCCAGCGTTTGTATTTGGCGACCAATGATTCTACGGTGCCGGTGATTTCGACATAGGCGGTTTTAAGAAGTTCGACAATTTCATCGCAAGCACCGGTCGGGGCGCGCCCTTCTTCGTATTCCCAGCGTTGTATTGTACGATAATTTTTGACTTTCATAAGCCGCATAAGCTCGGCCTGTGTTAGGCCAAGCTCTTCGCGGATGGTTTTTATTTCAAGCCCAGTTAAATATCCTTTATTTATAATCGGCATTTTATTCTCCTTTTTACCTGAATAAATCGGATAGGGTTAATTTGAGGTTAATAACTTGATATTCGGGTTGTTTAAACTGATAGCAAAGCTTTTGCCGAAGTATTTTTCTGCGCCGTCGGCCATCTCGTCGGGGAATTCGTCTTTGATGTCCGATTTGTTGCGTATCCAGCCCAAAAGGCGGGCAACTTCGACATTTAATGCTTTGGCAAATTCTTTGTTCAATTTTAAATGAGTGTTGCCGTTTTGATAAAATTTGAACTCAATTAAAGGCTTGCCGTCCGGCATTAAAATATAATATTTTTCGCCAAAACTTTCGGGAATATCTTTTGAGGCGGAAACAAAACCCAGATTATAGGCAATAGCGCATAAATCATCAACGATTGTTTGTGCTTTTGTTTTGTCTATTTCATAACCTCCCCTCCAAGTGCTGGAGCGAAAATATAATCTGTCGCAGATTATACGGTAACTGAGGCAATAGTGCGAAACGGTAGAATCGCGGTCAAAATGATTATTATACCATTCATCGCGTTTAAATACTCTTTGATTGCTCTTGTATTTTATAATATTGTCCGGTTGTGTGAAAGTTTTGTAAAGTTTGACAAGCTGGTCATCAAACAAAGATGAAGCATTTTTCAAAACCCAGATAACGATGCTGCGGATGTTGGATTCGTTAAAATCAACCTGATTAAGGCGGTCAAATTTCTTAAAAAGTTCTTGTCGTGAATCGTAGGTCAGACGGGTTGTAATTTCATCAAGATAGTTAAAAACGATGTGCCAATATAATATTTTTGTATGTTCAATTTTGTATTTTAAGGATTCACGTACTTTTAGGGTATCAACGCCGATGTCTTTTAATGTTTCGGCATCCAGCGCGCAAATTGCCTTAAACGAGCCGTAAAGGCGGTTCATTTCTTCATTATAAAGATTAACAAGTGCTTCAATCTTATTTGGGGCAGAAACAAGTTGATTTTTTATTTTTTCTCGTTGTTTGTCGTCATATTCCCATTCATTTTTTATTTTGTCCGTGTTGGTTTTAAAGGTCGTTTCAAACCATAGGTTGAACGGGTCAATGTATTTTTCTGACCATTCATTTCTGTTTTTTGAAAGTTTAACAATATTTATTTTTGCGCGTGCCTGCCGTTCAGCGTTTAAGAAGTCCAGAGAAACGAGAGATAAAGCGGTAACATCGGCCGCTTTTAAACTTTCCTGAATAGCAGCGTTATCTTTCCAGCGCTCCGGGATAATCAGAAAAGCTTCATAAAAATTGCCTTCGCGAATAATACGGTTTGTCCAGTTTTCAAACTCTGAATAAGGCGGGTTGCAAAATATTGTATGAACTTTTTTATCAATCAAAGTACAGTTGTTAAAATCGGTGCCTAAAATATAGACGTCGGCCGGAAGTTGATTTAAAAGAATTTCTGATTTTTCAATGCCAAAATACTCCGGTTCTTTGCCTTTTTCTTTCAAAAACTGTTTTAGACGGGCGGTGCCGCAGCCGATATCTAAGATGCTGCCGCCTTTAAAATGCTGGCAGACAATCTCCAGCATTTCCGGCGTTGTCGGGTAAAATTCAAAATCCTGATTATTTTCCTTGAGTTCGGCAACAAGCCGCCGCGTATTTGCGCGCGGCGGGTTGTCCAGGTCAAAAAGTGTCTGTTCCATGGCTTAGGCCTCCTAAAATAAATTTAATTGTTCCGAATTGTCGGCAGAATAGCCGCATTTTTTAAACCAATTTTTGGCAAGATAATTTAAACTGTTGAAATAAATTAAGGCGTTGTAAGCAAGTGTTAAATATTCCTTATTGTGGCAATAAATAAAAACTCCACTTTGAAGCTCAAACTCTTTAAACCAATATCTTGTCGAATCATAACCCCACTTTACAACAAGCGGATAATATAAATCTTTATAGTCGCATAGACAAAAGAACCAGTAATCACCGTTAAATTTTTTGGGATATTTTATAATATGGTGTATTTTTCCAAAATCTCGGCATAAAGTGTTTATAAGGTCATCAAACACATCAACCCCTTTATGTCTATACATTGCAGTTGTACCCATTTTTACACCACCTCCGTTTCTCCATGCAAATCAATGTCCCAATCTACGATTTTATCGCTGCCGCCGTCGCTACAATGGGAGATTGTAGCGTGGAAGTTTTCAACTGCGATTTCGGCGGCTTCTTCTTCATCTCTGGCCTTTACTTCAACGTAACCGGAAAAGACGATATTTACAGGTATTTTATATTTTTTCATGGTTCAAATCTCCTAGTTAAAAAGTAATTCCATTTGTTGCGTTTCTATGTTTTGGGCGCCAAACTTCTCGCGGATTTGGTTCAAGGAATAGCGGCCGCGAAAGTGAGCGCCTTTAATCGTATCCGACCAATACCAAGCTTTTTTGCTCCGGCTGAATTTAAACCCGGCAGACTTTAATTGTTCGGCGTAAAGCCACGTTTTGCCGGTGAGCCAGACCCAAGAGCCGCATATTTCAATCGTCAACTCTGTTAAGCCTATAATTTTAGATATGATTTCAGGGTATGCGGCGGGGTCGATTTTATCGTAACAATTTAAATGCTCGCTGTCGTGATTTTGCAGCCATTTGAACGCGGCGGCATATTCGGCGTTTATATCCTGCATAATTCGGACGGCGTCCGGGCTGTGGTTAATATCGGGGTGATATTGTTTCGCCAGCGCGTTATAAGATTTACGCAGCTGTTCAATAGTTGATATATTTTTAAAGTATTGCATGAGTGTTACTCCGTGAGTGTGTCGGCCTTGCCGACGGTTAAATATATTTATTTTTTATTATGTGTATTATACGACAAAATAACGAAAATGTTAAGATAAAAATTTATCGTAAAATCAATATGTTATAAAATATTATACATTCTTATAGTATGTATAATATTGAGTTATGCACAAGACAAAAAAATAAATTGTTTGTCAAAAAATATGTAGTAATATGATAAATGAAAATAAGTGTGTCAAGGCAAAGGAATTTGAAGGCTCGCAGCGGTTAAAAGTTGCGGGCTTTTAATGTATGTACGGAAATAATCGGGATTAACAGATAAAAAAGGGCGTTTAAACGGTGGCAAATGTAGCGAAGTACGGCAAGCCGGAAGAAATGGAAAAACGTATTGACGAGTATTTTGTCCCGTTCGAAAATCCCGAACCGCTATATGATAAAAACGGCTTTGTAGCTCTAGATAAGCAAGGAAAGCCTGTATATAGGGAAGAATTGCCGACTTCTGCCGGTTTGGCCTATTTTTTAGGGTTCGAAAGCCGGTGTTCACTGTGGGAGTATGAACAAAAGCCAACATTCGCGCGGGTGGTAAAGCGCGCAAAGTTGAGGCTGCAAAAGTTTTGGGAGCCTGTATTGGCTACTAAAAACTCGGCTGGTGCGGTGTTTTGGCTGTCTAATATAAAGGACGATTGGCGCGACGTTAAACAAATTGAGGATATGAGGGATAAAGCCCCGAAAACCGCGCTTGTGGTGTATGTCAACGCGCAGACAAAGAGCAGGAAAGCGGCGGAAATTCCCACGATTGAAGCGGAAGTTGTCGGCTCTCAGACAGAAAGCGCAACGGATGCCGTAACCATTGCCAAGCCTAAAAAGAAAGTGAGCCACGGGAAGAAATTAGGCAGGCCGAAGAAAAGCGCGAAAGTCAAGAAAACAGCCAAAAGCACGGAGTAAAGCAAAAGAGCGCAGGCAAAGCACGAGAACGGAGCAAGAGCAAGGAAAAGCAGAGAGAAAACCGCACACGATACAGCGGCGCGGCGAGAAAGCATGCTTTTTCCAAACAGGGGGGATGGGGGCGCGCCGGGTTGGCAAACCACAAACAACCATACCGCCATCGGTACCATCTCACAAAAAGCATTCTTTTTATAACAATTTAGTAAAAACAATAAGATGGGAGATATTGGCAGGAGGTAAAGGGAAAAAAGGTAGAATAAGGCGGGTGAAGATTTGGTTTTGTCTAAAAAATAAGTTATTGATTTAATTATAAGTGGTATCGAAAATTCCCGATGAAATACTTTTGAGGGAGGGTGTGTGTTTTGTCTAAAATTTTGATATTTGAGATAGGGGAAGAGGCGGCAGAAGAAAGCGGAGTTTATGAGATTAGAAATAATATTAACGATATGGTTTATATAGGAAGGACTAAAAATTTCAAAAAAAGGTATGAACAGCATAGACGGGCATTAGAAAATAAAACGGAAAATTATAAATTAAATAATTTTTTATGGGAACATCCAGAGGTAAGATTTGTTTTTCGGGCAATATGCATCACAAAGCAAATTAAAGAGGCGGAAGAACGAGAAATAAAAAGGCGTAAAGCGGTAGAAAAAGGTTTTAATATTCTTCGCAAAGACGATGAGTTCGTAAAATACAGAGGTTACCATAGAAAAAGAAAGACAAGAGAAACCAAAAGAGATGTTTCGAAAGGAAGCATCTCTTCTTTTTTGGCTGAATTAGCACGAGAGCGTGAAAAAAGAGAACCTGTTGTCAATGTATCGCTGCTGATAAAAGAACTTGGGGCAAGGAAACGTAAGAGTAAACGCTAATGGCAAAGAGGATAAAAGAAGAAAAAATACGGGTTGAGATACAAGAGCAGTATGCCCCGCTATTGTCTATGCCAGAGGTGAGGTATAAGCTTTATTATGGAGGGCGCGCCGGAGGCAAGTCTTACGGATTTGCCGATGCGCTGTTGGTGCTGGCTCGTCAGGGGAAACTTTTGATTGCCTGTGTGCGCGAAGTGCAAAATTCCATCAAGGATTCCGTTTACAAACTGTTAAAAGACCGGGCTGAATATTGGGGATTTGAAGATTATCGGTTTTACGAAGACCGGATTGAAAACATTTTGACTGGCAGCCGTTTTATATTTAAGGGTTTGCAGGACAACAATGCGCAAAACATCAAATCTTTGGAGGGTGTAGATATATGCTGGATAGAGGAGGGGCAGTCCATTTCCAAAAAGAGCTGGGAAATTCTGGACCCGACAATCCGTAAACCCGGCGCCCAGATATGGATTTCGATGAACCGCGAGCTTGAAAATGACCCGATATGGGTTGCTTTGGCGAGAAATCCCCATGAGGATGTTTATATACAGAAGGTTAATTATACTGATAATCTTTATTGTCCTCCCGAGATGAAAAAAATCGCGGAGAGGATGAAAGAAGAAAATTACAGCCAATGGCTCCATGTCTGGGCGGGGGAACCCGTGCAGGAAGGCGATACCAAGCTAATCGGCTATGCGGAAATATACCGGGCGCTGGAATACAGGCTGGTAAATTCAGCTCAGGTTGACTTGCCGTTGATTATCGGGGTGGACGTGGCGCGCTTTGGCGATGATAAAACCGCAATAGCCCGGCGCAGGGGGAGGAAGGCCTATCAGATTAAGACTTATGCCAAAATGAATGTTGTTCAGGTGGCTAACCTTGTGGTCGGCATTATCCATGACGAGCGTCCGGCAATAGTTAATGTTGATGTTGGCGGCGTAGGCGGCGGCGTGGTTGATATTTTGTTTGACCGGGGATACGGCAGCATCGTCAGAGCGGTGAATTTCGGCGAAGCCGCGCAGGAACAGGAAAAATACTGTAACCGGCGCGCAGAGATGTGGGGCAGGCTTAAAGACTGGCTTACCGCGGAACTTCCGGTAAGTCTGGTTGACTGTGAAGGGTTATCGGAAGATTTAACCGCGCCAAATAAAAGCTATGACAGGCTGGGACGGCTATTATTGGAAAAAAAAGAGGACATAAAGAAAAGGCTGGGGCGTTCTACCGATGTGGGGGACGCCCTTGCTTTAACTTTTGCCGAAAGGTTTTATCCGTCTTCTTTGCTGCATTTGCAGTATGACGAAGCGGAATTTGTGGACGACAGTGTATATACGGGGTGATTATGAGTAGTTTATTTTCAACGCCAAAAGCGCAACCTCAGGTGATAGAAACGACACCGACGGTTATTGGCAATTCCGAGCAGACGCAGGCAATGGAGCGGGCAAGACGCAAGCGTCGCGGAAGTCAGAGCCAGTTTATTGCCGGAAATTTATCTATGACGGGAAACGTTTTGCGTAAGCCTACCTTAGGGGAATAATATGGAAAAACTGAACGAACATATTAAGCAACGGCTGGAACGCCTGAAAGACGAACGGAAAAGTTGGGAACCTTTTTGGAAAAAATTATCCGAAATGTGTTCTTTTTCGCCTGAAATATGGACAGAGGAAAAGAACCGGCGCCATCGGCAGAATGTTTTTGACAATACGGCGCGCAATGCTTTGACGTATTTTTCCGCTTCTTTCAAGAGCATTCTCGTTCCGACGACGCAGCGTTGGCACCGGCTGAAGCCGACAAATCCCGATTGGGAAAATACCGATATGGTTAAGGCTTATTTGCAGTATGCGACCGATTTACTGTTTAAGGTGCGTTATGATAACCGTTCCCACTTTGCCAGTGAAGCAGACCTTTTGCTGAATCAGATAGGAATTTACGGTACAGGGTATTGGAGTGTTGAAGAAAATGTAGGGCGGGGGATTGTTTATCGGACAATTCCGGCTAATGAAATCTATATCAGCCGCAATCCGCAGGGATATTTGGATACGGTGTACCGAGAGTTCAGACTTTCGGCAAAAGACGCGTACCGAACTTATGGCGAGGCTGTTTCCGAAGATATTAAAAAATGTTTGGATAAAGAGCCGTGGCGTATGTTCGATTTTGTTCATGCCGTAGAACCGAGGAACGACCGCAATCCGCGCGCCAAAGACTATACGGGCATGAAATTTGCCAGTTACCATTATGAAAAAGCCAGCGACAAAGTAGTTAAAGAGGGCGGGTATCGGACGATGCCCTATATGGCGCCGCGTTTTTTGGCAATGGAAGATACAGCTTACGGCGACAGTCCCGGTTTGCAGGCTTTTAACGACATTTTGACCGCAAATGAAATGGCAAAAACGATTTTGCGGATGGGGCAGCTGCAAGCCAATCCGCCGGTTTTGGTCGGGAATACGATGCTCGATTCCGGGAAACTGGGGCAGTCGGGCGCCATTATTCGCGGCGGCTTGGACAGTCAGGGCAGACCGGCGGCGGCATCAATGCAGTATGGGAATAATCTGGCAATTTCGCTTGAAATGCAGCAGGATGTACGGGCATCCATCAACCGGGCATTTTTAATCCCGCTGTTTCAGGCGCTGACGCAGGATAAGGAAATGACCGCCACCGAGGTTGAAAAGCGCGAAGTGGAAAAAGCAATGCTGTTGGCACCGATGTGCGAACGTATTGCGGCAGAGTGGCTGTATCCGATGATAACCCGTGAACTGGACATCCTTTCGCAATATGGCTTATTGGACGATGTGCCGGACGAGCTTATGGAGAACGGTTCTATTGCGATAGAGTTTGAAAATCCGGCAGTGCATATGCAGGAATCGTCGCGGATTGTAGGCCTTTATAAGACGATTGAAGCGACAATGACGATGGCGCAGGCCGACCCGAGTTCTCTTGATATTTTGAATTTCCCCGAAGCATTACGGCAAATTGCCGACTACTACGATGTCGACATGGCAGCAATAAGGTCGAGAACAGAGGTTCAGGAACTCGGACAGCAAAGGGCGCAGGCACAGGCGGCACAGAATTTGCTTGGCGCCAGCGAGGTCATTACCAAGTCGATGAAAAATCTTAAAGGGACAGGATTCGGATATTAAGGAGAAAAGATTTTGGCTTTCAGAAAAAATTTAAAAAACGAGTATCGCATAACAAAGGCTTTCAGGGATTTATTTTTGCAGGAAGGCCGGCTGAAGCCGGAAGCGGAAATTGTCCTTGCTTACCTTAGGGACGAGTGCAACGCAAGGGGGGAGATGGAGAATTACGGCGCTCCCCTGTTTTTTGACGCAAACCGGCGTTTCGACTCCGGGGCGGCGGCTTTTCTCTTGGGGCGGCGCAGGGTGTTTGATTTGATTGTCAAGCATCTGGCGATGAATGAAATTCAGATATTTAATCTGCTTTCGGTACGGCAGCAGCAGATGGATGAATTTCAAATTACGGAAGAAAACACCAATATATAAGGATTTTCACAATGACAGATTTTAATGAGCCGGGAAATGAGGCGAATCCCGATAACTCAAATACGCCTCACAATGAACAGGAAAACAAATCTTCACAATCCGCTTGGGAGGGATTTTCCGAAGAGGAAACAAAATACGTCGATGACAAGGGCTGGAAAGCCCCCAAAGACCTTTTGAAATCCTATCGCGAACTTGAAAACATGGAGAGTAAAAAAATCTCTATTCCAAAGGGCGAAGACAAGGAAGCCTGGGACAAACTTTATGTCAGACTTGGACGACCGGAAACAGCCGACAAGTACGACATCGGCGTTAATGACAACGATAAGGCGGAAATTCAGAAACTTATGTTTGAAACCAATCAGACCTCAAAACAGGCCAAAGCGCTGGTTGCCGGTTTTGACAAACTGATGCAGGAAAAGCAGAAGGCTGCGGACGCTTTAATTGATGCCGAAAACAAAAAACAGGAAGAAAGCGTTATTGCCGAGTGGGGCGACGACGCCGAAAAAAATACGGAACTCATGAACAGGGGAGCCAAGCTTTTAGGGTTGGATGACGAAGACCTTGCCGCCGTCAGGATGACGATTGCGCCGAAAAAATACATGGAGGCGATGAAGCGTCTGGGCGAGGCAATTTCGGAAGACAACATCCCGGCAGGGAAAAAGGGCGTACATGAGGATAAGGTCAGCTTTTTTAGCATAGCACATGAAATTATGAAAGGAAAAGACAATGGCTGAAGAATATATTAGCGGCACATTAAAAGAAATTGCCATCGGTTTGGCAAAGAAACAGGAACATATGGTCAATACTCTTCTTGAAGATACGCAGATTCTTGACTTGCTTAGGTTTGAACCGGCAAGCCATGGAATGTGGAACGCTTATGAAGAGGTTACGCATATCGGAAATGTGGCAACGGTGGATATGAATGCCCCCTTGCCAAAGGCAACGGTTGACAGCGAATTGAAAAAAGTAGATTTGCAGATTACCGGTGCCGAGTTGGAAGCAGGGGAAGACACCATCGTTGCTATCGGCAAGGACGAGTATTTTGGCAAAAAAATTCCTTTGATTTTAAAACAGGCCGGTATGCAGACCGAGAAAAATATTATTTACAATAATATTCGCCAGTTTGCGATTGATAAGGGAAAAGTTGAAGATGCCGGAGGTACCGGAACCGGCTTTTCCATGATTGCATTTCGCGAAATTCCCGGCGAAAACATCGGCTTATACAATGCCCGTGGTCTAGGTTCAAAGACACTGCTTGACATTAAAGCGATTAATGACGGGGCATTGTATAAGAATGAAAAAGGCGTTTTGGTTTACGGCATGCGCCTGAAAGGGTATTTGGGGTATCAGCTTGCCAACAAGGACGGTGTTGCGGCGATTGTCAATATTGACAAAGACCATCTTCCGACGGAGGAAATGATTGATGACATGATTCTTTCGGCAAGAGCGGATACCGGGTCGCGCGCGTTTATTATGTGCCATCCGCGGATGCTGTCTTTCTTGAACAAGTATAAGGCTTCCGTTTTGCAGACAAATGTAACCGACAGGGATTACAACCGTACGTTTGACACCTGGAATAAGGTAAAGATTTTCACGTCTTATAACTTCGAAGACGGAACGGAACCTCACGTTACTCTGTAATTAACGACAGCAATAATATTATAATACGTTTAGGAGAAAATTGATGTATAAAAAAACGCTTAAAGTCTATGACGAAGACTTAAACTACGCCAATACGCCGGGCGTTGTAAACGTCGGTGGGACAATGGGGGCGCTGGCAATTGACCTTGTTGCCATTGCCGATGCCGAAACTTTTAAGGCAACGACAGTACAGGTGTTGCAGGGAGATGATCCGGACGATGTTACGGAGGAATGTGTAACATTTGTCAGCAAAGCCGCTTCCAATGTCAAGGCCGGCGATGTTGTGGCTTCATTTGCATTGCCTAAAGACGTCAAGACATTTGTTACGGCGAAACTTCTCGGAACCGGCGAAAGCAACGAAACACCCGGCGAAACTACAAACGCAAGGGTAACTCCGGAATATCTGCCGAGATAAAAAAGCTGCCTGACGGCGGTTTTTAATTTTGTTATAAAACAGGAGAGAGGCTTTGAATACGGAAATTATAAACAGGGCGTTGCTGAAACTGGGCGAAAACCCGATTAGTTCGCAAAATGAATTACCTCACGGCAGGAATTTTAACCTTATTTATGATGATGTCAGGAGAAGCCTCCTTTCGATGTATGTCTGGCGGTTTGCCGTTAAAACGGCGGAACTGGCGCCGCTTGACGAGAAAACGGAAACGAACAGGCAATACAGATTTCAGCTTCCGGCTGATTTGATTACGGTGTTAAATGTCGGAGATTTTTATAAATTCCCGGACTTGCGCGATTTGAAAATGTCTTCGGGCGAAAGGTATGTTATTTTGGGCGACAAGATTGAGTGCGACTTTAATCCGCTGCCGCTGGCTTATGTGGCGGATATTGACGATGCCACAAAATATCCGCCGTTGTTTAAAGAAGCTATGGTCGCAAGGCTGGCAATAGAGCTAACCGTTAAAATACACAGGAATTTGAATTTATATCAACTGCTTGAGAGCCAGTTTGTTCAGGCGATAAGTTCGGCGATGCAGCATAATGACATTATACAGGATACGCAGGCGTTAGGTGAAAATTCTTGGGTAATGATAAGGGAGGCTTGGTGATGGCAGTAAAACCGGCATTGACACAGTTTAACGGGGGAGAGATTTCTCCCCAGTTAGAGGGAAGAACCGACTGGGACAAATATAATTATTCGGCGAAACTCTGCAAAAACTTTATTCCGTTGGTGGAAGGCAGCCTTAAACGCAGAGGCGGAACGCATTTTGTCGCACTGCGAAAGCAGCTCGGGCAGATAACCCTTAATATCAAAATTCTTGGGACAACGGAAGAAAACCCGCCTACGCTTAAAATCAACGGACAAATATGCGAACTGAAATATGTGGAGATGTTTCCGGGAAATATCCCGCAGTTTTTGAGCCAAGGCGTTATTGTTGACGATGGCAGCAGCGTCAATCTGGAAATTACCTGTCCGGGATATGAAAAATATGCGGAGATTTTTACTGCGTCATCCGATACGGCAAGCCGGACAATCACTCTGAGGGAAATCGGGGAAAAAGACGTTACGCTGACAGTCGTTAAGTTTTCTGATGAGGCGGTTTTGCTTTTAAATTCGGTTGAGCGTACGACAATTACGGTCAAAGACGGGCAGGCGATAAACTGGGTGGCCGTTTACGAGGGAGTAAGCGGCAGCGGTACAATCTATATCTACGAGGATGAAACATATTATCTGGTATATAATTCCGGCCGTCTGATGATGGTTCCTTTTAACGGGGACGGTCTGAACATTGCGGCAGAAACTTCCGGCACAATCTATCTTCCTGCCGGAAAATGGCGGATAAAGGCGGTCGGCGGCGGGGGCGGCGCTTATTATACGATGAGAATTCTGAATTATCCCGGCGCAAGCGCGGCGGCTGTTGAAGCAGTATTTAACCTGCCTGCCGGAATTTATGAATATGCCAACGGAGGCCTCGGCAAAAACGGAAGAAACTGGACGGGGGAATATGAAGAAAACGCAGAACCCGGGGGCGACACCTATCTGAAATTAGGCGACGATTATATCGTTAAAACCAATGGCGGCGGGGGCGCCTATTTTGTGAACGGGGACGGATTTTACGGCGGAAAAGCCGGAACTTATGAAATTGACGAAACATATTTGGAAACCGAAGTTTTTGCCTCCAACGGAATTAACGGCGATTATAACTGGAACACCGGCGGTTCGGGAAAAGCCGGCGCCTCGGTCTACGGCGGACACGGCTGGGGGTCGGGAAACAGAACGGAAGACATCGAGTCTTATCAAGACGGCACAAACGGAATTTTAATCCTTACACTGGAGGGATAATGTCGGTTTTAAAGAAAAGCATTATCAGCAGAAATGTCAGCTATGTTATAGAGTTCGGGCATAAATATATACGTTTTTATGCCAACCACGGTCTTTTGCTGCGGGATTCCGGCGATGTGTTTGAAATCGAATCGCCGTATCTTAACGATGAGGTTGACGATATAAAAACCATTCAGGGCGGCGACTATGTTTATATTTTCCACCCCAACCATCCGATTAAGACTTTAATGCGAATGGCATTTAATTTGTGGATTTTGGGGGACTTTACCCTAAAAGACGGCCCGTGGGATCCGGTCAATACAAGCGAAATCGGAATTAAAGCCAGCGGCGAAACCGGAGAAATTACCCTGACGGCGGGCGGGGATGTTTTTTCTGCTACCGATGTGGGCAGGCTGGTGCGTCTGACTGTGTATGATTCCAACACACGGCACTGGACTTCCAAAACGGAAGTCAAAGACGGAGAAATACGCATTTCCGACAATAAGTACTATGAGGCGGTCGGCGTGGTTGAAGGGACAAAAACCGGAGATAATCCGCCGAACCATACAGAGGGAACCAGAACCGATGGTTCGGTGCAGTGGACATACCTGCATGCAGGTTACGGGGTCGCGCGCATTAAATCGGTGCAAGACGCCAAAAATGCGACGGCGGAAGTGCTGTCGCGGATGCCGGACGAAGTTGTCAGCAATCCGACCGTTTATTGGGAGCTGGGGCTTTTGCATCCGGGAAAATACCCGATGGCCGGCGCTTTTTTCCGCGGGCGGTTTGCCTTTATGGTTGACGATAACGGCATTCCGAAAGTCTGTCATTCGTGTTCGGACGACTACAACAATTTTGCGGACAAGAGCTTTGGCGAGGTTACGGCCGAAAACGCCTTTACGGTTCCGGTTACGAGTTCGCAGTACAATGTCGGAAAATGGCTGTGTGCCTCAGACGTCTTGTTTGTCGGAACGGGGACGGGAGAATTTTATATTGACGTGGCTTCGTCCAACAGTCCTCTGGCACCGGATAACGTCGTTATTAAACAGATTTCGTCAATCGGTTCGGCGCGGATTAATCCGGTTAAGGTCGGGGCGCATATTTTGTTTGTTACGGCAAGCGGCAATTCTTTCCGCGACATTGTTTATTCTTACGAAAACGATACTTACGACCCGATTGACCTTTCCATTTACGGCAAGCATCTGTTGCAGTCGGGAATTGTGGATATGGAATATCAGGAATATCCCGACAAGATTGTCTGGTTTGCGCTGAAGGACGGACGGTTGGCGGCGATGACTTTTCTTGCCGAGCAAAAAGTTTTTGCAATGCATCAGCATTATCTCGGCGGCGATGTTAAAAGTCTGGCGGTCATTCCGAATCCTGACAATACGCAGGAGGATTTGTGGGTAGAGATTAGCCGGACGGTTCAAAACAAAGAACTTCGCAGCATAGAGTGGATGGACAACGGGATTGTTACGCTGTATCCCGAAGAAATACGCAATATGCACAATCTGGACGAAAAAGAAAAAGCCGAAATGCAGTATATGAAAGAGAATGCTTTTTTTGCCGACGGCGCGCTGACTTGGGAAAGAAAAACGGGAAGCACGGCGACAAAGCTGACCGGTTTGGAACATCTGGAGGGAAAAGAAGTTGTTATAATGGCAGACGGGGCAGAGTGCGAACGGCAGATTGTTTCCGGGGGAAGCATTGCCATCAGTGCAACGGCGAACCGGGTTATGGCCGGGCTGCCGATTGAAAGCGCGTATATTCCCCAGACGATTTATATTCCGGGAAACAACGGGAGCGGCATAGGCGACGTGCAGAGAATAGACCATGTTACCCTGATGTTGTGGCGGACGCTGGGCGGAAAAATCGGGAAAAATTTCGAGAATTTGCAAGACATTTATCTCCGCCTGACAGATGACGCCATGAATGACAGCGCCCCGCTTTATACCGGAAACAAAGAAATTCCCGTGAGCTTTAATACGTCTACCATTAAAGAGAAGGGCGCAACGGTTCTGATTTACAATGATTCGGTGTTTCCGATGAATATTCTGGCGATTGTGCCGCACATGACGGTTTCGGGGAACGGGCTATGATAAGACATTTTCAAAAAGGAGATTTGGAAAAAATAAAATTACAATCCGAACAAAAGAATGAAGACAGCCAACAGTGGCATTTGTTTGATGACGAAGATACGATTGTTTTTGCAGACGGCGATAAGGTTCTGGCGATTGTCAGACCTTTTTTTGAGAGCGGGCAAAGGGTGTGGCTGTCGGCGCTTATCGGCGTGGACTGCGGGTATAAAGCAGTTGCAATGTTTAAGCAGATGAAAAGGATTATAGACGGTTTTTTGCAAGAGGGTGAGGCGCAGCGCGTGGAGATGGTAACACAGGCGGACTTTGCCGCGGCTAACCGCCTTGCCGGAATGCTGGGTTTTGAGTGCGAAGGAACGATGAAAAAATATTTTAACGGAATTGATTTTAACCTTTGGGGGAGAACGGAATAATGTCGGCAGCACCTATGATTATCGGCGGCATGAGCGCCGCGAGCGGTATCCTTTCGGGACTTGGCGCTTTGCAGGAAGGGGATTTTCAGGCGTCGCAGTACAGCAACAATGCGGCATTGCTGCGCCAGAATGCCTACCGCAAGCGGCTTGAAACGGCAATTAACGAAGACCGCACCAGAGCGGCCAACCGCCAGCTTATGGCTTTAAACGAGGCGGCGTCCGTTGAACAGGGTATGGCGGGAAGCGCAACGACGGCAGGCGTTTTGGGGCAGCAGGCGACGCAATTGGAACAAAATGCGCTTGATTTGCGCTATAAAGGCATATCGGCCGCGCAGAATATGGAAGCACAGGCGGATTATCTTGACTATATGGCAAAAATGGCGAAAAAGAAAGGCAAAAACAAGTTCGGTATGAGCCTTTTGACGGCGCCGCTTTCTTTTGCACAAGGCTTTACAGGTGCGGGAGGGACATGGTAAATCAAAGGGCGGAAGCCGAAACCGCCGCCCCACCATAACTATTGTATAATAATTAAGATGCTTAAAACTTTGATTAAGTCCATCATCTTATCCTTTCAGCCTTGCGGCGGTTGGGAAAGAAGCCGACTTTCACATAAAAATTAAAAGTCTTGACTTTTATTATTTTTATGTTATACTTCCATCATCAGGTAGGAAGTTATAGTCCAACTTCTTTCCTATGTGGAAAAAAACCAGTTGTTCGCGCAACTGGTTTTTCTTTTATATAAGATTTGTTTTTAAAGTCAAGCTCCGGGAAACGGGGCTTTTTTTGTGGAGCAATACATGGCAAACAGACAGACAACGCCGGGTATTCAGCCGGTACGGCAGGGGCTTGTTGATTCCCAGCCGCAGCAGCTTATGCCGCAAATCAGCTGGCAGTCGCCTTTGAGAGATGATGCAGGGGCAATGGAGCAGGCGGCGGATTTTACGAAAACATATCAAAATTTGCGGTTTGAAGAATATCAGGCTAAATACGATAACCTTGCAAATCAGATGTATCATGAAATGGGGGACGCGACTGACCCATGCCAGCTTGGGGAAATAAAGAAAAAGTACGACGAACAGTTTGCCAAGACACTTGACGATACGATATGGGCGTCTTCCTACAATAACAGCCGGTATAAGAAGGACTGGATGCGTGAAATGAATATCAACTATGAAAAAGTGTATCTAAAGAAAATGCACGAATTTTCAGCTATTCAAGCAGAGCGGACTTTAAATGAAATGTCTTCGGCGGCAGTACAGACGGATGACGTTTTGGGGGCGGCAAGCTATTTTGACGGCGGAATGAATCTTATCGGCAATATGCAACATCTGACGCCGGAGGAAAAAAACAGATTTCAGATGGCGTATGCGCGGGATTTTATCGGCAAACTTTACACTAAAAATCCTAACTTTGCTTTATCTTTTGCCGAAAACGGACAGGACAGCCTTGCCAAATACGGCATTGATATTAACGACATCAGAAATAAGGCGCAGAACTATAATCTTGCACGGGAAAGGGAAAGGATTGCACTGGAAAAAGCTCAGAGAACGGCCAGAAACAATTTTTTTGCCGATGATTATGAGGAAACCCTTGCTTTATATTATCAGGGAAAACTTGACAAGGCTTCGGCGGAACAGCGTTTATTGCAGAATAAAAACAATAAAGGATATAATGACTTTGTGGAAAAGACGAAACCCGGACAGGACAAATCTATTAACAACGAGCTTATAGGCGAATTGACATCGCAATTAGACAATCTTTTAACTGAAGATGAAGTTGAAGAAGCGGCGTATAATTTTACGGCAGCACACAGCGCGGACATGAATTCCGCAACGTTGGCGCGTGCCAATGATATTATCGGCAAGAAAAAGGCAACGGCATTATCCGCGCAGACCGGCGGAAGAAACGGAAAATCTTCCGGTACAAGCGGAATAGATTATGAATTTATCCGTACAAATATGTCGCAGATATTGGCAAGCCAAGACCCTCACGGAACGGCAAACGAACTGATGGCGCAGGCGGAGGTTAATTCCTCAACCTCTGCGGCGGTTACCAAACGTATTAACGATTATTTGGACAGTTATAAAAGCAGAAATGAGGAAAAAATTGCGGCCTATAAAAATGAGCTGTTGCAAAATCCTGAAAATTATCAGGAAATCGGGGCAAGGATTTCAAGCGACGATACGTTGACACAGGCTGAAAAAAATACCGTATATGCTGCCGTTGCAGAATTGCGAAAAGCCGAACAGGAACAAAAGGCCAAGGCCAGGGCAGCCGCGCAGGAAAAGTCGGAAACAGCCGAGTTGAAATTCGAGCAGGATTTGGATTTCAGCCAGATGGTCTCGCAGCTTGACGATAAAATTTTTTATGATGACGGGTATTTGGCGAAACTGGAAGCGGCTTCAGTCTTACGCGAAGAGCAGGTTAAAAGTTATAAAGCCGAACGCGACAATAAAATACAGACAGATGCCCTTTTAGGGTTTTCTTATCGAATGGATACCACGGAAGTTATCCCGTTGGAAGATGTTGACAATAGTAATCTGACCGACGAAAACAAGCTTGAGATGAGGAAAAATGTTGCTGTACATAATGAAACCGTTTATAAGTCCCGTTATGAAGATGGCAAACAGGGGATTGTTACAGCTTATAATTCCGGCCAGTATAGTTATGATACGGCGGTTAATGCCGTTGTGTCGCTGGCTCGCCAGACCGGGCAGGATGTTGATGCGGCAACAGCTGAATTAAAAGCGTTGATTGACAATACCAGTTTTAATAATAATCTTGCGCGCATTATGTCTGTATTTAAAAACGAATACGGCGATATTGACGAAACTGATTTGATACAAAAAAATGCTCGGCAAAATGCCGACATAAGTTTTTCCGCGGCAGTGAAAAAAGATTGGGACGGGGGAAAAGACCTTTCAAAATATACGGAAGAATATATCCGGGGACAGGCAAGGCAATACCGGATGTTAGCAGACAGTCCGATTGGGAGAAACGCGACAGAAAGCATAAGAAACCGCGCGCTTGGTTCAGGGATTAATTTTAAACAAAAAAACGGCGGGCTTTCTTATGAGGGTGATAAATCAAAGATTTTAGAGTTGCATTATTTGTATGCAACAGCATTAGATAATCCGAATATAGCCGAAAATGATAAAAACATTATCAGAAAATATGATTTGATTATTCGTGATAGAGCATTAAAGCAAGCTCAAACTTTATCAAATAACAACGATACAGCCATAGGCAAAGTTTTACAGACTTGGAAACTTTTTACAAGTAAAGACCCGTATATGGACGAACTGGCAGCTTTTGATACTTTATTGCCATATTTGCGGGCAAACGGCTTTACATCTCAAAGCGCCATTTCTCAAGATAAGGCAAATCTTATTGTCAGTGCGGCATTTTACGACCAGTTTCCGGCGGTAGATGAGGTAAACTATTATGGCAGGATTATCTCGCAGCAGGAAATTGAAAGGGCTAGAAATAATTTAAAAGACATCAGAAGACCGGGGAAATAGAATGAATATCACAGGAAGCAGGCAAGAAAACGTATCGGCCATTGTGCCGGAAAATATAACCGGAAGCGGGAAAGCTCCCGATGAGGTTAAAAAGAAAAGCGTATATGTCGCCGAAACGGGAAGTTTGGTTTTCGTTCCTGAAGACTATACTCCGGCACAGCAGACAGCTGCCGCCCGGCGGGAAGAATTTGAACAAATTAACGAATTTCTTAGTAAAGAAAGTTTTTGGAACCGCTATGTTGCGGCTCCGACAGCAACGTTTGTCAAATCGGCGGCTAATCAGGCGAGCGATTTGAGTATCGGTTCGCTTTCCCGGCTGGAGGCATGGGCTGAAAATGCAGGGGCAGAGATAGCTTATGATAAAGCCAGACAGCAGGGGATGGATTATCCTCAGGCATTGTTGCAATTAAGAAAGGAAACTATTGAAAGAAACCGCCGTTTGGCAGACAAGGCGAAATTTGACATAGCCGAGGGCGAATCCGAAGTGGCGCAGAATCTCGGCAGTGGCGCGGTATCTATCGGCAGTATGTTTTTGGCATGGGGACTGGGAAATAAAAAACTGGCTTTGGATTTAGCCAAGACTTTCGGTTTGAGTTCGGGAACCAGCATGTATGAAAACCTGACAATGGCAGGTGCGCCGTTTGATACGGCAACATATCGCGGGGCGGTAGCAGGCGTAAGTGAGTATGCCCTTGAAAAAATAGGCTTTGAATGGGTAACGAACCGGATTGTCAACGAACGCCTTTATCCGATTACGAAAAGATTTATCGAACCGATGGCCGCAGGCAGTGTTCAGGAAACTGCACAGGAAGGAAAAGACATCCTTTTGGAGCAGGGATATGTGGAATCTACGCCGGACGAAAATTTTGACCGGCTGGCGACAGCGGCAATCTATGGGGCAATTTTGGAAACGGCAGGTGCGAACGTCGGCTACGAGTTGCGACGCCGCGGGTTACGAAAAAATTTGGAACAAGCCGCAATTAAAGACGGTTACGATACAAAGACTGCCGCCAAGTTGGCGAAAGCGGCGACGCCGTCCACAAACGAAATGCTTAATATTTTGCGCCAACAGGAAACCCAAATGCTTGACGGGATGGAAAAATTTACGCCTGAACAGATGGCAGAATATGAAAAAAGCATTGAATTGGCGCGAAATCTGCCGACAGAAGATGCCGCAGCGGAAGTGCAATTTTATGACGGGGTTAAGAGCGTTATTCTTAAAAGCGGAATTGATGAGAACGAAGCCCGGCGTCAGGCATCATATTGGAGCCTGATGGTGAAGAATGACTACGAATTAGCCAAAGAAAACGGGGCTTATCAGGGGAATATGGCTGAATTTCAACGCGACTGGCTTAACCTTAATATTGCCAACCGGACAAACGTTCGAGCCGTTAAAATCGGCAACAGGGTTGTCGAAACTTCGGCAGCGATGACTGAAGAGGAAATAAACGAAGCGTGGCAGGAGCGAAACGCCGAAAGGCAGATGACGGCTGAGGAACGTTACCGCGAGGAGAGCCAAAGAGGCGTGCTGTTTAGCAAAGAAAATCTGACAACGCGTGAAGACGGTTATTCGATTGCCGATGACAATGAGGTGGTGGATGTGGTAAATATTCCCGATAATGCTGTACCGGATTTTAAGACGAAAACAGAATTAAGAAACTGGCTTATTGGTAAATTTGAAGAAATAGGCAATATAACAATAGAATCAACAGGTGCAAATGTTGATTTTAATAAGACCGCGGCACAAAAAGTTGTTAAAAATGCTAGAAATAGGACTAATAATATAGCGTATCCTGAAATTGAAAAAATTGTTTCAGGTGCAAAATATTCGGGCTTTCGCTCTGCTGATGAAAAACACAAGGGAAAAGTAAGGGGGCAGGATGTTTATCATTCTGGGGTGGTTTATAAAGGAAAGCCATATAGTGTGGAATTTTATGTAGATGTTCCTTTAAACGCTGGTGCGACCGATAATTTTGCAGGAAATAAAATCAGGCAAATAAGAATAGAGCCTGCTGACACGCAAGTTACTTCTGAAAGTCAGAATAGTTTTGCTCAGGCTTATGGCTCTATTCATAATATAAGTTTAGCAGTTCTTCGCGGAAAAGTCAACCCCGCAAGACAAAAAAATGGGAAACTATTTTCGAAGGCGTATGTTTCGATGAAACAACCGTTGCAGGGAGAGTATCTGGATGCTGAAAGATTTGAAGGAACTGGCGAAGGCATTATGGCACACGGCTGGGGGAATTATCTCTTGAAAGACCGGGTAACCAACAAGGTGCGGTATTTCAATAGGTTTAATCAGCAGTCGGTAACGTATCAAGGAAAACTTGTCGACAATCTCCACAAAGACGGCGCGATTGAAAAATACGCGAACCTTTTAGAGTATTATCATGGAGATAAAGAAACTGTTGGCGAAGAAATAGAAAGTACGCTTAGAATCGCAAATATGCATATTGAGGATGCGAAAAGAAAGATAGAAGCCTATGACGGACAATTATCCGAAGATAGAAAGAAAGAGGCGAAGAAAAGAGCTGAAAAAGCCCAGTCGTATGGCGATTTGGGGGTGTCGGCGAATATGGTTTTTGGTGAAGCAAACACCTTTGAGCTGTATACTGACGCGTTGTGGACTTTGCAACAAACAGAAAGGACGAAGACACTTTTTGAACAAATGCAAAAACTCAATCCTGATGATTTTGAAGTTCAGAACACGGCGGCGCAGTATGAGGCGGAAGTGCCGGAAGACGATGTGTTGCTGGATGAACAAAAGCCGCTTAGTGAACAATCTGATTTTGTTAAGTCAATACTGGAAAAAATGAATAAAGACAGCTCCGCAAAGGGGTTTCTTGATTCTTTGAGAACATTCAAAACTGACGAAGATATTGACGGGGAAGACATATATCAAAAAATTGCAAAATATATGGATGAATTTATACTCGATGCCGATGGGAATGTGGCGGAGTATAACGACCCGTTTAAGCAAGCTTCGCTGCTTTTAGCCGAGAATGGCATTAAAGGTATAAAGTACGATGGGAAAGTAGACGGCGAAGGGTATGTTATTTTTGACGGGAAAGATGTTACGGATTATAACCGTTTATTGTCATCAAGAGGTGAAACCGTACAGGGTACATACGACCCGTCGGAACGGCTGATAGAGCTGTTTGCCGATGCCAAGCCGGATACGTTGACGCATGAATTAAGCCATCATTTCTTCCAAAACCATTTCCGGGTTGCACAGGAATACGGCTTTTCGGATTATGACCGAGGTGTGATGAAGTGGCTCTCAAAACGGGGAAAGCACGATATAACCGGTTTTGCGGATATGCAAGACCAAGACTGGGAAAACCTGACCGAAGCCTTTATCCGCTATTTGAATACCGATACGGCGCCGACGATTGCAACGAGGGGGCTGTTTCAGAAAGCCAAAGAGTGGGTATTGGGCGTTTATGATGACAACCGCGATTATGCAAGTAACGAAGTCAAGGACTTTTTTGACGCGCTTGTATCAAGAGAAGGCACAATTCCTAACCTTGATAATATCATTAAAAACAAGGCGGATTTTGAAGAATCAATTAAACAGGCCTTGCGTGGCGAAAGCGCGACTTTCAGGGGAATGAACCGTGGTGAGCTGCGAAAACTCCGGCAGGCCACCCATACCCGCGTGCGTCGTCCGGGGCGGACACTGGAGCAGGAACTTAGGGCTTTGGGATACCGTGTAGATGCGGTAAACCGGACGCTTGCTGACGAAAAGGGTGTGGTTGACGATGCGCGCCTTGCCGAGATTTTGCAGGAAATGGGCGTTTTGGACAATGTGGATACCGAAACTTACGAGCAAACCGACGCCTTGTCTGCTAAAATGCAGGATATTCTGGCGAATGCCGCAACGACATATTCGCCGCGCGAAGCGAAAATCCAGCAGGAAAGGGATGCGTCTATCCGCAATCAGGCCGAAGCGCAGCGCTTTATTGACGAACTCTTGCAAAACAATCAGCTGGGAATTAAGACGATTGAGGAACTTGACGAGTTGTTAGCCAAAGTTGTCAGCAAGCCCGACGATGTTGATATAGTCAAAGTCAACCGCAATGCTATTAAATATTTGCAGGCCAAAACCGCCGAGATGAACAAAGACTACCGGGAGGCTATAAGGCAGATCAGGCAGGAGGAGAAAGTTCGGCGGGAAACCCAGTACCAGCTGCAAAACCGAATGAAAAACTTTATCCGTTCGCTGCCGGTTACGGGCGACCATAAGGCTTCGTTAATGGGGAATATCCAAAGAGTGAAGGACGCAGAAAGCTTTGAGGCGGTCTTGAATGATGTTCGCAGGCGGGCGGCCGGATACATAGAGCAGGAACAAAAACAGCTTAACCGGCGCAATATTGAAGAAACAATCAAGTCCACCAAACCGACAAAGTTCAGAAAACAACGCTATACATACGAAGACAACAAGTTTTTCGCCGAACTCAGGGATATTTTGAAGATGAGCCGGGCGGAAGCTTTGAGGGCACAAGAAGCTTTTGCCGGGCAGATAGGGCTGGCTCGGGCAGATGGCGAAGTGCCGCTTGGTATAAATATAAGCGAATATGACAGGCTGAAAAATCTATTGTATTACTATAAAATCAACGGTGCCGAAAGTTCTCTTGCGGCATTACAGGATTTAGCCACGTCTTTGGAGGAACTGAAAGCCGCGGCAGCGGACAAACGCCTTGACGAAGATACGCTTAAATCAGAAGTGCGGAAAAAGGATAAAGACGAATTATTGGAAGGAATAAACAAATATAAGGCTTCTAATATATTTGCCCGAGGAATGGCTAAAATCGGAACAATACGTTCGGCAATGAGCGAGTATTTCGGCAAGGAAATGGCGGATAAATGGAATTTGGAACCTGCGTTTGAAAGGGTAAATATTTTTATGCGTTCGCGGATAAAGCCGGTTATGGACAGCGCCCGTGAAATTTACGGCGCTGCAAAAGCATCGGATTTCCTGAACCTTATGCAGAACAAATCCCAAAAAGAATTTGAGCTGACAGACAATGACGGCGATTATGACAAACTTTCGATTATGGATATTGCCGATATTTATATTGGTATGAAAGACCCGAATACGCGGGCTAACTATTATGCCGCGTATGAAAAGTTTGATGATACAATGCCGACGGACAGGGGACAACTCAGAGCTGCAATCGAAACCATGAGCGACGAGCAGCTGCGTGAACACATGCTTACAAACAACCTCGGAACGCTTTTAAGTTATCTCTCTGAACAGGATATGCGTTTTGCCGACATGGTGCAGGAAGAGGTCGGCAGTATGTGGGAGCTGGAGAATGAAATATTTGTTAAGCTCTATGGCATAGATTTGCCGCAAAACAGGAATTATTTTCCGAGGACTTCCAAAAACGCGCAAGATTATGACGTTATGGAAAATTTAAGGGTTCGCGGCCAGACGCCGGGATTTTTCAAAGAACGCGCATCGACGGTTACGCCGCGTCCTAAAAATATTTGGACGAAGTATCAGGAATATGTAACAAGCGTCGGTTATGTTCAGAACGTTGCCTTAAAATATAAAGACCTGCATTCTTTGATGACAGACAAGGCCATAAGAGGGGCGATTGTTAAAAAATACGGAGAAGATTCTTATCGGGCTTTTATGGCAAATTTGGATGACTTGAGTATCAAAGGAGCCGTAAAAACCTACAACGAAGTAGGCAGGACGATGCAAAAGCTGTTGAATAACCTTGTCAGCGGAACCGTGGCGTTAAACGTACCTATGGCGTTTAAACAGCTTCCGGCGGCGCTTAACTATTCCGTTAATATGCCTAAAACCGAGTTTATTAAAAATTTTCTTTACGCGGCGACACACCCGGCGGAGGTTAAAAGGGTAATGGATTCATACGTTGGCGATTTCCTGAAAACGCGCTATGAACAAGGGTCGCAGTCCGATGCTATCGGCAGGGCTATGGCCGAGGCTGATTCTTTGGTAAATTCCAAATTCGGTCTGGCAGGTTTTTCACACAACTGGCGGCAGCTGGCGACAACACCGATAAGGTTTGCGGATATATTTGCCATTTACTGGGGCGGGTATGCCAAGCTGAAATATAATATCGACCGGGGGCTGGCACCGGAAAAAATCCGCGAGGACTTTATTGACGAAACCTTAAGCAATCAGGCAGCGGGGAATCCGGCAACACTGGCAAAATTTCAGCGCGAACAAAGCCTGCGTTTCTTTACGGCTTTCAGGAACGTTCCGGCGCAGTATATGCGCCTGATTACAACAACAATGACGCAGTGGCGCCGCGGAGAAATATCCGATGCGCGGTTCTTCAGCAATATCGGAAACTATGTTTTTGTGCAGCCTGCTTTGTATATCTGGCTGGGTTGGCTGGTTAAATCCTTCCTTTACGGGGATGATGACGACGAGTGGTTTGACGGAATGATGACCGAAATGGCTTTGTCCCCGATTGCCGGTTTACCGATTATTGCCGATTTGGCAAGTTTTGGACTGGACAAGGCCGAATCTGCTTTAACGGGGAAATCTCCGGAGCCTTGGGACGCATTGCAAGTCTTTGGCGTCGATACGCTTAATAAGCTGATGTGGAAGCTTGTTAAAGATGATAAAACGGGATGGGATTGGGCTGAAATAGCGGCGTCCGTTATTGATGTAGGCACCGGCGCCGGTTTAGGGACGGCCGTTCGTACCGTCAAGAAATTGTCTGATTGACTTTAAAGCGAAGCGATTGTATAAAGGAAAAGCCCGGTGCGGGAACACCGGACTTGTCTTAACCTAGAAAGGGGTTAAACCCACTTTAACTTCTTTCCTGAAGTTAAGATAGCTTATTTTTCTTGATTTGTCAAGTTAAAAATGGGCTAAGGGTTTCCCCTTTCATATTATTTGAAAGGACTAATAATGATAATAAAATTTATTATTGTTATTCGGAAACTCCGAATTTTCCTGTCTATTAAGAAATAGCAGGGCGGAGAGGGGTTGTCAAGCCCCTCTCTTGTTGATAAATAAAACTTGCTTGACATTTATGTCAAATTTTGTTGTGATTTTGGTATAGTGGAGAATTGGCTCTAGGGCGGTTCTCTTTTTTTATGGAGAAAAGGCATGACGGTTGTAAACGAGGCGTCGCTTATTACTTATCAGGCAAACGGCACGACGACAAATTTCGCGGTGCCGTTTAAGTTTTTTGATAAGGAATTGGCGGTCTATGTGAATAAGACTTTTACCACTTATGAAAAGGATGTTGATTATACAATTACGGGGGCAGGCAATCCGCAGGGCGGGGAAATTGTCTTTAAGGAAGCGCCGGCCGCGGGAATTTATATTACCATTTCGCGAGATGTCGTCTTAAATCAGATGGTAAAATTTATTGAAGGAGAGGATTTTCCGGCTGCCGATTATGAATATTCGCTTGACCGCGTGATTATGGCCTTGCAGGAGTTTATGCAAAAACTCAGACATTGCGTTCAGTTTCCGCTTGGTGCCGACGACTGGGACACGTTTGCAGCCTCGCTTTTGAAAATGAATTATCAAGGCCAGCAGCAGACTTATTGGCGGGAAGATTATCCTTACGGCATGGGCGAGCTTACCCGCTACAATGAATATTGGTGGTTGAGCCTTTCTGACAGCAATAAAGACAATAAACCGGGTAACAGTTCGCCGTATTGGTCTAAGTTTGCAATTTACGATTCTTATACGACTAACGAGATTGACAACAAACTGACACTGAAAGCAGATTTAGCCGACGTTTATACCAAAGAAGAAGTTGACGAGAAAATACCGGTTGTGCCGCCGGTTATCAAAGCGTCAGACGTTTCTTTCGGGAATTGGGCGGAAGACAGCTATCTTGAAGGATATAGTTACAGCGCAACGGCGACGCTGCCCGGCGTTACGGCAGGCATGATTCCGATTGTCGCGTTTAATCCGTCTGATGCGGAGAGCGGCAATTTAGCGCCGATTGCAACAGCATACGACAACACGGTTAAGATTTTTGCCAAGACGCAGCCGGAAGCAGCAATTGTGGCGGCAAGCGTTATTTGCCAGTGAGGTGAACCATGAAAGGGATAACAAATGCGGTAGTTTTGCAGGGCGGCGGAGGCGGCGGCGAAACGGTTTTTGCGGTAAATAATACGGGCGCGGCGGTAACAAAGGGGACGAAAGCGCTGCTAAACAGCCACCAGCGGGAAACGACGGCAACGGCAGAAAAGCTGATTAACATAACCTCTGGAAGCAGAATGCATTTTCCTTTTTGCCAGGAAAACGATGTCTATGCAATTTTCGGAAGCAGCCTGTACAGCCTGACCTACACACCGGAATCCGGCAGCTGGACGGCGACAAATCTTAACCTTGCCACCGTTGGCGGAAAGTTTATCGATTTTATTGACGGTAACATCTGCTCTGCGGTGCAGGAGAGGCTTATTCGCTACACGGTAAATACGCAGTCGATTTATCCGCACGGCATTATCAATCCGGCGGCATATTATATCGGACAGTACAACGGGGAAGGGCGGTGTCTGGCCTGTATCGACAGCCGCTTGGTTTTGACGACATACGATTTTGCCACGGATACCATCGGGACGGAAGTGCTGTGCGATATCCGGGAGGGATGGACAAGCAACTCCAGTGCGGAGCACGGGCGTGTCATTCGTCTGGGTAACAAAGTGCTGGTCTGGTTCACTGACACGGTTTACATTCTTGATTTGACGACAAATTCGGTTATCGGAACGACGGCGAATATTGAAGACGTCGCGTATGCGACAGGGTGTGAACCCGGAGATTATGTCTTTAAGCATGTTGAAAATACTGAGTTAGCTACCGGCGCGACGATGACGGTTTATAAAATTGATGAGAATTATCAGCTGGTTGCCGATACGCCGGGGATTTTGCTGCCGTGGACGTCGGTCAACGTGAAGATGTTTTATAACGCGTCGACAGGCGTTTTAAATATAGGAACGACGGAGATGTTCGTTATGTTCCAGTTTAATCAGGAGAGCAAGACTTTTGCCAGCATTGCCGCAGACGTGTTGCCGCCGAGCGACAAAGCGGACGGATACTTTATGACGTTTGACATCACCGCCGACCGCACCAAGGCGGCGATGTGCTATTACACGAGCAGAAATTATCTGAACGCATACAACCTTTCAAACGCTTCCGATGCGGTTTATGCCGACCCGGTGGATTTGTTCCATTTTTACCCGGATAATTCGGTAACCGGGTTTGCCACCGGGGCGACGGACGAAACGGGAAAATATGAGTTTAAGACAGTAACGGCAGGGTAAGATGGAAAAGGAATATGCCGAATATATGTATCAGCGGTTAAAGGCAGATACGGCAATTCGGCTTATTCGGTCGTTTCCGCTGCGGACGGTCGAACAGGAAGTTCTTATTGACGGGCTGGTCGGGCATCAGGGGCGGCGGGGCTGGCAAAAAGTTTATGCCGGCGAAATCAATGTTGATGTCAAAACCGTTTCAAGACGGTATCAAAAAGCCCTGAAAGTGTCCGCAAAGTTTTTAACCGCTTATGTGGCAAGGCTTTTGGAGCGCCCCGAAAAGTAGAAAACCGGGCGTTCTTATTCTATTATGGTGTTTGTACCCTTAACTTGAAGAAAGTTAAGGGGCTTATTATTTACTCCCGCTTTCTTCATTAATGTTAATTTTAATGGAGAAACATTATGACAGATATTTTACCGGTAAATGGCTTTGGCGGCGGTGAAGGCGGCTGGGGTTCTGCGGCCGGCGCGTTTGCTGGCGCGTTGTTTGGCTCTTGGTTTGGCGACTGGGGCGGAAACGGGCGCGGCGGCTGCGGTGGAGGCTGTAATTCTGCGGCTATTGCCGACGGCTTTTCGACAGGAATTTTAAATGACGGGATTAATTCTATTCAGAACTCGATTAATGGAATGAATATGAATTTGTCCACCGGGCTGTGTAATATCGGCTATCAGACGTTAGACCAGACTTCCCGTACCAACCTTGCCATGATGCAGGGATTTTCGAGTTTGGGGCATGATAATTGCCAAAATACGAACTCGATTGTTTCGGCGATTAATAATGTCGGTTTTCAGAATCAGCAGTGCTGCTGCGCCACGCAGAACGCAATCCGCGAAGAAGGCTGCGCGACCAGACAGCTGATTCAGAACAATCTGATTACAGACCTGCAAACCAAGCTTTGTGATGAAAAGGCAGAAAATGCAGCTTTGAAATCACAGCTTTATACAACTAACGTTGTAAACGGACAGACGGCCGTTTTGATGGGGGCGATTGAAAGACTGCGCCCTACAACGGCAACGACCGCGGCGGCGTAAGGAACGGGGGCGCAAGCCCCCAATCAGACAATGAAAGGGGAACCGATGAAATATATACTTTACAATCCACGTTGGAAAGACATTCGGCGTATCGAAAAGACGCTGGACGACAAACCCGCAACATGGGAAAAATACGAACATCTCGAAGAAGGGCGCCTTAAAATCCTTGAAATGGAAATTAAGGAATTTAAGGAACTCCGCGAAAAAGTCGACGATAAAACGGTAGGAGCCAAAGAATATTACAAAGCTGCGAAACATATAGCTGCGGCGGCGATATTGCTGATGGAACAAATCCGGGGAGGGTGCAATGGCAAACTATAACCTTCCGCAGCGTCTGAGCCTGCCGTCTGAAGAATGGGAACTCGTCAAAAATGCAAGCGACCCCTCGGTCGGATTTCCGTTTGACCGGGTGAATACGATAGATTTTGACTGTTCTGAAGTCAGGCAGGGGCTTTACCGCATTTTGGTAACCGGGACGATAATGCCTGCTCCGGGAAGCCTCGAAAAACCAATTAAGCTTGTGTTTATCGGCTTTAATAATACGCCGATATACCAGCAGTTTCTTGTCCGTAATGACCTTAGGAAAATGTCGATTTATAAAGCCGATATAGGCAAGTTTTCGACAGATTTTACGCGGGCGTTTCTAGGAAAGAGCAGCGAGGAAAGCAAGCAGTATGACATAAAACCATATCCTGAGGGAGTAGAAAACGATGGAACCGGAAAAAATGATGACGCCTGAAGACGAGGAAAAATTTAACAAATATTTTCGCCGGGTCAAAGAAGAAGTGCGAAAAAACGTGGACAAGAAATGGGATGCGAAAAAGTATGCCGCGAGCGCGAGCTGGCTTCTTGCCCGTTTCGGAATGAATCAAGACCCAGAGTTTGCCGAAGAGGCAGCGACTTATATTTTGGCTGCAACCTATCAGAAGAGGGGGGACAAACAATGAAAAAATATGCGATATGGGCGCTGATTGCATGGTTTGCAATGCAGATTTTCAGCAATATGAGCGGGATTGACTTTGACATGGAGTATGATCCTGAAAGTGAAAATTACGATTATGTCCGCGATTCTGACCGCGGAGAAAACCGTAACAATTATTATGATGCACGCGAAAGCGGCCATGAAAATTATTATAGACCGGCAGGAGATGTCCACGAAGATTATTATAGGGGGCGTTCGAGCCGAACCGGACGTTTTGTCCATAGGGGCAGATAGTTTGTAACACGGGAGGCGGAAGCCTCCTTTTTTTATGGGGAAACAATGAAAAAAGAATTAATTACGGATTTAACTGATATTATACCGCTGATAGCTTGTGCCAGTATTTTGGCATCGTATATAAAGGGGGTGGTTGGCGTGAAAGAGTATTTTAAATCATTAGCGGCGTCTTTTTTAGTAGGGATACCGGCTGCCTTTGTTGTGGAGTATTTTTTTACTTCTCCTAATGCATGGCTGTTAAAAGACGCTATTATTCTGGTTTCCGGCTCGTTTGGGATATGTCTTTTTAACGGTGTGTTCAAAATATTTAAGGGTTTTGAGCAAGACCCTTTGCATACGATTAAGGAGATAAAGGGAAATGATAAACATTGAAAATCATTTTGATTGGATAGCTCGTCGGCTGGAGTTTCACGAAGGCTGTAGGCTCATGCCGTATCGTTGTACGGCAGGGAAATTAACCATCGGTATCGGGCGGTGTATTGATACAAACCCGTTCACCAAAGAAGAGCTGCAAGCCGTGGGCGACTGGAAACACGGAATTACTAAAAATGCAGCGCTGATGCTTTTGCGGAATGATATTGACCGCTGCATAAAGGAGCTGTCGGGATTGGATTTTTATGCCAAGCTTGATTTGGAGCGAAAATACGCTTTGCTTGATATGTGCTTTCAGTTAGGCTTTAAGGGGCTGTGCGGGTTCAAGAAAATGCTCGAGGCGATGCGCTGGGGCAAGTGGCAAACAGCGGCGGCAGAGTGCCTAAACTCGGACTACGCGCGGCAGACACCGGCACGGGCGAAACGGATTGCAAGGCTGATTAAGGAGGGGATTTGGCTGAGGTGAGTAAATTTGATATATGGATATACCGGCCGGATATTGAGGCTACGGCGCGCAAGATAAACCGAAATTTTGTTTATAATGGTCGCGGTAAAGCGTTTTGGGACGTTTTTGACCAAAGAAAGGCCTTAAAAGAGCAAATAAATGATATTTTGGAGAAAACGCGCCAGCAGCCAAAAACGAAAATTGAGGTGCCTGATGACTAAATTTTTAACATATGCCGTGGCGGGGCTGCTGTTGGCACTGTATATCACGGTAAGCTTATACATCGAACGGGGCAGGGAGATTGCGGCATTGCAGGGCGAAAAGAGTGCCCTGTTGGGGAAAACATCATTTTTGGAGGCGGAAATTGCGAAACGAGATGAAAAGGCGTTACGAGCCGATAAGCGACTGTGCGAGATTGAGGAGGCAGCAGAGGCAGAGAAGGACAAGGGCGGTTTTGACTGGAATAGCCTTTTGCCTGTTGATACTGTTACTCTGCGGCTGCGCCAGGACTGAATATGTTTACGTCGAAGCGCCGCGCGAGCCGATAACGTGCCACCGGCACATGAAGACGTTTTTGGATATGGCGAAGTGTCTGGAAATGTACAAGGCGAAGTATTAGGGGCTTGACTTATTCGGAAATGGCCGTTTTGCCAGCGTTGGCGGCGGGATACAAAAAGAGCACACCATGAGGGAGGTGTGCTTAACTTTAACCATATATACAAATAATAGAACTTTTGTTTAAAGTCAATAATTTTTTGAGGTTAGTTTGAAAGAAATTTATATTGTTCATGCTGATGCGTATATAGGCTGTTACAAGCCGGGTAAATGCCCGATGATAAGCTATGCGCCGCGGGAGAAGTTTATTGATTTCGTGAAAGGACTGCGTGAGGATTATCCCGACTTTAAGCTCCGGTGTGTGGTGAATGAGGGAATAAAAGAGCTGGTGCTGAAGAAAGTGCGAAGCGACAGGATGCAGATTTTATTGGTTAAAGAGAATCGGGCAAGATGACTGTGCTAATTTTGTGCTAAAAGTTCGAAAAGAATCGGCAAAAAACAGCACAAAACGACAAGAAGAGAGGGCTTAAGAGTCCTGACGAAAAACAAAGCAAATCAAGAAAAACCAAGCCCTCAGCGATGGTGCCGTTTAGTGGACTTGAACCACCGACCCACGCATTA